>RCUM01000067.1_pt1 | contig 101468 bp, 102 predicted proteins | sample 2166141 | NCBI WGS metagenome assembly RCUM01 (sample SAMN09932756, study PRJNA488358) | compost metagenome | isolation source: compost soil in crotonic acid-enriched | place: Germany: Experimental Botanical Garden | reverse complement strand
TATGAGGTGATGATATCACCTCTATTCAGGTGGCCAAATTCACTATGCCACTACAGTCCTCCTGACATGTTCAGCCTGCCTATTCTTACACTATTCCTTTCGTCAGGGGTAGTTTGGATATTGTACGTAAGGCTAATTTCTCGTTCGCCGCTATGTGATAAATGGGGTATCAACAACAATCAGGGATAGATAATGAGAACCAGCATCATAGCTATTTTGCACAAGGTAGTATTGATGGAATCATTGAGGTGCCGAAAAAACATTAAATATCACGGACCGGAAGTTTCGGCGGTTCCGGCGTACCTAAATTGCTTAACAATCTCATGATGTCTTATTTGTGAATAGCTTCACATGACTAACATAAACGACGGCTTTACTGCGGACTAAGGGCCGGCCAACAAGACTGATCTCCCCCCTTTAAACAGTACCAGTCTAAACTGAAGTATCCGGTCTTTCTTTCATCTCAAAAAGTGTGTGGAACTAAAACGGGTGTGCTTACAGATCAACTGGGCGCACTGGGGCTGGCCACTAACGCAGTCGTACTGTGGAACACGCTTTTATGCAGGAAGCACTGAGCTGGATGCGCGGTAATGGAGAATAAACTAAGGATGAGGATATCGCCCGGTTATCTCCACTGATGCGCGGGAATATCAATATGCTGGGGCATTATACGTTCACGCTATCGGATGATATTTTAAATGGAGAATTGAGAGCATTAAATTTCAATTTAAACAATGAATTATCGCCTTAACGTACGTTTTCTTTCCATTGGCCCTCAAACCCCTTCTACAGTCCCCGACGGTATGTCCCTACAACTCTTCACTTTCTTTGAGCAAAGTGAAGAACCTTGGGCCGTTAAAGACACATCCTTTAAGTTTTTATATGTAAATCAATCATATAAAAATTTCCTACAGATCCCTCATGACATTGCTGAGAGCATTACAGAGTTCAGCTATGAAGGTGTACCATCACTAGCATCACACAAAGATAAGTTAGTAATACACGATCAGAAAGTTGTGCAATCCGGACAGCGAGTTGAAGCCGTTGGCACAGTTCAAATAAGAAGTGATTTCCGTTCATTTATCGTTGAAAAACTCCCCTATTTTAATGAGCAGGGGGATATTGTCGGCACAGTTTCTCATCTTAAGCCCTTCGAGCGACTTTCTCTGGGGTACTTTCTGGAGATGCCATTTTATGGTGAGGCAACTTTTACACCGCCAACATCAATACTCTCTAAGAGGGAATGGGAAGTTCTATTCCTGCTATATCGCAGAATGCATCGCGCACATATTTCACATTTTTTAAATATTTCTGAGTATTCTGTACGAAATATCCTATCCCGCCTGTTTTTAAAAACTGGCGTTAGTTCGAAAGAACAACTTCTTGATCTGGGGCTAAAACAAGGCTGGCACTTGTACGTACCGCCTCGTTTCGTGTCCATAGGGTACGACATACTATTTAAAGAAAACATATGATTATGACTGATTAATGCATCTCAGAATAGGTGCAATCTGTACCTGTACAGATTGCACCTATTTTTAGATTTCTATATCAATAAAATCGGTCCTGTGGTGCTAGGCCACTAAGTTCCTTAAGTCAAACAATGTATTACTGAGTACATTTCTACAGCAATCAAAGGAAAATATGATGTTAAACCTTAATGGGTTACGGCGCTCTCGCCTTATGTTTCCAGAATTATCTGACTCGGAATTTCAGGCATTGATGCACTACGCACAAGGAACTAGTGTTGACTGCATTGCTGATATAATGAAATCTTCATTGTCTGCAATCAAGCAGTCACTACAACGGACAAGAAGCAAACTGAACCTTGAAAAGTTAGAGTCTGTGCGTGGTGTTTATAATGCTCGAATACAAGTCGCGATGTTAGAAACAGACGACTTTCCAACTCACTACAATGAGAGAATGCAGAAGCAATTAATAGGATCTGAAGTTAAGCACGTTGCGAGATGACCGTTTTTTAACCACATTTGTATCCCCCAGGTATCTAAACTTATCACTAATAATATGAGACAATTCTCAAAAGCTTAGATACCTCATCTTATTTCTCCGCCAAGTTATAAGATGAAATTTCATTTAAGCAAACGACGATTTGATTTAAGTAACCACTACTTTGATTTAAGTAACCACTACTTTGATTTAAGTAACCACTACTTTGATTTATTGAGGATCGCCAGGAGACGCTCAGTAAGTTTTCTTGCATCATCCAACGAAGATTTGTATTTCTTCACTTCATCATGCGCGTTAAAAAATGGATTTAGAACTTCACTATTTTGTGTTTGGTGATACTGAAGTAATTTCTCAGCAAGATCATCATCAATTATATAGAAATAACCTTCTGGATAGTCCAGAGCCTTTGCTATGCGAACAATAACATCGAAAGATGGTGTAAAACGACCGACCTCATAATTTGAGATGCGAGAACGAGGGTTATTACCGTCAACATCAATCAGCTCAGCCAGCTCTTTCTGCGATAGCCCTGCGGCTTTCCTTGCTTCTTTTAGTCGCTTAGGGACCATGTTCTTCCACCTCGTATAATTGAGGACATGATACAAACCGCATGGATGTCTGAAACTGATTATCGTCCATTAAATCAAACATGCTTGACTTAATGTCTATGTGTAAATAATATGCATCTCGTACCTCGTTCTACCGCCAAGAGAACGGAGTGCATTTAACAAGAATAGACTTAGCGTTGTTGCTGTCAGAACTGCAGGAAGCTGAGAGAGACAGCCACTGCTTCAGCGATATCGCTCAGTGTATTCGGCCCCTCCGGATACAGAATGACCCATACGGGGATCGGTTCGGGCGAGAGCATGATGAACATTGAACAACTTCATGGGCAAAACTGGTACCTGGCCCAGTACATTACCGGCGGCCAAAACCGCGAAAAACTTTTCTCCTGGCTTTCAGACCTTCACATCACCCCCTGGACACCGCTAACCGTTAACGTTGTTCGTCGCTCGGACAAATTAAACAGTTACCGCCGGCGTATCGCCCCACTTTTTCCGGGCTATTTTTTCCTGAAAGCCAATCTGGCCACACAGCCCGTCGATACCATTCGACGCCACTCAGCTTTCTGCAGTTTTGTCATGAATGGCTCGCAGATTGCGCCGCTTCAGTCTTCTGTAGTGACCGGTCTGATGAAGCTTCATCCTGACCCGACTCTGAATCTGAACGCCAGTGATGAACTCGAAGCCGCATCGAAAGCCTGGCTTTCAGACTCACAATATCAATACCTTTTAAATCTGGATCAGGAGACCCGCCCTGTTTCACGCGTTGCGCTCCTGATGAACCTTGTTTTTGAGCCCGGACAACAGGGATTCTGACTCCCCCCTGCAGTCCAGTACCCTTTCCCCGGCTAATGCCGGGGCTTTTTTTCCCCAGACACACTATCCCTGATACCCATCGCCGGGTCCCGGCAATGGTGCCTGAACCGGTCCCGTCATGGACCCCCTGTCCTCTTTACCGGTTTGCCAGTGCTGGCGTTTTTCTTCTGGCGGATGAAAGACCAGGCGCCATTGCCAGAATCAGGTAGTGCCACTTACTGAAGGACGACACCGTGTACCCCGTTGATAATTCTCTTCCGCACCTGCTCTGGTGCATTCTGGTTGCCCTACGAACTGCCGATGAAGATTCGCCATTTACCTGTGAATCGGCTCGCCGGCGCTTCATTTCAGACTGGCTGGATATGGGCCGTGACAACCCTAATTTTCGGGGTATGGCTTCCGAGTTCACCTCCCTTCGTGAACTGTTAGAGAAAACGGATAAAGCCACCCGCGTGACAGACACGCTCAGTACGCTGCTTGACCACGCGTATGCTGCTGAACAGTGCGATCTGTTTCGCTTCCGCTCAGCGTTTAACACATTGCTTCAGCTTGGCTGGCAGCACATCGTCTGCCGTTATCCTGAAAACATCACTGCCGAGTTGATGGAAAGAAGAAAAGGCGATCGCAGACATCTGCTGCAGCTGACCCGCACAGAGCAGGCCTTTCATCCCGTCGGGAATATGGTGCAACCAGTCACCTTCCAGCTCCTGCTTTCGAGAAAGGACGCGGAGCAGCTGGATGCGGAAACAACATTCCATCAGGAAGGTTTTCAGGTGGTTTACGCCAGAAAGGCGCTATGCCTGACGAAGGACCGCATTATTCGCACCCTGCATATTGGTACCCCGTCGCTCCCGGAGGAGGAATGGAATCCACAGCAACAGGACATCTGGCTGCCGGAAAGCGGCCCGGTCCAGAAGGCGTATCACTGAGGGCGCATACCATGAGCTTAACCGTTACCGACCGGGACTTGCGCGAATTGCATATTCGCCGTGCAGCTGCAGTGGTGGCCTTCAAACGTGCCTGCCGCGTTCGCGCCAAAGCGCCGGACAAAATGCCGTTCAGCAGCCTGACGGCTTTACGTACCGAAATCGACGATGCAGAGGAGGACATTCAGACATTCCAGCAAGACCATCTGTGCTGAGCTTCATTCCCCTTCAGCGCACCACTTTCCACGGCACTTCACTGACGATTACGCCTATGAAAATCATTCATACCTCTGTGCTGCTTCCGGTATTACTGGGCGGCTGCAGCCTGTCTCACACGAAGCAGACTGACGTTGATGCCCGGCAATTCGTGGATGGACAGATAACCACCCAGCTGCAGCGTATTGCCGAGGCACAGAAAACTCTGCAGCAGGCTTCCCGAACCGTTACACCGAAAGTTCAACCGGTGACCAGACCTGTCTCCGGCGCAACCAGTAAACCCCCGGTCTCAGCAACCGGATCTCTGCATGGGTTGTCCGCTATCAAATCGCTGGGCACCCCGGAACCGTATTCAGTTGTCAGGCTGAATGCCCGAAATCTGAAACTTGATGCCATGCTTCGGGCCATTATTCCTCCAGGCTGGACGCCGGTAATTTCAGCCGATCTGAAACGCAAATTTACTTCAACACTCAGCATGACGGCTAACGACCAGTGGCCTTATGTACTTGAGAAATTGCTTGAGCAAAGCGGCTGGGTAGCACTGATTGACTGGCCTAATAAACAAGTTTCTGTGGCATACCGGACACCGGCGTTCTCAGCCAGCCCTCCGGCAACATCCTCCCCACTGCCGCGGCCTGAACTGAGTAAATCGACTGGGTCTTCCTCTGGCGTGAAAACAACCCCGCCACCGGCAGCTACACCGCGCAATCCCTTCAGTGACACACGGGGAACAGCCAGTACAGCAGCGCCTGCCCCTGCCTCACCGCCCGGAAAACCGCTTCTCACTGCGCCAACGGTACCCAAAATTACACCGGTACCAAAGCCGGCACCTGCACCAAAAGTGTGGCGTATCAGTGCCGGCAACACGCTGAAAGATGCGTTGTTCAACTGGGCCGCTGCGGAGAAATGCAGCACACCAGGGGTAAGCAACTGGACGGTTGCCTGGCTGACATCCGTGAATTACCGGGTCGATGCGCCCCTTCAGTTTGAAGGCTCTTACCGTGAGGCACTGAACAAGCTGTTCACGTTGTACGGCACCGCTCAGGTACCGCTGTATGCCGGCGTCCGCAATGCCCAGTGCGTAGTGTCAGTTGATGATAAGGAAATCCACTGATGAACCTTCAGCCACACAAGCCGGATAAGCCCGGGGAGGTTGGCCAATGATCTACTGGATATTTTCTGCCTTTCTGGGGCTCATGGTCTGGATGAATGTGCCTCCTCATGATCAGGCGGGTCAGCAGCTGCAGGAACGCATTTTGAGCCAGCGAGCCGCACAGACCGTCAGTTACATCAACGAGATCAACGACTGGCGTTACAAGAACCCTTCCCGGACAGACGGCGTTATCCCTGACAGCTCCCTGGGCTGGTCATCGGTACGGGACTTACACAACGTGTTGCAGGCCGGTCGGGTCTATGTCTGGCAACCGGATTCGCCCGGACTGATGTCAGCTATCCTGGCACAATCCCGGCAGACCGCGCTGGTCGGGCGGGTTGTTGCTCGTCGCCTGATCGACAGCACCGGTAATGACATGCAGGTTACGGTTCCTGCCAGTATCGCGAACGGCAGCCTGGTGTACCTCAACTAATCCCACCAACCTCAAGGTTAATAATGAAAAAACACCTCCCCCTGACCGGGCTGGCGATGGCATTCGGCCTGATGCTGGCCGGCTGCGCCCCGTTAGAGCGCATCGACAAAATAGACAGTCAGGTCTCTGCCTCTGAAAAGCAGGCTGACAAACATATGCAGACGCTGAAAAGTGGTTCAGTGGTGCGTGACCTGACTTCGCAGTGGATCAACCCTTACCCGCTGAATGCCCAGCCTGGCAGTAACAATCTTATCCCGCCGTGCCAGGTGGCCATCAACCGCCCGGGCAATATCACGCTGGCCGAAGTGAGTGCCTATATCAGCAAACGCTGCAAAATCCCGGTGGTTGTGACACCGGATGCGCTGGCTATGATGGCGCCCTCCGGCGGGAAGACTGAGCAGCTGAGCGGCCCTATTCCCGCACCCGACCCAAACGGCATGATCCCCCTTGCATCGATGGGCGCGCCCGCAACCCGGCCCGCCCCGGTAGCCACCTCAGGCAATGTCCTCCGGGGTTTATTCTGGCAGGGGGAGCTGAGTGGGATGCTCGAAAATGTCACCACGCGACTGGGGTTATCCTCCCGGTACGAGAATGGCCGCATCGCCATTTTCTACCTCGATACCCGGACATTCCCGGTGATGTTCATGGACAGCGATGCCTCCTTTGGCTCTAACACAATCAGCGGAACCACATCGTCGATGGGCGCCACAGGTGACAGCAGCGGTGGCGGCTTAAAAGGGGACTCCAATACCTCTCAGTCAACGGAAATGAAGATCAAATCCAATCTTTACGATGATGTCACAAAGACCATCAAGACGATGTTAACGCCGGAAACAGGTCGCATGAATCTCTCAGCCGGCGTGCTGACAGTGACCGACACCCCGCGGGTACTTGAGCAGATTGGCCGCTACATCGATGACCGCAACAGAGAGCTCAACCGTCAGGTGGTGCTCAACGTTCAGGTCTACAGTGTGGAAAAACGGACTCAGGACCAGCTCGGTATTGACTGGAACGCGGTATTCAACAGCGGCAGCATCGGCTTATCCCTGACCAATGCATTCACCGGTGCCTCGACTGATGCGCTGAGTGGCGGGATTTCCATTCTGGATGGTAAAGGTGCGGGAACGAAGGCATTCATTAAAGCGTTATCTGAACAGGCCAACGTCAGCGTAATGACCGAAGCCTCCAGTATGACCACCAACCTGTCAGCCGTTCCGATTCAGGTCGCATTGCAGCAGGATTATGCCTCCAACGTCACCACGGAAAACACGGCGAACGTGGGTTCCTCCAGCAGCATAACCAAATCGACAATCACGACCGGTTTCAACATGACGGTACTGCCGTTCCTGATGCCACAGTCGCCGAAGATGCAGCTGCAGTTCGCGATCAACATGTCGGATGACCCGACGATGCGCACGTTTACCAGCGATAACACCTCCGTTGAATTGATGAAAACGCGTCTGAAGACGTTCACCCAACGCGTCATCATGCAGTCCGGTCAGACCCTGGTGCTGAGCGGATATCAGTCCCTGAACGATACGGCAGACCGTCAGGGTACCGGCAGTTTCCGCTTCTTTGGTCTCGGCGGGGGCGCGAACGGGGAGAAAAACAAAACCATGCTCGTCATCCTTATCACGCCTGTCATTCTGGGGTAAGCCATGAAACAACAAACGACCTGGACGCTACAGTCCGGAAGCGTCTGGCTGGTTGCCGGCCTCAGCTGGCAATATCTGCCGCTACGCGGACATCGTGGCATGCGTCTGCGTGCGAAAGAAGCGGATGCGACCCACTGGGCGGAGTTGCTGACCGATGATGGCCGGTCACAGGGAACGCTGCTCGGTACCGTGGCGCTCACGGATAAAACGGTGATGAAGCGAGGCAGGCATACGCTGGTTTCCCTGGCGTTGACTGCCCTGCCATCACTGCCGGCAGAAAGTTATGGCGTGTTTGCGCTGCCGTCTGGCCAGTACTGGTTTGTGGCGGTCAGTAACGGCATGTTGTCACCCTTTGGGGATATTGTGGGCGATGAACATTTCATCCGCACGGCCGTCTCCAACTTCCTGCATATCTCACCACCGCCCACGGAAGGCTGGACCGTGTTTGCCCCGCCGGGGTTCTTTCCCGGCCTGCAGACGGAAGAAAAGACACTTTCTGCGCTGACCGGTAGCAAGGCTGGCCTGAGACGCGCGCGTCTGCATAAAACTCACAATAAGCAGGCGTTGTGGATGTGGGGCGCCGCTGCTGTAGCCATAGTGGGCGGGTATCTGCTGGTCACCGCCTGGCAGCAACATCAGGAAGCGGCGCGCGTGGCAGCGGCACAGTCGGCGTTACTGGCCCGACAACACCAGGAAGGCAGCATCCCGGCTGACAGCCTGAAACCCTGGGCGAAACAGCCCCGCTTCCCGGTGATGTTGAGTGCCTGTAGCACCGTGTGGAAGGCAGCGCAGATTTCAATTGCCGGGTGGATCTTCAATAACGCGACCTGTGACGCGGACGGAAAAATCGCTCTGCATTACACACTGCCAAGCGGGGGAACCGTCGGGGACTTCGCGGCCCGCCTTCCCGTGATTTACGGTCCTGATATTCAGCCGGAATTTAATATCCCGGGACGGGCTGATGATGCCGCCTTCACACTGGCCGTACCGTTATCAGCGCCCTCTGGTCCGGAATCCCTGCTCCCGGGGAATCTGCAAATTCAGCATCTGACAAGCTATGCCCAGCGCATCAATGCCCAGCTGCGTATCAGCGAACTGGATACCAATACCCAGTTATCACAGGGCAGCGTGCAAAACCTCCCGTGGCGCACATTCAGCTTCACGTTCATTACCGACATACCTCCGGACAGACTATTTGCTCCCACGCGATTTAACAGCAGCGGGATCAGAGCGTCACGCATCATGACCGCGCTTAAAGATAATCGTCTGGAGTACACCATTGAGGGACTTCTGTATGCCAACTAACCTCCGGACAGCCGCCTGGGCCCTGTGCCTGCTGTCGCTGTCCCCTGGCGTTATCGCTGCACCGACCACAACGCTGCCTCCGGCCCCCCTGCCTGACACAGTTGTTAAAGGTAATGAACCTGTTGAAACGCCAGACGACGCGTCGCCACCCACAGCGTTCACCCGGGTAGAAGCTGGCAGGGCGTTAAACCTCGGCCAGCTCGAATCCATTCAGGCTGAAACAGTCCTGTATGAAGCACAGCTGGCGCGTGCCAAGGCGCTGAATGAACTTCAGAAAAACGGTTATGACCGTGGGCTGGATCAGCCATTCAACCCGGCCCCGCCGGCCCTTGACGGTAAAGCAGAGGTTAAAAGCGCCGCTCAGGATGTCATCCCGCCTCAAATCGTGGAGATAACCGGCACCGGAAACGGCTATCTGGCCGTGCTGTCACTCAGCAACGGGAATCAGGTCACCGTGCAGGCAGGTAACCGCATTCCGGGTACTGACTTCATTGTTAAACGGGTAACGCTTAACGAAGTTGTGGTCTCCGGAAACAACCAGTCACTGATGTCACTTTCTTTTGCGGGGTAACACAGATGCACAGCAACACAGCCACTGAATTTACCTTTCTGGATAACGAGCGTGCGGGCCACCCGGTACTGTATGTATCAGAGGCGCACAGTAAGGCGCTGAGCGTCCAGTCCATCATCGCCGGTGCGTATAAGGCTCACCCGACACTCCAGTTAGAACGGATCCAACTGGATAAGTTGATGGAGCTAAAAAACAGTATCAGCAACAGTCAGAACGATACCCGCAAACACTCCCGCGAGCAGGCGAAAGTCATCGACTTCTTCCGCCAGGCCAAAGCAAAAGGGGCCAGTGATATTCATATGCTGATCGGCATGAACGATGTCACGGTGATCCAGTTTCGCGTGCATGGTGATCTGGAAACCGTCATCCAGCTGGATCACGAAGAAGGAAAAACGCTGGCTTCCACTATCGTGATGTCGATGTGCGATGTGGCGGAAAAAAGCTTTAACCCGAACCGCGCCCAGGATGGCCGTGTACGCAAAGAGTTCCTGCAGGGGCTTGGGCTGTTTGGCGCCCGCTATGCCCATACCCCGGCAGAGTTTGGCCTGTATGTGGTTATGCGTATTTTACCGGATGAAGGAAAGAATCCCCCGACCCTGGATGAGCTGGGCTTTCTCCCGGAACAGCAGTCGCTGATTCGCCGCATGCTGTCCAGGCCTGAGGGGGTGATAACCCTGTCTGGCCCGACAGGTTCCGGCAAAAGTACGACCCTGCGAACGTTCAGTGCGATGTACCTCGCTGCCACCGGCAATCGTAAGCGCCTGCTGACCCTGGAGGACCCGCCGGAAGGTCTGATCCCCGGGGCCGTTCAGACAGCCATTACTGCTGATAAAAGCGACCCGGATGCCGTCAACCGGGCCTGGACGCGCTCGATTTCTGCAGCCCTTCGTCTGGATCCCGATGCCATGGTGGTGGGGGAAATTCGTGATGCCAACTCGGTACGGTCCACGCAGGCGGCGGCCAAATCTGGACACCTGGTAAAAACCACAATACATGCGAATGATGCGGTGGGTATCCTGGACCGTCTGACTGACACCCTGGATATTCCGATGGGACAGGTTGCTGACCCGCAGGTCATGATGGGCCTCATTGCACAGCGTCTGGTGCAGCTGCTGTGTCCGCGCTGCAAAGAAAGCTGGGAACAGGTCAACGCGACGCTGGATGTAGACAAGCGGGACCTGCTGACGCGGTTCTGTGACGTTGAAAAGCTTCGTTTCCGTCATCGGGAAGGCTGTGAACATTGCTACAACGGCGTAACGGGCCGTCGCGTTATCGCTGAGGTCATACGCCCTGATGCACGGTTCATGGAACTCTTTCGCCACAAGGGCAAGCTCGCTGCCCGCAGTTATTGGGTGAACGAGCTCGGGGGCATCACCCGTGGCCAGCATCTGATGCGCTATCTCAACGAAGGACTGGTTGATCCGATTGATGCGGATTATATCAGCCCGCTGGATGAGGACAGTCTGACCCTGCTGCCCCGGGAGAGTACGGCATGATAGCCCGTTTACGCGAACAGCTGACACGCCTGCGCTCCAGGACCCCGTCCTCAGACAAACTGAATGCCAGTGCCGGCCGCTGGCTGGCGCAGAAGACCTTTACCACGGCAGACCGACTGACGTTGTATGAAGACCTGGCGTTTCTGCTCGACAACGACCTGAAGGTTGAGAAAGCCCTTCAGGCCATGATTGCCAGCTACGGTGGCAAGCGCCCGCCGGTGGTGTTCTGCCTCGAAGACCTGCTCACCGCGCTGCGGCAGGGTCAGTCTGTCGATGAGGGTCTGAGCGCCTGGATTCCTCACCAGGAGGCAGCCATCCTCAGTGCCGGTGTGCAGGACGGTAATCTGGCCGCCGCCCTGTACCGGGCCATTGCCGTTGTGAAAGGCATGGCTGAGATGAAAACCGCCGTCATTTCCACCCTGGCGTATCCGGCCCTGCTGCTGGGTACAACCTTCGCCATGATGAAGATGGTGACAGAGTATTTTCTTCCCCGGCTTGAATCTCTCGCCCCGCCCGAAAGCTGGCAGGGGGCACTGTGGTGGTTGAGCGCACTCTCGGCGTTCTTCGTGGATAACGCTATCGTGCTGGGGCTGCTCATTGTGGCGTTGATTGTCTTTGTGGTCTGGTCGATGCCCAACCTGACCGGAAAAGTCCGCCAGCATGTGCTGGACAGAATGCTGCCCTGGAGCGTGTACCGCGATGTTCTGGGCGTGGCCTTTCTCCTGAACTTCAGCGCCCTGATGCGGGCAGAGGTGAAAACCGAAAGCGCGATTGAAATCCTCGGCCGCTATGCCCATCCCTGGCTGTATGAACGCCTGGCGGCCACGACGCGCCAGGTCAGAAAGGGGAATCACCTGGGCCTGGCGTTACGCAACGCGGGTTACGGATTCCCCTCTCCGCGCGCCATCGACAAACTGGTTCTCCTGACTGACGGCGATAACGCAGAAATCATTATTGAAAACTTCGCACATGCCTGGCTTGTGCAAACCGTAATCCGGATCAAGCGGACGGCGACCGTGCTTTCCAATCTCGCACTGGCCACCAACGCGGCCTACATGATCCTGATTGTCCTGGCCACACAAAACCTCAACGACCTCGTGGGTGCGCATTAAGCAACCCGTTATTCTCAAAACCTAAAGGAAATAGTATGGAACTTCTACGAACTCCATCCCGTTCGGCTGTGCATCGCGGGGCCATCACCCTGCTGGAAGCAGCGATTTATATTGTTATTGCCCTCGTTGTCCTGGCCATTGCCATGACGCAAGGGGGCGGGCTGTTTAACCGAAACGACGCCAGTACGGAATTTAGCAACTCAGCCGAACTGATGAGCAATGCCCGTCAGATGCTCAAAACCTCCGGTATTTATAACTTTTCGGGCGCAGATACGATGACCGGCTCGCTGATCCAGTTCGGCGGTGCGCCTGCCAACATGACAGTGGTCGGAACAAAATCATCTGGCACGGCGAAGTTACAAAATATCTGGGGCGGTGCGGTCACAGTGCTTCCCGTTGCCACCTCCGGAGGGCAAAAAACAACCTTCTCGCTGATCTACGCTGCGGTTCCACAGGAAGCCTGCGTGACCCTGGCCACCAAGTTGAGTGCGGCACCGAACGTCGTGACAACGCAGGTAAACGGCACGACTAACAACGGGCCAGTCGCGGCGAGTGCCGTTGGCACCCAGTGTACCGCCGACAAAGGTTCCGTCGGACAAAACACCATCACCTTCACCAGCAATACCTGATGCCCGTCCTGCCGGCAGCACACAGTTGCCGGCATTTTTCTGGAGTGCATTCTTATGAGGTTTTCCTTTCAACACGTCCTGCTCTGCCTGACGGTCGCCGGCGCCATGCTGACATCCGTTAGCGCACAAGCGTTCTGTTTTAATGAGGCTGGCGCCAGGTACCGGGTTGACCCCTTGCTTCTCCGGGCCATCGCCAGAGTGGAAAGCGGCATGAATCCCGGCGCAATCGGGAAAAATATGGACGGGAAAAAGCTGCTCAGCCGGGACTTCGGGCTGATGCAAATCAATGACCGTCAGATCCCCCAGCTGCGCGCGATGGGCGTCCTGAAAAACGAACAGGAGTTACTGGATAACCCCTGCCTCAACGTCCAGATTGGCGCCTGGATCCTGGCAAAGCACCTGCAGCAGTGCGGTGTGAACTGGGAATGCCTCGGCTCTTACAACGCCGGTTTTGCTAAAAACAACACGCCCCGCCGAATGATTTACGCGCGAAAAATCTACGCAACCTACATGACGTCCCGGGGAGGAGGTTCGTGATGTCTGTTTATCCGGATGCCCTCCTCCTGTTCGTCTCCGCTCTGATACTGACCCTGGCTGCCTGGCAGCTTGTTGGTCAGGTGCGGGAGTTCCTGCTGGCACATGAGGGTCCCAGCCCGGTGCGCCTGCAGAGTATCGGTGTCGCCCTCGTATTTTTCGTGACGGGAATGATGCTGACCTACGCGGCCCTGCGCCAGCACATTACCTGGCACGATGCCGGCAGATACATCGTTCTGCTCGCCTGGGGTATTCCCATGGTGTTACTGGATATGCGCAATTGCTGGCTACCGTTCCGCTTTACCACGGGGTTCTGGCTGACAGGTCTGCTGTTAACCCTCTTGCCGGAAAGTCCGCTCTCGCTGACGGAAGCCCTCGTCGGTAGCGGCGCCATGTTTATCGTCCTCTGTCTCTTCTATAGCGCTGTCTGGCGCATACGGAAAGAGGAAGGTATTGGCCGCGGGGATGTACATCTGATCGCTGCCCTTTGCGCCTGGTTTCCCTGGCATCAGGCCTGTCTGCTGAGCGGATGGGCGTTTCTGTTACTGGTGTTGACTGCCCTGCTGACCCGAAAAATAGCTCAGCCTTACGCTCCCTGGTTATTCGCCCTGCTGGCGATCCTTGCCGGGAACTTCTCTCAACCGACACTATCGGGTGCTTTATGACAAAGAAAAAAGCCAGACCCCGCATCAACCGGGGGGTATCACTGATTTCCGTGGCCATTGTGCTGACCATTGTTTTGCTGGCGGCGCCTGTCGGTATGGAGCGCTATGCGAACTTTATTAACGAACAGAGCTGGGCAGTCACGGCCACGCATCTCGGTACGGTAAACCAGGGGGCTCGCCTGTATGTTCAGGACAACTACGACACCCTGCTGAATCAGGTAAAAGGGGGCGGGAAAGTGACGGTAACAGGCCAGACGCTGCGGGATAAAGGCTATCTGCCCGCCGGGTTTGCACTGTCCAATAACAGCACGCAGACCTATATCCTTGCTGTCACCCGTAACCCGACGCAGACCGACAAGCTGGTCGCCTTTGTCCTGACATCCGGCGGCCAGGAACTGCCCTTTAGAGCCCAGCGTTACATTGCCCAGAACACCTCAGGTCTGGGCGGGTATCTCTACCCGGCTAATATGGCCAACGGCGCCAGTGGGGGGTGGCAGGTCAACCTGGCCAGCATGGGACTCAGCGGTCAGACGGGCCACCTGGTGACGTATCTGACCTCAGATGCGTTAGCCGGTGGTGCTGAAGAAAGCGATCGTTTGTATCGTTTTGCCGTAAACGGTCGCCCTGACCTGAACCGCATGCATACCAGTATCGATATGAACGGTAATAACCTTAACAGCGCCAACGCCGTGAATGCTCAAACGGGCGCCTTCAGCGGGACTGTGACAGCCGGTGCCGTAACGTCACAAGGTGACGTCAGAAGTCAGAGCGGCTGGCTCATTTCGAAAGGCAGCAAAGGCTGGCTGAACGAAGACCACGGGGGTGGGCTGTACATGGATGACAACAACTGGGTCAAGTCAGTCAACGGCAAGGGCATTTACACCAGTGGCCAGCTGAAAGGCGGGACCGTTCGTGCTGATGGCAGACTGGCCACCGGCGACGTTCTTCAGCTCGATAAAGTGAATACCGCGGGAGCCGCCTGTTCCCCTAATGGCACGGTAAGCCGTGACAACACGGGTTTTGGCCTGTTCTGTAAGAGCGGTGTCTGGACCAGCGCCGGTGGCGCCGGGTTTGAAATGCCAAAACCCCAGACCATTGCTTGCGCGATCAAGCGTAGCTCGAACGGCTACACCTATACCGACAACTTTCAGGCCAAAGTCGATGATAAGGGTGCATTCTGGAGCCGATACATTCTCGACGCAGGCGGGGATTCAGGCTGGGTGAGAGGCTCTATCGGAAACAAAATGGTGGATGACCAGTATCGTCTGGTGACGGTGTCTATAGCCGGCCTTGTGGCGGTGGAAGACACACAAAGTTGCTCCCGGGTGAGTGGCGGCAATCAAATCTGTACAGCACTTCGCCCAATCTGCGCGGCCAACTGGTCATTCTGACACCTTCCTGCTCATTCAATGATGGAACTTCTATGAAACTTACCGCTCTGCCGGTGGCATTGTCGTGCCTGCTTGTCGGCTGCCAGATGCCCGCCCCGGCCCAGCCAACGGATGCGACAGGTATCCGGACCGCCTCACTACAGTCTCAGTCAATACAGCAAAACAACCAGATGCTTTATATGAATGGGGCATTAAACGGAACCGCGGACAGATTGCCTTCCGCCATCACAGCGAACAGCGACAGGCTGTCTCTGGACTGGGAAGGCGATGCCATTGAGCTGCTGGCCCAGCTGGCCCGACAACGTGGTCTGAACTTTGGCTACACCGGCGTTCGCCTGCCTTTGCCCGTCAGTGTTCACGTCAGCAACATCACCTTCGAAAACCTGCTCCGCCAGCTGGAAACGCAGATCGGCTGGCGCGCAACCCTGAAGCAACAGCCGCTGGAACTTCAGCTGTATTTCGCTTTACCCGATAAGGGAGGTCGCCTTGCATGAAACGATCGTTACTTGCCGGTCTGCTGTTATTCAGCACCCTGCCGGCGCTCGCAGACGATGCGCCACCCGGCAGCATTCAGGATTACCTGAACCCGGCCGCGAATGACTACAACGGCCTGAGTGATACGGTCTGGCAGATGCTCAATGATGCTGGCCAGACCGTCGGCTTTCAGGGGGGGAAAGCCCAGCGCGCCTGGGAATTACGCCAGATACTGACGGAACGGGACAGCACCCTCAACGCGATGTACGACTTCCGCCCCCTCATTAGCCGGCAGGGATACCTGCCTCCGGTCATTGCCACCTCCGCCGACCTGGCTCACGTCACATCTGACCAGATCCGCACGGCGTACCGGACGTACAACATTCTGGTTCCGGCCCGTTTCGTCAGTAATCCTCCTGGCTGGCGTACCTGGCTTCTGCCCGGTCTGGCCAACAAACGCATCGATGCACCGGACGCCAGCGTGCGGCCAAAAAACAGCAAAGAAAAAGCCGTCTGGGAAGCCGCTGTTCGCAAGGGCTGGGAAGATGGCCGTCAGAGTGCTGACAGGACACTGGAGTCGAATTTTAACCGTCTGACCCGTGATTACACCGGCATGCTGCGCTACTCCACGTTACTGCAGCAGGGCATCATCCAGGCGCCGGATGTGAAGGAAACACAGCAGAGTGTCACCGGAAGCCGTGATGAGCTGATGATTGGCGACAAGGTCAAACGCATTCAGGATCCTGCCGGATTCGTGGTGGACAAAAACAAATGGAAGCCTGTTATCCGTAAGGGGGCGCAATGACGTTCCCCGCATTCAGTTTTCATGAGCACGGCGGTCTGCATGCCGACAGCCTCCGGGCATTTCTGGTTCACTGCGCCCGTCACAGCGTCTCCGACATTTTCATGCAGGGAGGCGGTCCGCTGGTCGTGGATTTGCACGGTCGTAAACTTCGCGCCAGTGAGTTTCGTATCGAGCCGCCACAGCTGGCGAGACTGATGGATGATGTGTTCTCGGAGCAAATCAAAGGCGATCTGAAGGCCGGCAAAGGCGTTGACCGGGCACTGCAACTGACCGGTGATATGTACAACCGCTACGGGCTGGCGCGCGGCGAAAGCCTGCGCTTTCGCTGCAACTTTGTGCAGGCCACGATCGGTGATTACGACATGGTGCCAGCCCTGACCCTGCGAACGATCCCGACAGCCATCCCGGAGCTCGACACACTGGGGCTGGAAGAGGATTTACTCTCGGTCCTGCTCCCCCACAAAGGCCTGGGCCTGATAACGGGAGAGACCGGGTCGGGTAAGTCCACCTTTCTGGCGTCTGTTTATCAGCACTGTGCGCTACACGACCCCGACCGCAAGATAGTTACGGCGGAAGACCCTATCGAGTTTCTGCTGAACTTCCCGGGTGCTGTCCTGATGCCAGAACAGTCACAGATAGGCAGGGACGTAACGTCATTCGCCGAACATCTTCGTCTGACGCTGCGCCGTGCCCCGGGGGTGATTGGGGTGGGTGAGATTCGTGACCCGGCGACACTCAGCGGTGCCATCATGAACGGTCAGTCCGGGCACCTCTGTCTGTCCACCATGCACACCAACTCCCCCGGGGAGACTATCCCCCGCGCTCTGATGCTCATCCCTGAGGACCAGCGTGAGGCGATGGCCTGGAACCTGCTCAGTAACCTGCAGTACGTCATTACCCAGCGCCTGCTTCGAACCACGGACGGTAAACGTCAGTCGATCAGGGAATACCTGATATTTGATGATGAGGTTAAAGAGTCACTTGGCCTGCTGAAGCACACCCAGTGGCGTACCTGGATTGATAGTCACCTCAGTGAGCGCGAAGCGCGAATGAGTGATAAAGCCTGGCGGCTATATCAGGAAGGGAGAATCGACCGGAAAGAACTCCTGACAGTCATCACCCCACGTGAAATGACGCGGAGGGAAGCATTATGAAAATCTGTGAATGGCGGGATGCAGGCCGGCGGCTGGAAATCGCGGGCATTCCGGTTGTCCTGTTTGCGTTGTACTTCGCGTGGTTCCAGTGGCCTGAGACCAGCACACTCTGGGTGGTCACGCTTCTGATTATTTTCTTTCGGATCCTATCCTTCTTCGGCTTCACCATCACGGTTCTCTGGCAACGACTGATTAGCCTCCTGCGTGGCAGGCAGCTGACCGGACGTCCGTGGTGGTATCGCCGGTTCTTTGAATAAAAGCAGGAACTGATTATGCAAAAACGTACCTACCTCACTATCACGCCGGACAGCAAAAAGGACGCATTACGCGCTGCCGGACGGCTGGCAAGCGGTGATTACGCCCTCGAGTATGACCGTTCTGAAAAACTCTGGTTTGCAAAGCCAGACGCAGACCTGGAAAAGGTTAAGGCCTGGCTTCCCGAAAATACGGCCCTGAACCTGAACCAGACCACCACCGACAACCTGACGCCGGCAGAAGAGTTTGCGCAGGTGCTTCAGGATGCGGGCTTCATACTGCCCGCAAACGGTCTGCCGGAAATGGATGGTAAGCGGCACAGGGTGGCCACTGAGGGCGATAAAACCGGCGCCACTTCCGGCGTATATCAGGGTTTTCTCGATGGCCGGCCGGCAGGCTGGTACCAGGATCACCGGGCAAGTGAAGGAAAGGTGAACTGGACCTCCACGGGATCACACACCTATGACCCGGCAGAGGCGATTAAGCAGCGGGCACTGACCGCGCAAAAACGCTGGGACAGGGAAATCGCGTCACAGCTGGAGTTTTCCAAAATGGGAAAAACCCTGACGCGACAATGGAGCAAAATGCCCCCGGCACCCGACACGCATGCGTACCTGGCCCGAAAAGGGGTACCGGCTGCGGAAGGTGTTCGTCTGGATAAATACGACAACCTGGTTATTCCCCTGCGAAACAGTGCCGGCGAGCTCCGTACCCTGCAGTACATCAAACCTGACGGCACCAAGAACCTGAAGAAAAATGCGGAGAAAACCGGCAATTTCTTTGTGGTGGGCGGTGAACTCAGTCCGCAGCGGCCTGTGCTGTATGCAGAAGGCTATGCGACAGCCGCAAGCCTGCATCTTGCGACAGGAATGCCCGTCGTAATGACGGTAGATGCCGGCAATCTGGTGACAGTGTCACGGAATCTGAAAGAACGTTTTCCGGATAACCATCACATCATTCTCGGTGAAGACGACTTCACCAAAACCAACACCCGGGGTGAGCAGGACAATAAAGGCGCGAAAAAGGCACAGGAAGCCGCAGCGGCCATCAACGGCATTTACATCATCCCGTCTTTCACAGAAAGCGAACGCGCACAGGCGTTCGCCGGCACCGCTGCCTTCAGCGACTTTAACGATGTTCACGTGGCCAACGGGCTGGATGCGGTTCGCGAACAGCTGGCACCCGTATTCGATGAACTCATTCCCGACTGGCGTCAGACCCTTACGGAGACTCACAGCATGCCTGACAACGACATCCGGCAGGATGAACCTGCCGTTCCCTTTGCTGACATCACGGATTACCCGGACTTCGGTGCGGAATTTCAGGAAGCATTTCCGCAGTTCGATGACTTTCTGAATAACACGCCGGACCCCGCTTCCACGCTGACGGGTAGCGAGGAAATGGCTGCACACGCCCCCGATGAACAGGCCACCCTGCAGATATCCGACGAGCCGGTGTTATCTCCGGAACCGGCCATACCGGATGCCACCCCCGGGGAAACACCGCCAGTAACTGCGGTAGATGTACCGCCCGTTATCAACGATGCGACGGATAATACGGATCAGCAGAGTGCGCCACAGGCAGACACGGTGAATGCCGAAGTGCCACCGGAGGCCAGCCCGCTTGTTCCGGACGCCATGGCTGAGGAACTGGTTGCCGATGCCAGCATTCCGCCGGTCACAGAGCCGCCATTGAAAACCGCGTCATCGCAGGAAGAACAGCCGCAGCAGCCGGCAGCAGAAAACGATGCCACACCGGTTGCGGAAAATGGCTTCGCCTTCACTTTTGGCCGCCTGCCGGGTGATGTCAGTCCTGAAGCTCCGGAAGTGGCCCGTATAAATCTGGATGAGCTCCTGCAAGGACTGACCAGCCGCCAGGAAGACAGAACCTGGGTGTACGCGCTCGATGGCGAGGACGCGTTCCGCGACTACGGCGATCGCATCGTGATGGCCTCACCACAGGCCAGCGAAAATGACCGCATGATCCTGGCCGCACTGCTCTCGGCTAAAGCCAATCAGCGCGGCGCCGTGGAAGTGACCGGTAGCCCTGAGTTCATCGAGCGCACACTGACGCTGATTGCCGATCACAACATTGATGTGCATCTGAAAAACCCGCAGCAGCGCGAACAGTTTGAGGCCCTGCTGCAGGCCAGAGCCGCTGAAGCGACGGCAAAGAATGGCCTCACTATCAGCACCCCCGGACAGGAAGCTTCCCCGTCACCTGCCGCGAATGCTTCGCCTGCATCGCCTGCAGCACAGGATGCGCCGCTGCCAGCCAGCGGGAATGACGCCGCCACTCAGGCTCCTCCAAAGGTACCTCAACCTGCTGCACCGGAAATGAGTGTCTTTGAGAAAGAGACGCTACGAACAGGACTGACCGGAAAACTGCTTGAATCCGGGCGGGCACCCTATCAGTTCGACAAAGCGAATACAGAGAGCTTTTACGTCCAGCTGCGCACGAAAACGGGCAATAAAACCTACTGGGGTGTGGAGCTCGAGCAAGCGCTGAAAGACAGCGGTCAGACGCACGGGGATATGGTGAAGCTGCAATATCTGGGTAAGAAGCCGGTGACCGTCAATGTTCCCGTGACGGACAAGGATGGCGTCGTTACCGGGTATGAGCGCCAGGAGAAACACCGCAACCACTGGTCAATGACCCCGGCCCAGGATAACCGCCTGCTGGTTGCTGACCGGCACAATGTCGCGCCGGCAGAACTTTCGGCGTATGACGGCAATGCGTTCTGGCAGCTGCAACAGCAGGTTGTTCAGGCAGCAGCCCTGTCTTTATCGGTACCGGACCCGCGCGGCCATGGCCTGCTGTATACCGGCCCGGACGGAGAAGGACAAAAGCCGCCACAGTCTCCCCCTGAAAACGCCGTGGTCCCTGCCTTATCCAAAGCGGCCGGGTCGGTGGTTATGCATGCGGCAGGCGCTGAAGGCGAACTGCTGGCGCACCTGGTGAAAGGCCATGGTGATTATCTTCAGGGCGTGATGCGTCATGAGGGTGAACTGCGCCATGTACTGGCCCGGGTCTGCACGGGCGCCAACGGAAATACCTGGCTTGCCGTGAATACCGTTGCTGATTCTGGCGCACTCGCCTTGATTGGCCATGGCTCGGCCGTCAACGTGATGAATAATGGTGAAGCGCAGCGGGACACCTTTGCATTTCAGCTTAATGGGAAGGACGCGCCAAAATTTGCCGTCCCTCTTATCTCCCCGGAAAAGATCCCGCCGGCCCTGCACAGCAAGCTAGGGTTCGACAAACCCTGGACACCACCGAAAGCACCGGAGCCGGAGCAGGCACCCCGGGCGCAGGCTAAGCCGGCTAATCAACCGCAACCCATGTGAGGACCTCATGCGTAAAATGCTCTGTACCACCCTTGTGTTCCTGGCGTGCCTTCCTGCCGCCGAGGCGGCTTCCTGCCGGGCAGGCACTGCGGCAAAAGCCGGCAGTGAAGCGGGTTATAACCGCGCCAAAGAAGCCGCTGATGCCTGGTCACAACGGCAGGACAATGTCACATCATCGCTGGCCGACTGTTTGGGAAATATTTCCACCACCATTACCGCCCCGACGTTTCCCAACCTGGCCGACGTCATGAATCAGATTGGCCAAAAGATTTGTCAGGCGGCCCGCGACAAAATCAGTGACTACGTTCCCCCGACCATTGACCCCTGGGGAGACTATGCATCCAGTAGCGGCATTTCGTCGTACACCTCGGGAACGAAGTCCATTCCCGTCTCCACACAGACGTCCACGACGGCCACTGACAGTGGCCGTTCTTTCATCTCACTGAACTGACGGAAATTACCCAGTGAAGAAACAACATACAGCCTCCTCTGGGGAGGCTTCTTCAGCTGCGGCTGAAGCCCGGGCAGAGTCTGAACGCATGCTCCCCTTCATGGAGGCGATGCAACTTCATAAAGACAAGATGCTGAATGCTTCCTTTGCCCGTAAGTGCCTGGCGGTGGCTCTGGTGTCTGTATCCTTCAACCTGGTGCAGTTTCCGGTTAACACCTGGCTTGCCTGGCAGGTTGCTCACCCGCCGGTGAAATACTTCGCCACGTTGAACGGGAGTGTGCTGGCCGTGTACCCCACGTCGGAGCCTGTCTATCGTGATGATGACATCATCGACTTTGGTGACAAGATGATACGTGCAGCCTTCCAGATAGACTTCAAGAACTATCGAACCCAGATAAGCGATCAGCAACAGAAGTTCTCCGAGGATGGCTTCAGGAGCTACTACGCCGCGCTGACAAACTCCAATCTGTTCTCAAGGGTGAAAACGGACAAGCTGCTGATGTCGGCCAACGTCACTCGTAAAGGGATGATTTACCGGCGTGGCCGGGAAGGCCAGGGCGGACCCTACATCTGGGAAGTTCAGTATCCCGTCACGCTGAGTCTCGATGGCCAGACCCGTAGCCTGCCGCCTCAGAACTTCATCTTTACGATCCGCATCCAGCGAACCGACGTCAGGCTCAAACCGGAAGGAATCGAAGTGGCCTCCGTGGTCACCCGGGATGACCGCTAAGTCTTGTCAGGAAACCTCATGAAAATTCGACTTCTCACGACAGCTTTATTGCTCTTGTCGGCAAGCTCCGTGCTGGCCGCTGACTGGGCCGATGCCCGCACCAATACGCCCACCACTGCGATGCCGCCTGCCCCGGCGCCCGCGACACAAACAGCGTCAACCTCTGCACCGGCGGCCCCGCCGGTGCAGAGCGAGCCCGCAACGGACATTACCGCGCCATTACGCCAGACGCCGCCTGCGCCCCTCTCAGCAGCCGAATCCTGGGCCATCAGTCAGGCCGCCCCACTCAACCGGGGTGAGATCGAAAACGTCAGCCGGGCCGTCGATGATGCCAGTCGTGGGCGGGCCTGGCAGCCTGCCGACGTCGTGCCGCGTATCTCTACACTGACGGTAAATCTGTCCCCGGGCGCATCACTGCCGGTACTCAGGACAGCCACTCATCAGGCCAGCACAGTGATGTTTACGGATAACACAGGCGCACCCTGGCCACTGGCAGCGCCTCCCTATAACGCCAACGATAAGGGCTTTTCGGTGAGTTACATCCCGGACAGCAGCGTGATGACAGTTCAGGCCACACGGCAGTATGACCGGGGGAATATCACGGTGTATCTGAAGGGGCTTGCGGTACCGATTATCGTGGATGTCACCAGCGGAGAGGCCACCAACGCGACGACGTCCCGGGTCATTGATACCCGCCTCGATCTGCGTATCCCGCAACGCGGGCCACAGGCGAAAAAAATGGCGGCACCACAATCCAGGATTGGCCTGAACGATCCCACACTGCAGGCCTTCCTCGATGGCGTCCCCCCTAAAGACGCGCACCGTCTGAAAACGGAGGGTGCAGTGCCAGATACGCAGGTCTGGCAGATGGGCGACGACCTCTTTATTCGCACGCGCAGCGAGCTGCGTGATGAGTTCGAACAGACCCTGGCCTCTGGTGATGGAACCTGGCTTTACAAGTTGCCACTGACCCCGGAAGTGGCTTTTTCTCATGCCGGTCAAACGGTCTGGATGACATTAGCTCTGGAGTAAACATGGCTGCTGAAAAAGACGCCCGCCGGGACGTGAAGAAAACCGGCTTAATCATCGTCGGCGGTGGCTTCGCAGCCATTGCCATGATTTTCTTAATAGCCTCCTGGCTTAACGCCCCGCCACCGGCAGTGACACGGATAAGCGTGGATAAAACCGTCGGCGGAACCGGTAAAACCACAGCGGAAAGTCCGCAATACCAGACACTGCTCAGGGAGAACAACGCGGAAGGTGCTAAGCAGGCAATGGCGAATAACACCAGTTTTATCGCCTCTGCCGGTTCGGGAACTGTCCGTCAGGTCCCCCCGATTTCGCAGGAGGCGCCACCTCCTCCACCGCCACCGGCACCGCGTGCTGAAAATTCGCTGCCGCCGCCTCAGCCCGCACCTGCACAGTCTATCGATCCTGAGCGAAAGAAGGCCCTGGAGGCGCTGCTTAAAGAGCTCGCCGTTCAACGCGGCGCTCCGGCAGGTCAGCTGGCAAGTGTCACCGGACAACCTCCGGGACAAGCAGCCCAGCCCGCCGGCACGCCGGGGGTCGCAGCTGCCAGTCCGTTCGCCGGGTGGACCGACAGCCTTTCTCCGGCTTCACAGAATGGCAATGCGACAGATTCAGGTACGGCAACGGTGGATCGCATCCTTATCCCCGTCGGCAGTCGCCCTGGCGGTGTGATTGAAACGGCGATTGACTCTGATAACACCGGGTCTCAGGTGCTGGCCCGCATCCCGGCGGGGCCTTACGCCGGTGCTACCCTGACGGCGAATGGCGTTCAGCTCGCCGGCGATGGCGTGTCCATCCACTTCACCAATATGGACTGGAACAACAACACCTGGCGTATCGATGCCTGGGCGGCCATGCCGGATACGCTTCAGTCATCTGTCGCCTCGTCAGTTAACAACCGGTACACGACGCGTATTCTGCTGCCGGCACTCGCACACGGGCTTGGCCTGGGTGGTCAGCTATATGCCAGCGCCAATACGCAAATTCTGAGTGCCGGATACGGCACCCTCGAGGGGCGCGTGGGCATGCCTGACGGTAAAGCCGTGGCGGGCACCATTCTCGGCGGTGCTGCGCAGCAGGCAGGTCAGGTGATAAGTCAGGATGCGCAAAAGCTGCCGGTGAAACAGGTGCTTGTCGATCGTGGCCAGAGCATCGCCGTGTTGTTCATGACGGCAGTGAAGGAAAGCGACAAAGCGATCAAGACCCGTGACGAACCTGCAGCCATGAGCCTGCAGCCCGCCAGTCGTATGGTTCCCGCCTTACATCCCTGAAGAGAAACGCCATGAAAGATACCTATTTCGATACGGACCTTGAGCCCGAGGTTTCGCCTTTGCCTGAACTTCATCCGGAACCGGAAGAAGAAGCGGTCGAGACGCCAGTTAAAGACGACAACCCCGGGGCTAAACGTCAGTTTATGGGGCATGACCTCAGTACGCTGCTGATTGCCGGCGGTGTACTGCTCGCCCTTCTCGTCTATGCACTTTGGCCGGATAGCCCCCCACAGCGCAACTTTGTACCTGACCATCCTGATACTCAGGTCACGGCACCCGTTGAAGAAGAGGCGCCCGCACCGGACCCCGGGCCGCCGGCAGCCGTGGAACCCGAACTGCCTCAACACGCAGAGCCTGTTCAGCCCGCCGCCCCGACAGTGGATACGCAGGCATTGCAGCAGGTCAGTGAAGCGAACCAGGAAGGCATAAATGCCCTGAATGGACGGGTCAGTGATGCAGAACGACGCCTGGCGGAGATTGAAGCCCGGTTGAAGGTCATCGGGAACGGTACAGCCGCGCCTGCACAAGCCGTCAGCCAGCCGGCAAAGCGCACGACCGTTAAATCCACGTCAGCACGCCGTACATCGCACACGCGGACAGCCACTGTCAGCCAACGAAACACCGGGGTGCAGGGCTGGCGGGTCAATACCATTTACCCGGGTATGGCCTGGATAACCCATGGCGGATCCACCTGGTCAGTACAGGCCGGCGATACGCTCAACGGCATGACCATTCGCAGCATTAATGCGACTGCACGCACCGTCACAACAGACAGGGGCGTCATTCGCCAGGGGGGCTGATGGACGCCATTCAAATCCTGGTACAGGTCGCCGACGGTCTCAAGACAAGCGGTATCCGCCTGATACTGGCACTGGGTTTTATGTTCGGCCTTGGCGGTTGCATCTTCACGTTGTTCTCCGTCGCCCAACGAGCCCGAAACGGCAAGCCGGCCAGCCGGCTTAAAGCCCTGGTGTCGGTCTGTCTCGGTGGTGCGCTCATCGCCCTGCAACAGATGATGAACAAAGCCGCCCATACCCTGAGTTTTGGTGATGTCTCCTTTGATGCCATCGCCTACGCGCCGGAATCAATGGGGCAGGCCAAGCTCGCCATCGATGCTGTTCTTACCCTGCTGCGTGCAGTCGGGGTGCTGTTTTTTTTCATGGGTCTTTCCCGGATCCGCCGTTCCCTTGTTGATGGCCACACTGGCCTGTCAGCCCGGGAAGATGTCTCTGTAGGCACGGTGATACTCATCTGCGGCATTCTGCTGGCCTGCAATCCACAACTGCTCAACGCCCTTCAAACCACCCTGGGTCTGAGCTGGAATTAACTCCATAAACAAAAGAGGTTTTAACAATGCGTAATTTCACACTGTCCGTTTCCGTTCGTCTTTGGCTGGCTTGTGCATCTCTGGGTCAACGCCTTCTGGCACCGGTTGTCGCCCTGCTGGGCACTCTGACGCTGCCCGCCCACGCCGATGACGGCATTTTTGGGATGCTCGATACCGTGGCAGACGGCGCCGATAGCTCCGGAAAGAGTCTGCTGAAAATGGCGAAGTTTGGCGGTATTGGGCTGGTCATTATTGGCGTTGCCCTGTGGGTAGCCAAGAAAAAGAACCCGCAGATTGGCTGGGGCTGGGTCCTGACCTGTATCGGTGCCGGCTGCATCATGATTGCCATTGACCAGTTCATCAAGAAAGGTCAGAGCACCATTCAGCTGAACCCGGTTGATGTAGGTTAATTTCACGCCCCGGCGCGCTGGCGCCGGGGTCCTGCATTTCAGGAGGTCAACTTGAAGCAATTTCCGGAAACGGTCAGTTTCCTTTACCCCATTCAGCTGGAGCCTTGTCCGCCGGACGACAGCGACACCACGCTCCCGTCCCTGAACCTGAAAGCCCAGGAGGCCGCTGACCTGTGCCAGTGGCTTCTTCCGCTTGTTAGCGAATTTTATCACTGTGGCATCACTTCAGACGCTGGCTACGACTGCAATGTCTGGTTACTGCCACTGGCTCCGCTGACAGCACAGTTACAGCAACTGACGCCTGAGCAAAGCGAAGGGTCCTCGCTGACTGAGCCGCTGACAAAAGCTTGCCGGCGCTGGTCCCGTCATCACGTGACCCATTTGCGCCTGACCACGGCCATTCGTTACCAGCACTTTGAAATTGAACCCCAGGTCTGGGGGCATGAGCGAGCCGGGCAAGATCCAAAGCAGCGCCGGCGGGCGGCGATACTCACCGGCAATGCCTGTGAATACTGCGGACACGTGAGCCCAAAAAACCTGCTGTCATTTCGGGACAACAACCCGGAAAACACCCATGAAGATAACCTGGCCGTTGCCTGTGGCGTATGCCTGTGCAGCCGTCATCTGAATCGACTGGGCGCCAATGACGGCGTCATGGTGTATCTGCCGGAGCTCGCGCCGGCAGACCTCAGCCGACTGATAAGAACGGTGGTGGCCGCACGACGTGACGGGGATGAGCGCCAGCAGAACGGTGCAACCATGATCCTCAACTGGCTGGCCGCGCACCGGGCCGAAACAGAGCGTTTCTGGGGAACCAGTCACCCCGGAGAGTTTGGCCAGGCGCTGCAGCTGTCATCGCCGGTACTGCGGGAGTCCCTGCAACAACGGCTGCGCCATATTGCGCTCATCCCCAATCCGGACATTATTGCCGCCCGGCCGTACAGCCTGAGCCTTCCGCCTGGCGACTGGGCGTCCCTGTACAACCAGTATTGCCGTCAGTCCTGACGGCCCTATCAGAGACTATTCGCATGAAAAACCCACTGGTCACCGCGCTGGAAGGCGTGGAAGAAGCCATTGCCTGGGCCTCGCGCTATGCGCTGGGCCAGGACTTTACCCGTTACTGTGACCTGCGCACCACGATTGGCCTGACCGACGACGACCGCAAACGTCGCCCGGGCATGGCCTCACCGTACATTTTCCTCACGGAGGAAGGCCATTACGCCAGCGTATTTGAAATCGAGGGAACCTATTGCGCATTCAATGAGCAGCAGGCCATTACGGAAGAAGAGAGGCGGGATAAGGCTCTGTTCAGTAATTACATTGCACATCTGACAACTCTGCTGACCAGCGAGTTTAAAGAACACGGCCGTAAACTGAGCTTCGTTTTCGAATGCGATCCGGATAAAGCCAGGGCCGAACTAAAAAAACTGCTGGCTCACCAGTACCGTAGCCTGAAGCGAATGGGCCTCGACCTGACGGATATTCTGGATGAACGTATTGAGAAAATGGCGCCGTTCATCGCCCGGGAACGCGCTTTTCTGGTGGTGTATACCGCCCGGGAAGCGCTGTCTACCACGGAGATCCGCGATGAAGAAAAACGACGTGAAGCTGTGCTGAAGAAAAGCCCGGGCGCGCGTTATGGCCAGAACCCGATGTTTCAGGCGCTGGAAGGGCTAAAAATTCGCCATGACACCTTCATTACCATGCTGGAAAATCAGTTTGGTAAGGGTGACTTTGGCACCCGTATCCGACTGATGAATGCCCATGAGTTTGGTCAGGCGTTGCGCGAAGAGATAGAACGAGACAGCACGTCAGAGTCCTGGCGACCATTTTTGCCCGGCGATGTGAAGTGGCCTCATGGTCGTCCGAAGGGTAACGACCATTCAACGCTGCTGGCGCCTCACCTTCACTACCAGCTATTCAACAGCGAGCCTGAAATTGAAGGCAGCTTTATTCATGTTGATAACCACTGGAACACCACGCTGGCGCTTTCGCTGGGTCCCCAGCAGCCGGAAACGTTCAGCCAGCTGTTTGACAAAATCAACCGTAACCTGCCCTGGCGTATCCGTATGGATTTGATGCCCGGCGGAGTGAAAGCGCTCGGCGGGAAGAGAACCATTCTGGGTCTGGCAGGCCTGCTGCCACCGCTGCGGCCGGTCTACAATTCCGTTCAATGGCTGGAGGAAACAGATAAAAGTGAACCGGTCTGTGTGATGACCATTTGCGCCAGCACCTGGGCCCGGGATAAAGAAACAGCAAAGCGTAACCGTACCCTGCTTCAGAAAGGACTCCAGTCCTGGGGGGTGTGTGAAGTGACGGGCACATTCGGGGATCCGATGCGTGCCTGGACGTCAACACTGGTGGGAGCAAACGCACTCAGTATTCCGTCACTGATGTACCCGCCCCTGTCAGCAGCACTGGCATTGCTTCCCCTGCAGCGCCCGGCCACACCGTGGGCTGACGATGCCAGCATTGTGTTTGCCACCCCTGACGGCAAGCCCTTCCCGGTAAAACTGGCCAGTAACCTGCAGACAAAATTTACGGAAATCGTTGCAGGTGAACCCGGCACCGGTAAATCAGTGGCCCTGGGGGCGCTCAGCGAGGCCATTCTGTTCTCCGGTCAGAGCAACCTGCCGTTTCTGTCTTATGTCGATAAAGGCTTTTCCGCACAGGGTCTGGTGAGGCTCATCTGCGATGCGCTCCCTAAATCCCGTCAGCATGAGGTGGAGGGCCTGGTACTGGAAAACAGCCGCCAGCACTGTAAGAACCCGTTTGACGTACAGCTTGGGATGAAATACCCGCTGACGCCGGAAAAAGAATACCTTCTCAGCATCTGCGAAACACTGTGCGTGAACCCGGAGACGGGAACACCGCCCAATTCGCAGGACTGCCGGCAGATCCTGAGCCGGGTTATTGATACAGCCTTTGAAACCAATGCCAGCCTGGCGCCGGTGCGTTATGCACAAACGCTCGAGCCGCGGGTTGATGAGGCACTGGAAAAGACGGGCATTCGCCTTGAGTACGATACCGACTGGTGGTCAAAAGCCACCTGGTATGAGGTCAGGGACTTGCTCTTTTCCCGCGGGGAACTCAACGCTGCCACGCGGGCACATTATCAGGCCATGCCGGAGCTGAGCGATCTTCAGGTGTACCTCAATGATGAAGACGTTCGGATGCAGTACGGCGCCATTACCCGCGAAGGCAGTGGCGAAACGCTGCTCTCCTATATCAGCCGCTGCCTGTCAGATGCCTTACGTACCTACAAAATGATCTCCGGTCGCACCGTCTTCGAGCTCAATTCGGACACGCGCGTAATAGCCATTGACCTGAACAACGTGGTCGGCGGCAAAACGCGTGCCGGTCAGGTCAAAACCGGCCTGATGTATCTGTATGCCGGACAACTGGCCGCCGGGCATTTTGAGCTGCCGCAGTACCGTAATGAACTGATGCGCGAACTGCCAGAAATGTACCAGCCGTTCCATCACGACCGACTGACCCAGCTGGCCCAGGAGGTAAAAACCAAGATTTACGACGAGCTGCACAACGCCAAAGATATTCCGTTTATCATGAATAAACTGGTTACCCAGGATCTGGAAAACCGAAAATTCTTCATCCGAACCGTGCTGAGCTCTCAGTATCTGAACCACTTCCCGCATGAAATTCTGAAGTCAGCCAACAGCCTCTACCTGATGCAAATCAGCCATGAGGATCTGCCTTTGCTGACTGAGCATTTTGGCGTGCCGGCGCACACCGCACAGACGTTCCGCCATATCGGCTCCGGGGCCTCCCCTGACGGCAGCGGTACTCACTTCCTGGCGTGTTTCCGTCTGAAAACCGGCAGAGTCGTGCAGATCCTCAAAAACACCCTCGGCCCAAAGGAGCTGTGGGCGCTCAACTCAACCCCGAAAGATGCCGCCTTGCGCGATCAGCTGTATGACCTCCTCGACGGTCGTAGGGCCAGAGCCATCCTGGCTGAAGCCTTCCCGACAGGGAGTGCCGTCAACCTCATTGACCTGCGCCAGAAGGAAGCGCGTGAAACTGACCACGGCAACGTGATTAACCGACTGGCGAGCGAGCTGATTGCAGCGCGCGGCCTGCAAATCTGATTAAGGCAAACCCCATGAAGAAACGACTTCTGGCCGTCGCAATCGGCGGCCTTCTGCTGTCCGCAACACAGGCGATGGCCTACCCGGTGGAGGTAATGAGCAGCATTCCTGTCACCACCCAGATTGTGCCGCAGCTGAGCACGGCCAACAGCACATTGGGCACCATCCTCTCCACTAACCAGCAGATTGGCGGGGCCATCAGTTCCGGCAACGACAAGATTGCGGCCATGATCCAGCAGTCAACGGAGAACATGCAGCAGTACGCCACCTATGCACAACAGGTGCAGAACCTCGAGCAAGCCAGACGCAGCTACACCGTACCGGACAGTATCTGCAGTGAGTCTGCCTCCGGGCAGGCCTCACAAATCGCGCGTCAGTCCTCGGCAAAACAATCAACGCTTGCCAGTGGCGGTGGCGTCAGTAATAGCGCCATCAAAAAGGTCCTGTCATCTAAACCCGATGTACCGGAAAAAGGTCTGTTTGCCACGGCAGAAATCCACCGTAACTACTGCACAAAAGAAGATGCGGATGCCTGGGGTGAGCTCTGTAGCGGCGAATCGGCATATCCGGGTGGGGACAAAGAAGTCCGTTCACTGCTGGCTGGCGCCGGCGCGGAAGACAAAGTCCCGGAGCTGACCTTCAACCAGGAGCAGACTGACGCCGCGATGATGTACCTCAAAAACTCGGTTCGTCGAAGCCCGGGGCGAACGCTGAAAAAAGGGGAAGTCAAAACGGACAGCGGTCGTCAGTACATCGGGATGATGACAGAGCATGACGCAATACAAAGTGCAGCTGAGCAACCGCAGCTGGCGATGGTTGCCGCCAGTCAGCCCAACGAAGCCACAAAGGATGTGCTGGCCGAAGCACTCCAGACGCCATCGAGCAAAGCCTGGTTTGATGAGAATGCCTCAGCGGAAGCAAAACGCACCGGCATGATGTCGTTACGTGAGTTTGAGTCCTTTGAAGTCAATCGCCGGTACGCCAATACGGATTATCAGACCGACCTGCAGGCGATGGATGGTGACAACCTCCTGCGTGAGTCCATACGTATTCAGAGCCTCGAGAACGCCCTGCTTTTGGGCATTAAACAGCAGCTGCAGGAGAACGCCATCATCTCTGGCCAGCAGCTGAGTCTTGAAGGTGCCCAGTACTACGAACCACGCCTCGCGCAGAAACTGCAGCAGGCCGCAGCCGGAGCCACACGCCAATGAAAAAACCAGGAAAAAAGGTCTGGCATGCCGCCAATCTGGTCCTCCCGCTCTGGGAGGCCGGTCGCATGGTTCACGCCGCACGATACGCGGCGGAGAAAAATGCGGAGCGATTACGCCGCCTGTGGCCTGAGGCCGCCCGGGGAAAAACCGAGACGCTCAGTTTTGAGGAAGCTGTGGCCGCCAGTGGCCACAGTCGTGAATCTCTGATGCGACGTTATCTACTGGCCAAACGTATCTGGCTGGCCATGTTCGTCGCGGCAGTGAGCCTCGTCATTCTGTTACCCGTGGGCACACTGCTTGCAGCCCCGCCTGGTGCTGGCGTGCTGTTGATACGAATGCTCAGCCTGATGTTCATGATCTCAGCCTTCGCCGGCATGCTGTTTGTGTGCGCCATGAAAAACCAGTTTCACCTCTGGCAACTTGTCCGCCAGGAGCTGGGATCGTTTGCACAATGGCGGGCAACCGGCACCTGGCTTAAAGAACTTTTTAGCTGGCGTGCGCCGTTCTGACCTTCCCTGGCCATCCTCCGGATGCGCATTCTGTTCGTTACGGAAATCTATATGAAAAGACTGCTTCTGATAGTGGCCAGCCTCGCGCTGGTCTGCCTGTCGTTGCCGGCATTTGCAGACAACATCAACTACGACACGATTAGCGGCGCGGCAACGCGCACGACCGACCTTTCACGCCAGCTGCTTATCATGGTTTATGGTGATGTGGTGAATAACCCGCTGCAGCCTCAGAACGTCAGCTTCATCGGTCAGTTGTATGGCGTGTTCAACGCCATCATTGCCGGTCTGGCGTTCATCTGGTTTATGGGGATCACATTACGTGCAACGGTGCTAACAGGTAACCGCGGGAAAGTATTCGGTCGCGGAAATACGATGATGGCGCCCGTTTCGTCCCTGGCGGGATTTATGGCCCTGGTGCCCACACCGTCTGGCTGGTCCATATCGAACCTGGCGTTTTTATGGATGGCCTCGATTATGGGTGTAGGGAGCGCAAACCTGCTCACCGATAAAGCGGCAGATGCCATCATGGACGGTGAGTCCTTGATTATGCAGCCCGTTGCCGGCGAAACCATCACGTCCGCCCGGGGTATCTTTGATATGTACCTGTGTAAGGCGGCGATGAATACCGAGCAGGCCGAAATGCATCAGTTAGGCAGCAGCTCAACTCCGCCCATGTCTGAACAACGTTCTTCTGACGGTCGCGAAATACGAATCACGAACGGCAGCGCAATCTGCGGCAGTGCCAGTCTGCCGGAGACGAAGGACAGTGGGTCCTGGTTCTCCTTTAGCGTGCCAATAAATTCCGGACCGCTCGAAAATGCCCAGATGAATGCTTTCACAGCGATGAACAGCTCCCTGTCTCAGAGCGCGGAAGGCTTCGTCAGTGCCTGGCGTAGTTATCAGGACGGAGGGCAAGGCAAACTTCCGGATGCTGAAGCAGAGATTCAACAGGCTGCACGCCAGTATGAAGACACCATTACTGCAGCAACAGCAAGCGTAAACAACGAAGGGGCAATACGCGGCGAGCTCGCGAACTACCTGAAGCAAAGCGGCTGGATTTCGTTAGGTGCCTGGTATCAGTCATTCGCAACCGCCAACCAGAAAGTAAATAGCATTGCGAACAAAAGCCCGATCGTGACCGGGATGTCAAATATCGGCGAAGTTGGAGTTGGAAAGCTTCAGGAAGAAATACGAACTGCATTGATGGCGCAACGGAAAAATTCAACCTATACCCCGCCGCTTGGGTCTGCGAACACAGCTGGAAATGATAATACTGACGACGTGCAAAATTCCAATGACGCAATTCTTAAGGTCATGCCGCCAATGCAAAAATTCACTGACTGGATCGTACATTCAGTTATGTCTGGCCAAAATGGAGATAACTCAGAACAAGTAAATCCGATGCTTAAAATGAAAGCTATCGGTGATTACACTTTGGTATCAGCCCAAACTACATTTGCAGTATTCACTGCTGCAAAGGCTGCTGTTGACTGGGCATCAGCAGATGGTAATGGTCTCACCAAAATCATTAATACCGTGTCAGGTGCAGGTTATATCGCCAAAAGCGTGATGGGATCTATTTCCCCGGTGGTGTACTTCATACTGTTTATATTGTTGAGCGTGGGCTTTTCTCTTTCCATTTTTCTCCCATTTATCCCTCTTATCTATTGGATCACAGCCTGTACCTCCTGGCTGGGCAGTGTGTTGATTGGAACCACGGCAGGTTCATTATGGGCCGCTACGCATATCGGGACCGAGGAAGACAAAGGCAGTCGGGCGAACTATGGCTATATCTTTTTGATTGATGCGGCCATTCGTCCATCTCTTATGGTGTTCGGATTCTTTTTCGCAAGCCTGGTTGTCGTGGCTATCGGAACGCTGCTGAACATGCTCATCACCCCGGCGTTGGCGAACGTGCAGGCAGATTCAGTAACCGGTCTTGCCAGCATTATTGGCATATTGATGATTTATGCCCGTATGTGTACCACTCTGGTGTCATCCGCATTCAGCCTCCAGGTTTACCTGCCAGATTACGTCATTGCATGGCTAGGTGGCCGAGAAGCTGCACAGATGATGAAGGGAGCAGTGGAGTCAACCCGTAACATGTTCGCCGGCTTTGGTAGCAAGGCAGGGAATGCACCGGGCATGAAACGAGTAGACGCCGCCAGGCCTGGAGGTGATTCCAATGGGTTTAAATAGCGTGAAGCGGTGCACATAAAAAAGACTCAAAAACAGGTCATATTGTGCTAAAATATGACCTGAAAACCAGTCTCAACACCGGAGGAGTTATGCCCAACATCATTCACAGCGATACAACAGCCAGTGTAAGTGAGTTGAAGAAAAATCCAATGGCGACGGTTAACTCTGGTGCTGGATTCCCTGTGGCAATTTTAAACCACAACCAGCCAGCCTTTTACTGCGTACCCGCCGAACTATATGAGCAGATGCTTGACTGCATTGATGATCAGGAGCTCGAAAAGCTGGTTCAGAAACGCAGCAAGCAGGCCTTGCATGATGTGGATCTGGATAGCTACCTATGACATATAGGGTAAAGTTCAGAACGGATGCGTTGAAAGAGTGGAACGGCCTTGATAAGGCCATTCAGCAGCAGTTCGCCAGGAAGCTGAAGAAGTGTGCGGAAAATCCGCACATCCCTTCCGCAAAGCTTAGGGGAATGCCCGATTGCTATAAGATTAAATTACGGGCGTCGGGCTTCAGACTGGTCTACCAGGTCATAAACGACGAATTAATCATTGCTGTGGTCGCCGTAGGTAAGCGGGAACACAGCGAGGTTTACAAGCTGGCCAGCAAAAGGCTCAGATAAATATTAGGAAGATAACGATGACAGTTAAACATATTGATACTTATGGCAAGAATTGGTCTGTCGCTTCAGTAGGTGTATTGTCTTTTGGTTATTTGATTTTTGTTTTGCCTTTCCACTTAGGTTTAGCCGGGTGGTTTTATGCCATGAAAGATAATGCCCGTTATGGCATCCGCCCTCAGGACCAACCATTAGTCTTTTTTATATGGGCATCATTAGCAATCGCATTTGTATTAGTCGCTTATTCTATTTCAAAACAGCGAAAAAACATTAAGGCCTTTACCTCCTTCTTCCGTGAATCAGAGCTATGCGCGCCTTCACCGCAGAATATTGCCATGAACCGCACCGGCTGGGGTTACCTGGGGCTGGATACCAGGAAAGGGACGCTGCTTTACATCAACCACCCCGACACAACTATATTCAACTTCTTCTTTCCGCGGGATGTACGTGTCATGGGATTCGGGATGTATGACTGGAAATCCATCGAGGTGGAAGGCAACAAGCTGACTATTTACACTGGTAACCCTGAACTCCCGACGGTGGCCATAACCACGGGTAAAGCAGGTGAGATGCTTGAAAAAATTAATGCCATGCGCAACCAGAACTGGAATTATGAATACAATATTCCAGGTTGCGTTGAGCTTCAGGCACAAAACATCGCTGAAAGAAACGGTATCAACCTGGTTCTGCCACCGAAATAATTCCTGAGCTGTATTCCCCCCCTTCTACAGAGGCACTCTTTTCAGAGTGCCTTTTCTTTTGCATTCATACGATTAAAGGTTCCCTATGGCGCAACCACCGCGTAATGACGCCCGGTCTAATGACGGGTCAATGGCCGTGGTCGGCTTCTTTATCACGCTGATTATCACAGCCCTGTTTCTTCGGCAACTCATCGTCGAAACCTGTACCACCCTGCTGTACTGGCTATGGAATATCGCTGATTTCCCTCGCACTCATGAGTATGCAGCCTGGCGTATTAACCTGCTGGCCAGAACTCACAATAACGCCCCGGACGTCACCTGGAGTGAGTTCTTTGCCGTGATGGATGTTACCGCCGGTATTCTCTTACTCGCGCTGGTCCCCCTTATCGTTACAGGGATTATCGCCGTTCGCCGGCACCAGGTAAGCCGGACACGTCGAGATATTTCAATCGGGACACTGCCCCGCATTATGTCCGCGTTCTCACCGTCAATTATCCCTGCCCTGACCTACGGCGATAAAAAACAGCAGCTGCTGAACGTGGACCCTGAAGAACATCGTAGCGCGCAGACACCGGATGAGTTTGCCATCGAGCACAGACTGGTCATTAACCATCGTTTACGCCGGGAGGTGGCGCAGAAACTGTTCATCGCCCAGCTGGGCACCCCACTGCCAAAAGCGGCCGCCGGAGACGACGTGGACGCACTCTTCAGCGCGTTCAATGACCATGAGCGGGCAATGTTCGCCATCTTTGGTTTGCAGCACTTCATGGACAAACGCAAGGACGCTGAAGCTCTGCTGGATGCCCTTAATCGCTCCACGCTTAAGGTAGACCGCAAGTACAGAAACAAGATTGGCTATCCGAATCTGACGCTGGCCAACAGTGCATTCAAAAAAGTGACCGGCACAAAGCAGGCCCGGAGTTTTATCAGGCAGTACGGCTACATCCGCACTGCCCTTTCGGCACTGCATGACAACGATCTGCACCTTCCCATTCGGCGCTTCCGCTGGCTGAAGGGGCTCGACCGGCCACTCTGGTACACCCTGGCGTCTACCGGTCGCCCCTGGCCCTTTGTAGAAGCAGCTGGCGTCATCAGCCAGGCCCACTGGGAAACGCTCGCTGCACGTTACCGCGTTCGCCTCAGTCAGCCCATCATGACCCTTGCACTGGATGGGCTGGAAACCGATTTACGCCACATCGGGGCGGTCGTTGACGAGCCCGCAGATCCTGTCCGCGCTCCCGCCGGGGAGAATGACGATGCAGATGATGATGAAGAAGATGTTGGCCCTTCTGCTGGCCACACAGATGAACCGCAGGCACACCGCCACACCCATTCCTTTCGCCCAAAAATGAGATAATCCCAATGTCAGAGCAAACCATTTTCAATATCAGCACCGAAATTCACGGCCAGCATCTGATGGTCCGTATGAACGATCGCAGCATCTTCTGTCTGAACAGGCCGACGACTGAACGTTATCAGCTCACCCTTGAACAGGACGCCGGGAAATATGTTATCTGGATGCGCCAGGGTTACAGCGCCTATGCCCGGCTTTACACAACAGAAGACCCGGAGCAAGCCAGCCTGATTATGAGCACGACGGCCGACGCGCTTTCTCGTATCGCCATGAACTTCTACGCACCGCAAACCACACCCGAAGGCAGTAAATCAAAGTGGAAATGGTTCGCCCCCGTTGTCGTGGGCCTTATCCTGGCAGGCATGTGGCTGGCGCCAGGTGGTACGAAAGGGGTACCGCCCACTGCCAGGGAGATAATGTCAGCGTCTGTGGCACCACGGGTTCAGCCTGCTCAGACTGCTGCCACCGCGGTGACACCGACACTGCCAACCCCACAAACACAATCCGCCTCGCAGACACAGACACCCCAGGCCACAGAGACGCTTTCGCCGGAAGCGGCAGCGGAAGCCCGGACACTCCTCGCAGAACGGCTGAAAAATGGGGCGGCAAAGCAGGAGTTCACTATCCAGTTATCCTCTGGCCATGAACGCTCACTTTATATTTTCCTCGATCCGGAGTGCCCAAACTGCCGCATCTTTGAGCCGACCGTTCAGGCCCTGGCTGAAGACTATAACGTGGAGATTTTCCCGGTGACGTTGATTGGCAAAACCCGCACCGCTGACGAGGTGGTTCCCCTGCTCTGCGCCGCACCGGAGAAACGCGCACAAATGTGGAAAGCGCTCAACGACACCGGTGCCGGCATGTTGAATCCGGCGGAGAAAGAAAAGGCTGAGGCCGCCCCTGCAGACTGCGATGCCGGCAAACTGGCACTGGCGCGCAACGATCTGGCATTTGATTTGTACCGCATGCCAGGGACACCGACGGTTATCAGCGACGATGGCCGGATGATCCCGCTGCAGGCGATGTCCAGTGACGCCACCCTGAAGGCGTTCCTCAATACCCCTCAGTAAGGAGACCGTAATGGATCTGAAAGGACGTCACGGCCCTGTGGATAGCTGGCGAATAAGCCGGCTGGTCCATGGCAGGCAGGCTGAACGGATATTTCTGGCACCGTCCACCGTGCAGCTGCTACTGGTGTTTTCTCTTCTGGCCGGCGCCACATGGCCGGCCACTTTATTGTTATCTCTGCCGCTCTGTATCCTCCTGCTGGTCGCGTTCAGCGATCAGCGCTTTCGCTTACCACTGCGAATACCAAAGGATGTCGGCGGGCTGGATCTCTCAACCGAACGTGAGCTCAGCAGGAATATCCCACTGCTTAACCTGAACCTGCCCAAAATTGTCCGCGGAAAATCTGAGGGGACGCTGTGCCTGGGGACGGCCCGCAAGCAGGACAGAGGCAGAGAACTGTGGCTTGAAACCGCTGACGCCCTGCGTCATATGCAAATTATGGCCACCACCGGCGGCGGGAAAACAGAAACGCTGTATGGCCTGTATCTCAATTCGCTGTGTATGGCCCGCGGCTGCTGCATCTCTGATGGCAAGGCGCAGATAGATCTCGCCGTTGCCACCTGGTCGATGGCCAGACGCTTCGGCCAGGAAGATGACTGGCACGTTCTGAACTTCATCACAGGTAATGATGATCGTTTCAAAAAACTGTTACTTGGCGACAAATCACGACCGCAGTCGAACGGCACCAATCCATTCGCCTACGGTAGCCCGACATTCATCACCCAGTTGATGGAGTCTTTGCAACCGGCGGGCAATGGCAGTGACGAGGGATGGAAAGACAAGGCGCGCGCCATGATGAATGCCCTGATTTACGCCCTGTGCTACAAGCGGGCCAGGGATAACATTCTCCTCACGCAGGACGTTATCCAGTCTTACCTTCCCCTGGCTAAATTTGTAGGGCTATACCGCGAAGCGCTGGAACAGGGCTGGCATGAGGAAGGCTATAAGCCAATGGAGAACTATCTGGCCAACCTCGCCGGCTTTGATATGAACCTTATTAATCGTCCCGGAGAATGGTCCCAGGGGGCGCTCGATCAGCACGGCTACCTTATCCAGCAGTTCACCCGCATGCTCAGCATGTTTAACGATACCTATGGTCACGTTTTTCCTAAAAACGGCGGTGACATGGATATGCAGGACATCCTGCATAACGACCGCACGCTCGTTGTCCTGATCCCTGCCCTTGAGCTCTCCGATAATGAAGCCGCTACACTGGGTAAGCTCTATATCTCTGACATCCGGATGAACATCGCCAAAGACCTGGGTAACAAGATTGAGGGGTCACCGGAACATACGCTGACCGTGAAGAAGTTCGCCAGCAAGTTTCCTTTCATGCTCATCTGTGACGAGGTGGGTTATTACTTCGCACCAGGCCTGGAAAAGCTGGCCGCCCAGATGCGAAGCCTGCGTTACATGCTGGTTATCCTCGGTCAGGATATTCAGGCCATGCTGAAACACGGTAAAGAGGTTCACTCAGTCAACGCCAACCTCGGTACCAAGCAGTTTATGAAAACGGAGGATACGGAAGACACCCTGAAGATGATCCGCGCGGTCGGAGGAACAGGTCAGTACGCAGAGCAGCGCACGATGGAACGAACGGGAATGGGCAGCTATCAGGATGTTGACCGTGTGGAATTTCGCGATAAAGACAACATCCAGCTGGACGAACTGAAGTCGCTGAAGTCAGGCGAAGGCATCATCGTGTTTGAGGACCAGCTGGTCCGCAGTAACTCCATCTATATCCCCGATAGTGAGAAAATTTCGAAGCTGCAGGTCAAAATCAATCGTTACGTCCCCATCCGTCGCCCGGACTTCAACGACCTTTGCCGGGAAGTACCCGCCGCTGAACGCCGGCGCCCGGTCTCTCAGGCACGGGTCAGTCAGATTCTGGACATCTGCCATACAACCAGCCCGGAGAACTATCACGGTCACCTTCACGCGCGCATCGAGGACCAGACACTTCTGGCCATCTCACGGCTGGCAAGCGACCTGGATTGCCGCACTGATGTGAATTACAGCGATGAGGAACGTGGCGTTTTGCTGTTTGAAGCAGCTGTCAGCGCGCTGGAGAAAAGTAAGGGGAAATACAGATGGCTGAAGGACCGCGAAAATATACGCATATCGAAGAAGCGTATTGAGGAAGCACACCAGAACAATGCCGGATACGGCACGCCACCGGCGGAAACTTCTCCACCGGAGAACTTCTTCCAGCCGGCAATCCCCGCACAACATGAACAGGCTGTTTACCCGGAGAACAACACCGATGATAACTGGTACCAGAATCTCTCTGAGCACATTTCTGCTGGCGATTTTACTGATTCCCCTGACCACCACAGCTACTGAAACCCGTATCACCACGGGTTTTTCTCCCGGCGGTAGTGCCATAGCCAACGTGCTTGGCGCCATTAGCAGTGCGAGGGAAACCATCGATGTCGCTGCCTACAGCTTTACCAGTAAGGACGTTGCTGTCGCTCTCGATAGTGCCAGCCAGCGAGGTATCAAAGTACGTGTGGTAGCGGACGCGAAAGACAATGGCGGACGTTACTCAGCCGTGACCTGGCTGCAGCATAAAGGTATACCGGTGAGACTGAACGGGCGATATGCCATCCAGCACAACAAGTTCATGGTGATTGACGGTGTAACAACTCAGACGGGGTCTTTCAATTTCACGTCCAGTGCTATCAAGCGCAACGCTGAGAACACGATTGTTATCTGGAATGAGCCGCAAACGGCACAAGCCTATCAACGTGAGTTCAACCGACTCTGGAGTGAAGGAACGGATTAACGTTCGGTCACCTGCCCACTCCCCTGTTTACAACCCACTTTGCACCAGCTGGCCTGCAAGGTGGCATTCACCCACTCCTTCAACTGAGGTTCAAATGGATTTCCACGACCCATTTCTGGTGTTCAACCTTAACATCATCATTGCTCTGACAATCCTGGTAGTAGCCGTTACGGTATTCATACTTTATAGCGAACTGAGAGAGAAAGAAAAATCACGCCAACAGGAACGAAATTCATTTGAAAGCATGATGTTTGAAAATGTACGGGATAACCGTCTCAGACAGGACGAACGTAAAAAGCGGGAGCGGGGAAACCGGTTTTCGGCGATACTAAACAAGCTAAGAACGCATATTACCAGGCTCAGGAGATGCCGTTAATCTCAGCTACAAAAAACCGCCTTCAGTGAATTGAACCCCGAAAGTTGGACATCCAATGAGTAGGGGTTTTGTGTTTCTATGGGTAGAAAAAAATACACGACTGCATTTAAACAACAGGTTGTTCGCCACTACCTCGATAGTGGCGATGGAGCAAAAACAATAGCCAGAATGTTCGGTGTTGATCACGGAGCCTTTCGTCGCTGGACTGAGCACCGGAAAGCCAGCGGTGAAGCCGGTTTCCCCATATCGACAAAGCATTATTCTGCTGAATTCAAAGAGTCCGTGATCCGCGTATCGGCAATGGTTTCCGCGAATTGTTTTCCAAATAAGCCTGCGGGTGTCTGAAAACCTGGTTTTGCTTCTCCCGCCAGCACTCTGCGTGCTGCCTCCGCTGCTGCCATGGAAGTAAAACTGTAGCCGTTCACTGTTTCGAGCAACATCCGCACAATTTCTCCATTCGCATTGACGACCTCAGCTACAGCCTGATATCGGTTATTCAGGCGTTCCTGTTCTGTTGGACCATCCGCTAAAAGCGACAGGTCCCCCTGAGGAAAGACAGTGCTGCTGAGATGCACAAAAGTCTCAATGTCTGGAATGTTTGTGGTCATCCATACCGTTGTCAGGTCTGGTAGGGTTACCGGGAAACACTCCACGGGTCCAACGCCAAAATCAAAACGTCTTGTTTGGGTAGGTTCCTGAGGTATTAATCTGCCGTTTGAACGTTTCAGACACTGCGGCGAAAGATTTTCAGTCGCGCTGATGGCGGAACCTCGCGACATCGGCCCGGCGACATTCAAAGCAAGGGCGATTTTTTTCGGGGCAGATATCCGCTCTGCCGCATGGGCTGCCAGGCAACCCAGCATAGCCACACTGCCACCACATCCCGGCAGGAGCATCACACCTGCCGCTGCTGCATCAGCATCTAGGACCTCAGCAAGCCTGTAGCTGTCGGGTTCAGCAGCGACATCCAGATAATGTGTTTTACTGTTCACAGCCGCCCTCATCAAAGCATTAGCTGTGTACATAAACGGTCCGGCACAGTTCAGCACAACGGCAACATCCTCAAGCGCCGCACTGACTGTTTCTGCATCTGCAAGAGAGAAGGTCCGATAAGGGATATCTAACCCTGCGGCCATCGCGGCGAGTTTTTTCTCGTCTCGTCCCGCTAAAATAAGCGGGAGGCCGCAAGCCAGAGCATGAGCAGTTATCAGACCGCCTGTGTAACCGGTTGCGCCATAAATCATGATGCTTTTCATGAAGTTTTTGTACCTGAAATTGAAGGGTTCATTGTGGTTCTGAACGGATATGAATTCGTCATCACGGTCTTACTTACCGTGCTGCCAGCTTTTATAAACAAATTCCAGACTGTAGCCATCGGGGTCCCTGACCTGAGCCGCGTAGTAGCGAGGATCATAATGAAGTTGTGGGCCCGGAGGATGAATCACGCTGGCACCCGCCGACAGGGCTGCTGCGTAAGCCTGATTGACAGCGGATTCAGAATCGCCTGCGAAGCCTACATGGATGGCATCCGGACACACCGTTCCCTGACGCAGCCAGAAGAATATTTTTCCGTTGGAACCAAATCCTTTAAGGTCAGGATGTCCGATAGGCCCCTCTTTACCGTCATAATCGTGACGGACAGATATACCGAGTACGGGTAATACGCGTGCATAGAAGCTGACTGAACGGTCAACATCACTGACGGAAAGAAAAAGATGGTCAAGCATAGAGTGCTCCTGAATTCAGATGTTATATCCGCCCGCGACTTCAATCGTCTGAGCGTTGACCCAGCCGCCATCGGGAGAAAGTAAAGAGGCGATGACGCACGCAACCTCCTCCGGTTCACCGACCCGCCCCAGTGCCGTTTGTGAGGCAAGCAGATTTTCAAACTCCTCGTTCAGTCCCCCTCCCAGTTCAGTCCGGATTGCACCCGGCGAGACGGCATTTACCCGGATCCTCCGTTCCCCAAACTCCTTAGCCATATAGCGGGTCAGAACTTCAAGTCCCCCTTTAAAGGCGGCGTAAGGGGAGATGCCTGAAGTGGCTACTCGCGTGGTGGTGCTCGTCATGTTGATGATGCACGCATCGCGGCGGAGCAGGGGCAGTAGCGTCTGGGTCAGAAAGAAAGGTCCCTTCAGATGCACATTCATCAGACCGTCGAACTGGTTCTCTGTGACGGTTTCAATCGGGTTAAAAAGTCCATATCCGGCATTATTCACCAGGCCATCCAGACCGCTATCTTCCCAGCGGGGATGCATCACCTGTTCAAGTTCAGCACGAAAATGATTGAAAGAACCGGTATTTCCAACGTCCAGTTGCAACGCAATGGCTTCGCCACCTTCCGTCTCAATACGTTCACACACTGGCGGCAGCTTCAGACTGGCTGTTCCAGGTCAGTATGACGTGATAACCGAGTCGGGCATATTTCAGGGCGGTGCTTGCACCGATACCCCGGCTGCCGCCGGTAATCAAAACACTTTTCATATTAGCCTCTGCAAGTGAGTGTTGACGGAACAGAGGTTACGCTTTTGCAGGGCGTAAGGCTGATGCGATCCTCTTCGTTATTTGCCTAATCCTGCTTCTCCCTTGTTGTACTTACAGCGACGTGATATCAATCGCGGATGGAAAAGCAATTACAGAAGTTACGAGAACTCGCAGCCGGGGCGGGTAACCAGCGTACCGAAACCGGCATTCCAAGGGTTGCAATGATACAGGGAGAAATCCCTGAACATCGCCTTTCTGCGGTTTATGAACCGATGATTAATCTGATCCTCACCGGCTCTAAAAGCATGACGGTAGGTGACAGAACGCTGCGATATGATCCCGCGACATACTTTGTGATGTCGGTGGATTTACCTGCACTTGGACAGGTCTTTGCCGATGAGCACACCCTTGCGCCTTATCTGGCTGTCAGTCTGACTCCTGAGCCGGAAATTCTTGCCGATTTACTGGCCGGCTTGCCTGATTCTGGCTCGCGTTCTCTTTACAATGCGGGTTTTTCTGTCGCGCCCGTTACCCCGGAACTCCTGAACGCCTGGGTCAGAATGCTCAGTCTGATTGACAGACCGGATGAGGTTGCGGCTCTGGCTCCGGCGTATGAGCGCGAAATCCTGTTCCGGGTGCTGCAGGGACCGCTGGGCTGGTTGCTGCGGGACATTGCAACGCCTGAAACGTATATGGCACGGATCCACAAAGTGATTAACTGGCTAAAACAAAACTACATGCAGAGCATACGTGTTGAAGAACTGGCAAAAATGTCCGCTCTGAGTGTCTCTGCTTTTCACCGACACTTCCGTGCAGTGACATCACTCAGTCCTGTTCAGTACCAGAAAAGAATGCGCCTGATGCAGGCCAGGCTCAGGCTTTCCATTTCAGATTCAAGCATTACCGCTATTGCCTTTTCTGTTGGATATCAGAGCCTCACACAGTTCAGTCGTGAATATGCCCGCCAGTTTGGCCGGACGCCGTCAGCAGATCTGAAAAGTATGGAACGGAGGAAATAACCTCATGTTCTTGTTAAAAGTAAGCGTCCAGAGAGTACCGTCTGGTCATCATCTGATGAATTCGACAAAGTGGTGTCCACCAAATAGTGAAGTGAAGCCCATTTGTTGAACACGTTACTTCACTTGGCGGTCGACATGGCCTGAGTTCGGTATTGTACGAAAATACGTGCCTCCCGGGCGTGTCCCGGGTACCAGTCCTACGGCGCGGTAAGGCAGTTTATCGACCGTATCCCGGACTGACGCCCGGGTCGTCGTTTCCACCTCGCTATTGGCGTACAGAACGAAACTCACGCAACTTACGCCAAACAGAATGACCAGGCTGATGATTTTTTTGTTCAGAAATCGCATTGCTTTCCTGCATTTACTCATTGGCGTAACTGGTTTTTACCAACGGAGCATCACCTTTCGGCGATGACACCTGCTCCAGCACATGGATCAGCGAGTCCAGATGACGTGCCGCTTGTTCGATGTCCGCCTGAGGTGCATTTGTCTCTCCTGCAGCAGGTACCAGCTGTCGTAGCTGCTCCTCAACCGGGACCGCGCTGGCGAACGTGCTGGTGATACGCCAGACGATCGTCTTCAGTTCGCTGCCCGTCATGTACTTGCCTTTCTGCCTGTCCAGCGCATCCAGCTGCGCCGACAAGGCCCGGAGTTGCGCCATACCGTCATGCCAGCCTGTCAGTTCACTCGCGGGGAGCGTTCTGCCTGCCTGATATTGCTCCCAGCGATTGACCAGTGCCCGTGTTGCAGGTTCATCCGGCCACAACGCCTTAGCCTGCGACACCAGGCCCTGACCGTAACGGAGTCGCCAGCCGGGTGCCAGTGTGGTTATCCAGTTGACCTGACTGGACATACGCGCAAGCCACATCCCGGAGTGGGTCTTGCTACTTTCAGTCCCGCGGAAGGCTTCAATCTGTGCCGGCGTCATCGCCTCCGGTACCCAGGCGACGGATGCCGCCATTGGCAGGGCCGCTTTATCCGGACGATGGATAACCTGCCAGCCGAAGACCATGGCCGCGCTGAGCACCAGTGCGGTCGCCATCCCGGCCACAAAGACAGGCCAGCGCTTCGGCTGCACGGGCGGTTCTTCAGTGACCTGAATGGCCACTTCCGGCGCTTTCTGGATGACATACACCAGGCGGCTGACCAGGGCGTCTTCAGCGATGACAACGTCCTGCCCTGGTACCGTGTTCCCGGCAGGCTCATTCTCAGGCTGAGGAGAGTTCTCCAGCCGGGTTATCGCGCTGCGTATCAGCTGCATCACCGGATTCATCTGGCAGGCATGTTCCAGTTCCTGGCGTCTGAGTATGTCCTTCATCTCCAGCAGTCGCTTTTCAGCGAGGACCAGGGCCGGTACATCTGCAGCTCCCAGCGAAAAGGTGCGGAACAGCTTCTGCACACGCTGCAGGAGGCCGTTGATTATCTCTGCCCGGGCATGTGCCGGCTGTGGCCAGAGCTGAGCCCACTGATGGCTCAGCAGGGCAGTCAGGATGGCCAGACCTTCGTTCAGGCCACTGACCCGTGCCAGATGGCTGCGCGCCAGGGTATACCAGGCGCCGGTCTGCAGCTCCACACCGTTGATTTCAAACAGGGAGAGCGCCAGTTTTTCCACCTGCTTCCAGTCGACGTCCGGCCGGGCCGGATGCGTCAGCTTACTCATCTCGTCGCGCAGTGCCATAAACTCAGACAGTGAACGCGGGTCGCCACCGGTTCTCACCTGGCGGGGTTGTTCATCATGCATGTTGGGTTGTCCGTGGGTATAAATGCGAACCAGGCTCACAATCAGGTACAGGGTTTACTCAGGGATCAAAGACGCGATCATCGTAAAGAACGCCTCTTCATCAAACCGGGCTGGATTTCCGCTCTGCGTTCCTGCCGGGCACCAGGTCCAGTTATCCTGCTCACCACTGCGCATAAACAGTCGGTACAGGGGACTGATTTTGCCATCTGCAGTCAGGCAGACCTCAATACAACCGGTTACGCCCTGCCCGTACAGAAAAATGGGGGTAAACCGGATACTCCGCTGCGCGTAGTGCAGGTTAATACCCGGAACAGAAAACGCGCTCCCACCAATCAGAAACTCAATCAGGGAAGTGGCGGTGGCTTCGGTGCGTATCTCTGTACCAGCAAGCCACTCATCCATAGACTCATGAAGCAGGCTTATCCGCTGACGAAATGCCGCGATATCCGCTTCGGCTTTCGTGTCAAAGGCGGCACTTCGGGGATGCTGATGCTGCAATTTTTTCAAAAAACGGGCTTTTGCCGACATGCTTTCACTGTCCGTCAGGAGATTAGAGGCGAGTCTGTGCGTCAAGATACTGTTGCTGTTTGAGGTGACGTATCAGCACGCGACCTTCAGGCATAAATTCCGTGCCATAGCGCACCAGTCCGATGCCTTTCAACTCGGCATCGATAGCATAGCGCAGCTCACCGGGAATATTCTGTTCAAGCAGTACCACATCAATTTTCTTCAGCCGTGGTTCGTATTTGAGCAACACAGACGATAAGGCTCCCATCAGTTCATGGGCCGTACCCGGCATTCCCTGCAGGATTTTGGTCATATCTGGCAGGCCGTAGTCCGGCAGGTGCGCCAGCGTACCGGCGCGGCAGTTGAGCACCCGCTGCATGTTATCGAGTACCGATAAAATCACCTGGTTCTGCTCACTGACCTGGCTGAGGCTCAGGCCACCAGAAAAATGACCGCTCAGCATTTCATACAGCGATGGTGTGTTGTGTCCCTGGGGCATCAGTCATCCTTCAGTGGCTGTAACGTCAGATGGTTATTCCCTGCTTCCAGAATACGGGGTTTATCCGGATCGAGATCGTTGCGTTTGATAACCTGCTTCCAGGTGTTGTTGACCATGTCCGGGTGGCGGAACAGCCCTACCACCGCGACAAACTGTGCGTCTTCTTCCATTGGCATATCGAGGTTCGTATCCCCGCCCGGTTTCACCACCACATCGCGGGTCGCCAGCAGGTCAGCTTTCAGGATAGTGTCGCCGTCCTTGAGAAGCTGCTGGTAGACCGTTTTGTCGAATGCTTTGCGGTCTTTCAGCTGGTAAATACGGACCACCACCGGCTCTGACAGCGAATTGCTTTCGCGCGCATCGGTGTTCAGAGCTTCACGAGCCGTAAAGTCCAGGTGCAGCACCTTAATACTTTTGTAAAACACGGCGGTATAGACTGATTTTGTGCCATCTGCGACGCCCTGCGTCACGCCACAGCCCGTCAGGCTGAACGCCAGCAGTGCAGGTAGCCAGCACACGGGTTTAATCAAACTTGTACGTAACACGTCGGTTTCCTTGTTGTGGTGTTGCGGGCTCCAGCCCGGTGTAGTAACCCAGTTCCGTCGTAAAGGTCTGCGGGATATCGTCCGGGATGTCTTCATCTTCCGCACCCAGCACGCCATTCATCCCCAGCCAGAATGGGCCTTCGCCAAGCGGCGGCACGGCCAGCAGGCGGGTGGAGGTGGTCAGGGTGATTTTTGCCTTAAAGCGCCAGCCCAGATAGACCCGCAGCATCACCAGAAAGTCCTGATACAGCAGGCCATCCGGTTTCCAGCCCTGCGACTCCTGTTCGTTATCGGTGGACAGCGCAATCAGCAGCTGACTGTTCACATCCATTGCTTCGTCGCCAAGTGGCGTATTGCCGTCCAGCAGAAAATCGTCATCACCGTAAAAGCCCAGCGGCTGACTGACCTCCACCGGGCGAAGGCAATACGGATGCACCTGCACCCTGGTATCGGGTGCCAGCAGACTCACCAGGGCCTGCATCCCCTCCTGGGTTTTACCGGGCTGCTGCAGTACGCCCAGCAGTGACAGAAAACGCGACACCGGGGTGGCGATATGCTCAGCCGTACCGGGAATACCCAGCCCCACCAGACCCAGAAGTGACTGCGAAATGCTGTCGGTTCCGCCAGGCTCAAAGGTCGCCGGATAAGAGTATTTTCGCCAGATGCGGTAAAACTGCGTCAGGATGCGGTGGCTGAAGATATCCAGAAAGCCCTGCAGCGCCTCGTGCCCTTCCTGGCGCTGGGTGATGTCATCGAGATACGCGGTCGGCAGCGGAGAATCGACGCCATACATCCCCAGAAAGGTGGTACGGACGACTGGCGGTTTGCTGTCATCGTCTTCGTCGTATTCGACGGCTTTCAGTTCGCTGACCGGAAAACCCATCCCCGGATGCGGCGCAAACCTCACCGGATCGTCAGCCGGATGGCTGGTTGAACCCATTAGCGGCCTGCCCGGATTACGCTTCTCCAGCAGCTGGCATAAACGATAGAAGTTAATACGGTGAAGCTCAGCTTCCAGCCTTGGGGTCAGCCGGGAATGCGGCGGTTGTGCTTCTCTTCCCATTCCAGGCGCTCTCCGGTCGGTTGCAGGATGATAATCAGGCGGTTAAACAGATAGATATCGGTGTAGAGGGCAAAGAAGCGGCTCAGCATCTCGCCGAACAGGCAGATATCGCCACGACCGGCAAAGCCGTGACTGTCCAGCGTCACCTCAATCTGCACACCGCGTACCAGATAGCCCTGCTCAAAGCGCTCGGTTTCACTGTGTTTCACGTCGATGATGGCCTCCAGGCGACGACGGTTCATTTCGCTGTCGGTCCATTCGTACAGCGCCAGGGTGCCACGCAATACGTCAGCATTATCCATCATCGACAGGAACCCGCTGCCGAGGTGACTCAGCACACGCCAGTGGAAACGGTCCTGCGCCGGTGGATAACAGGGTAACGTTGGTGCACACAGGTTACGCACGGCGATACTGGCCGAGGTGGTTTTCATCACCGTATCAAGCACGGTACTTTGCAACGCTCTGCGAGGTAGCTGGCCATTGGTGCCGGTCAGCGTCAGCGACAGGCTCTCGTCTTCCGGTACCGTGTGGTTATCAAAGGCTTCACCGCCAAGGATAAGCCAGGTGTTATGCAGGCCCGACGGGCCACGGCGCACGCGGGTGTGGTAATAATATTCTGGCGCTTCATGACGCATCATTCCGCCTTTGTGGCGGAAACTCGAAAACGGTACGTAGGTATGCTGGCTCGATGACATCACCGATTCCACCGCGTATATCTCGGTATGGCCATCCTGCACGCGCATTGGACGCAACATGTATTCGGTCTGCAATGAATTGAGCGTCAGCGGGTCGGATTCCAGCGGGAACAGGTTAATTACCGGCACACAGTTCAGGCGCAGATGCTTTTCGGTAAAGCTGAAGTCATGCTCCCAGCGCTCCGCCAGTACCACGTCGATTTCAAACCAGGGGAGCTCAGCCGGAAAGACCACGGTCTCCAGCCCACGCAGCCCTGTGAACATGAATTTCTCACGGAAGGTGAAGTACTCCAGAAGCAGCTGGTAGCCACTAAAGCTGCTGTTACCCTTCGGCCACAGGTCGTCATCATCGCCAAATCCCAGCGCGGTGAAATACCCGTCGAGCGGTCTTCTGTCCATGTCACCTGGCATCCGCAACCACAGGCGGGCCGTGTTCATGGTAAAGGCCTCATGCATGGCGCAGGCCAGCGGTGCGTCTGCGTTGAAGTAGAACGGGAGCTGGCTGAGATCGGCACGGCTCCAGTCGGCGAGATGGCTGCAGTTAAAGCGCAGCGTGATGACCGAACGGCCATCTGGATCGGTCGCCAGTCGGGCACTCTCAAGCGACAATGGCTGAAGGGTAATTTCTTTGGTTGTGGTGTACCGGCAACGCGTGCCCTTCTCACCGATAGGCCGCGAGTTCACCTCAAAGCCTTTGACAATACGCATCTGCTCTTTCATTTCGCGCCAGTCGGGGGTGAACTCCACCACCGACATTGACGGAATGGTACGCAGGTAATGCGGCCACAGCAGGCTGACCAGCCCTTCCGTCAGTTCAGGCAGATCATCGTCGAGCTTCTCGCGCAGGCGTCCCATCAGGAAGGCAAAGCCTTCAAACAGGCGCTCCACGTACGGGTCGCGCGCCCCCGCTTTATCGAGATTGAGCATTGCTGCCTGCTCAGGGTGAGCGCGGGCAAACTCTTCTCCGGCTTCCAACAGATAGCGCATTTCAGCGTCATAATAACGCAGGGTTAAATCATCCATATATATTTCTGCTCAGTAATTGCCGCATGAATAGTATTATCTAAATAAAATTGTGCTGAACATGTTCCTGAGGACAGGAACCTCTTATTAATTATCATGCTGCCCACATACCGATGGTGGTAGTACATACTCAGTGGCCATCCCCGGCATCCATCCATCAGGGCGGCCGGTGCATTTCACATAGCCTTTACTCTCAAGAGTCGAGGTATACGCGTAGGAAAACATGACAGAACTTACGATGAAAACACCAACCAGACCTAGAAATGCTCTGCTTGCTTTTTTACATTTAATAACCGCCTGTTCCTCGCCGTACTGCATAGCCAAATACCAATATATACATGGAAATATCAGAATAACCGGAATCATTAGCAACGCGGAGACTGTCGGCGAAAATACAATGTCACTTCCAAACCCAAATAACTCACTATATGCATCAATTGCGAACCACAGAGAGCCTAATGATGAAATGCACCAAATAATAAGGTTACCAAAAAATCTATGTTTAGGGCTCATAAATCAATCACCTGCGATGTAAGGTCGCCAATATACTTCTTAAGATACTGCTTTATCTCAGACTCGATGACATGCCGCCCTTTCCTGAGCATTCCATCAATATACATAGCTCCTAAATCGAGCATGTCATTTGATATTTCTCGTGATTTTTCAACAAACTCTTGCTGTGCAGACTCGATGTAAGGGGCCATGAACTCAACCAGACTATCTGTAATATGATATTTCTTATCAAGTGTGTTTAACACCCAGGCTAACCCAGCCCCAAAAACAAGAACAACAGCAATATTCAGGACAACATACGCTGACATTGTATATAATCCAACGGTGTAAAGCGCTGCCGATGAAATCCCAACTTTGACTATATCAGTAGCAAGTGTTCCCAGGAACATTGCAAGTGTTGTTTCATCATTCAATATGAAATCAATTGTATCTATAACAGATACATATACAAAACCAAGAATCGCACCTTCGACAATGGATTTCTGCAAACCAAATTTACCTATTCCAGCTTCGATGATTTTTGGGTTCATCTCTGCAAAGACCGGAGCATTGAGCGTTTTCCTTATTGCTGCATAACCACTAATTTTTATCAGCCGTGTTCCTTTGTGGTTAACAAATACCGTTGCTGTGATACCAATACTCCCCAGCTTGTATACCATAGCTGAAGCATTGCCCACATCATCTATATTCGTGGCATAAGTTTTGACAGTATTCCCGACAGGATTTGTTGTGGTGTCTTTCCATTCTTTTTTAACAAAATTCCAGCCGTCAATAATCCTCTGGCATTCCTCCAGCGTCAGCAAGAGGAAATCATGTCTGTTACGTCTTAGCATCCCTCGCACATTGTCATCCGGAACAGTGTGGGTGTTAATCAACGTAGGATATCCCGGGGCTAACATCGTATCACCCTGCGCGCCTGCCAGAAACGCCTGAGAAACGGCATTAGCTATCGAGGTCTTTCCTGGCTCTCCTGCAGAAGCAGCAGCTCCTGCTGAACTCTTCTCGTATGTATCATCCATCATCGACGGAATAAACTTCGCCTTGCAGGGGCAGGTACTGTAGCTGTCGAGGGTTCCGGCCATTCGCCGGTCATGAATGGTATCGTTGTCGATGCCCCCGGCTATCCTGAAAAGCCCGGGATGTTGACCGCAGGTCACACTGTCCTGCTCCCGGGCTACAGGTTTATCAAACAGCGTGTGATCCTCTGCACCCGTGGTGATTTTCCCGCCACAGGTCGTTTTATCGCCCTGCACCAGATAAAAGCCTTCTGCTGGCATATGTTTTCCTTTTCGCTGAATTCAGTCCGGGTTATCCGCACAGCACCGCGCTGCTTGCCGGGTCAAGTGCAATCAGACCGGACAGAAGCAAATCCATCTCCGGCTGAAGCCGCGATTTATCGGTTTCACTGCGGCTGGCTTTCATGCGCAGCAGCCTGAGGCGACGCGATTTCACTTCAAACAGCAGTGCCGGTGTCCACTGCGTGAGGGTGATTGACTGTCCGGCACTGTCGAGCTCACCCAACAGATGCAGGGCCAGTTCATTCCTGCCCTTCTGCTCAGCCACGCGGGCCATCAGCAGACGCAGCAACCATTTGTCTTTTGTTGCGTCTGTGCCAGGGCGGGTCTGCAGCCAGTGAAGTGTGGCATCCAGACCGTCAGTGTCCGCTTTCTCCAGCGCTTCCGGCTCGAGGGCCAGGATATCGTTATCTTCCCCACTGACGGCACTGACCGGCTCATCACGCCAGCCGGACATATCGTCCAGCACGCTCTGGTTTATCCAGTTCAGCGTGACCTCATCAGCAAACGGCGTACCGTCATTAAAGGCCAGGGTTTCAAGCCCGGTGAGCCTCCGTAGCAGTCCTTTCAGGTCGGCGGCGATGATATCGGCCAGCACATCCTGCCCCGACTTCACCAGAGCCTGGTGGATATACCACTGCAAATCCAGCCAGAGGTGATTGGCGCCACGGGAGAAGGCGCTGTCCGCCTGCTCCAGTATCTCCAGCCAGCTCTGCTGCAGGTACAGTCGTTTGAGCATCGCCCGCTGGTCAGCACGCGGTGGTTCGATGCGTGTTTTCCCTTCGGCATCCGGTGCCGGAATAGCACTCAGCGTGTCATGGCGCAGGCTTTTCATCAGCCGGTGTGCGGCCAGCCAGCCATCGGGTTGTTCACGCAGATACTCCGTCAGGGTACGGGCCTGGGCCAGCAAATCCTGTCCTGAGGTGATACGGCTGAGCACCGGCGCATTTGGGTCGGTGAAGTCTGAATTCTGCGGGGTCGGCGTCGTGTTACCGGCGTTCTGCGGCACCACGGCATCCACGCCACCGGCTTTCATCAGGCGAGATTCCAGCGCGCTGTAAAGGGCGTTCAGCTCTGGCTGTGACGCTTTCGTCTCTGCTTCAAGGGTGTGACTGCTGAGCAGTAATGCCCCGGTGGTACGCAGAGCATCGTCGCGTACCACTTCCGGCCAGAGCGACAGGCTGTCGAGCACCCGCGAGCTCGACAGCCATTCCAGGGCCGCTTTACGGCTCCGCTCACGCTGCGGATGAAGCTGCATACCATATCGTTGCAGCAATCCCGCCAGCAGTTCAAGCCCTTCGGCAAAGCCGGTTTCACCGTCCTGGTGCAGACGCGCCCAGCAGTAATAGGTGGCAATACGGATATCTTTGGCCGTGGTGGTCAGCAGTTTTTCGGCAAGCGTGCAAATCAGCCCGGTATCGATACCGGAAAGTTTATTGACCTCTTCGCGGACACGCTGAAAATCATCGTCATAGCCGGGGTCTTCTCCGGCCGGACTGGTGTCATTTATCGGAGCAAGCCAGGGCTGCCAGTTTTCCGTGCGTACCTGCGCCTGTTGACGCAGCTGAGTTTCGTCAGCCTGACAGGCGGCAACCAGATTCTGCAAAGTGCTCATTATTCGATTCCATCCATGTCACTGTTTCCGGTGTTGGCCATCAGCGCCTGCGCGGTGGCCGCGCTGTCGACACTGAATATCTGGTCCGGCAGCGTGAAACCACGCAACCCCAGCAATGCCAGCGGCCCTTTGCCCAGTTGTGAGCGCAGCACCCACTGCAGGGTTAGTCCATCCGGGGCGGTAAAGCTCATCATCCACTGGCTGCGGTCAAGTTGTCGACGCTTGCCCTGGTCCAGCCAGCGAATGAAGCCCCAGGTCCCACTGTAATCCCCGAACAGGCGCGCCCCGGCGTTGACCGTAGTCCAGGTGAGCATGGTTCCCGGCTTATAAGTGTCTCCCGGCCAGCGGAAGCTCTGCCAGTCGGTCATCTGGTTGAAGTAGTGCAGCGGCTGACCATCGATGGTCAGCTGGGTTTCCACCACCTGCGGTACAGGACGCGCCTGCAGCTCAAAGCTGATGCCCTGGCTTCCATCGGTAAACAGAATGTCTGACAGCTGGCTCAGCTGATTCATCGCCCGCAGGAAGGCCGGGTTAAAGCTCAGCCCCTGGCTGTTGACCTTATCCGGCACCCACTGGCTGCCCTCCTTGTGCAGCACGCCGCTGAGCTCCGTCGTCAGGAAGCGCTCAATGCGTCCGCTGTCCTTACGCAAAAACTCAGCCAGCATCGGCAGGGAGGCATCACTTTTGCTTGCAGCGAACGGGAAACGCCCGTCAAAGGCGGTGTGCCAGTTCGCCACCACGGAGCGGCTCCACTTGTCATTGAGGCTGGCCGCCGACGGCTGAAGCACGGTTTCCCAGGCCTGGGTCAGCGGCTGCACAAACATCGTGCTGCCAAAGCCGCTCCACTCCTCGCCAAGGCTTGCGGAAATCAGGCTGCCGTACTGCTGTGTGTCGGTCAGGTCCACGCTTTTCCCCTGGAACACGGTCTGCGCCAGGGTCTGCATCATCTCCTGCGGGTCGGAGGCGCTGGCCACCTGCTGCAGACGCAGACGCACGCGGGTGATGCGGGTCAGATACGTCTGCAGGCTCAGGGAGGTGTCAGCCGGCATGACGTTGCTGCCTTTGTTTTTACCCATCAACGTGAGTAGCGGGCCAAAGGTTTCATCGAGCGGTCCCTGAGGTCCTGACGCAGACTGGTCAATCGCAGGTTTGTCTTTTCCGCCAACCAGGTCTTTAGCCGATTTGATGATGGAATCCGAAAGACCTTCGCTTTGCTGGCCGGTCTGCCCCTGCCAGGCGATGGTATTCATCAGGGCAATCAGCGGAGACTGGCGGACATCGCTCATCAGCGTCAGTTGGTCGGTGACGTCTGCAATATTGTTCGCCGGGTTAAGTCGCAGGCTGTTGAGGAAGCTCAGCCAGCTGCCGGCAAAATCGGTGAAGTAGCGTTGCGTCAGACGCGCTTTCAGGGCTTCCGGCGACAGGTCTGAGGAAACCGCTTTTCGGCTGTCACTCAGCACCCAGTCAATTTCATCCCGGCGGGAATTTGCGGCCTTTTCGATAGCCTGCTGAATACCCCCTTCCCACGCCTGGCGGGTAAACATGCCCGGCACCACCTCATCGGTGGTAAACAGGCGGCGAGCGTCTGTACCGCTGGTCATGTCTTCCAGAGACACATCAGCGAAGTTACGACGCACGGACCTGAGCATGTTCTCGTACAGCGTGCTTTCCGCGTTGCGCCGTCCAATCTGCTGCAACAGCACCTGACGGCTCTGGCTGACCAGCTGCGTATCCGGCGTGATTTTCCACTGCGGCTGCGTTGGCAATACGGAGATGTAGAAGGCCCACAAATCCGGCGACAGGCTTTGCCACAGGCCGGTTGAGATGCCCGTGCGCGTCGGCTGCACGGCTTTCATGGTCTGCGCGTAAAATGCGCCGTCGGTTTTATCCGGGCGGGCCATCATCAGCCAGGCTTTCAGCTGGTCATAGCCCGGCTTCGCCAGTTGTGCTCGCTTGTCGCTGTTGGGGGCTGAGTTTGCCAGTGCGCTGAGTTTCTGCGTCAGGGCGGCATTTGCCGGGTCGCGGATCAGGCGGTTGTTCGCCACGCCGTACCAGGGCAGCATCGCGTCGAGCAGCTGCTGGCTATGGTCCAGACCGAAGCGCTGATACCAAGGCGTACCTTCCTGAATACGGTGCTGCAGGCGGCCGGCGTCATTACGCAGCGTATGCAGGGCCGTCAGCTGGTAATCCGATACGGAAGGATGCTCCACCAGAGCATGCGCCTGCTGCGCCACGGAGACAATCTGCAGACGATTGACAGCAAACGACAGCAGCGTCCCTGCTCCCCAGACACCGATGATGGCCATCAGCGTCCAGGCAAGCGTCTGCTCCCACGCCATACCGACACGGCGGCCACGCACGCGGGTACAGTCATCAACAATTCCCTGCCAGGTCACCGGCAGGGTCAGCGCATGGCGTTGTGATTCGGGGATATATTTCTCCGCGTCGGCAGGTGCAGCACCGGCTGTTTCTCCTGCGATAGCGGTGGGTTTATTCTCCGGCAGGCTGAACATCAGGCCACGCAGCGGAACGCGCTGCTGGGAGCCAGCCAGCCATGGCACCAGTTGCTGAGCCCAGCGGGCGATACCGCCGTCTTTGAGGTGCTGGCCCAGGCGCAGCAGGAAGTCGTGGCCGTTGTTCTCAGCGACCTGACTCACCCCCTGCGTTCGCAGGGCCGGCAGCATCAGTTCTAGCTGGCGGGTAATATCGTCAGGCTTAGCACGCAGCGGGAAAGTGGCCCCTACCGTCTGTTCAGTGCGTTTTCTCTGCGACCAGGTGCTGTCACACAGTTGCCACAGCCAGACCGGTGTGGAATAGCGCAACAGTTCGCTGATTTTTTCCAGCCCGCGTAAATCGTTATCACTGATTTGTGGTGTCAGGTTAAAAGACTGCGGCATGACGCGAACAATACCGTCCAGTGGGCGGCCGCGACGCAGTTTGCGCAGCGCGGTGTACTTTTCCTTATCGGGCTCAGCAGTCAGACTGCCGCCGTAAATCAGAACGGTACGGTTACCTTCAAGCCACTGGTTTTCCTGCAGACCCGGTACCAGCTGTTCGATTGCCGCCTCATCGCCCGTGATTAACAACAAACGGGTTTTACGACGCCAGTAAAGACCAATACGGGAGCGGAGATGCACACGAATCTTGTTACACATGGCCACCGCAGGGTGAACAGGTGCTTTATCATTTTCCCGTTTCTTTTTCTCATCATCACCGTTAGTGTTGTCGACAAGCGCATTAAACTCCTGCTTACCGGCACTGCGTACCGCCGCCAGGAGCACTAAGGATACGATAAGGGCACAGCCTGAAATACATCCGCCGGCGATAAGCCAGTAAATTTGCTGCTGACTGCCGTCTTCAATCCCGGCTATATCCGGATGTTTCCAGACCATGAACGTCATAACGACTAACAGCAAAAAGAAAATCAATGCGACAGCAAGATAGCGGCCTTCCGTAGTCTTCGGTGCTAAATGTAGCTTCACGGATCCATCTCCTGTCGGGAAGCAATCGAGGTAATGAGCGTGCTCCACAGCACATTCTGTGTGGTATCACCGCAGATAATCATCTGTGGTGACTGTGTTTGTCGGGCGATTTCGGTGGCGGCAGCGATAGCTAGCCAGGGGGCTGCAGCTCCGGCATGTCCCATGGATGTATCGAGTGAAACGATAGCGTCGTCCTCTACAGACTGCGCAGGATGTGCGTTCTGGCACACAATCACTTCTGCGCGCTGCTCACCCGTCAGCCCGGCAAGCCATAAATTTTTCACGCTATTTTCTTTGAGCGGGACGTTATAGGCGGCCATGTTCATCCCCTCACTTAATTCACCTGGTGGCGCAGCATCTGGCCGGTGCAGCAGCGCGAGGGGTTCAAGCGCGTCTTGGGTCAGGCGGTTGCCAAGAAGCAGAGCAACGGCTGCTTCAGCAGTATTGTTTGAAACAACCGGATCAATCTGGAGGCCAACAATCAATAACATCGCATCATCTTTAATGCGGTGATCCAGCCAGTGGCTGACTACCCCCGGCCCATTGCTGTCTGTGTACTCAAGAGCGCAGGTTATGCCACTCTCCTGCCAGGCTTCCTGCCAGATATTTCTGACAGCAGGGAGTGGCAGAGATGACGAGACATCTAGGATGACAACAAGCGAAGCGTTCTCAGGAAACTGGTGAACTGGAAGATCAGCAATAAGCTCAGAGAACAAACGCAAGATGACCAACCCAGGAGTATCTTCTGGTTCTGCCGTAATACGGCTCAGTCGCTTGCTTTCTTCGCCTTTCCAGTCCGACTGCGAAATGATAATGCTGTGGTTATTGAGCATTTCAACTGCAACAGAAGATTGTTCATCTTCCTGATGGGCCGTGATAAATGTCGTATTCAACACCTGAAGCGCACGACGAGCCCTACGGGTCTCGTTCAAGATCCACTGTTCCCGCTGCCTATCAAAACCATTCGCTTTACTGTCCTGTAATGACCAGATCCACATGCGAAAACCGAAAGTTACAATCCAAACAGCAAAGGGCGTACCAATAGCGGCCAACCAGAAGTGGTTATTATCGATGTATCGCCCGAATATACGCATGAAGATCACGCTGATAACCAACATCGCCACCAGGACAGCAATCCAACGTGTTTTTTTTGGTGTGACAGGTCGTGGATAAAATTCAGGAAGATGCTTTAGGGAATAAAACATATTTTCTCAGCCAAATAACTACAATAAAACTTCAAATCAGATGCCCCAGCAAACTTTTTGCAAGAGAGCATCTAAGAATCAAACTTATGAAGTTATAATGTTTTGGTTTTTTTACCAGATTTTGACAACTGATACACTTCTTCAATTAAATATTTATTTTTATCCAAAACCAGGTGGTATTCAAAATAATCCATATCAGCGTCTGTATCTCCAAATCTAGAGGACACTCCTGTTTTAATCATAACCTCTTGGTTATTTTTTTTAGTGCTGAGTATTTTCTCCCCATCAGCAATATGCAACGAGTATTGACCATAGACATCATAACCAATCCTGCTTGTAGATTGAGTGCAATACTTATTTAGTAATTTAATGTACTCATCTTTTGCCTGAAAACCAGTGTCTTCACTTAGATTTTGCGTAGCTTCTTCATTCCACTGCTCATAGTCACTTATAAAGTTAATGACTGTCTGCTGAGGAGTCAATTTTGGATTTGAGCTCATTGCAATTGCAGAAAAGGTCATCGACACAAATAACACGATTAGCAATTTTAAATATTTCATTTTATTCCTTAATGGCAAAATAATCGGCTTCTTGTTCTGTAGAATCGTTAAGCACATACCACGCGTGCTTAAATGCAGGCCACCTGACGTCCTCAAACGCCATTCTTCCTGGATTTATTCTCCTTGTAACCTCTTCTGCATCGTTATGAGTCGCACCTTGATCAGCCCAAAAGTTTATACCTAATTTCCCTGAGGCTACAAGTCGCCTATTGCGGCTTATATATTTTTGCTTACTGGACCAGTAATAACCTCCAGCATCAAATGCAAAAAATGCATCCTCTACAATCAGGTCATTATGGGGTTCTGTAGTGAAATAATTAGAACCTGAACCTTGCCGATATTCACTGTAATGACCATAATTAGCCCTTCCAGTTAGGTGAATAGCTCCTCGGCCTTTAAATCTAGCACCATCACCAGTCAGAGTATTCCCTAACTTATGCCCCTGATCCGTGCCCGGGTCGTAGTGTACAGAAAAATAGTTCGCAGAGCCTAACTCGACTAAACTATCGAACCGCCCGGTTTCAGCAGCCATCTGACCGAAGAAGTGTGAAATTCTAATTGGTGTATTAATTCCATATTTATTTAGTATTTTGGGGAGAGCCTCATTTATAACCGCTGGACGTTTAACATCCCCTGCACTGTTCGTTCCCTCTTCGGTTAATCGCTTTGTTAGTTCATCAATGGTTAATGGATGTCGACGATCATAAACAGCCACAGGTGATTTTTGATACTTTCTCACCAATTTAATAATATCGTTCAGACTGAGCCAACTACAAAGTCTCATGTGAGTAATAAAATCTACAGGGTTGAAATGCCACAATCTTCCGCTACCGAGAGCTCCTGAATCAAAACACAGCGCTTCTGCGTGTTGCTTAAATTTGCCATAGTCTTCCTCACTCATTAGCGTACGTTCATTTGATTCCTGCGACCCGGGAACCTGCCATATGGCCGTTTTTTCCGGCGTACACTGCTCCCAGGGCAGACCGGTCATCAACCATTTATATCTGGCATCTATTGTGCTTTTTTCCCACTCGAATGGTAAACAGCAGATAAGCCTGTTGCTTTGAGTTTCGTAACTGCCTTCTTCCTGCAACTTTCTGATGATCGCCGAATTACACTGACTGTGTGTATCGTTGTCATCATCTACCAGCCGCCATCCCGTCCAGTGCGGAAAATCAGCATCACTAAACTTTTTTATGCCAGGATCGGCAAGATTTACCACGCCAGCTCCGCCCGGATAACTGACCGTCATCCATAATGGCGCATCTGCCGGCACCAGCGTTTCATGCTCAGTATTAATTACCCGCCCAAAACGAAGCAACTCAAATCCGGCGCTGGGGCTCTCCTTATAATTCCGCATCGCGATTTTATAAAGGTTATATTCGTAGTCTTCACCGTCAGCGTTAACCAGCGGCTCGCCCAGCAGATCATACTTCCCGTCAATTTGCGTATTTTTTTGCCGGGTCACCATCGTACAGTTGCCCTGGGCCAGAGTCATACTGGCATACAGAGGTGCATTGCTGGTATAGCGTTCAGTAAGTCCGTTGATGGAAGTGCTGTGATCTGCCGGCGCCTTGTCATAAAACTTTGTTCCTGCTGGCAGATAAAAATGGATATCACCGTAAACCGCATCGGTGCGACCATCTTTCGAAATGTCCAGCTCCTCTGTCTTTCTGCCTGTCAGTTTACTGATGTTGTCGTCATCGCAGAAAACCTGGAAGTGAAATTCGTTCTGCCCGTCAGTCATTCCGGAAGAGCCAAGCGAGTCTTTCCGGTAAATTTTGGCGTCAGCTTTTATCTCTGCCTCCAGAAACTTCAGATGCATATACAGAGAATAAAAAACAACCTTACCGTCTTCTCCGGAACCAATTTCTGTCTCATGCTTCAATAGCACATAGCCATCATCCGTCCCCCTGACAGGGGCATATTTCAGTGGAAACTGGTCTCTTTTCTCTGGCGGGGAGGGCTTGCGGAACGATACGACCGTCCCGTCAGCAATTGCCCTCACTTTCTCCGGTGTTGTGCCTACATCCGTATGTGATATATGGATGCCCCCATGCCAGGACTCTGATGCATTGAGAGGATATCCCCGGCGAGCATTGACTGGCATCATCGCTTCAATCCAGTCTGCGTCAGACTGGGTGGCATCTTTATCTCTCAGAAACGGAGGACTGATAATCATGTGTGACTCCTTGTCAGGAAAAGCTGAAGTTACTGGAAGGTTCGGTCGTTTCAGGTGCCACATTCGGGAAGTCTTTTGGCTCACTGGCCTTATCTTTTCGCCCGTAATGCCCGGCTTTAGTCCTGTACTCCCCCTGAGTGGCAGACTCAATGCCATTGGCATCAATTGTGATATAACTTCCGCCCCCGTTAATCGTGACTTTTTTCTTCGCAGTAATACGGATTTCATCTTCGGTACTGGTGAGACTGAGTTCGCCGCGGGCGATCAGATCCATCAGGTCATTCTGCGCCTGTATTTTTACCGGCCCTTGGTTCGCGATGAGCTTGATCCCCAGCTTACGAACAAACACGCTCAGGGCATTACCCACCCCGATGAACAGATTTTTCACCACGCTGACGTCTGCATTTTTACCAGCTGTGGCTATCAGGTTCTGCCCGGCAGATACCTGCAGATGCTGTCCGCTGGTCAGCGCCATTCCATCCGGTGCGCTGAGTAGCAGCACTGATTTTTTGAGGTCTGTCAGCTGCTGTTCCAGCAGTTTAATTTGCGCCTGGAGATCGGCCGGGTTCGCGGTCGCCTTCTGCGCATCATCGGAGATAGACGTCATCTGCTCCCGGGCATCCCCCAGATTGCTGACCGCTGGCTGCATCTCCAGCACCTGGCCCTGTGCTTTCGTCTGGCCATCAGCGCTGATGAACATCCCTTTCTGTGCCCGGATGGCTCCCCAGCTGTCGGTTCTGAGCTCAAAACCCTCACCGCGCTTCTGCTTCTCCGCATCCACTAAATGTCCGAGATTCAGCTGACTCTTGCCGCCGTACTCGGTGGAGACCTTGATATGCTCCTGGTCACGGCTGTCATCGAGGCGGATTTTGTTGTTCGCAGGCGTCCGCAGGACGTTACGTTTGTAATTGCGAATAGTGACATGGTCACCGTGCGCCGAGTCGTGAAGTACACCGGAGATGTACGGTCTGTCCGGGTTACCGTCCTCAAAGCCAATCGCCACTTCGGTGCCCGCCAGCAGCGGCAGGTGCAGGCCGTAAGTGTCTCCCGCATACGGGCGGGACTGACGCACCCACAGGCTCTCGAACCCGGTCTCCCAGTTATCACGGTCAAACAGCATGTTGACGCGATAGCGGCCGTCTTTATCGATATGTCCGTAGGTGTCATTTTCGGTGGTACTGGTGACGCGGGCTGGTAATGTGCCGGCCATCACCGGGCGTGAGCCAGGTTCCGGACGGAAACCAAAATCAGTGCTGTCCGGGATGCCGTCGAAGTTGACGCCAAAGTCTTCATCACGGCGCGCATGGCTGTGCATCGCCGTGACGACCACGCCCTGAGCAAACACGTCGGCCACTTCGTACCCGCCGGTAACTTTCAGTACCTGACCCGGCGAGAGGGTCGGGCAGCTGGTGATGGCATGGGTCTGCGTCTGGCCATTCAGGTAGCGCTCATGACGAATGCGGGCATAAAACGCCCCGGACTCCGGGGCCGGATGGCGGTCGTAAGTGTTGCCGGGTGTCAGGTAATTGTCTGCGTAATGATAGGCATCACCGTAGGTGGTGGCATCACCGCGGGTCGCATCGACCTGGGTGTTCATGTCATCCGTGGCCTGGCGGTAATTGTAATCACGGGTGCTGACCTGCTTCTGCACCACGTTATGATGGCTCTCCATGCCCCAGACCGAGTCCACACCGTCCGAATGTTGTCCTGATGGCGGAACTGATGGCAGGGTCAGGCCTTTTTCATACCCCTGCTGACCGTCGTAGAACTCCACGACATCAATGTTCAGACGCGTATCAATGGTAAAACGGAACCAGATGCCGACCTCACCCATCAGGCGGGTAATAAAGTGCAGGTCATCCTCGCCGTACTGCATCACCTGCTCACGGCGCGGGTACTCTTTTGTAAGCGAGAACAGAAAATCCTGACCGCGCATGTTATGGCGCTCACGCAGGATTTTTTCCACAATCTGCGGAACCGACATATCCTGATAAATGGCGTTCTGATGCGAGCGGTCAAGCAGCGCCAGGCGTGGCTGGAGCGTCAGGGCATAGTGGGTTTCATCTTTTGAGGTACTGAGACGTTCAAAGCCGCTCACCACCCCCTGAAGGGTTCGCACGGTCTGCTGCATTTTGATGCCGTAACCCTGGTCAACCGGGGCCTGCAGCGTCAGGGAGGCCGCTTTCATCAGCATCATTTCTTTGCTGATGGCATGGTCAGGGCTGGTAAATTCAATCCGGTAGCGGAACGGCGTGCTCAGGGCTTCATCGCCTTCAAACGCCAGCACATCGAGTTCTGCTTCACATCCCTTCACCGACAACTGGTGATGGTTATGGCTGAATCTTATCGGGGGGTTACTGCTCATGCGTGCACTCCTTGTGTACGGTCAAACTCCAGCCCGATACCCTCTTCCTCACTCCAGCTAAGGCATAGCGACTGTGGTTTCTGTTTCGCCGCCATGTGGGTCAGCAACTGCTGACTCAGCACCGGCAGAATTTGTTGATTGAGCAGACTGTCGACGTTGCGCGCGCCAGTGTCCGGCAGCAGGCAGGCGGCGGCCAACGCATCGAACAGGCTTTCGTCGATGTGCGTGGTCAGGCCGTAGTGGCGGTGCAGGCGTTTGATGACCTGCTCCAGTTTCATCTGCACGATGGTGCGCATCGCCGTTTCCGCCAGCGGGCGGTAAATCACCGTCTGGAATCGCGCCAGCAGCGCGGGCTGGAAGTGGTCGCGCAGAATGGGCCGCAGCAGTTCGTGCAGGTCGCCTTCGCTGGCGTCCGGCTGCTCGTCCAGCAGTTGCATAATGTGGTCGCTGCCGAGGTTGGAGGTCATCAGAATGACGGTGTTGCGGAAATCGATTTCGCGCCCTTCCCCGTCCCGCATGAAACCGCGGTCGAATACCTGGTAGAACAGGTTCATCACGTCGCGGTGGGCTTTTTCCACTTCATCGAGCAGCACCACGCTGTACGGGCGCTTACGCACCGCCTCGGTCAGAATGCCGCCCTGACCGTAGCCAACATAGCCCGGTGGCGAGCCCTTCAGCTGGGAGACGGTATGCGGCTCCTGGTACTCGGACAGGTTGATGGTGATGAGTGACTTCTCGCCGCCGTACAGCACATCCGCGAGGGTCAGCGCGGTTTCGGTTTTCCCGGTGCCGCTCGGGCCGACCAGCAGGAACACGCCCTGCGGGCCGTTCTCGGAGGTGAGCCCGGTTTTGGCGGCACGCAGACGCTGAGCGATGGCGTTAAGTGCCACGTCCTGGCCCACCACCCGCTTGCCGATTTCCCCTTCCAGGCTCAGCAGTTCGGTCTGTTCGTCTTTCATTAATGATGAGAGCGGCACGCCGGTCCAGTCGGCAATCACGTTGGCGACGGTGCGGGTGTCCACATCCACCTGAATCAGGGCGTCGCCCTGCTGCTCCTGTGTCAGTTGCTGTTGCAGGGCCAAAATTTCCGCCTGCTTGCTGATATCCTTCCGACTGGCCATCAGCTGCTGTGCCAGCATTTTCTCATCAATAAAACGGCTTTCCTGCCGCTGGAGCGTGCTTTCCAGTTCTGTCCGCTGCTGTTCAATGCTTTCCAGACGGTCGCCGTGTTTATTGCAGCCTGCCGCTATATCTTCCAGCAACGCCTGCTCTTCCAGTTCGAGTGCGGTCAGCTGCGCTTTCAGGCGCACAATTTGTTCAGGCACCGTATCGAGGCTCATACGCACACGCGCCGCCGCAGTATCAAGCAGGTCAACGGCCTTGTCCGGCAGCTGACGACCGGTGAGGTAGCGGCGCGACAGCGTGACGGCCGCCCGCACCGCATCGTCAGTAATGTGCACATTGTGATGTTCGGCATAGCGGGATTTCAGGCCCCTGAGCATCAGGCAGGCGGTGTCGTCGTCCGGCTCGTCGACTTTTACCATCTGAAAACGGCGCTCCAGTGCCGCATCGCGTTCAAAATACTGTTTGTACTCGCTCCAGGTGGTGGCGGCGATAGTGCGCAGTTCACCGCGGGCGAGTGCCGGCTTCAGCAGGTTGGCCGCATCCGCCCCGCCCGCCTGATTGCCTGCGCCAATAATGGTGTGGGCTTCGTCGATAAACAGCAGAACAGGTGTGGGCGATTGTTGCACCGCGTCGATAACGTTTTTCAGGCGTTGCTCAAATTCGCCCTTCACGCCCGCGCCCGCCTGCAGCAGGCCGAGGTCGAGGGTGCGCAGGCTCACGGTTTTCAGTGATTCCGGTACGTTGCCCTCATGAATGCGCAGCGCCAGCCCTTCAACCAGTGCCGTTTTACCGACGCCCGGCTCGCCAACCAGAATCGGGTTGTTTTTACGGCGACGGGAGAGAATATCGACCATCTGACGGATTTCGGTATCACGGCCAAACACCGGGTCAATGTTGCCCTCACGCGCTTTGGCAGTGACATCGAGGGTGAATTTATCCAGCGCATTTTGCAGCGCCGGGCTGAGTTCACCGTCTTTTATCTCTGCCCCCACCGGACGTCCAACCATTTCAACATCGCCCCCGCCTTGCGCCAGCGCTGCTTCCTGCTGAATTTCCGGGCGCTCGTCGGACTGCGCATCAATCAGCGGACGCAGACGCTCCAGTTGGCTCTGGCCCAGCGTCAGCAGCGGCCACAGGCCGTCACAACGCACCAGTTTCGGTTTATCGACCAGCGCCATCAGCAGATGGATGCTGCGGATTTGCTCCTCACCGTTCAGGGAAGCAATCAGCCAGGCCTCCTGCATCAGGGTCTGAATGTTGTCGGACAGAGCCGGTCGCCCACGCACCGAGCGCGGAAGATTATCCAGCCAGCCGAGTAAATCCTGCCACAGGGCGTCCATATCCCATTCGTAGCGACGCGCCAGTACCGTAAGGTCACCTTCGCCCTGCTCCAGCAGTTTCAGCAACCAGTGCTCTGGCAGGATTGAAGCATGAGCGCGGGTCTGGCACAGGGAGGCGGCACCTTCCATAGCGCGGGCGCAGTAAGGGTTCAGACGTCGAAGGAGGATGGCAGGATTTTCCATGAGTTTCTCTCTTTATGTATTCCGGACACGCTACCGCCCTTCGCTATTTCCTGTGATTCAGGACACCAAAGCGCATAAGGTCGGGCAGGCAGATTGTGGGTTTCTTTGCTGAAGGCCCGTGCAGACAGGCACTCAGCAAAGAAAGCGGACAGAGGGGGCTGTCCGCTTGCAGACTTACGCGGTGGCGCGTTCGTTCCAGGAATCGGAATGAATGATGTTGCCGTCTTTGTAGGTCCAGGTGATTTTTTCGTAGCGCAGTTCAAGCTGCTCGAGGTGATTGTGTTTCTCGTAAGCCGGGTCTTTCACGTCATGCATGACCGGGTTTACCTTCACGACCTTCACGTTTTCCAGTTTGGTGTTGAAATACTCCACTTCCTGGCCCGCATCGTTGATTTTGTACCACTTGAATTCAGCAGACTTCAGGGTCTGACCGGTGGTCACTGCCTTGTAGAGGTACGGGCTGGAAGAATCGATTTCTTTGGTAAACAGGAAAGGCGTGTGAACGCGGGTCCCGGTCAGTTTGCCGGTGTTGTTATCGGTCGGGATGTACAGGTTATGCTCCTGAGCCACCACTTCGATGCTGCCTTCACGGTCTTTAACATCTACGGAACCTTTAATGTCCGCACCGCCGTCGTCTTTCAGCCACAGATAAACGGGAATTGCCATGGTTTACTTCTCCATTTCTTGAGTTGATGCGTCACTTTCATCCGGTGACGCTGGTTTGCCCGGCACCTGGCAGGCATCAGCCTGAGGCACAAGGCTTATTTCTACGCGGCGGTTGGCCGCACGGCCTTCCTGCGTGTCGTTGGTTGCCACGGGGCGGCTGGCGCCATAGCCCTGCACCGCAAAACAGCTTTCCGGCACATCGCCGGTGTCACGCATCCAGTCCCGTACCGCTTCGGCACGTTGCTGTGAGAGCGTCTGATTAAGTTGCGGATTGCCGGTATTGTCGGTATGACCTGCCACCACAATCAGCCAGCCGGGCTTCGCTTTAATGCCCACCAGTGAATTGACCAGCATTTTGGTGGACGTCACTTTCAGGACAGATTTTCCGGAATCAAACAATGACATGCTGTCGAGACGCACTATTTTCGGTACCGGTTTGGGTTTCGGCTGTGGTTTAGGTGGCGGCGGAGGAGGCACATACGAACGGATCGCATCCAGCACAGGCATTCGCAGACGCTCACCCTGATACAGACCAAGGCCCATCCGCGCCGGTACGCCATTGCGCGCCAGGTCATCCAGCACTGCCGCATCGTCACGCAGGACAGCAACGGCATCGGCTTTTGGTCCGAAATCATGCATCGGGATACGGTCATAGCGGGCAATATCGAAGCTCACGCGCTGCAGCAGCTGACGATTGTTCCAGCCACTGCTGAGCAGCGCAGCAATGGCCGCCAGCGTGAAAATCCCGAGCGCACAACGGAAGGCTCGCCCACGCGGCGTCAGGCCTCGTCCCTCGGGCAGCAGCGGCAGGATAAAATCCGGGAAGGGGGAGATAACCGTACTGTCCGTTCCTGACGGCTGCCAGCCCGCGACCTGCTGCATCGCAGTGTGACGGGAAAGCCACGCAGTCCAGGCTGATGTGGCCAGACTTCCGGCAAGGATCGGTCCCATTCCCCACAGCACTGCGACAGGAGCAATGACAGGAACGTCGGGGTTCTCATCCATAAAGACCGCTTTGACGTGCTGATGGAACCAGCTCATGAGGCTGTTCATCAGCACCTGTTGCTGCATCGCAGGCGATCCACCGGTGGTGACCCATGCAGCGATTGAACTTGGCGCTGAAGACTCACGCCAGACCCTCACCCCTTCCCCCGGGATAGCCGCCTGCCAGAGCAGATCATTCGTCATCGCGCTGCCAACCTGACCATTCAGAATCAGCGGCACAGAATGACCCGTCTCTTTACGCAACTGGCTGAGCTGCCAGCGCAGGGCCAGCAGGCGGCTGGTAAGCGCTTCGCTGTCGGCATGTTTCTGCGGACAAACGCTGACCATCACCGACAGCTGGCGACCCCAGTCAGGTCGCACCCACAGTATCTGGCGGGCGGCCTGCTCCAGATCCTGATGATCCTCCACGCGGATCCAGCATCCCTGTGTGACCGTAAGCACCGGTGACTGCTGTGGCCAGGCCAGCGGCAGATCGCCACAGACCAGCACCACGGGCTGACGGTAAGTGGCTTCCGGGAGGTCATCCAGACGCAGGGTGACGTCATGCTCCGCACGACGTCTGGCGACAGTCCAGAACGCCAGGATTAGCCCCAGAACGGTAAGCAAAACAAGCACAGAAACCAGTCGGGTGACCGGCAGGAAGCCCAGGCAGACCACTGCACTCAGCAGGGCGGCCCACAGCGCAAGCCCGCGCTGTTGTGCAGGACTCATTTCACGGCTCCCGGTAGCAGGGTCTGCAGTGTCTGATCCAGCCAGTGGCTCAGTCCCCACCACAGCGCGGCAACCACCACCACGCTCAGGCCAATTCGCACGGGCCATGACGCCAGCCAGCTGCCCATTCCCCGTCCGGTACGGCTTTCTGCCAGTACCGGGTGAGTCTGCGGATAGCTGAACGGCGTGACATGTGCACTGAGCGCGTTGACGAGTTTCTGGCGCTCCGGATCGTTCAGCGAGCGGAAACTGCCAAGGAACCCCAGCATCATGACTCGCTGGAAGCAGGTCACGACAGCATGGTCAGGCGCCGCTTCACGCAGCACATCGCGCATCCGGGAGCACAGCGTATCACCGGCATCCATGGTGCCGAGGAAGTGTCCCTGCAGGGGAATGTCATACCACTGCACGCAGGCATCATCCTCCACACCACGACCTTTGACGGCTTCATCAAGCAACGCACACTGTGCAGTAAGAATATGCTGGCAGCTGGCTTCATCGAGTTCGCTCGCTTTCAGCTCACGCTGCACACGCTCAACATCAGCAATGCAGCGCTCCCACAACGTGCGCCCTTCTCCATCCTGAAACTCAGGACCGTGACGGAGGCTTATCACCTGCAGCCAGGTGTCCTGCAACAGAGCATCAATATCAATGGACGCGGCCGCACCGCGTTTGCGCTCACTCATGTTCTCAGTACCGCAAAGAGTTCAAGTTCAGGCTCGCCGAGCATGCCCGGAACATAAAACATGCAGGTCCCCCCCTGGAGCATGTCGGTGGCCAGAGGATGAGAGACATCCAGGCTGAAATACTGGTTTTCCAGGCGCAGCGGAATGGCGGCCGGCACATGACGCAGTGGCGTCAGCGGCACACCCACCCGTGATGAATTGACAATACTCCTGACATGATCGGGACTGCCGACCTTGCACTGACGCGGGAACTGTTCCTGCAGCTGTGCCACCGGCATCGGTGAACGTACGGAGAGGTAGTAATCCGCCCCTTCGCGCAGGCGTGGGTCATGCAGACGGGCCTGCCAGAAGTGAAGCCGGGCATCATGCTCAAGCTCAATCGCTACCACCCGCGACGGCAGGCTGGCCTCCAGCAGGTCGCCCAGTAAGTCAAAGAGCGGCGGGAAGACGTTATTCAGCTGCTCGTGCTGCCAGACAGGAATGGCACTCACCTGGTGCTCCAGCGAGAAGGTCAGCAGGCTGCCCGCAAGGCGTGCCAGTTCCGGGTACAGACGCTCCGGTGAACTTTGCGGGTGACGCTGAAACTGTCCGAGCACGGGCTCTGCGCTGTTCAGGGCATTGAGCAGCCAGAACAGAGACACATCCGCCACGGCAAAATCGGCCATGCGCTCGTTACTTTCACGACGCATGTCCATCAGGCGACTCAGACGGGCACGCAGTTGCGTCATCAGCTGTTCCAGCTGGGTCACCAGCCAGCGGCTGCCCTGCAGAGCCAGCAGGGGCGGAAGAAAGGTTTCATCGGGTACCCAGCTCCCCTGTGAATCCTGCTGCAGACGGGCGACCGGACAGGTCAGGTAATCACTGTTGTTCTGATGGGCGAAACGAAACGTCAGTTCTGGCTGCATCACCGCAATCTGTCGAGTGTCTTCCCCAAAGGTGTTGCGGACATCCCGCCAGCGCTGGCGATAGCGAACAGGGCGTTCGGCCACCTCATCGGGTTTAAGGCAGTTGCCGCCATTCGCCCGCAGCAGCGGAAGCGCCAGAACCACCACGACATCATGCGTGGCTCCCTCCAGTGACAACGCCGGCGGCAGTGCGTCAGCATTGTCCGTATCAATCAGCGTACCGTCCCGGAAACGGACATGCAGATGACGGGCCTGCAGGCGGCCCAGTTTCAGTGCATCCGGTTCGAAAGTAGCACCAATCATCCCCCAGGGATGAGAGAGGCCCAGTCGGGCGATGCATTCCGCAGACCAGGCCGCATACGCGGCCTGTTGCTGGAAGTGCTGGGGAGAGACCATCTGGCCCCTGCCCCATAACGGTTGTTCCGTTTTCATTGACTTCCTGCCTTACGTTACGCTTTCGCCTTCGGCATCTGAGAAACCAGTGACAGGTTGACGTCCATGCCCTCCACCTGGAAGTGCGGGATGGCGAACAGTCTGACGCGGAAGAAGCCCGGGTTGTCTTCGATGTCTTCTACCAGCACCTTCGCATCGCGCAGCGGATGTGAAGCCTGCAGTTCGTCGCCCGGGTCAGTCATTTCGGTCACCAGCCCACGCACCCAGGTGTTGAGCTCCAGTTCCAGCAGACGGCGGTCTTTGGTCGTACCGATGTTTTCGCGCTGAATGAGCTTCAGGTAGTGCGCGATACGCGACAGCAGGAAGATATACGGCAGGCGTGAGTTAATCCGGCTGTTAGCGGTCGCATCGGCCGTGTCATACAGTGCCGGTTTCTGGGTAGAGTTCGCCGAGAAGAAGCAGGAATAGTCGCGGTTCTTGTAGTACGACAATGGAATGAAACCGAGGTTGGCGAATTCGAATTCGCGGGTTTCCGGGATCATCACTTCTGACGGGATCTTCACCTGATTACCGGTGCCCAGGTCATACAGGTGGATTGGCAGGTCTTGTACTGCGCCACCCGCCTGCGGGCCACGGATTTGTACGCACCAGCCGTTGTTGATGAAGCTCTTCACCATGTTGGCCGCAAACGCGAACGAGGCATTAGTCCACAGGTATTTGTCGTGATCAGGGCCCTTCACTTCTTCGACATAGTTGAAGCTGCGCACCGGCACGGTGTCCGGACCATATGGCAGACGACCCAGCACACGGGGCATCACCAGACCCAGATAGCGGGAGTCGTCGGTGTCGCGGAACGATTTCCATTTGATGTACTCGGCACGGTCGAAGTAGTTGCCGATATCTTTGATGGCCGCGACCTGCTCCATATTTTCTTTTAAAAAGAACGCCGGACCGGCAGAGCCGATAAACGGCATATGGGCAGCGGCGGAAACTTTTGATATATTACGCATCAGCGCCACGTCCTGGGCTGATGCATCAAACTCATACGCTGAAATAACGGCAGCGATAGGCTCTCCACCAGGTGTGTCGTATTCGGCAATGTAGGTTTGTTTGTATAACCCGCTCTGGATAATTTCCGGCGAGTCCTCGAAGTCCTGTCGCAGCTCTTCTTTAGATAAATCAAGCATTTCCAGCTTTACGTTCTGGCGAAAATCGGTCTTGTCCACCAGGGATTTCAGGCCACGCCAGACGCTCTCGACGCGCTGAAACTCCTCATGATGCATGATCTCATCCAGCTGGCGTGAGATCTGGAAATCCAGCTCTGCGATATGACTGTCCAGCAAGGTCTTATCTAATTTTTCGACTTTCTGTCCGGATTTCTGCAGGCACTGCATAAAGACCTGTACCGCGGCGGTCACTCGGGCGTTTGTCGACGTTTCCGCCATCACCGTATTATCATCAAACCCATTAAGCGAGTTCATTTCGGCGACCGGCTCCAGGTTTATTTTGTCGAACAGTGAGGCATATACGCCGCTGGCTGGCAGTGTTTTTTCAATGGTCGCGCCCGTCACCGGGTTCTGGGATTCGTTATTGACTGACATAAGCATTATTTCCAGTTATTCCGTTAATGTTTCCAGTAATGCGTTATTAATCCTGGGACGGGGCAAGGGCATTAAGTTCGTTACGCAGCTCATCACTCAGAGCCGGGTCTTTCAGAATCTTTTCAAATTCTTTCTTGAATGTAGTATTGTCGAGAAGATTGGATTTGAGGTCGCGCAGTAAATTACGCATAGCGAGCATGGCTTTCAGCTGTGGTATTTGGCGGGCTATCTGCTCTGGCTCGAAATCTTTCATATTCTGGAAGCTCAGGCGGACATTTTCTTCAGAACCGTCATCGGCGAGGGTATTTTTTACGGTAAGATTAACTTCAGGATTTAGCTCACCTAAAACTGAATCGAAATTGTTTTTATTAACATTTATTTTACTTCTTTCCGACAGGGTGCCGATGGCTTTACCGTTACTGAAGTCGCCTGTGGTCAGCAACTTGAGCGGGAGCTCAACGCTTTTCTTCGCCCCGCCGGTATGTAAATCTAACGAAATATTAACACGTGCCTTCGGGATTTCATTCTGAAAGCTTTGGCTCATCCGCTCATTCTCCATTTAATGTGTAATTGGGCTTCCTGCCAGATAAAGAGCATGCATCAGATATAACGGCAGGCCGTTTATTATTACGCCAGAAATTTTATATGTAAACAGGACAAAACCGATTGCGTAATTTGAAGATAGAGCAGGTTCGACTCTCTATGCACACCAGGCCGCGCCTGGTCTGGATTCACATGTGGTTACCGCACCATTATTAAAACAATTTAAATTTAGACTTTGGGGCTTTAGATAAAAAGCAATCGTCAGATATGTAAAACTCACTTCGAAAAGTCCGAAAAAGGACTTATTAAGCCCCATTCAATATGTTTCAGTGATATATGCCAGACCAATACAATTAAGCACCACTAAATAATGAAGCGTGCGCACTTAATTCATTAGCGTGGCGATTGATTAATGATTTTCCATTCATCGTAATGATGTGATGATTACATCCAGACTTATCCGGCAGGATTGTTGGCGTCAGGTCGATTAAGGTAAGCTTGCTACAGACCAACAGGCTGAGGGATTTTTACGGAAGAAACAAAAATGAAAAGGGACAAACATGCGTCAGAAACTCGAAATCACGGCGTACGCTGGACAGTTTCCGAGCTGAACTATCTGGAAGCGCATTATCAGACGGCACCTCTGGTCGACATGGCCACACATCTCGGCCGGACAGCAAGCGCCATCATGGCCATGGCAGGAAAACTGGGATTATCGCGAACAGAAAACGTCTGGTCTGATGAGGAACTTCGATGCCTGCATCAATATTACCCAGTGGAAGGCCAGCGCATTATGCGGCGCTTACCGCGGAAATCTGATGAGGCCATCCGCTTCAAGGCGCGTGATTTAGGTATTGTATCGCCCGGGCACACCTATGCGCGCCAGTGGGAGGAGCAGGAATGGCAGCTGCTTCATCAGAATCGCCACCAGTCACCGCTGGAGCTGATGCAGTTGTTCCCGGACAGAAGCCTGTCGTCCATTAAAAATGCTCTTATCCGCCTTAAACGCAGCAATGGACAGGGCACCCACCCTGCCGGTTCAGCCAGCAGCAAAAAGGTCTCCATCGCCTGGACAAAATCCGAGAAGGCAATTCTGCTCCGCTGGTATGAAACCAGCAAAACCATGGAGGAGATCCTGGCGATGCTGCCGGGCAGGCCCCGGGAATCCGTTTTTGCTGCGGCGAACAAGCTGGGGCTCTTCCGTCCGCTTAGTGACTGGACGGAAAAGGAGATCCAGATCCTGAAAGTGCACTATCCGAAGGAAGGTCCCGCGGTTGTGAAACGCCTTCCGGGCCGCCAGCGCAGAACGACAAGCCAGAAAGCCGCTCAGCTTGGGCTGCGAATGAACAGCAGCACACCCAGACACACCTGGTCACCCGAGGACTGGGAACGCCTTGAAAAGCACCTTCACCTTTCCTTCCCTGAGTTACAACGATTATTCCCGGGTCGCTCACTCTCCTCATTAAAGAATGCCTGCCACCGGGTGAGAGCGCGCAGAAAAGCTGAGTACGAAGGGTGAATCTCTGACGCAGAATGTTACCCGTGCAGAGGATTGATGGTGCATTTTCAGACGATGATCTTGCTATAATCACTCACATAATCACAGTATTGCGGAATCAAGATGACCGATACAGAGCAGACAGCAGCAACAGCGCATATGGCCTGGTGCGCGCTGGTCGCCCTCCACACAGCCCGCCAGGATGGCAATGCAGCGTCAGAAGCACAGGAAAATATCTTCATCACCCGCTGGCTGGCCGAAGCCAGGCGCACGCGTCGGTTTTCAAGGATTGTGGCCCGTGATATTGACTGGCTGTTGAAACAGGGCAGAACGCTGGGAGTACGGGCAAAGCTCTCTTTCAAACTGAATTTTCTCTGGCAGGCGACCACGGGTAGTCTTGAGCAACAGCCTGATTTGTATCGCCTCAGCCATGCTCTCGAAACCGCACGCGAATACCACTGGGTTTACCAGCTGCTGTCTGATGATCAGTGGCAGGGACGTCGGCGCCTGGCGCTAAATCCCGAGATCAATGGCGTCTACGTGCTGAAGTCGTCGCTTGACGCGGCGTTTGATGACAGCGGAAAACTGCGCTCTCCGGTAAGGGTCCGTATCACCGGCAGCGTATCTGGTTTTCAGGCACTACTGGAAAGCTGTGGATGGGAAACAGCACAGGAAAGTGGAGATCAGTATTTCCTCAGCACCCGCGAGTCCCCCGCACCTGCAATGAATCTTGGTGAATTATGAGGGATCACCCAAACAACAGAATCTCGCTCGCCGGAAACTCATATTGACAGAACTGTCTTGGTTAATTCCATTAGATTCTCCGATCTCAGGGTTGTCTCCCGGGCTTCGGTGGCACCTGCATCCGCACGTCATTTTGACTGGCAACAGAACCAGAGTCCGGCTGATTCTGGTCAGTGTATCCCGCTTGTTGACGCTGAACAGGATGCGTCAGAGGCACTGTTTTCCCGGACGATTTGTTAAAGTGCTGCACGGAATTAATGGTGCCCTGCACAAACCCTTTCTCTCCCCTGACCTCAACTTTCTCACCGCTTTTCTGTCCGCTGATATACAGCGCCATCACCAGGTTTTTACCTTTCTCAGCCGGTGCATCGGCAACTTCCAGAAGTACACCACGATCAAGCAACACCGGTTTACCACCGGATGAATACACCACCGCACCGTCACGGTTCACATGCGTGTCATAGCCCCGGATCTGCGATGGCTTAATATCATCTGCGGTCGCGTAAAGAATGAAGTTACTGGAGATTGTGGCCGTGCGGTTCTTACGTTTCTCACGATAAGCCCAGCCCCGAAGCTGGGAGATAGCCGCGGCATCATTATTCGTTGCCTGCACTTCCACCCAGGCGCGATACGACAATGGGCGAGACCCTGGCAACGCGTTGAGAGCCTTCCTCTCATCCCTGATCTGCAAACGCAGCGCGGCCATATCCTTCATCTTTTCCACTTCAAGTGCGCGGAACATCAGTTTACGAAGAAGAGGATCGCGTTCGGTCATCCGGACATTGTTCTTACGAATACGATAGCTGGCCGCCAGTTCACGGAAACGGGTTCGGGCTGCATCAGCTGAAATCCCGGTCCGCACAAAACTGGTTTTGTAGGCCTTATAACGCGCAATGAGATCCTGACGAGCCTCGCCACGTGCATTCCGTCGCTCTGCTCTTGCTCCCTTATCACGACGGTGAAGACGATTGTTGTACTGGGACTCAATATCTACAGCACTCAACAAAACATCCTGTCCTTCACGATTCACTTCGCGGAGTACGGACGCACGTGTGAATGCGCCAATCAGCTCCTGCTGGCAACTTAGTGTCAGCTCAGGATGCAGGTCGCTGGCTTTTATTGGCGCCTGTTCATCATCGGCGACATCGTAAATGGCGAGCCCTTCACCTTTCTGACGCAGCTCCAGTCCGGCCGCAACCAGAATGTCATGCACCCCATCCCAGTCATAGCTTCCACGCAAAAACAGCGCATCCATTTTCTCCCTGCAGTTATCCACGGCATACGAAAACAGACTTTCCTTATCACCGAAATGCTCAAGCTGGCGCGCAGCTGCAGGGGCAGATTTATAGAATTTCTGCCGACGAACAATCGCACCGGCATCGTTAACCATGAAGGGGCCGTTGTCATGCTTCCAGCCGTTCTTCAGCTCCAGTTCGCGGCAGCTGCGGTCAAGCGTGAAGCGATCGTTATACAATGATGCCGCTTTATAGCTCACCGGGTTGATACGGTTTACGGTCAGGTGACAGTGCAAATTATCGGTGTCGTCGTGGATGGCAAACACGTACTGATGCCCTTCCATACCAAGACGGTTCAGGCAGTATCTGGCGGAGTCAAAAATCTGGTCCGGCGTTGGGCGTTCTGATTCCGGCCAGGACAAAATGGCATGGTAAACAGGGTCATTGCAGCGTGTGTTTTGCACGGCAACCATGTCCATTTCGGTCGAGGCGGTGGCAAGAGAAAAGCAGTTGGTTTCACAAATGACATTATCGCAACGCACCTGCTGGCGCCCGTCCGGGAACGTTGCGATAACATCCTGTGAATCGGGCAGCGCATTACGCGTGGCATACCCGACCAGGTCATTGAAGATTTTATCTTCGGAGCGTGACTTGCGAACAAAGGGGCGTTCTGGCGACAGCGTTTCGCTCATCTCAACATCATCACGCAGGATGGTGTAGGAGACGAGCTGCACGAAACTGGACTTACCATCACGACGCCTTTCGGCCACAACTGCGAGCATGTTAATCCTCTGTATTGTTCAGGCTCTCAGCCCGAAACTTCATTAACGTTTTCTGAAGTGCTGCAAGCGTATCAGCAAATTGCTTGCTCAGTTCTGGAGTCATCATCCCTTGCTTTTGCATCTCACTGTAGAGATGTTTTTGCAGGCCACCCAGCTTCAGGATCTCATTCATCTGTCTGGTGTCACCCTTGGCTACGATACGACGACCAAGCGTACAACGGCGGACAAACTCTCCGGCACTTAACCCAGCTGCCCGGGCACTTTCGCAGACTTGCTCTTTCTCTTCAGGGAACCAACGGATACCCAGGAAGAGCACTGTCCTTTGACGCTTTTCACTCTTGCTCATCTTCAATCCTGCTTAACCGCTGAAGCGGGCACTGCAACAAGGGTGTCGGGACGGAGTCCTGACCAGGTCGTTTTGTGGGACCGTCTGCGTGCAGGCGGTTCAACAAAACATACCCTGTCCCACGTTTCATATCCAATTTCGATTCCTGGCCGGAAGTATAGGTGATTTTTGCTTCGCCGTCACTGGCTTACGCCAGAAAGTGCGGGTTGTGGCACTGGGTTTCATGGGAAGGTATACTCGGGAGCGGACATTGACCAAAAAGTGAAAGGAAATCGAAGCATGGCTGAAAAAAAATGGTACAGCACAGAAGATGTAGAACTGGCAAAATCGTCGCTGGCTGATCTTCCGGACTTGACCCCGACGCGCCTCACCAAAACAGATGTTCTTGAGCAGCTGAAAGACAAAATCATTGAGCTGGCAAACAGCAAGGGCTACAGCGTTGAAGATATTCGCAGCGCGCTGGATTCTGCCGGTATCCCGACAAGCGTTAAAGCGATCCGTGAAATTTTAAGTTCAGGTAAAAAAGCGACGCCACGTGCAACAAGAAACAAGAAAGTGACCGCTGCACCGTCCGATAAGGTGCCGCAGTAATTTTCAGCTAAATGCCTTACAAGGGGAGCCCCTGGGGGCGGACGGGTGAAAGAAAATCGTCACGTCAGTGGCGATTTTCTTTCGGCGGGCGGGGGTATCATTTTGAGCCGGTCAACACCGGTGAAAAATGACAGGGGGAAAAAAAGTGGCAGAGGTTTCCCCCTGCCCTTCCGTATCAGGATTTCAGTGATTTCATTTTTTCGGCCATCTCCCAAAGCGCGCGGTTCAGTTTGACATCCCCGTCAATGCCATTCACAGGACGCGTGCGTTGATGTTTTCCTTTTGCATTTTTTCCCCATACCCCTCCCTTCGTCATGTTTTCCTGTACGCGCTGGTAAGTTGTCCAGAGGTCGTTGGGTTTATCTTCCTCGCGGCGAGCCTGCAAAATGTCGTCAGGTGTCAGCGGAATATGTTTTCCCTCGCCCTTGTCGTCATACTTCCAGTTCAGGGCGATCTCCGCAAAAATGCGCTGCTCGTCTTTGTTGAGGCCAATTTCTTTCATCTCTCCGCGTGACTCCTTCACCCCGGAAAAGATGTCGAGAACTTCATACGCGCCCTCAATGACCTGCCCGACTACGTCGCCTTTGTGCGGAACGCGAATCTCGCCAAAGGTCTGGCCGCAAACCATGCCGTTCATGCAGACGAAACGAAACATGCCCGGGATCATCTGGTAGCTGCTGCTCCCGTCGTGGCTGTTGAGGAGAATAATTTCCGGTACTTCCTCGCCCGCAATTTCACCTTCACGGCGCAGGCGTAGCATGTGCTTGGTATGCTCACGCTTGCCGATGTCGCGCGTGCGGGTCTGACAGGCAAAGAAAGGCTGGAACCCTTCTTTACGCAGATTATCCAGCAGGGAGATCGTCGGAATGTACGTGTAACGCGCGCTGCGGGATTCATGCTTTTCCTCAGAGAATACGCTCGGAACGAAGCGCATGAGCTCATCGTTGGTCAGCGCACGTTCTTTACGGATGACGTTGGCAGAGCGGAAAACAGATGATAAACGGGCCATAGTGATTCTCCTCAGTGGTTATAAAGTGACTTTCTTCTGGCGTCGTCCTTGTGATGATGATTCACCATCGCGGGAGGCCGTTGCCGTGATGAAATGACCGGACTGGACCATAAGTGCGCCCTGCAAGGGGGATGACAAAGCCGCAGCGCAAGCGACTGACCAACGGGAAGGCGTGCGAACGGGTGCAGGCATCAGGCGTCAGCCGACCCTTGCAGGGTGCACGGGCCAGGCCAGTGTCTTTCACGGCAAAGGCAGACTGCGATGAGTCCATGAACGAAAAGGGAAACGCCGGAAGGACGTGGCGGGCAACGCCCGTTTCCGTTGAGGGGACGCCTGTCGTCCCCGGTTTGGGCGGCGCTGGCGCAAGCCAGCTGCAAGCCCCGGGAGCTGAGTACGCGTGAAATTTGCTGATCGGGATGCATATTGCCCCGGAACCCGGGGCAACTTCATTACCAGTCGAACGTAGGGAACCCGTCCAGGTTATCCCCTACCGCAGAAAAATGGACCATGCTGATATTGGCCTTTTTCATGCCCTGATAAATAACCCAGCGAGCAGCACCTGACAGCCCTTCCCGTTTCAGTTTCAGAACAGGAAATCTGACGGCATCAAGGCGGATCATAAATCCAACACCCGTGTCGTGGACCCATTCCTGTGTCGCCGTATCGCGGAATAAATCACCCAGCAAATGACTGTCAATAAGCGTCATGTGTGCCGTGCTGCATTCCAGCACCGGGCGCACGGCCATGCGCCCCAGTGTCCGGGTTTTCCCCCAGCCCAGCGCGGCAACCACATCATTCCAGGACCACTCTTCATCATCAGGAACGGGCAGGCTAAGCAGGCGGAACGGCACCCCCAGCGTCTCAGCCAGACGTTCACCCAGCGCGCAAACAGGGTCGTCTTTTTCCGCGAAATCTGCACATGACAGGCATTCACCGTGGAGGTAAACAGCTTCATCGCCGTTATCAAGCTGAATCGCTGTGACGCCATAAGGGGCATGTTCTGTGTATTTTTTCATTGTCTACTCCGTCGCTTCAGACATTCGTTTCCGGGACTCAGCGGCTCGATGCCGGTGAGTCCCGGACCGGGTCAGAAAGTGCCGCCCCGAAGGGCGGCACAGGTATCAGGCATACGCCCGTTTAATTTCCAGTGTGCGCAGCAACTGCCCCCACTCCGCCACGTTCAGTGCCGGGATGCGCACCGGTTGGTGTTTGCGCTGACGGCGGGCGATATGCTGCCCCAGCGCCTTCACGCGTGGTGTGATGCTCTCCTTCGCGACGGTGTCACGCTGTACGCGGCGATGCTTGTTTGCCTCTGCGTTTTCGCGTTGCTTTACAAAATAGTCCTGACATGCAAGGATAAAACGGTCTTTCATGATGTAACTCCATCTGAGACGTGTTGTATCCGGCCTGCTCGAACAGACCGGGATGAATAAGCAGAGCGCCCGCTCTGCTTTTTTATTGCCGCTTATGCGGCAATCCCTTCGGCGTCGATAAACGCCCTGACCTTCCCGATGATTTGCTCATGCGTGAGCGTGGCGTGGTCACGCAACCGGAAATAGCGCGTGCCATACTGGGCAAAAATGTCGGTGATGTTGCCGCTGTACATTTCCATCAGCTTGAATGACTGACTGTCCGGGGAGCCTTGCCAGTCCATCGGCGGCAGAACTTCCATCATGTCGGTGAACCGGGCTTCCGTGATTTCGGCCACGGGCAGATAATTGGCCTGGGCAAAACGCGCTGTCGCCTCCTCTGCCGTCACCAGCTCCCAGCGATCGCCGTGGGCGTTCAGCTCCTCCAGCGTCTTCGACGTGGTGCAGGCTGTGGTATGCCAGGCACCGTCCACAAAGTGCGCTTTGCGCCAGCCGTTAAATGCACTTGATTTGCTCCAGAACGCCATTGCAGTCATCGCGAATTTCCTCATCAGTTGTGCCCTTCGGCTTCTTTCTGGTGTCCCCCTTTTTCCGTTTCCGGAAGGCGGGGAGCACGTTGCTGTGACACATGACCGCCCCGTTCCATCAGGGACGAAAACCAGGGGGATGACAAAGCCGCAGCGCAAGCGACTGACCAGCGGGAGGGAGTGCGAACGGGTGCAGGCATCAGGCGTCAGCCGGCCCCTTGTTTTTGGACCGGAACGGGGCAGTGTCAGTCACAGCAAAAGTGAACACCGCTGACAACGGGGTGAAAGTGGGCACCGGAAGAAGCCGGTTTACCGGCTTTCCTTAGCGGCCGTCAGAGACGGCCAGTGAGAGCGGCGCTGCCGGAACGGCAGCTGCAAGCACCGCCTTTCAGGCATCGCTTGCTATCCGCCAGGACGGAGACAGGTTTCCTGGCTCCGCGAAGCGTGGTGGCCGCCCCGGACACCCCGCGCAGTGCAGGCGACGACCCGGCCTGACGGGGAGCCGAAGGGGCCAAAGGGCCACTCCGCCATTGATTTTTTTAGAATACCGCCCGAAAACGGTGCTGCCCCGCAAAATAACCATGTTAAAATAAGTGCAGATATTGCACTTTTTAAGGTTTATTATGACCGGATATGAACTCAGATTGTGGCGAAAAAGTCTCGGCTGGAGCCGCGACAAAGCGGCAGAGGAGCTGGATGTCTGCCTGCGGTCGTACAAAGATTATGAAAATGCAGACCAGGTCAGGCGCGTGATCGAGCTGGCCACCATTACGCTGTCGATGAAAGATCTGCTGCCGGTGCTACAGAGCAAAAAAACCGGAAAAGACCGGGCGCTGACCATGCTGAAGAACATGCTGCCTTAAGGTGGCTCCCGGAGCGGGCAGGCCGCGTTCTGAATCTCCCGCGCTCGATGCGCGGGGGATTCAGCAGGGCCGCAGAATCAGCTGCCGCACTCATCGCCATGATGCATAGCCGCCACCGCCAGCACCCCGTTAAAATCGATGTCCATGCTGCCACACAGGTGCAGGAGATCCGTCACAAGGTCCACCATGATGGTATCGACGGGATCGCCATTGCGTGTCTGGCCCGTTCTGTTGGCAAAATAACAAAGCACCTCCGCAGCCAGGGCTGATCGTTCAGCATTATCCGGCTCTGTTCCCTGTGACTGTTCTGCCCCAACTATCAGCGCGAGCAGTTCGGGGATGGATGCAGTCACAGCCTGCTCAGTCTTCATTGCGAACCCCGGCAATCATCGCTTTCAGGTGCATTTCCTGCTGCTGTACGGTCATTTCACCGTTCATCAGGACATGCGCGAACCAGTTCTGCTCTTTCAGCAGGACATAGCTGTTTGCGTCTCCCTGGGCACGAATACACAGCGCACTTTCTGGCTGAGTCGTCATCGTCGCCTTAACCAGTTTCAGCGCTGCCTGCACGCAGGGCAGCAGCATTTCTGAGTCCGTCCCGATCTCCGGGTCGTCAAAACACAGGTCACTCTCACAATTGACATTGTCTTCCAGCCACAGAGCCAGTATTTCCAGCCCTTCGGCCGTCGTTAATTTCCGGGTCATGTTGTTCTCCTTTTCTGGCCCGGGCAGTCTGCCCGGGCGCAATGATGAATCAGTCGATGGCGCGGAAAATCTGACGGCTTTCCGGGTGGTTGATAATGCTCACGTAGTCTTTTAAGGCATCCTGACGGTCAATCAGCCCCTGACAGGTCAACGCGTATTCCGGCCCCATTTCTGAGACTTTCCAGCACAGCTGGTTCAGCACAAACAGCGTGGCAATAATTCCGGCCGCATCCGCCGAAACCTCTTCATCGAAGTAGTTCCCGGGGATACACAGGCGATAGACCCCCTCCGGCGGCACGATGTACCCGGTCGGACGGGTGGTGCAAATCTCCGTCCACGCCGCAACCTGACCGCTGATACCGCGTGGCACCTCGAAGAAGCGCCAGAATCCGCCGTCATAGTTGCTGTGACGATGTAAAAACGTTGCCACCATTTGCTCGCCCAGCGACGTGGCAAACAGGCGCGGCACAAACACCAGGCGCTGGCGGGGATCGGTAATTTCAATGCGGGTAGTCTGTTCAGTCGGAACGGTTGGGGTGGTGGTTGTCATGTGGCCTCCTTCGGCTTCTTTCTGGTGTCCCCCTTTTTCCGTTTCCGGAAGGCGGGGAGCACGTTGCTGTGACACATGACCGCCCCGTTCCATCAGGGACGAAAACCAGGGGGATGACAAAGCCGCAGCGCAAGCGACTGACCAGCGGGAGGGAGTGCGAACGGGTGCAGGCATCAGGCGTCAGCCGGCCCCTTGTTTTTGGACCGGAACGGGGCAGTGTCAGTCACAGCAAAAGTGAACACCGCTGACAACGGGGTGAAAGTGGGCACCGGAAGAAGCCGGTTTACCGGCTTTCCTTAGCGGCCGTCAGAGACGGCCAGTGAGAGCGGCGCTGCCGGAACGGCAGCTGCAAGCACCGCCTTTCAGGCATCGCTTGCTATCCGCCAGGACGGAGACAGGTTTCCTGGCTCCGCGAAGCGTGGTGGCCGCCCCGGACACCCCGCGCAGTGCAGGCGACGACCCGGCCTGACGGGGAGCCGAAGGGGCCAAAGGGTCACGCTGTTTTTGACGTTGGGGTTTTTGCCGCGGATCCTGGTGGATTTTTAAGGTAAAAAGAACTGCTAAAAGGTGTAATTATTGCACTTTTTTACTCTTTTAAAATGACTCAATTTTGGTCAGAACATCATCCCGGGAGACCGCATTATGGCGCCTGCGGCGCCATAATGGGCTCTCCCTGCAGGTGATAACCTGCAGAAGGTTTTCCCGCCGCCGCACCGGTTGTCCACAATGCTGGTCAGTAATCTGCCGCACAGCCTGTGGATAACCGGCTACAGGGCGCGCTGTCCACGCCCTGCCCTGAACTGTTCGTTATTTAACCGCCATAATGCGGAACATTCCCCTGCAACCAGTCCGGGCCGGTAACATCACGCCACCCGTATTCATCTTCTTCACCGTACTCCAGACAGTCATCGAGGCAATCGACCACACCCCCCTCCTCATACCGCCGGTAGCCGCAAAAGTCACTGCCGGCTTCACTGAACCAGTGGTCAATGGTGCAGCCCCATCTGCCGGACAACGCCTCCATCACCGGTTCCACGGGCGGAGCCCAGGGCGTATCCACATCGATCTCCAGCCAGCCATGCCCGCCCGTTATCTCTGCATCACTGGCTGACGGCCATTTGATACCATAATTCGTACAGTACAAATCATTCGCACTCGGCACCTCATTCAATAAGCGACCGTTAAAACCGTTAATTTCACAGGCCAGACGGGTCGGAAAAATCAGGCGCAGATCGAACGCCTCCCCCTCCGGCCCGGCTTCAAGGCCGTCAAACAGATCCGCACAGCTGACAGTGCGCAGTAAGCAATGACCCCAGTCATGCGTTTTACCGCGCATCATCTCCTCCACCCGCGCCTGTTCAGCCACAGTCAGCGCATCCCATGTCAGACCGGCAATGCCTGTTGTCCGGTAACACTGGTCGATAACGTTACAGCAGGCTTTATCAAGCCACGCATTTTGCCCAAGCAGGGCGACCCACGCCCCAAACGCCAGTGCCGCCTCTGAAGGCTCTGTCCATCCGTTTGCGGTCAGCGCCGGATAAGGTAAATAGTGCATCTCAATGGCTGGCTTCAGCCGCCCGGCAACGCCGGCAATAAACAGGCGAATACTTTGGTTGATTGCGCGCTTGTAATACGGATATTCCGCCCCGCTCGCCCAGGCTTCGAGGTCAGCCTGAAGACACGCAGGCACAGTGATACGAATGCGGTTAGCACACCAGTTTGGCATGGATATTTCTCCCTAAATGGTCAGTGGATGCCGGCTTGCGCCGTGACCACGAACCAGACCGGGCTTTACAGCGGGGGAAACAAGGGCGCGCCCGCAAGCCGCAGCGCAGGCGAAAATCAGGGCTGAATGCCCTGGTTTTTGACGAGAACGGGTGAGGAGCGCGGCGCAGCTTTCCTTGTTACACACGCGGCCCGGGCTAAGGTCTGGGCACGGCGAAAGCCCGACCGGGGCACATAACAGAGGGTTTTAGATCCCGCCGGAACGGCGATAAAAGGCGACCGGAAAGGTCGCGGCCTTTTGAACCCGGAGGGGGGCCGGCAGAAGAACGGGCCGCACACTGGCGACCCGGAGAACGTCAGGCCGCGTGCATAAAACTGCGAAAGGCCCTGGCCTGTTCCGCAATGGCGGCCCGGGCTTCACTGGCGACATACTGGATTTCATACCTGTCCACCCACTTTCTGACCGGCTGACCTGCCAGGATCACCACCTCACTGGCCCGGCATTCCGCCATCAGCTGACCGGCACACGTTACCTGGAAGCGGACTGAGGCCACCCGGGCGTTGTCCTCGAGGATAAGCCGGATATAGTCCGTCAGGATCGCCTCATCGGTATCACAATATCCGCAGTCACAGGGATCCACCGCCACAGCTTCCAGGGTGATGTTTTCCGTCCGGCGGGTAAACAGGACTTCACCCGGCTCCTCCGGGTAGGTGCCTTCAGTCAGCCGATAGCCCAGCGTTTTCACGCGTCCACACAGACAGGCATACTGCGCCTGCAACGCCTTAAGCAGGCACTGTTCCTGTCTCTCCATCGTGTCCGGGAACCCCTCGGCGCTCATCCGGGCGCCACCGGCATGGCGATACCAGCTCTGCGACGGGGCAATCCGTACCGTCACGCCCAGTGACGGTACGGCAGAAAATAATGCGCGTGCATCCGTCCGGGATAAATAGCGACGGGCGCGCAGCCCGGGGATAATGCGCACAAGGTCATGGCAGGAGAGATCCCCCCACAGCACCACGCCGTCGTCCTGGCTCCAGCTGAGACCGTATTCCAGGCGGAGAGAAACAGGCCAGTTCAGGGCCTGCAACTCCTGCTTTGCCAGGGTATGGATCAGCGCGCTGGTGAGGCTGTGAAAAGTGTGAAATGTCATCGTGATGTTCCTCTGGTGTTGGCTCCCCTTTGCTGGCCGGGGAGTGATGGCCGTGACTGATCCGCGAGCCGGGGTAACAGGGTCGGCGTCAATAACCGGCAGGAGGCCGCAGCGCCGCGTTGCAGAAGCGGTGACCGGGGGAGTGGCGGGCTGTTGACGTCGTCCCGCGCCGGCTCAGCGTAAGTCGCGGCCAGAAACACCGGCCCGGAAGGAAACGCCAGGGGGAGGATCATCATGCCTGAAAGGCAATAAAAGGCGCCGTTAAGGCGCAACATTTTCCGGCGGCGGAGACCAGGCGTTACAGCGCTGAATGTAGCCGTCCTCATCCTGAGTGCCGGGCCAGTGAGGGCCGGCATGGTGTTCACAGACGCTCTCTTCTCCCGGCTGGTACCAGAGATGGCAGCACCAGGCGCACAGATCGTCGTCACTGATGGTACGGGCGTAAATCAGTAACTCAGCCGGAGGTGACCGGAACGAAACCGGTGATACGTTCATGCATTTTCTCTCCAGAAGAACTCCCGGATGCCCGGGAGTCAGGACGGAATGGTCAGGACGTAAAGCTCGCGGTAATCTCACGCGCGTGGTCCACCTGACGGCGAACACGGTCAGCCAGCTGCGCAAGTTTCTGGCGGGGTAACCAGCGTCTCACAGGCATCCCTGGGCGAATAATAATGACCTCCTCGAGAGGCAATTCCGCCATTCTGACCATGCCATACAGCTGGAACACGACAAGACCGACCGATAACACTGCCGAACCGTGGCAAAAAATCTCATGAAGCCAGGCCGCAATCAGCGCCTCGTCAGGCTGAACATCTTCCGGTAACGCATCCCAGACCTCGCCCACAACGACGAAATGACGGGTTTCTCGCTCAAAAATATTCGCCCCCTCATACCCGGCGCCGGTCAGGCGCAGAATGGTTTCCGCATCAGCATCCAGGCGGGTGAGACACGCCGTCAGGGAAGCCTGCAGGGCTTCACACAGTGGCTGTCTGAACAGCATCCGGTCATCCGGGAACGACTCAAAACTGACACGAACGGCGGGTTTACCGCCACAGACCGTGCCGCAGACAGTCCCCTGCAGCGGGTAGATATCACACAGTAACTGCAGGCCCCGAAGGTCGACCGCGTCAATGCCGTGACACGAAGCCAGCGCAGGCAGCAGGTCAGACAGTGCCTGATGGCTGAGCACACCGCTGATTTCCAGGCGATCACCGCAGTCGCCAGTCTGCACATTCAGCGTCGTCGGCCAGCCGTGCGCGTTCAGAAGCTGGCGGCCATGGGCCGCCGTCAGCAGGGAATACAGGGTCATAACACCACCACCCCGTCACGCACGCCGGCAGCGAAGGCCTCAGCATCATGTCGGCAATCAAATTCATAACGCAGGCCCTTCGGGTTCGCGGCCGAAAACACATCCACAAAAAAGCAGCCTTTATGCCCAAAAAGCCCCGCCCAGTCAGGGTCGCCTTTCACGCCTTCATAAGTGGTAGTGATGTCGAAATGCGCCAGCGCAGCAGCGAACTCCGGGGATGAAATCAGCAGCTTACTGGTCAGCGCCTGCAGCAAGGCTTTGACTGCGTCACGATCGTTCATATGTTCTCCTTTCTGAGTGGGGCCGGAAAAACCGGCTTTCTTCTGGCGTTCCTCCTTTCGAAGGAGGGTCGTTGTCTCCCGCCATGAGCGACGGTCAGCAACGGGCCATCAGGCAAAAGTCATGCCCCGGATGCAAAGCCGCAGCGCAAATGACTGACTGAAAGGAAGGAGTGCGAACGGGTGCCGCAGCCGGCGGCTTGATTTTTGCCGGCACGGTGCAACCGTTTAAGCGATGGCAGGAGATAACGTCCACATGACAGGAGGACAGGGGAAGCGGGGGGTGTGGTACAGGCCCGCCGGGGCGGGCATCCTTATCATCCCGGTCACCTGGCCGGGATGCCGGGCGCGCCGGGGGCTTATGCCCCCAGGAAGCGCCATGAATACCGGGGCCACAGCCCCGGTATCCTTCAGCCTTTCAGAAACCGGCACAGGGAATCAACCATATCTGCCGTTCCCAGCCGACCCCGCCAGTTGCCGACATACCACATCGGCGTCCGGTAAGTCCGGCGAACGGCCAGGGTCAGCGTATTACCAATAACAACTTCAGCGGGGATACCCAGAAGGGACAGCTGCAGGTAACACATATGCGCGGCCGTCGCATCAATATCGATGCAGCTGGCAAACAGCGTGTCCTGGTAGTTTATGCCCTGCTCCGCCAGCACTTGTGCAAACGCGATCACCAGGCCACCCGCGCCGACAGCCGGATCATGAAACGTGATGAATGGCTTGTGCTCCAGCTGGCTGAGCATATCGCCGGCGGTAAGACGGGCCGCCAGGACAGATAAAGAGTAAGGCGAGAAATACTGCCCCATATGGTCCGAACCAATTTCCAGCTCCATAAAGATCTGGCCCAGAAAGTCTCCTGGCTGGCACTCCAGCGCGCCGGTAAGACAGCCCAGCAACTGCGCCATCCGGTGAACATCATCAGGCTGATAGCGCCCGGCCAGAGCCAGGTACTCTTTTTCCAGATCAGGACTGCGAAGAAAGGCATTCTGCACCGAAAGCGTGGCCATTTCGGCAAAATCACGGAAAACCTCATGCCGGTGGTGATAACGGGCGGTGTCGCGGAACAGGCGGATAAATTCCCGGCGGTAATGGTCATAGCCGTTCTGCCCGGTGTGGCGTGGCAGTTCAGGGGTATCAGGGGTAATGGCCGGCGCGTGCATATACAGTGTCAGCTGCGTCATTCTGGTGTTCCTTCCTTTTCGGCGGCCTGCAGTGTGCTTCCGCCATGCCGCACACGACGCAACGGGCCATGAGGAAAAAATCCAGCTCCGGACGCAAGGCCGCAGCGCAAATGACTGACTGAAAGGAAGGAGTGCGAACGGGTACAGCGGCAGGCGGCTTGAATTTTTCCGGCACGGTGCGACGGTTAAGCGGTGTGGAGGGAAGCTGCTGCTGACTAAGAAGAGGAAAGGACCTGGTTGAGCAGTAGCCGTTGCAGCCACCACTCACTCAGAAATGATTCAGCGAATATCTTGAGACTTATCAATCAATCCGAGACGGACCATACAGGTGATCACTGATTCTGGCCGACGCTGGTACTCATTGGCAAAGGCATCGACATCGAGATTGCCAGCCTCAGACAATTCGATAAGCCGTTGCTTTTCTTCATCTTCCCAGCGAGCGCCATGGCGGGGAAACGCTTGTTTGAAACCGGCTCCCGGAGATGAACGGCTTACAAGCTCATTCTGAAGTTCAGCCAGAGTTTTACTTTCAATGTTATCAGCCACACCCAGGGCCTGCAGTTCACGGGCGGCCTTCAGAAACTGGCGAATCAGACGACCATGCTCTTTGAGTTCAGCCATTTTTCGGGCCTCCAAACATCTGCCGCGCGTTATTCCGGGTTTCTTCATCACCGATTTCAACCGCATCTTTCGTGGACGCCGGCGCACCGTCATTCCCTCCCCTGTCCTGGTTCTGCAGTAAAGCATCCACCTCCCGCGGGTAAACCGCGCGCAGCAGCTGGAGCAGGTCATCAAAGGAAGTGCCCTTATTCAGCAGCTCGCTGAACAGGTAAGGCAGCCGTCCGTCCTGTTTGCCGAATGCAAAACCTGTCAGCAGCGCGGCGCGCCACAAACGTCCCCTTTCGCCCTGCGGCGTTTCGTCAGTCTTCTGACAGACATAACGATCCGCTTCACTCGTTTCTGGATTCAGGTAAAACGTTATTTTGCGTCGCGTATCCATAATTATTATCCGATGAGGTACATACCATTTACGAGGTCAAACTGAGACGAACTGGTCTGATAGAAACGCCCTTCCCTGACCGCACAGTGCTTTTTGACAGCATCGGCAATAAGCTCAGCGCCACCGCCAATCACCATGACGTGAGAGTATCCCTCAAAGCGGCTGACAGCTTCAACAACTCGGTTAACGAGACGGTTATGGGCCTCACTCAGGGCTTTACGCACCATAGCAACACCGGAAGTATCATTGATACGTGATGCAAGGTAGTTTTCATCATCCCGGTGGATAATGATGTCATCGGCAAGATAACTACTTCCCTTTGTCCGGGCTACAGCCAGGGCATCTTTGACGGCCACGGTTATCAGGGAAACACCCAGCGAGGAATCGCCATAAATACGAGAAATCCCGCGCATTTTTCCCATCACCTGAGAAATATCCAGCGTGGTTCCGCCCAAATCGATGATCAGCAGTGAATCCAGTTCATTAAGATTTTTTACCACGTCAAAACCTGCCGGTATGGATTCTGGCATGACCTCCACGCTACGGATACAAAACGTCTGACCGCCGTTGAGTTCGACAGAACGGAGCAGATTGTCTTTCTTTCTCTGGATATTCGATTCGTTCGGTTGATTGTTTTTGTCGTAGTACTCAGCCAGCGGAAGAGTTACCACAATATCCACTTCCTGTGGCGGTATACCGCTACACAACAATGCATGGTGAACGGCCACAACGTTTACGTCACTGTATTGCCAGGCAACATTCGTCGTAACCACCGCATCCGGGCTGATCGCATCAAACGAATATTGTTCCCCATTTAGCATGTAGTTGTAGGCCTGCTGCCCCCCGAACGCTACCGCCCACTCGCGTTTGAAACTGTTTGGGCTGATGGATTGTTTGACCTCTCCTGATTCGCCCCACTGCAATTTAATGTTTGTAGATCCGTCATCGATATAGATTTTCATAATGGTCACCTGAGAAAAATGGAAGAAAAAGAGCAGATATTGAGATAAATTAGAGAACTATTTGATAATTATACCTACCGACCATCTACAATCAAGCACTAAAGAGAACAATAAGAGAAAAATTTGAGAACATTTACCGGATGATGTAGTTCAGACCGCTTAACTTTTTTCGCCGGGGAAACAGCAGATTGGATGAACTCAGGGGTAGAACACTTGCAGAATGCGGAAAAACACAAAATAATAACTGTACATCCATACAGTTCAGAATGAGAAGAATGACAACTGTCCAGTTTATAAAGGCATCTCAAGAGCCTGAAATTTTGCAACTACCACTGTTTGCCGACCGCTGTCAGGCAGGGTTCCCCAGCCCTGCAACAGACTACGCCGAAGCAGAATTGGATCTGAACGCGTATTGCATACGTCGAAAAAGTTCGACTTTCTTCGTTCGGGCTATAGGGAATTCAATGACAGATATTGGTCTGCACAGTGGCGACCTGATGGTGGTCGACAAAGCGGAAACACCGATACATGGCGATATTGTCATTGCAGAAATAGAGGGTGAATTCACTGTGAAGCGGTTGTTGTTGTCCGGAAGAACGCCATCACTTCAGGCAATGAATCCTGCTTACCCGACTCTCACACCCGACCCAGATTCCCTGTCTATTTTCGGTGTCGTCACTGCGTTTGTACACAAAACTCGAGGAGGTGAATAATGTTCGCGCTTGCTGATGTGAACTCCTTCTACGCCAGCTGTGAGAAAGTGTTCCGCCCTGACCTGCGCAATAAGCCTGTTGTCATCCTTTCAAACAACGATGCCTGCGTGATCGCCAGGAGCCGTGAAGCAAAACAGCGACTTGGGATAAAGATGGGGGAGCCGTGGTTCAGGCTTAAAAACATGACGTTTCCGGAAAGGCTGTTCGTGTTTTCCAGTAACTACGCCCTGTATCATTCGTTCTCTCAAAGAGTCATGGCCCATCTTGAGGAGATGTCGAGCCACGTTGAGGCTTACTCAATTGACGAGATGTTTTTGGACTGGCGTGGGCTGGATGCCTGCACTGATTTTGACACATTCGGCAGACAGCTGCGCGAACATGTAAAGAGAGGAACAGGATTGACGATCGGTATTGGGGCAGCGCCAACCAAAACGCTCGCAAAAAGCTGCCAATGGGCCAGCAAAGAGTGGGAGAAGTTTGGTGGAGTGTTTGTGATTTCGCATGCGAAATCTAAACGTGCGACCACCATGCTTTCACGGCAGCCAGTCGAAGAAGTGTGGGGGGTAGGCCGATGCTTAGCGAAAAAGCTGAACATTATGGGGATTAAAACAGCACTGCAGCTGGCGCAAGCTAATCCAGCGTTTATCCGGAAAAATTTCAACGTTGTTCTGGAGCGTACCTGCCGGGAGCTAAACGGGGAGAGTTGTATCAGCCTTGAAGAAGCTCCACCACCAAAACAACAGATTGTCTGTAGCAAAAGTTTCAGTTCACGCATCATGGACAGAGCAGCAATGCACGAAGCCATTTGTCAGTATGCAGAGCATGCGGCGGAGAAGCTCAGAAAGGATCGCCAGTATTGCCGTCACATATCTGTGTTTTTGAGAACATCCCCGTTCGCTGTGAATGAGCCTTACTACAGCAACGTGGCCAGTGAACGAGTCATAACACCTACACGTGACACTCGCGCTATTATCGCGGTGGCCATAAAATGTCTGGGCCGAATCTGGGTTGACGGATACCGCTATATGAAGGCAGGCATCATGCTCGATGATTTCTCACCGACAGGCCTGTCTCAACTCAATCTTTTTGACGAGGACAAACCTCACGTCAACTCCGACAAACTGATGAACGCACTGGACAGTATCAATAACTCTGGATTAGGTAAGGTATGGTTTGCAGGGCAAGGGATTTCACCGGGCTGGCAGATGAAGAGGGAGATGCTATCCCCCGCATACACGACTTGCTGGGATGAACTACCGGTCGCCACCATTCGATGATCGGCATGCGCAATTCGGGTTATCGTTTCATCATCAGAAATCATCATTCTGTTCAGAAGATTTCGCATGCGAAATCTTTATCTCTAGTTGCGACGATAGAGCGCCTTCACGCTAGCACATAGCTGGTAGTGTTGTTTTGCCCAGCGACCATAATGGTTGTCCTGAGCATATTCCCGCGCCGGAGACTCTTCCCGGTAGTAGAGAACAATGATGAGGCCCTGAAGCTTGAGATAGTTAGCAACGCTGGTTATGTTGGTACGGACAATTCCTGTCTGTTGCTGAAATACATCAAGGTCCAGACCATCTGACCCTGTATCCAAAGCATCAAGCAGATAAGCGATTAAAGAAGACGCGATAGAGCGTCGTCCGGACTTAGTGATAAGCTCATCCAGTTCGATGAACGTCATTTCGCCCTCCGAACTGAGCGAAAGTGAGCATCTTCTTCGATTGCAGCGATCAACCAGCCGGCTGCAGTCTGCCGGTCAATCTGCTCAGGTAGCTGGTCAAGAAGCTCATTGAGAGAACGTATTCTGTATGTTTTGAATAGCAAGGCAGCCATACCACACCACTCTTCGCTAGAAGATGGACACCAGCCCTGATCAAGAACAACATGCAGCGCAGTTTGAGCCGCCCACAGGGGGGTACCTTCTGGTTTACGGGACCATTCGGTCAATGCAGCCCCAGGGACTGGACGGGAGCGGGTCACATAACCAAAGCGAATAGCCGCCTCAGTAAGCGAAGCGGCATTTTCTGAAGCTGTGCCCTGTTGCAGCAGTGACCACTGTTTAACGATCTGGCCACGAAACATAATGGCCATTTCAGTGAACGGTGTCGGCTTCATGATGCAGGTTTTAATCCTTTAATCCGCAGTTCCGAAACGTCTACGGACATCTCGCCAATATCTAATTTTACCCAGACGTAGCCATCTTCATCAGGGGCACGGTCAGTCAGAATGAAACCTTCCTGGTCACCAAACTCAACGAAGACGTTCCACCTTTCCGACGGTGACTTGTTTGCCCCATTGACAGGGATGGTGTTGTGATTCTTCTTAGATTTCGCATGCGAAATCTTACCCTGTTTATTACTCTTTATTGTGTCGAGTGCAGCTTTTACCTGAGCGCGGGAAATGCCACTATCACGTGCTGCAACTATCAGTTTGTCAGCGTCTTCCGGGGCCTGTTCATTAACCTGAATAAGTGTGTAAGCAAGGTCAACATCGGAAGTAACTTTATCCCTTAAAAGAGAGGTCACCTTTTCCGGGGCATTAATGAGTCGAAGATGTTTACTGACGAATGCTGTTGGCTTACCCATCGTCTTAGCAATCTGCTCACCGGTCATGCCAAATTTCGTCTTCAGGTCATTGAAGGATTTTGCTGTCGCCAGAGGTTTTAATCCGGACTGCTGAAGGTTTTCGATAAGTTGCCCGATGATACGGTCTTTTTCATCTTTCGGCGGCTTGCCTACATAGATATCAATGTACTCATCACCACGCTTGCGCGCTGTTCTGACTCGCGTTTCCCCCATCCAGATACGATAGCCTCGTTTGTCACGAGGAAAACATCTTGGGGGGGTCAGCATTCCCAGTGAGTCGTAGGTATCAACCATCCCATCAATAACAACATCATCAAAATCTTCCTCAGGGCGAACCTGTTCCTCCGCATAAACGAGGTCAAGACTGACGCGAACAATCTGCCCATCAGGTTCAATATCAGCAGGGCGGGATATTTCAGTCATGATACGGTGAGCCATATCATCATGTTGCTTTTCATCGGGTTGCAGAGTTGCGATAACTTGTTCAATACCTGAAACAGAGTTAGTCGTCTTTTTAGTTTCTTCCTGCGCTGCAAGACGTTTCAGAAATGGTTTCTTGGCCATCATTTGCCTCCTGCAAGCTGAATAACTTTCTGCGTCATTTCTTTGTACTGAATTGCCGGGAGGCAATTCGGATCGTATTCATGGAAGGACAGATTCAGCTCAATAGCTTCTTTTGAAGGAGTAGGGGCATAGGAGATATACGAGAGGATATACTCTTCGGAATACCCCTTTTCTTCAAGGATAGCGATCAGCTTGTTGAGATTGTGCGCATCGATGGGTTTCAGACCACCATCAAGCAGAGGCTTCTTATAATTCGTCACCACTGTCTGCGTTACGTAGGTCCCCATAAACTTCAGGCCTGGATTGTAGTTGCGTTTAATCTTCTGCATGTACTCCAGCTGCTTACCCACGGCCTTGCGGGCTTCTTTTTCAAGGAGGACAGGAACCAGGAGGTAATCAGCAGCCATATGCGCAGCAATCATGACGTTTGAATAAGCTGGAGCAGAGTCTGCGATGATGAAATCAAACTGTTTTTTTAACTGATCGATACGTTCACGAAAATCGAACATACAATCGGAGTTACGGTAATTGATCTCATTCAACTGACTTGTTGTACCAATGATGAATCGTCCATTTGGAAGCTCAATTGGATTGACCTCCGTATCCTGGAAAAAAAGTTGAACAGTATTCGCTTCTCCCGGGCCTGAATTTTCTATGGCCTCAGGAAGTTCATCCGGGAATGCGCGTTCTGTTAATCCAGTAGTCGGGTCCATATCAATTTCGAGGGTTCTGTAACCCTCCTGACGCAGGTTATAGGCGATCTCGGCAGAAGACTGCGATTTGACAATGCCACCCTTCTGGCTGCACACAACGATAAATTTACCCTGTGATCCAATTTTGATATTCATGTTTATCCTTTAGATTTCGCATGCGAAATGTCGAAGAGAGGGCAGCATTGTTTTAACAGTCTATCCAATAAACCTGTTTTTATCTCAATATGATGAATCATATGCACTCTCTGGAGCCAGGCGTTTCGCCACATCAGAAAGCAGCTATCTGCTCTCCGGGTCGATGCCTTTGTCAGGCAACGAAAACAGTATAGACACTCAAAAATGATATGCAATAGATTTCGCATGCGAAATCTCGAAAATCAGAGGTAGCTGGCTACATACCGAAGAATGGAAGTGAAAAAGGTCAAAGGCTCCGCTGTAACCGTCACGCTCCATAATTCTTCACTCTGAAGGTGTTACCCGCGCCAGCCTGGACGTTCAGGTAATTCTGTCCAGTTCTACTGGTTAGCGCGATCCGTGGCTGCTACTATCTGAGCGTGAACTGACTGGGGATGCTTATGAAAGGTATCGAGAAGTTGTGTTTAGAGCTGGATGAGCAGCACGCTATGGCACTTGCGCAGTTCGTCAAACGGGTTAGCTGGAGTGATTTACGCGGCTGTGCTGCCAATGATGATGAAGCCTGGCTGATGAAAAATGCTATCGACAAGCTGCAACAGGCTCTGAGTGAAGAAGGTTACTCGCCTCGTTAAGAAATACGGCTGCGCCAGCGGCCTTTTTTACCCCCCCCCTCTTTAATTTCAGCGCCGTTGGGCATACAGGTGATTCTTTCCAGTCTGAAAAAGCTGGCCGAAGCCAGCTATCCTGTCATTTACTCCCCTTTGGCTCCCCACACCAAAACCATTACGAAAACAATCGTTGCAGCTTGTGAGACGGGTGAAGCGTTTAGGAACGTATCGAGCAAAGAGTACATGACTGTACCTCCAATAATGGTTCTGGTATTACCACTACTGGCACTAGATTGACGTAGATTTAATAGTGTTCTAATATCTACATCACTTAAGCACGCACCATTCGTGGTGTATTTTGAAGATAAATCGGTTGCCGCCGACTTATCTTCAGTAATAAGGCCTTGATTATTCAGGGCTTTTTTACATTTAGACGTTTCAAAACGTTTTATTATCACTTCATATCACCTCCCATTTGATTACCAACTCAGTGTACCATATATAAAAAAAACAGATCAGAGTGCGAAAAACAGTCTTATTTCGTTATGCTTTCCTTGCTATTTTATCTGTAATTAAAGGCGTCTCAAGTGCAAAAACTGTAAACATTGGATGTTTAAAACGTATGATCTTCTCTAAGGCCGCGTACAATAAGGCTTCCCACGTTTGCAATACATTGGAAAATATTGATCGAATGCTACTTTCTTCAACACAAAGAGGTATTGCGTAGCAATCAATATGCATCTTTACAGTAAAAAACCTCGCAATAACCAGTTTATTCTCAATGGCCATTGTTGTTAGCATGAGCGACAGGTGTTCTATTGTAGTGGTTTACTACAGCTCCTTGCTGCCCATATCCGTACTCGATGCGCCGGTGCGGTCGCAGAGCTGCTGGCAAATCGTCCCCGTTACGTAATCCCCGCACCATTTTGGACGTTCAGGTTATTCTGTCCACCTTTTCGCATCTACGTAGCTTTGCGCTAAAATATTCGTCTTCGTATCTACGTAAGGTGTAAGCGTACAGCGAGAACCGTCTGGTCATAATCTGATGCATCCGACAAAGTGGTGTACACCAAATAGTGGTGGGAACCAAAGTGTCAGATATGAAGAAAAATGTGACTTCCGGCAGGCGTAAAGGCTGCCCTAATTATCCTCCCGAATTTAAGCAGCAGCTCGTTGTGGCTTCTTGTAAGCCCGGCGTGTCGATATCAAAACTGGCGCTTGAAAACGGTATCAACGCCAATCTGTTATTTAAATGGCGCCAACAATGGCGTGAGGGAAAGCTGCTATTACCTTCCTCAGAGAGTCCTCAGCTACTCCCTGTGACTCTCGATGCCACCGCCGTACAGCCAGACCAGTACGCAGAGGATCCTGAGCCCCTCAGTATCAGCTGTGAGGTAACGTTCCGGCACGGAACGCTTCGCCTCAACGGCACTGTCAGCGAAAAGCTCCTGACTCTGCTGATACAGGAACTGAAGCGATGATACCGTTACCTTCAGGCACGAAAATCTGGCTGGTCGCCGGCATCACCGACATGAGAAACGGCTTCAACGGGCTGGCCGCAAAGGTGCAGACCGCGCTGAAAGATGATCCGATGTCGGGTCACGTCTTTATCTTCCGCGGCCGAAGTGGCAGCCAGGTGAAACTCCTCTGGTCAACTGGCGACGGGTTATGCCTGCTGACGAAACGGCTGGAGCGCGGGCGCTTCGCCTGGCCATCGGCCCGCGACGGCAAAGTCTTCCTCACCCCGGCACAGCTGGCGATGCTCCTCGAGGGCATCGACTGGCGGCAACCTAAAAGACTGCTGACATCCCTGACTATGCTGTAAACCTCTTTATCCTGGTCGTGGGCGAATGAGCCTGGTAAAATACCCCGGATGAACAGCCCGCTTCCCGATGACATCGATGAACTGAAACGTCTTCTTGCCGAACAGGAAGCGCTGAACCGTGCCCTGCTCGAAAAGCTGGCGGACCGTGAACGCGAAATCGACAAGCTGCAGGCACAGCTGGATAAGCTCCGCCGGATGAACTTCGGTAGCCGCTCCGAAAAAATATCCCGCCGTATCGCACAAATGGAAGCCGACCTGAACCGGCTTCAGCAGGAAAGCGATACCCTTACCGGCCGGGTGGATGACCCAGCGGTACAGCGCCCTCTGCGCCAGACCCGCACACGTAAACCCTTCCCTGAATCACTCCCCCGTGATGAAAAGCGGCTGCTACCGGCAGAGCCCTGTTGCCCGGACTGTGGGGGTTCGCTGAGCTACCTGGGTGAGGATACAGCCGAACAACTGGAGCTGATGCGCAGCGCCTTCCGGGTTATCCGCACAGTGCGCGAAAAACACGCCTGCACGAAGTGCGACCGTATCCTTCAGGCGCCGGCTCCCTCACGGCCCATCGAGCGGGGTATCGCCGGACCGGGACTGCTGGCTCGTGTACTGGCGTCAAAGTATGCTGAACACACACCGTTGTATCGCCAGTCGGAGATCTATGCCCGCCAAGGTGTGGTGTTAAGCCGTTCTGTACTGTCGGGTTGGGTGGATGCGTGTTGTCGCCTGCTGTCCCCCCTGGATGAAGCCCTTCAGCACTATGTACTGACCGATGGCAAACTTCATGCTGATGATACGCCGGTCCCGGTCCTGCTGCCGGGCAACAAAAAAACGAAGACTGGGCGCTTATGGACGTACGTTCGCGACGACCGTAACGCGGGTTCTTCGCTGGCCCCGGCGGTGTGGTTCGCGTACAGCCCGGACAGAAAAGGTATCCACCCGCAGACCCATCTTGCCGGCTTCAGCGGTGTGCTGCAGGCGGATGCCTATGCAGGCTTCAACGAACTCTACCGGGAAGGTCATATAAAGGAAGCTGCCTGCTGGGCCCATGCCCGGCGTAAAATCCATGATGTTCACGTCCGCACTCCCTCAGCGCTCACAGATGAAGCACTGAAACGGATCGGCGAGTTGTATGCCATCGAAGCGGATATCAGGGGAATGCCAGCAGAACAGCGGCTTGCCGAACGCCAGTTGAAAACGAAAGCGCTTCTTAAATCACTGGAAAACTGGGTGCGTGAAAAGGTGAAAACCCTGTCCCGACACTCAGAGCTGGCAAAGGCGTTCACCTATGCACTGAACCAGTGGCAAGCGTTGACGTACTACGCAGACGACGGCTGGGCTGAAGCGGATAACAACATCGCGGAGAATGCCCTGCGGATGGTCAGTCTGGGTCGTAAAAACTACCTGTTCTTCGGCTCTGACCATGGTGGTGAGCGGGGAGCACTGCTGTACAGTCTGATCGGGACGTGCAAACTGAACGGCGTGGATCCAGAAAGCTACCTTCGCCATGTGCTTGACGTCATAGCTGACTGGCCGGTCAATCAGGTGAGTGAGCTGCTCCCCTGGCGCGTAGAACTGCCAACTGAATAACACATCCCCGTCAATACTGTTCTCGCTGGACGCTTACGGTTAGTTACTCACAACCACAGAATGTGACATATTCGCTTGTAGCGCCCGATGGAACTGAATTTCCACTTAAAAAACAGGGCGATGGCCAGACCGATATCAGTGATAACACCTATACGGTTGATGCAACAGGTATTCCAAAATCAGGGACCTGGCGCATGAAATTGGATGCACTAGGTGGCTTTAATACGGGGAACGAAGTGGGTACGATGGATTGGGATATGACGTACTAACATTTATCGGGTTGGATATTATTGACCCGATCCCGTCCTAAAGTCTCGAACAGATTCGACTCGTTCGTAATGCAGGTCACCAAAAGTGACCTGCATTTTTTGTCTTTTATAGCACCATCACTCCTTCATCTCTCATCTTTAAAAACATCAAAAATGTAAGTTACAAAGTGTATGGCTAATATAAGTGCGCAGGTTCGTCTTTACGGCTGACCAGCATCAGAGTAAGCGTACAGCTGTACTTGCAACTACCCACAATTATATTAAGGTAATCATTAAGATAGTCAGGGTAAATTACTTTCTGGGATGGTTGAATGATTAATCAGGAACAGACTTCGCTTTCATGGCTTGATGAGGAAATTAATTCTTCAGTCTTTAGCGATCGCCGTAAGCGTCCAGCGAGAGCCGTCTGGTCATAATCTGATTCATCCGACAAAGTGGTGTACACCAAATAGTGGTGGGAACCAAAGTGTCAGATATGCAGAAAAATGTGACTTCCGGCAGGCGTAAAGGCTGTCCTAATTATCTTCCCGAATTTAAGCAACAGCTCGTTGCAGCTTCCTGTGAACCCGGCGTGTCGATATCAAAACTGGCTTGAAAACGGCATCAATGCCAATCTGTTATTTAAATGGCGCCAGCAGTGGCGCGAGGGAAAGCTGCTATTACCTTCCTCTGAGAGTCCTCAGCTACTTCCTGTGACTCTCGATGCCACCGCCGTACAGCCAAAACCGCTCGCAGAGGCTCCTGAGGCCCTCATTATCAGCTGTGAGGTAACGTTCCGGCACGGGACGCTTCGCCTCAACGGCACTGTCAGCGAAAAGCTCCTGACTCTGCTGGTACAGGAACTTAAGCGATGATCCCGTTACCTTCAGGGACCAAAATCTGGCTGGTTGCCGGTATTACCGACATGAGAAATGGCTTCAACGGCCTGGCTGCAAAAGTGCAGACTGAATCGCCACGGGTTTAACAGACACCTCAGAGTCATTTAAGATGGCTTAAAGAGAGGTGCCCATGAGCGGTAAGCGTTATCCCGAAGAGTTTAAAATTGAAGCAGTCAAACAGGTTG
>RCUM01000066.1_pt1 | contig 103451 bp, 89 predicted proteins | sample 2166141 | NCBI WGS metagenome assembly RCUM01 (sample SAMN09932756, study PRJNA488358) | compost metagenome | isolation source: compost soil in crotonic acid-enriched | place: Germany: Experimental Botanical Garden | reverse complement strand
ATCAGTTGGAATTTGAATTACGGCATAAGGCGATCATTGATCGTTTTGGCCGTTACCCGCACCGTAATGCGATATTAGGCCGGATCAGCACGCCGGAAGAAGAGGCATTTCTGCTGTTGCCAGGATCGGGTTTCTGAATATCGATTATCTGCTTTCAACCTGCGAAAAAACCGTAGGTTGAGCGATTCACGGCTATTTATCCAGAGCTATCGGTTATTTTTTAGGAAAATGACTGTCCATCAAGTAGGGCGCTTGCCAAAAATATCAGACATGACTTTTTGCGTGAATGCTTTGATCTAACACCCTGTTTTTATTCCGCTAAGTTATTTCAAGGTGCAAAATGGTCTAAGAGGGCTACGCTAAATGCTGAACGGCGACTTTATGCTTTACTTCGATTGCCGGGCTAAATATAGTCGAAAAAAGTCTGAATAATAATTACACCCGTCGTATTTCAAGCATACCTGCGGCTCCCGAACTGGCCGCCTGGTTGCAACTTGAAATCCATAGGGGATAGGCGTCTTGGAAAAGGGCTGGAATTAACACAGGGTGTCAGGCAAATGAGCAAACCAGTGATTGCCATTCATGGCGGTGCGGGCGCAATTACCCGTGCGGCGTTGAGTGCAGAAAAGGAACAGGAATATATTCAGGTGCTGTCCGGCATTGTCGCCGCAGGCCAGAATATTTTGGCCCAGGGCGGTAGCGCGCTGGATGCGGTCACCGAGGCGGTGAGGTTGCTGGAAGAGTGCCCGCTGTTCAACGCGGGCTTGGGCTCGGTGTTCACTCATCAGGGCACCCACGAACTGGATGCCTGCGTGATGGACGGCCGCACCTGCGATGCCGGCGCCGTGGCGGGCGTTAACCGGATACGCAATCCGGTGCTGGCCGCGCGTGCGGTGCTGGAAAACAGCCAACATGTGCTGTTCGCCGGTGAAGGCGCAGAAAAATTCGCCGCGGCTCACGGCCTGGAAATGGTCGCCCCCGATTTCTTCTTTACCCAGGAACGTTTTGATCAACTGCACCGCGCTCAGGCGGAGCAGGGCCGGGTGCTGCTCGATCACGACGGCGCGGCGCAGGCCGGCGATCCGATAGACCCCGATCGCAAATTCGGCACCGTCGGTGCGGTAGCGCTGGACGCATTAGGCAATCTGGCGGCCGCCACCTCAACCGGCGGTATGACCAATAAACAGGCCGGCCGGATAGGCGACACGCCGATCATCGGCGCCGGCTGCTATGCCAACAACGCCACGGTGGCGGTCTCCAGTACCGGCACCGGCGAAATCTTCATGCGCGGCGTCGCGGCTTACGACGTTTCTGCCTTGATCGAGTACGCCGGTCTGAGCCTGCAGCAGGCCAGCGACCGGGTGGTGATGGAAAAACTGCCGGCAATGGGCGGCAGCGGCGGGCTGATCGCCATCGACCGCCACGGCAACGTGGCCCTGCCTTTCAACAGCGAAGGGATGTACCGCGGCTTCGGTTATGTCGGCGATGCGCCGTCCATAGGGATTTATCGCTAACCGATCACCAGGAGGGTGCATGACCGATACTTCAATGCCGCCTGCGGCGGACTCCGGGTTATTTCTGCCGCCGCAGCGCGTACTGTCGGTACGCGATCTTGGCATCCGTTTTAACCAACAGGGCGACACCGTCGAGGCGGTGCGCTACCTGTCATTTGACATCGATCGCGGTGAAACGCTGGCGATCGTCGGCGAGTCCGGCTCGGGCAAATCGGTGACTTCTCTCGCGTTGATGCGGTTGGTTGAGCAGGGCGGCGGCGCTATCGTCAGCGGCGCTATGCCGTTTCGCCGGCGCAACGGCGAGGTGCTGGATCTGGCGCGAGCGCGTCAGAGCACCTTGCGAACCCTGCGCGGCGCCGATATGGCGATGATTTTTCAGGAACCGATGACGTCGCTGAATCCGGTGTTTTCGGTAGGCGAGCAGATCGCCGAGTCTTTGCGGCTGCATCAGGCGATGGGCGGTCGCGCCGCGAAACAAGAAGCCTTGCGCATGCTCGACCTGGTGCGCATTCCCGAAGCCAAAGAGGTACTTAACCGTTATCCGCACCAGCTTTCCGGCGGCATGCGCCAGCGGGTGATGATCGCCATGGCGTTATCTTGCAAACCCGCGCTGCTGATTGCCGACGAGCCGACCACCGCGCTGGACGTCACCATTCAGGCGCAGATCCTGCAACTGATTCGCGTGTTGCAGCAGGAAATGCAGATGGGGGTTATTTTTATCACCCACGATATGGGCGTAGTGGCGGAGATTGCCGACCGGGTGCTGGTGATGCATCAGGGCGAGCAAGTGGAGCAAGGGCCGGTGCGCGATCTGTTCGCCGCGCCGCAACAGCCCTACACTCGGGCGTTGCTGGCGGCAGTACCCAAGCTGGGTTCGATGGCGGATAAAGACTTCCCGGCCAAATTCCCGCAGCCCAACGGCGAAGGCAATGGGCTGCCGCAGGATACCGTGCCGCCAGGCGCAGCGCCGATCCTGCGCGTGGAAAACCTGGTCACGCGCTTTGACCTGCGCAGCGGTATTTTCAACCGGGTCACCCGTCGGGTACACGCGGTGGAGAACGTCAGTTTTGATCTCTATCCCGGCGAAACGCTGGGGCTGGTGGGGGAGTCCGGCTGCGGCAAATCCACCACCGGCCGTTCGCTGTTAAAGCTGGTGGACAGCCAGCGCGGCACCATCACCTTCGACGGCCGCCAGATAAACCGACTGAAAGGTTCGGCGTTGCAGCACCTGCGGCGCGATATCCAGTTTATCTTCCAGGATCCTTACGCTTCGCTGGACCCGCGGCTGACCGTCGGCTTTTCGATTATGGAGCCGCTGCTGGTGCATAACGTGGCGCGTGGCAAGGCGGCGGAGGCGCGTGTGGCCTGGTTGCTGGAGCGCGTGGGGCTGAAACCTGAGCATGCGCGGCGTTACCCGCATGAGTTTTCCGGTGGCCAGCGGCAGCGTATTTGCATTGCGCGTGCGCTGGCATTGAACCCGAAGGTGGTGATTGCCGACGAATCGGTGTCGGCGCTTGACGTGTCGATTCAGGCGCAAATCGTCAATCTGCTGCTCGATCTGCAGCGTGAGCTCGGCATCGCATTCTTGTTTATCTCGCACGATATGGCGGTGGTGGAACGCATTAGCCATCGCGTGGCGGTCATGTACCTCGGCCAGATCGTCGAAATTGGCCCGCGCCGGGCGGTGTTCGACAACCCGCAGCACGCTTACACCCGCAAGCTGATGGCGGCGGTACCGGTGGCAGATCCGGCGCATGCTCACAAACGCCAACCGCTGTTGGCGGATGAAATTCCCAGCCCGATCCGCGCGCTGGGCGATGAACCCGTTACCGCACCGCTGGTACAGGTTGGGCCGGGGCACTTTGTTGCCCGCCACCCTATCGCCGGTGCTTATTAAAGACCTCAGGAGAGACAAGCGACATGAAGCACACATTCAAACGTAATGCGTTGGTGGCCGCCGTGCTGCTGGCGGCGATGGGCGTCGGCCCGGCCTGGGCGGCGAAGGATGCGGTGATTGCCGTGGCTTCCAACTTCACCACGTTGGACCCGTACGACGCCAACGACACGCTGTCTCAGGCGGTGGCCAAGTCTTTCTATCAGGGGCTGTTCGGCTTCGATAAAGACATGAAGCTGGTTAACGTGCTGGCGGACGGCTACGAGGTGAGTAAAGACGGCCTGACTTATACCCTCAAGTTGCATCCAGGGGTGAAATTCCACGACGGCACCGAGTTCAACGCCGAGGCGGTGAAGGTGAACCTGGATCGCGCCAGCAACCCGGACAGCCATCTCAAGCGCTACAACCTGTTCAAGATGATCGACAAAACCGAAGTGGTGGACGCCAATACGGTGAAAATCGTGCTGAAGGCGCCGTTCTCGGCCTTTATCAACAACCTGGCGCACCCGGCGGCGGCGATCATTTCCCCGGCGGCGCTGAAGCAGTATGGCAAAGACATTGGTTTCCATCCGGTGGGCACCGGGCCGTATCAGTTCGTGACCTGGAACCAGACCGACTTCGTCAAGGTGAAGAAGTTCGACGGCTATTGGAAGCCGGGGTTGCCGAAGCTCGACAGCATCACCTGGCGCCCGGTGGTGGACAACAACACCCGTGCGGCGATGCTGCAAACCGGCGAAGCGACCTTTGCCTTCCCGATCCCTTACGAGCAGGCCAAGGTGCTGGAAGGCAATGCCAAGCTCGACGTGGTGGCGGCTCCGTCGATCCTGCAACGTTATATCAGTCTGAACGTCACCCAGAAGCCGTTTGACAATCCGAAAGTGCGCCAGGCGTTGAACTACGCCATCAACAAGGATGCGCTGATCAAAGTGGCGTTCTCCGGCTACGCGGTACCGGCGGAAGGCCCAGTACCGCCGGCGATCGACTTCGCTACCCGCTACAAGCCGTGGCCGTACGATCCGGCCAAGGCGCGCGAACTGCTGAAAGAGGCCGGTTACCCGAACGGTTTCACCACCACGTTGTGGTCTTCGCATAATCACAGCACCGCGCAGAAAGTGCTGCAGTTTGCCCAGCAGCAGCTGGCGCAGGTTGGGGTGAAAGTGACGGTGACCGCGATGGATGCCGGCCAGCGTGCCGCGCAGGTGGAAAGCGTCGGGGTGAAAGACACCGGCGTGCGCATGTTCTATACCGGCTGGTCGGCGTCGACCGGCGAGGCGGATTGGGCGCTGTCGCCGCTGTTCTCCACCCAGGCTGCGCCGCCCAAGCAGTTCAACACCGCGTTTTACAGCAACCCGCAGGTGGACAAGGATCTGACCGGCGCGCTGGCGACCACCGATCGCGCCGAGAAGCAAAAACTCTACAAGGATGCGCAGGACCGGATCTGGGCCGACGCGCCGTGGATCTTCCTGGCGACCGAGCGCCTGCTGTCGGCCAACAACAAACAGCTGAGCGGTTTCTATGTGATGCCGGATACCTCGTTCAACTTTGATAATGCCGATCTCAAATAAGGCGCCAATCCCCGCCCTCTATTCGGGGGCGGGGTGAGGGGATTAACCCGACATGCTTAATTATTTTCTGAAACGACTGCTGGGTCTGATCCCGACGCTGCTGATTGTCGCGGTGCTGGTGTTTCTGTTCGTTCACCTGCTGCCCGGCGATCCGGCGCGGCTGGCGGCGGGGCCGGATGCCGACGAAGCGGTGGTGCAACTGGTGCGCAAGGATCTGGGGCTGGATAAGCCGTTGCCTCAGCAGTTCGTCCATTTTTTTGTCAATGTGTTACAGGGCGATTTCGGCACCTCGATGGTGTCCAAGCGCCCGGTGAGCGAGGAGATCGGCTCGCGCTTTTTGCCAACGCTGTGGCTGACCCTCACCAGCATGCTGTGGGCCGTGATCTTCGGCATGGCCATCGGCATGGTGTCCGCCGTGTGGCGAAACCGCTGGCCGGATCGCCTGGGCATGACGCTGGCGGTCTCGGGCATTTCATTCCCCGCCTTTGCGCTGGGCATGTTGCTGATGCAGGTATTTTCCGTCAACCTCGGCTGGTTGCCGACGGTGGGCGCCGACAGCTGGCGGCACTATATTTTGCCCTCGATTACGTTGGGCGCGGCGGTGGCGGCGGTGATGGCGCGCTTTACCCGCGCTTCATTCGTTGAAGTGATGCAAGAGGACTATATGCGCACCGCGCGGGCCAAGGGGGTGCGGGAAACCATGGTGGTGGTGAAGCACGGGCTGCGCAACGCGATGATCCCGGTGGTGACCATGATGGGATTGCAGTTCGGCTTTCTGCTTGGCGGTTCTATCGTGGTGGAGAAAGTCTTTAACTGGCCGGGGCTGGGCAGGCTGCTGGTCGATTCCGTCGAGATGCGCGATTACCCGGTGATCCAGGCCGAGGTGCTGTTGTTTTCTCTGGAGTTCATTCTGATTAACCTGTTGGTGGACATGCTGTATGCGGCAATCAACCCGGCGATACGCTACAAATGAGGGCGCTGCATGATTAAGCATTGGCGACGTAACGCTGCATTGAAGGCGATGCCGACGATCAACCCTAACGCGGTGCGCACGCCGTGGCATGAGTTTTGGCGGCGTTTCCGCCGGCAGCATGTGGCGTTGGTCGCGGGACTGTTTGTGTTGCTGTTGGTGGCGGCAGCGCTGTTTGCGCCGTACCTGACCCCCTTTGATGCGGAAAACTATTTTGATTATGACCGCCTGAACGAAGGCCCTTCGCTGGTGCATTGGCTGGGCGTGGATTCGCTGGGGCGGGATATTTTTAGCCGTATTCTGATGGGCACGCGCATTTCGCTGGCCGCCGGGGTGTTCTCGGTGCTGGCCGGCGGATTGATTGGCACGTTGCTGGGCCTGTTGGCGGGCTATTATGAGGGCTGGTGGGATCGTATCACCATGCGCATTTGCGACGTGTTGTTCGCGTTTCCCGGCATCCTGCTGGCGATTGGCGTGGTGGCGATCATGGGCAGTGGCATGGCCAATGTGATTATCGCGGTGGCCATTTTCAGCATTCCGGCGTTTGCCCGGTTGGTGCGGGGCAATACCCTGGTGCTGAAGCACCTGACCTATATCGAGTCGGCACGCAGCATCGGCGCTTCGGATTGGACCATCATCGTGCGGCATATTTTGCCGGGCACTCTTTCGTCGATTGTGGTGTATTTCACCATGCGTATCGGCACTTCCATCATTACCGCCGCCAGCCTGTCGTTCCTCGGCCTGGGCGCGCAGCCGCCGACGCCGGAGTGGGGCGCGATGCTCAACGAGGCGCGAGCCGATATGGTGATTGCGCCGCACGTGGCGATTTTCCCCAGTTTGGCGATTTTCCTCACCGTGCTGGCGTTTAACCTGTTGGGCGACGGGCTGCGCGATGCGCTGGATCCGAAACTGAAGGGGTGACTTTGGGTCTGTTGCCTTTGCGCGTCCGGGCCGGTTTCGCCATGATGCGTGGCGCACATTTGAATGGGCTAACACCACTTCTCGGTGTTATTATTCGTTCAATAAGCCGTGTTGCTTGCACGAAGGTTATTGCGGGAGGTGATAATGCCAGTAAAACAACGAACGACCCAAAGCGTTACCATGGCGGTGGAACGCAGTTTACTGAGCCGTGCACGTGAGGCGGGCATTAACCTCAGTGCTACGCTGAATGCTGCTTTGGATGCAGAATTGCGTCAGCATGAGATGAGAAAATGGAAGGAAGAAAACCGAGAAGCGATCGATGCTTTAAATCGTTTTCATGATGAACATGGCTGTTTCAGTGACGAATACAGGACGTTTTAGCGATGCAATTTACGGTATACGCGAATACAGGGAAAAGCGCAGTCTATCCTCTGCTGCTTGATGTGACGAGCGATATCATTGGGCAATTAAATCGCCGAGTTGTGATCCCGTTATTACCCATTGAAAAGTATCCGGCCAGTACTCGCCCGGAACGCTTGAACCCTTTGGTCAGGCTGGTGGATGACAACGAGTACGCCGTTATGACCCATGAGATGGCAAGTATTCCCGTTCGTATCCTGGGCGCTGAATTTTGCGATGCTTCCCAATACCGAACCAAGGTGAAAGCCGCAATAGATTTTCTTTTCGACGGTATCTGATGAAATCCGGGCGGTTAAACCGCCCGGATTTTTTTATCCGCGGAACAGGTGTTCGGCGTGGAAACGCAGGTGGTCTTCGATAAAGGTGGCGATGGTGAAGTAGCTGTGATCGTAGCCTGGCTGAATCCGCAGCGTCAGCGGCCAGTCGCGCTGGCGAGCCAGCTCGGCCAGTTTCGCCGGTTGCAGTTGATCCGCCAGGAACTGATCGCCGTCGCCCTGATCCACCAGCACCGGCATTTTTTCCGCCCCGTTAGCCAGCAGGTGGCAGCTGTCATATTGCAGCCACTGGCTTTCGTCGTTCCCCAGATAGGCAGTGAAGGCTTTTCGCCCCCAAGGCACCTGGCAAGGGTTGACGATCGGCGCGAACGCCGATACCGAACGAAAGCGCCTTGGATTGCGAAACGCCAGCATCAGCGCGCCATGGCCGCCCATGGAGTGGCCAAAGATCGACTGGCGATCGCTGACGCTGAAATGCTGATTGATCAGCGCCGGCAGCTCATCGCTGAGGTAATCGTACATGCGAAAATGCTTGTCCCACGGCGCCTGCGTGGCGTTCAAATAGAACCCGGCGCCCTGGCCCAGATCGTAGCCTTCATCGTTCGGCACATCGTCGCCGCGCGGGCTGGTATCGGCCATCACCAGCACCAGACCCAGTTCGGCGGCGATGCGTTGCGCACCGGCCTTCAACGTGAAGTTTTCATCATTGCAGGTCAGCCCCGACAGCCAGTACAGCACCGGCGGCGGGTTATCATCGCGCGGCGGCGGCAGATAGATGCTGAAAGTCATGTTGCAATTCAGGCTCTGCGCTGCATGGCGGTAACGCTGTTGCCAGCCACCGAACATGCGGTGCTCTTCGAGAAGTTCTAATGACGAGTTCATCTCTGCCTCCTGGCTTATTTTTTGTCGAAGTGAATAACCGAGCGGATTGATTTGCCTTCATGCATCAAATCGAACGCTTCGTTAATCTGCTCCAGCCCCATGGTGTGGGTGATAAAGTCATTCAGCGCGAACTCGCCGTCCAGATAACGCTGGACGATGCCCGGCAACTGCGAACGGCCCTTGACGCCACCGAAGGCGGAACCGCGCCAGACGCGGCCGGTGACCAACTGGAACGGGCGGGTAGAGATCTCCTGGCCGGCGCCGGCTACGCCGATAATCACCGATTCGCCCCAGCCTTTATGACAACATTCCAGCGCGGAGCGCATCACGTTGACGTTGCCAATGCACTCGAAGGAGAAATCGACGCCGCCGTCGGTCAGCTCAACGATCACGTCCTGAATAGGTTTATCGTAGTCTTTCGGGTTGATCAGATCGGTGGCGCCCAGTTTGCGTGCCAGATCGAACTTGCTGGTGTTGATATCGATGCCGATGATGCGGCCTGCGCCGGCCATCTGCGCGCCGATAATCGCCGACAGGCCAATGCCGCCGAGGCCGAAGATGGCCACGGTGTCGCCTTTTTGCACTTTGGCGGTGTTGATCACCGCACCCATGCCGGTGGTGACGCCGCAACCCAGCAGGCAGACTTCTTCCAGCGGCGCTTCTTTGCTGATTTTCGCCAGAGAGATTTCCGGTACTACGGTGTATTCGGAGAAGGTCGAGGTGCCCATGTAGTGGAAGATTGGCTGGCCGTCTTTATAGAAGCGGGTCGTGCCGTCCGGCATCAGGCCTTTACCCTGGGTGGCGCGGATCGCCTGACACAGGTTGGTTTTGCCGGATTTACAGAATTTGCACTCGCCGCATTCCGGGGTGTACAGCGGGATCACGTGATCGCCGACCGCCACGCTGGTGACGCCTTCGCCCACCGCTTCTACCACGCCGCCGCCTTCATGGCCGAGGATCGCCGGGAACACGCCTTCCGGATCGGCCCCTGACAGGGTGTAAGCGTCGGTGTGGCAGACGCCGGTGGCGACGATCCGCACCAGCACTTCGCCTTTTTGCGGTGGCATCAGGTCGACTTCTTCGATTTTCAGCGGCTGGTTCGGGCCCCAGGCAACGGCGGCACGGGTTTTGATCATTTCCATCATAGTCTCCAGTGGTCTATTTTTTAAATCAGGCTATGTCGATAGCGTCTGATGAAACGAGGTTGGTGTTGTCAACAGCGGCGGTTTCCGCCTGTTCAATAATCAGTTCTTTCAGCGCCCGCACGTTCGGGCTGAACGCATCGCGCCGCCACAGCAACCAGGTGGCGGTTTGGGCGATATCATCCGGCAGGGCATGCACTTTCACCCGTTCATGGCCTGGCAACAGGCTGAGCACCGAATGCGGGATCATCGCCAGCCCGGCGCCGCTGGCAACGCAGGCCAACATCGCGTGGTAGGACTGGATTTCCATAATCTGGCCTGGCAACACGCCTTCGCGCTTGAACCAGGACTCCAGCCGCAGGCGGTAAGAACAGCTTGCCCGAAAGGCAAACAGCGTTTCGCCTTTGGCGTCTTTAGCGTTATGAATCGGCAGGTGGTCAAGGCAGGAGATCACCACCATGTGTTCGGGGAAGGCGATACAACCGTTGAGTTCGTCATATTGAACCGGCCTATCGACCAGCGCCGCCGCCAACGTACCGGCGCGCACCCGTTCGGTGATTTCGCCCGAGGTGCCGGTGATCAACGACAGCGACACCTGCGAAAAACGCTGATGATAGGCGGCCAGCAGAGTAGGCAGGCGGGTAGCGGCCGTGCTTTCCATCGAGCCGATAGCAAAGTTACCCGCCGGCTCACCGGCATGGGTGATGCTCATGGCCTCTTCGCTGAGCGCCAGAATGCGGTTGGCGTAGCAGAGAAAGTTGTGACCCATCGGCGAAAGGCGCAGGCGCTGTTTTTCGCGGATGAAAAGATCGGTGCCCAGTTCCTGCTCAAGCTGACGCAGGCGCGTGGTCAGGTTCGACGGCACGCGGTGCAGTTGCTCGGCGGCACGGGCGACGGAGCCGGTTTCGGCGACGCTGCAGAACATGCGAAGCTGGGTCAGATCCATGGTCTTCTCTTTTCGTGATGAACTTGATGAGTATTATTCATTTTTTGTGAGTTTAATACTGCGGCATGATGCTGGCAACTCTCTTTTAACAGTTTGGATAACTCTACATGGCCTTAAGAATTGCCCTGAGCGGTTTTATTGCGTTGATCGTCGCCATGGGGATTGGGCGCTTCGCCTTTACCCCGCAGGTGCCGCTGATGATTGCCGAGCACCAGTTTACCCTGACCGGGGCCGGGCTGGTGGCGGCGATCAACTACCTTGGGTATCTGTGCGGCGCTTACGACGCCATGCGCGCCAGCCGCCACGTTGAGCGCCGGCTGTGGCTGGGCGTGTGGGGTGCGGTGGCCTTGACGCTGCTTTCCGCCGTGGTGCAGGGCGAGTGGTGGCATGGTGCGGTGCGATTTGTCATCGGCTGGGCCAGCGGCTGGTCGATGGTATTGGTGGCGGCCTGGACTAACGAGCGGTTGGCGCATTATGGCCGGCCGGCGCTGAGCGCGGCGGTATTCGCCGGCCCGGGTGCCGGAATTTTTATCAGCGGCATGTTGGCGGTGGGCATTCATAGCCTGGCCCTGACGGCGTCGCAGGCCTGGATGGTGTACGGCGTATTGGCGCTGGTACTGATTGGCGCCATCAGCATCAACCTGCCGCGTGCCGGCGAGTTGCATCGCCCCAACGTGGCAGCGGAGCCGCTGCAACTGACCCCGGCGTTGAAACGCCTGGTATGGAGCTACAGTCTGGCGGGGTTTGGCTATATTCTGCCGGCGACCTTTCTGTCGCAGATGGCGGCGGCGCGTTTCCCCAACAGCGTGTTCGCTCAATTCGTTTGGCCGATCTTCGGTGGTGCGGCGGTGTTGGGGATAGTCCTCGGCATTCTGACCCGCCACCGGCTGACCACTCAGTCACGTCTGGCTATTACCCTGTGGGTGCAGGCGCTGGGGGTATTGTGCGCGGAAGTGGTACCGGGTGTGGCCGGGTTGGCGCTGGGGGCGTTACTTACCGGCGGCGGTTTCCTCAGCGTGGTGCAGCTTTCCATCCAGCATGGCCGGGAGTTGGCGCCCAACCATGCGCGCTATATGGCGGGATTGTTGACCACCGGTTATGCGCTGGGGCAACTGGTTGGCCCTACGTTGTCGGCGCTGTCGACGGCATTGACCCACAGGCTGGAACCGGCGCTGTATGTGGCGGTTGTGGGTCTGATCGTGGCCGGTCTGCTGGTGGTGAATACGCCGGCGCGCGAATTGGCGCGAAAACCGACGCCGCCGTGATTAAATTCCGTACAAAAAACGCGGGATACCCGCAGCAGGCCTGATTGTGCTAAATGCGAATATTTCACCTGCGGTTGAAGTACAATCACTGGATAATCCCTTCACTCTCCTCTAGAGTGGAGGCAAAATCTTGACCGAGTTCACGTTATCAACTACGGAAACTTCTGCCGTCAGGAGAGTATGCAATTCACCCGTCTGCCCGGTAAAGCCGCCGGATGGGTGAGTTCAAGTCCGTTGGAGAGAATAAATGACATCATTAAGTAAAGAAGCTGCCCTGGTTCACGCAGCGCTCGAAGAGCGTGGTCTGGAAACCCCGTTGCGCGGTGAAGTGCTGGATCGCGAAACGCGCAAACGTCGTATTAAAGAGCACATGACGGAAATCATGCAGCTGCTTAATCTCGATCTGTCCGACGACAGCCTGGCGGAAACCCCGCACCGCATTGCCAAAATGTATGTCGATGAGATTTTCTCCGGCCTGGACTACGCCAACTTCCCAAAAATCACCGTCATCGAAAACAAGATGAAGGTAGATGAAATGGTGACGGTGCGCGATATCACACTGACCAGCACCTGCGAGCATCATTTCGTGACCATCGACGGCAAAGCGACCGTGGCCTACATTCCGAAAGATGCGGTCATAGGTTTGTCGAAAATCAACCGTATCGTGCAGTTCTTCTCCCAACGCCCTCAGGTGCAGGAGCGTTTGACTCAGCAGATCCTGGTGGCATTGCAAACCTTGCTCGGCACCAATAACGTGGCGGTATCGATTGATGCGGTCCATTATTGTGTTAAGGCACGCGGCATCCGTGACGCGACCAGCGCCACCACCACCACTTCTCTGGGTGGGTTGTTCAAGTCCAGCCAGAACACGCGCCAGGAGTTTTTGCGCGCGGTGCGTCATCACCAGGGGTGATGGCGGGCCATTTCTACCCTAGATAGTTGGAGTTGCATCAAGGCGGCAAGGGCGCTGATCCCGATGAGCTTACTCAGGTAAGTGATTCGGGTAAGTGCACGCAGTCAACACAGAGGCAGCTTCAACTATAACAGGCGCCTGCGGGCGCCTTTTTAATGACCGGCATACAGCGGTAAAATAATGAACACTAGCTCCACGGCCCCCTTGCCACGCATCGCCACGCTGGACTGCGTGCGAGGTATCGCCATTCTCGGCATTCTTCTGCTGAATATCAGCGCCTTTGGCTTGCCAAAGGCGGCCTACCTTAACCCCGCCTATCTGGGGCTGCCGACTTCTCGCGATGCCTGGACCTGGGCGCTGCTGGATATTTTCGCGCAGGCCAAGTTCCTGGCCATGTTTGCCCTGTTATTCGGCGCGGGTCTGCAAATGCTGCTGCGCCGCGGCAAAGGTTGGATACGCGCCCGGCTGTCGTGGTTGGTGCTGTTTGGTCTGGGGCATGCCATTTTCCTCTGGGACGGTGATATTTTGCTGGCTTACGGCTTAATCGGCCTGGTGTGCTGGCGGATGATCCGCGATGCGAAGGACACTTATCAACTGCTGAAAACCGGCGTGGTGCTGTACCTGATTGGCGTTGGGGTGTTGCTGCTGCTGGGGTTCGTTTCGCACGGTGAGCCGGGTGGTTTCTGGCAACCAGGCGTAGCTGAGTTGCAGTATGAGAAGTTCTGGAAATTGCAGGGGGGCATGGAGGCATGGCGCAGCCGTGTTGACCTGCTGTCTTCCAGCCTGCTGGCGATTGGCGCTCAATACGGCTGGGAACTGGCGGGCCTGATGTTGTTCGGCGCGGGGTTGATGCGCAGCGGTTGGCTGCGCGGTACCTATTCGCCGGGCTACTATCGCCGGCAGGCGGCCTGGCTGATACCGCTTTCATTGCTGATCCAAGTGCCGGCGGTGGCGTTGCAATGGCATCTGCACTGGGACTACCGCTGGAGCGGGTTTTTATTGCAGGTGCCGCGTGAGTTGGGCTCGCCGCTGCAGGCGATGGGCTATCTGGCGCTGTGTTACGGTTTCTGGCCTACGCTGTCGCGCTTGCGCATCGGCCATTGGCTGACGCAGGTCGGGCGTATGGCGCTGAGCAACTATCTGCTGCAAACGCTGATTTGCACCACGCTGTTCTATCGCTTTGGCCTGTATCAGCAGTTTGACCGCCTGCAACTGTTGGCGTTTGTGCCGTTGGTCTGGCTGGCTAACCTGTTGTTTTCCAACCTGTGGCTGAGGTACTTCCCGCAGGGGCCGGTAGAGTGGCTGTGGCGCAAATTAACTCATCTGGCCGCCGGCCAAGCGGAACCCAAGGCGCTGAACTGAGATCTGGCGCAGGCAGGTTAAAAAAATGTATGTAAACGTTTTCTTTCCTGTGACGTAATTCACGCAGAGGAGGATGACAAACGGGGTAGGATAGCGCCACTGTCAACTACCCCGACCTCAGGATCTTTCATGGCCTCTGTTCACCCAATCACCATTCGCGACGTGGCGAAACGCGCGGGCGTGTCCGTGGCGACCGTCTCCCGCGTGCTGAACAACAGCGCCCTGACCAGTAAACAGACGCGTGAAGGGGTGCTGCAGGCGGTAGCGGAGCTGGGCTATCGGCCCAATGCCAATGCGCAGGCGTTGGCCACCCAAAGCAGCGATACCCTCGGCGTGGTGGTGATGGACGTTTCCGATCCCTTCTTTGGCGCTTTGGTGAAAGCGGTAGACACTGTGGCGCAGAAAAACCACAAATACCTGCTGATAGGCAACAGTTACCATCAGGCGGAAAAAGAGCGTCATGCCATCGAAGTATTGATTCGGCAGCGATGCAATGCCTTGATTGTTCACGCAAAGGCCTTGTGTGACGCCGAGTTGATCGCCTTTCTCGAACAGGTGCCGGGTATGGTGCTGATTAACCGAATCATCGCCGGCTACGAACACCGCTGCGTTGGCCTGGATAACGTCAGCGGCGCGGAGATGGCGATGCGCCTGCTGCTGTCGCAGGGCCATCAACGTATTGGCTATCTGGGCTCCAATCACCCGATCGAAGACGGGCCGCTGCGTCAGCAGGGCTATGAACAGGCGATGAGCGTGGCGGGGCTGGCGACGCCGGACAGCTGGCGCGCTTACGGTTCGCCGGATCTGCAGGGCGGGGAGGCCGCGATGGTCGAACTGCTTGGCCGTAATCTGCATCTGAGCGCCGTGTTCGCTTACAACGACGCTATGGCCGCCGGTGCCATGGCGGTGCTGAAAGAAAACGGTATCATTGTGCCGCAAAATTTCTCGATAGTGGGGTTCGATGATATCCCCATTGCACGCTATACCAGCCCCAAACTGACCACGGTACGCTATCCCATTGTTACCATGGCGACTCTTGCCACCGAATTGGCCCTGCGGGGCGCGGCTGGCGGGCTGGAGCCACAGGCGAGCCACCTGTTTATGCCTACTCTGGTACGTCGCCATTCCGATGCCCCCTGGCAAAGTGAGGCGGCGGTCACTCTCTGAAGATTTAATCTTGTGTAACCGTTTTCAATCTGTGAGAAAATTCACAGATTATTAACATCACCCCGTCTATGCTCTAGGCGTTTTCCGGCGCAAAGGCACTTGCCGCTGCCGTTTTTATCTCGCGCTGACACAGCACTTTTCAGGAATAACATGATTCACGGATGACAGGGAACCTGCCAGACCCGGTCGTGCACCCACCGCCGGTTACCTTTGGCTCAATACCGAGTACGACCTACATAAACCGGAGACAGACAATGAATAAGAAGGTTTTCACCCTGGCCGCGACGGCCGCAGCCATGATGTTTGGTGCTGCAGCTCATGCAGATACCCGTATTGGCGTCACCATTTATAAATACGACGACAACTTTATGTCGGTAGTGCGCAAGGCGATCGAGAAAGACGCCAAGGCCTCTCCGGATATCACTCTGCTGATGAATGACTCGCAGAACGATCAGTCCAAGCAAAACGACCAGATTGATGTGCTGATCGCCAAAGGCGTGAAAGCGCTGGCGATTAACCTGGTTGACCCTGCCGCCGCTCCGGTGGTTATCGATAAGGCACGCGCAAACGATATCCCTGTCGTGTTTTACAACAAAGAGCCTTCCCGCAAAGCGCTGGACAGCTACGACAAAGCGTTTTACGTCGGGACCGACTCCAAGGAGTCCGGCGTGATCCAGGGCCAGCTGATCGCCAAGCACTGGAAAGCCAACCCGAACTGGGATCTGAACAAAGACGGCCAGATTCAGTATGTGTTGCTGAAAGGCGAACCGGGCCACCCGGATGCCGAAGCGCGCACCACCTATGTGGTGAAGACGTTGAACGAAGGCGGTCTTAAAACTCAGCAACTGCAGATGGACACCGCCATGTGGGACACCGCTCAGGCGAAAGACAAAATGGACGCCTGGTTGTCCGGCCCGAACGCCAACAAAATTGAAGTGGTTATCGCCAACAACGATGCAATGGCAATGGGCGCGGTAGAAGCGCTGAAGGCACACAACAAATCCAGCATTCCGGTATTCGGCGTGGATGCGTTGCCGGAAGCGCTGGCGATGGTCAAATCCGGCGCGATGGCGGGGACGGTGCTGAACGATGCCGACAACCAGGCTAAAGCCACCTTCGAATTGGCGAAAAACCTGGCTGCGGGCAAACCGGCCGCCGACGGCACCCAATATAAAATCGAAAATAAAGTGGTGCGCATTCCTTACGTTGGCGTAGATAAAGACAATCTGTCTCAGTTTGTTAAGTAAGTTCTGAGATAAGCCGTAATGACCCCGCCTGGGGTGCGCTCAGCGCCAACACCAGGAAAGCCGCAGGCGGGGGAATTTTTTATTCAAATGACAGCCTATACCCACGAATTTCACGTTGCGGCTAACCACGCTGCGGTTTGACAGACGATGGGTACAATAATAGCCAGGTGTATTTATGGCCGACAGCCCACGCGAATTCCTCCTGGAAATGACCGATATCAGTAAGTCATTCCCCGGCGTCAAGGCATTGGATAATGTTAACCTGCGCGTTCGTCCGCACTCCATTCATGCGTTAATGGGAGAGAACGGCGCCGGGAAATCGACATTATTAAAATGCCTGTTTGGCATTTATAAAAAAGATGCCGGCAGTATTGTTTTTCAGGGCCGGGAAATTGATTTCAAAAGCTCAAAAGAGGCGCTGGAACACGGCGTTTCAATGGTGCATCAGGAGTTAAACCTGGTCCTGCAGCGCACCGTGATGGACAACATGTGGCTGGGGCGTTATCCGACCAAAGGCATGTTTGTCGATCAGGAAAAGATGTTGAAGGACACCCAGGCGATATTCGACGAGCTGGATATCGATATCAACCCACGGGATAAAGTGGGCACGCTATCGGTATCGCAAATGCAGATGATCGAAATCGCCAAGGCGTTTTCCTATGACGCCAAGATTGTCATTATGGATGAGCCGACCTCGTCGCTGACGGAAAAAGAGGTGAACCATTTGTTCACCATTATTCGCAAGCTGAAAGAGCGCGGCTGCGGCATTGTTTATATCTCGCACAAAATGGAAGAGATCTTCCAACTGTGCGATGAAATCACCATCCTGCGCGACGGCCAGTGGATCGCCACTCAGCCGCTGGAAGGGCTGGATATGGACAAGATCATCTCGATGATGGTGGGCCGTTCGCTCAGTCAGCGTTTCCCCGACAGACAGAATACGCCGGGAGAGGTGATTCTGGAGGTGAAGAACCTGACGTCATTGCGCCAGCCTTCCATTCGCGATGTTTCCTTCGATCTGCACCAGGGTGAAATTCTTGGCATTGCCGGGTTGGTGGGTGCCAAGCGCACGGACATTGTGGAAACCCTGTTCGGTATCCGTGAAAAAGTGGCAGGCACCATCAAGCTGCACGGCAAGGCCATCAACAATCACAGCGCCAATGAAGCGATAAACCACGGTTTTGCACTGGTAACGGAAGAGCGCCGCTCTACCGGGATTTACGCTTATCTGGACGTGGGCTTCAACTCGCTGATATCCAATATCCGCAACTATAAAAATAAAATCGGTCTGCTGGACAACGCCCGGATGAAAAGCGACACCCAATGGGTGATCGACGCCATGCGGGTCAAGACGCCGGGTCATCACACCCATATCGGTTCGCTGTCCGGCGGCAACCAGCAGAAAGTGATTATCGGCCGCTGGCTGTTAACCCAACCGGAAATATTAATGCTGGATGAACCGACGCGCGGCATTGACGTCGGCGCCAAATTCGAAATTTATCAGCTGATGACCGAACTGGCGAAGAAGGGCAAGGGGATCATTATTGTCTCGTCTGAAATGCCGGAGCTTTTGGGAATTACCGACAGAATACTGGTGATGAGTAATGGTCAGGTTGCGGGCATCGTCAACACCAAACAGACCTCGCAAAATGAAATTTTACGTCTCGCATCCCTGCACCTTTAAGGATCAGAATTATGAACGCGCTGAATAAAAAAACTTTGTTCACCTATTTTAAAGAAGGTGGCATTTACGTGGTATTGCTGGTGCTGCTGGCAATTATTATTATCCAGGACCCGACTTTCCTCAGTTTAATGAACCTGAGCAACATCCTGACCCAGTCATCGGTGCGTATTATTATTGCACTGGGCGTGGCCGGGTTGATCGTCACTCAGGGTACCGACCTGTCCGCCGGGCGCCAGGTTGGGCTGGCGGCGGTGGTGGCGGCAACGTTGCTGCAGTCGATGGACAACGTCAATAAGGTGTTTCCGCATATGGAAACCTGGTCGATTCCGCTGGTGATCCTGCTGGTGTGCGCCGTTGGCGCGGTGATCGGCCTGGTGAACGGCCTGATTATTGCCTACCTCAATGTGACGCCGTTTATTACCACCCTGGGTACCATGATCATCGTCTACGGCATCAACTCGCTGTATTACGATTCTGTCGGCGCTTCGCCGGTGGCGGGGTTCGATCCGAAGTTCTCCAGCTTTGCCCAGGGATTCCTGCGCTTTGGCGACTTTAAGCTGTCGTACATTACCTTCTACGCCATTATCGCGATTATTTTTGTCTGGATCCTGTGGAATAAAACCCGCTTCGGCAAAAATATCTTCGCCATCGGCGGTAACCCGGAAGCGGCAAAGGTTTCCGGCGTGAACGTGCCGTTGAACCTGATCATGATCTATGCGCTGTCCGGCGTGTTCTATGCCTTCGGCGGCCTGTTGGAAGCCGGCCGTATCGGCAGCGCCACCAACAACCTTGGCTTTATGTATGAGCTGGATGCCATCGCCGCCTGCGTGGTGGGCGGCGTGTCCTTTGCCGGTGGGGTGGGGACGGTATTGGGCGTAGTGACCGGGGTGATCATCTTTACCGTCATCAACTACGGGCTGACCTACATTGGCGTTAACCCTTATTGGCAGTACATCATCAAGGGCGGCATCATTATCTTCGCCGTGGCGCTGGACTCGCTGAAATACGCCAAGAAGAAATAAGCGTTCCGCAGCAATAAAAACGGTCGGCAGATGCCGACCGTTTTTATTTTCACCGTTGCAGCTAAGGCTGTTTGGCCTTTTGCTTTTCTTCTTTCAGCTTGTGCTCCAGCTCTACCAGTTGCTCTGGCGACACCGCCGGATAACCCTGGGCGTCTTCCGGCACCGCATGCATGGAGGAGATGGGGATTAGCGGGCCGAGGAAGCGCGGTTCGCGTTTGAGTATGTACAGATCGGTCAGCGCGCCAAGGCGGGCGAAGATCTCGCGAGCGCGCACCGTCATCATGTCTTTCGGCGACGGCACTGCGTAGCATTGAGCCTGGATCCCCATATGCAGGGCAATAAACAGCGCGCGCTCGCAGTGGAAGCGCTGGGTGATAATGATGAAGTCATTGGTGTCGAACACCTTGCGGGTGCGCACTATGGAGTCCAGGGTGCGGAACCCGGCGTAATCCAGCACGATATCGCTGGGCGCCACGCCTGCGGCGATCAGATCGCGGCGCATGGTCATGGGCTCGTTATAGCTTTGCTGGGCATTGTCTCCGCTCAGCAGCAGGTATTTCACCTTGCCGCTGTTATAGGCGTTAATCGCGCCCTGAATGCGGTAACGGTAATATTGGTTGATGACGCCGGTACGGTAATATTTGGCGGTGCCAAGTACCACACCGACCTGGCGATGAGGCAGCCCCTGGAGTTCGTCATAGACGTAAGGTGCGGTTTTCCAACTGATCCAGCGATCGAGCGCGAGCGCCGAGAGCATCAACACCGCAATGATGATGAACAGGCTGATTATCAGGCGTTTCCACATGTTATTGCCTTACGCGCACAGGGGCCAAAAAAGATGGCTCAAGGCTACTTTACCTGACTGGCTGACGCAAGCTGTCCGCCGCCTGAAGCACGTATTGCGCCGCATTTTTAGGCGGTTTTGACAATAAAAAAGGTCCGGCGTGCCGGACCTTGCGCTTCACCTGCGTAAATCAGAACGAGGTGCGTTTGTAGCTGCGGTACTGCGGTCGCCAGAAGTTGTGTTCAATGGCTTTCGACAGCGCTTCTTCAGAGGTGACCACCGCCATTCCCTGCAGCTGCGCCGCTTTACCCACTTCCATCGCGATGCACTTGGAGACGCCCTGAATATCGTCGATATTCGGCAACAGTGCGCCATGTCCGTCGGTCGCCAGCGGCGAACAATCTGCCAGCGCACGGCTGGCCGCCATCAGCATGGCGTCGGTCACGCGAGTGGCGCCGGAAGCCAACACGCCCAAACCAATCCCCGGGAAGATATAGGAGTTGTTGCATTGGGCGATAGGGAACAACTGGTCTTTATAGCTCACCGGCGCGAACGGGCTGCCGGTCGCGACCAGCGCGGCACCGTCGGTCCAGTTGATGATGTCTTCCGGGCGGGCTTCCACGCGCGAGGTCGGGTTGGACAGCGGCATGACGATCGGACGCGGACAATGCTTGTGCATTTCGCGGATCAGCTCTTCGGTAAACAGGCCCGGCTGGCCGGAAACGCCGATCAAAATGCTCGGTTTGGCGTTACGCACTACGTCCAGCAGCGAGATAGCGTCGCTGGAGGTCTGCCATGAAGCCAGGTTCTCGCTCTTTTGCACCAGTTTGCTCTGGAAATCGAGCAGGTTGGGCAGTTTGTCGGTCAGCAGGCCGAAACGGTCCACCATGAAGACCCGGGCGCGCGCTTCGGCTTCGCTCAACCCTTCAGATTTCATCTGCGCGATAATCTGCTCGGCGATGCCGCAACCGGCTGAACCGGCGCCAAGGAAGGTCACGGTTTGGTCGCGCAGCTGGCTACCGGCGGCGCGGCTGGCGGCGATCAGGCTGCCGAGGGTGACGGCTGCGGTGCCCTGAATATCGTCGTTGAAGCAGCAAATCTCATCGCGATAGCGGTTCAACAGCGGAGTGGCGTTGTTCTGTGCGAAGTCTTCGAATTGCAGCAGCACGTTTGGCCAGCGGCGTTTTACTGCCTGAACGAACTCTTCGACAAAGGCGTGGTATTCGTCGCCGGAGATGCGCGGGTGGCGCCAGCCCATGTACAGCGGATCGTTGAGGCGCTGCGGGTTGTTGGTGCCAACGTCCAGCACTACCGGCAGGGTATAGGCCGGGCTGATGCCGCCACAGGCGGTATACAGTGACAGCTTGCCGATAGGAATGCCCATGCCGCCGATGCCCTGATCGCCCAGGCCGAGAATACGCTCACCGTCGGTGACCACGATCACTTTGACGTTTTGCTTGGTGGCGTTTTGCAGCATGTCGTCGATGCGATCGCGGTTTGGGTAAGAGATAAACAGCCCGCGCGCGCGGCGGTAGATGTCGGAGAAATGCTCACAGGCTTCGCCGACCGTCGGGGTGTAGATGATGGGCATCATCTCGCTCAGATGCGCGTCCAGCAGGCGGTAAAACAGGGTTTCGTTGGTATCCTGGATGTTGCGCAGATAGATGTGTTTGTCGTTATCGTTCTTGAAATCCTGATACTGACGATAGGCGCGCTCAACCTGCTCTTCGATGGTTTCCACCGCTTCAGGCAGTAAACCGTGCAGGTTGAAATGGCTGCGTTCATCTTCAGTGAAGGCGCTGCCTTTGTTCAGCAGCGGAAATTCCAGCAGAATCGGGCCGGCGTAAGGGATGTAGAGGGGGCGTTTGCTTTCGTATTCAAGTTCCATTGTTTTGCTCTTCAACGTATCGGATAGCTTTTATGATGCCGATCCTAAAAGATCGGGAAAATATGTACAGCAATTGTTATCGGATCATGAGGTAAATTGGCGTAATTATCGACGATCACGTCCTAATTTAACTAAAGAAAGTGTTTTAAGACGTGAATGCCATTGTAATCGGCTTACGGGGCTGTTAACAGCGGCGCCGGGCGGCACCGCCGTGAGCGGGATTAGAAAGTGATGCGGCTGACGTCTTGGCAACCCAGCGCTTCCAGCGTGGCGCGGGTAGCATCCCACTGGGTGAGGATAGCGGTTTGCGGCTCGGCCAGTACCGCGCGGCGGATTTTCTGGCAGTCGCTTCCGGAGACGTTCAGCAGAATCAACGCGGCCTGCAGCGGCGGCAGGCTCGGGTTAAAGGCGGCGTTCTCCGCATAGCGCCCGGCATAAATCGTGCCGTCTTCGGCCTCCAGCGCGACACCGCTGTGGGCGTTGCTGTAGGGGGCATGGCTTTGGTTAGCGGCCGCCAGCGCGGCTTTCTCCAGTTCGTCAGACAGCGTCAACTGGTAGCCCTGATCGACCCGGTCCATTAGCAGCGTGGCGATATCCAGGTCTTTCGGGCCGAACGAGTCCGGCAGATAGTCGCCAAGCGTGGCCGGCTCACGGCCGGGCAGGCGAATTTGTAGGCCGCTGCCGCTGTTCAGTTCGTTCATAAACTGGCGGCAGTGGCCGCAAGGCGTGTAGTTAACGGTGATGGAGACCAGACCAGGCTCACCGCGCAGCCAGGCGTGGGTCACGGCACACTGTTCTGCATGAATGGTTTGTTGCATCGGCGCACCGCTGAATTCCATATTGGCGCCAAAATAGAGGTTGCCGCTCTGGCCGCGGGCAATGGCACCGACGTGGAAATGGGAGATCGGCGTTAACGAGCAGGCCGCCGCCAAAGGCAGCAGGGCAAATGCCAGAGCATCATCATCCAGCCCGCAGCGCTGCTTGATCGCGTCTACCTGCTCCGCTCTGAACATGGCCGGGAAATCAGGCGCATCAAAATAAGGCAGCAGGACGGATTGCAATGTCGCGGACAGTTCGCCGAAAGCGGTGTGAAAACGCGGGTGCATAGAAAATCTCTCTACAGGTTAACGGGATAACATTTTAGGCAGCCTTGAAGCAATAAAGTGTGATTTATATCTCTTTATTGATGAAATCACTGCAATGAAAACGATAAATGCGAGATGTATCGCAAGTTTCCAACCCGTTAACCGAACAGATGCAGCAGCACCGGGAAGACAAAGGGCGCCAGCAGAGAAGTAATAATCCCGCAGATCACCAGCGCCAGCGAGCTGAAAGCGCCTTCCTGATAGTCCATTTCCGCACAACGTGCCGTGCCTATGGCATGCGAAGCGGTGCCCATCGCCAGGCCGCGTGCCGAACGGGTGGTGATTTTCAGCATTCTGAACAGCGAATGGCCAAATACCGAACCGAAGATGCCGGCGAAAATAACGCAGACGGCGCTGATTGCGGGGATGCCGCCAAGGGATCCCGCTACCGCCATGGCGATCGGCGTAGTGACGGATTTCGGCATGATTGATGCGGCAATTTCCGGCGTTGCGCCCATCCACAACGCGATGGCGCCGCCGCTGATCATCGCCGTCATGCTGCCGATAAAGCACACTGCGATAATCGACTTCCAGCGAGCGCGGATCTGATGCAACTGCTCATACAGCGGGAAGGCCAGCGCCACCACTGCCGGTTGCAGCAAATCGTTGAGAATTTTGCTGCCCTGAAAATAGCGTTCATAGGGAACGCCGGTCAGCAGCAGCAGGGGAATGATCACCGCCATGGAAACCAGCAGCGGGTTCAGCAGCGGCATCTTCAGCCGCTGAGCCAGCCAGCGAGCCGCAAAATAGACCAACAGCGTCAACGGCAATGACCACCAGATTTCATGGATCATTTTTTACCCTCCGCAGGATCGTCACTGCCGATGATTTTACGTTCACGGTGAAAATAATGAGAGGTGCAGGCGACGACGATCAGCACCATCAGGGTGCTGATAACGCAGGAAACCACCAGCGGGCTGAGATGTTCGATGATTTGGTCGTAATAGTTCATCACGCCGACGCCAATCGGCACGAACAGCAGCACCATATAACGGATCAGCAGATGACAGCCGGGCTTGACCCACTTCGCCGGCAAAATTTGGCTGGAGAGCAGGGCAAACAGGATTAGCATGCCGATAATGCTACCGGGAATGGCGATCGGCAGTAGCGCCGCGATGGCATTGCCGGCAAACAAGCAGAGGTAGATAAGGACGATTGCCCTCAGGTATTTCCAGCACAGTGTAAGCACGTTGGCCATCACCTTTTCCCGTTTAACTGATGTATTCATCATACAATTAAACTGTGACCTGCGCCACAAATCACACCATGAATTCTCTCTATGACATCCATGCCCGTTGGGCAGGTTGGCAGCACCGGCGAAAGGTCGCGCGCAGTCTTATTCCACGTAGGTGGCGATAGAGTTCGGTTGCTGTTTCTGCGCCAGCCGGTGGCCGAGGAAAAAGAATAGCAGGCTCAATAACGCGGCGGCAATCAACATCAGGAACATCAATGGCGGTGCGGCGTAGCTGAGGATAAAACCGCAGAGCACCGGGTTGATGGCGCCCCCCAACGCACTGAGGTTTTGCACGCCGTAGTAGCTGCCCTTCAGATGCGCAGGTGCGATAAAGTCGATAAACATATATTCCACCGGGATAACGATAATCTCCCCCAGCGTGAATATCGCCATGGCCACGGCCCACAGCCAGACGGATTGCCCCGCCAGCATGAAACCGAACAGCCCGACAATGAAAAAGAGTGTGCCCAGCGCCAGCCAGCGCAGCATGTTTTCCTGACGCATGCCCCGGCTCAGTAAATACTGCAACGCGATGACGATACAGGCATTGACGATCATCACCATGCCAATGATTTTGTACGCGAATTCGGCGTTCGATACGATAATCAGGTATTGCGACAGATAGCCGGTGAACTGGCCGAAAACGACAGCCCCCAGCGTACTGCCGAGCGTAAAGTAAATCAGCCGACGATCGCTGCGCAGGATGGCCAGCGTCTGACGAAAATCAGGCAATGTGGTCGGTGCGGATTCGGCTGCCGCAGGCTGACCTGGGTGCAACTGCCCACGCAGACGAAAGCTCAGCGTCGCCACCGTCAATAAGGCCAGCCCACCGGAGAGGTAGAACGGCAGCAGCGGGTTCAGCCCGGCCACCATAACACCCAGAGATGACCCCACCGCCCAACCGACATTTACCAGCGTGTAATTGAGCGAAAAGGCTTTTATACGCTGCGTGACCGGCAGCCAGTCGGCAAAGCACGCTTTAATGGTGATGCCCAGCACCGAATAGGCGGTATGCAGGATCGCCAGCACCAGAACGATGCCTCCCGGGCGCGGGATCCACGGGATGGCGAAAAAGCTCAGGGCGAACAGTAAAATGGAAAGCAGGATCAATGTGTTCTTGTTGAACTTGTCCACCAGATAGCCGCCATACAGGCTGGCGAAAATGCCGATCGTCAGGCTGATGCCCAGAATAATGCCGACGCTTTTCGGCAACAGGTGGAAATGCCCGGTGAGGTAAATAGTAATGAACGGCAGCGTGACGCCGCGGCCAATGGTCAACACCAGCGAACTGGCCAGCAGTGCGATGATCAGCGGTGGGAATCCCTTCATGTCGGACCTGTTTATGCATACAGCTATTGAGCGATGTTGATAACATAGCTCATTTTGGCCGACTGGGAAGATGCTGTGTGAAAAAAAGAGGTTACGCCGCCGCTTTTCACGCTGCAGCGCCCCTCTTTATCTGGGGATCAGCGGAAGAGACTATTTGCCCGATTTAGCCTGCAGCGTGGCGAACCACGGCTGGATAAAATCGCTGCTGCTACCCCAGCCCGGGATGATTTTTGCCAGCCCGGCCACGTTGACCGGCCCCGGCTGGCTGGCCAGCAACGCCTGCGGAATGGACGCCGCCTTGAATTCATAGGTTGCAGGCGTAGGTTCACCGGCAATCTTGTTCGCCACCAGGCGCAGGTTTACCGCGCCAATCAGCTTGGTATCCACCGCTACGCTGACTTTCCACGGGCTATTGGCTTCGCGCATCAGTTGCAGATCCTGATTGGAGATATCGATGCTGTACAGTTTGATTTCGGTACGGCCATTTTCTTTCAGAGCCTTGTAGGCGCCTTGGCTAAAGGCATCCCAGGTGCCCCAGATCGCGTCAATCTTGCCTTTCGGATATTTGGCCAGCACCGCGCCAACCTTGTTGGCGGTATCGCCCTGCACGTCCGATGACACTGCGCCGATCGATTCCAACTCATGAATGCCCGGATTTTGCTTCAGCAACTGCTGGTAGGCAGCCTGACGGCGCTCCATCGGCGGGAAACCGGCGACCCAAAGCTTGATGATATTGGCTTTCCCGTTGAAGTCTTTAATCAGTTGGCCGAACGACTCATTTGCCAGCGAAGCGTCATCCTGTTGCGAAACCGTTACGCCGGAAATGCTGCCGCTGACGTCGGTATCAAATACGGAGACGGCAATGCCCGCCGCCGCAATGCGTTTGACCAAATCGGTGGAATAGGGCGCACGGCCCTGCGAGAGAATAATGCCGTCATATTTTTGGCTGACAGCCTGGTTCACGAAATCTTGAAAACGCGCGTCGTCACCGTTGCTGAGGAAGGTATCCACTTTGAAACCCAGCTTACGCCCTTCCTGAATGGCGCCGGCCAGAAACTGAGTGGTGTTGTCGTCGGAACCCAGGTTGCGGATCACTGCAATGCGGATCGGCCCCTGATGCTGGGCGATGGCGGTTGGCACCGGAGCCGGCGTGGACGATTCTGCGGCGAACAGTGGCAGGGCGGCCAGCAGGCCAATGGTCAGTAGCGGTGTTTTTATCGTTTTCATTATTATTGGCTCCAAAAGCAGGTGATGGCTATCCCGGTAAGGCGTTATTTATAGCAGTCCTTACATCTGGACGTCTATATGTAATGCTGAAATATATCGCTTGTGGGCGGCATGCCAAATTTGCCTGCGATGGCGTCTTTTGAGGGGGGCACAAATAAAAAAGGGCCAAGCTGTTGCTTGGCCCTTATGGCAGTAAAGCGGAAGTTACTTCACCTGCATTCCTGGCTGAGCACCGCTGTCCGGGCTGAGCAGGAAGATCTCTTTGCCGCCTGGGCCGGCAGCCATCACCATGCCTTCAGAGATGCCGAAACGCATTTTGCGCGGCGCAAGGTTGGCGACCATGATGGTCAGGCGGCCTTCGAGCGCTTTCGGATCCGGGTAGGCGGAACGGATGCCGGAGAAGATCTGACGAGACTCGCCGCCCAGATCCAACTGCAGTTTCAGCAGTTTGTCAGAGCCTTCGACAAAGTCGGCGCTCTTGATCAAGGCGATGCGCATATCAACTTTGGCGAAATCGTCAAAGGTGATGGTTTCCTGAATCGGATCTTCAGCCAGCGGGCCGCTGACCACTTTAGCCGCTGCCATGTCTTCTTTTGAAGCGCTGACCATTTCATTCACCTTGTCCAGGTCGATACGGTTGAACAGGGCTTTGAACGCATTGACCTGATGGCCCAGCAACGGCTGCTGGATCGCATCCCAGGTCAGTTCGCAGTTGAGGAAGGCTTCGGTACGTTCCGTCAGCGATGGCAGCACCGGCTTGAGGTAGGTCATCAGTACGCGGAACAGGTTGATGCCCATCGAGCAGATGGCTTGCAAATCGGCATCGCGGCCTTCTTGCTTCGCGACGACCCAAGGTGCCTGCTCATCCACATAGCGGTTGGCCAGATCGGCCAGCGCCATGATTTCGCGGATTGCTCGGCCGGACTCTCGGCTGGCGTAGGCCTCGGCGATGCTTCCTGCCGCGTCAACGAAGGTTTGGTACAGCGCAGGATCGGCCAGGTTATCGGCCAGTTGGCCGCCAAAACGCTTGCTGATAAAGCCGGCGTTGCGCGACGCCAGGTTAACCACCTTGTTCACGATATCGGCGTTCACGCGTTGCACGAAATCTTCCAGATTCAGGTCGATGTCGTCGATGCGCGAGGACAGCTTGGCGGCGTAGTAGTAACGCAGGCAGTCGGCATCCAGATGTTGCAGGTAGGTGCCGGCCTTGATAAAGGTGCCGCGGGATTTGGACATCTTGGCGCCGTTTACCGTCACGTAACCGTGCACGAACAGGTTGGTCGGTTTGCGGAAGTTACTGCCTTCCAGCATCGCCGGCCAGAACAGGCTGTGGAAATAAACGATGTCTTTGCCGATGAAGTGATACAGCTCGGTGCTGGAGTCTTTGCGCCAGAACTCGTCGAAGTCCAGATCGCCGCGTTTGTCGCACAGGTTCTTGAATGAGCCCATATAGCCGATTGGCGCATCCAGCCAGACGTAGAAGTATTTGCCTGGTGCGTCCGGGATCTCAAAGCCGAAATAGGGCGCGTCGCGGGAAATATCCCACTGTTGCAGACCCGACTCAAACCACTCCTGCATCTTGTTCGCTACCTGCTCTTGCAGCGCGCCGGAACGGGTCCAGGCCTGCAGCATTTCGCTGAACGAAGGCAGATCAAAGAAGAAGTGCTCCGAATCACGCAGGATCGGCGTGGCGCCGGAAACAACGGATTTCGGATCGATAAGCTCGGTCGGGCTGTAGGTCGCGCCGCACACTTCGCAGTTGTCGCCGTATTGGTCCGGCGATTTGCATTTCGGACAGGTGCCTTTCACGAATCTGTCAGGCAGGAACATGCCTTTTTCCGGATCGTACAACTGGGAAATAGTCCGGTTCTTGATAAAGCCGTTCTCTTTCAGACGGCCGTATATCAGGCTCGAGAGTTCACGGTTTTCATCGCTATGGGTGGAGTGATAGTTATCATAGCTGATGCCAAAACCGGCGAAATCCTGTTGGTGTTCCTGGCTCATTTCCGCAATCATTTCTTCCGGCTTGATGCCCAACTGCTGAGCTTTCAGCATGATCGGCGTGCCGTGCGCGTCGTCCGCACAGATGAAATGAACCTCGTGGCCGCGCATTCGTTGGTAACGAACCCAGATATCTGCCTGGATGTGCTCGAGCATGTGGCCGAGATGGATGGAACCATTTGCGTACGGTAGCGCGCACGTCACCAATAATTTTTTCGCGACTTGAGCCATAGTGAGAACTTGCTTTCTGTAATGAATAAAAAGGGTCTTCGATGTTACCCGATCGCGCCCTCTACGGCTAGGGCGGTTTCTTTCTACAGACACACGCCAGCGGACCTGCAGTTCTGATATGCTTAGCGGGAAGCTATCCATTCAAAATCAAGGAGCCGGGATGAGCGCAAAATCCCCCGAGCAGACCAACCCCGAAGTTCTGCGTGCCCTGGTGACCGGTGTACTGGCCGCCTTTGAACACCCGACGTTAAAAAACAACCTGACCGCGTTGAAGGCTATTCACCACTGCACGCTGTTGGATCACGTACTGCATATTGAATTGATCATGCCGTTCGCCTGGCAGAGTGCCTTTGAAACGCTGAAAGACCGAGTGAGTGCAGAACTGCTGCGCGTCACCGGGGCAGAGGCGATCGACTGGAAGTTGAAGCATGACATCGCCACGCTGAAACGCGCCAACGATCAGGCCGGCATCAAGGGCGTGCGCAATATCATCGCCATCAGTTCCGGCAAAGGCGGCGTGGGGAAATCCACCACCGCCGTCAATCTGGCATTGGCTCTGGCAGCCGAAGGGGCGAAGGTCGGTATCCTGGACGCCGACATCTATGGCCCGTCGATCCCCAATATGTTGGGCACCGAGCATGAACGGCCAACCTCGCCGGACGGCCAGCATATGGCGCCGATCCTGGCGCACGGTCTGGCGACCAATTCCATTGGTTACCTGGTGACCGACGACAACGCCATGGTGTGGCGCGGCCCGATGGCCAGCAAGGCGCTGATGCAACTGCTGCAGGACACGCTGTGGCCGGATCTGGATTATCTGGTGCTGGATATGCCGCCGGGCACCGGGGATATCCAACTGACGCTGTCGCAGAACATTCCGGTTACCGGCGCGCTGGTGGTGACCACACCGCAAGATATCGCCCTGCTGGATGCGGCCAAAGGCATTGTGATGTTCGAAAAAGTCCATGTGCCTGTGCTCGGTATTGTGGAAAACATGAGCGTGCATATCTGCAGCAACTGCGGTCATCATGAACCGATTTTTGGCACTGGCGGGGCAGAAAAGTTGGTGAAAAAGTACAACAGCCGCTTGTTGGGGCAACTGCCGTTGCACATCTCGCTGCGCGAAGATTTGGATCGCGGCGCGCCGACGGTAATAAGCCGTCCTGACAGCGAATTTGCGGAACTGTATCGCCAGCTTGCCGGCCGTGTCGCGGCGCAGATGTACTGGCAGGGCGAAGCCATTCCGACGGAAATCTCTTTCCGCGCGTTGTAATCCTCGCAGATTAAAAAGCAAAACCCCGGCGCAGGTCCGGGGTTTTTGTTTATGGCGTGACTCGCAGCCGGTGTAGATCGGCTCGGGTGTAAGGATGGTCGATATGCGCCAAGGCAGTGGCTATGTGTTCCAGCAGACCCTGGGTGGGCGCCGGTTGTCGATGTCCCATCAGAACGATCGGTAAAGCCAGCGCACCGGCGATTTGCCACCAGGAAAGCTGTGGGCGTGCCTTGCTGCTCTGTAACCACAGAAACAGGCTGCTGGCCAGATAGCCTAACGCCAGGCCGCTGATGACTTCCGAAGGCGAATGTACCTGAATGGCTAACCGCGACAAGCCAATCGTCAGAGGCAATACGTAGCCAACGACCAATGCCAGACTGCGCACCGCATGCGAGAAACGACCGCTCAGCGTCCAGAGAAATACCGGCCAGATACTGGCAGCCAGCGCCGAGTGGCCGCTAAACCCTGTAAAATCATAACGTTCTATACCGATACCCCAGCCCATAAAGGCCAGCTTGGATGCGCATACCAAGCCGCCGGCACAGCCGAAGATCAGTGCCCATTGCCAGCCTGCCGTTCGGGTGGCGCGCGGAGCGATTAACGCGACAAAAAGAATCAACGCGCAGGGCAGCAGCAGCATGCTGTCGCCAAAAAATGTCAGAAAATACCAGTCCAGCACGTCAGTCTCCGGTGAAATACATCATCCCATCAGCAGGATAATGAACAAGCTACGGAGTTTACCCTGCCACATTGGATTACCCTAGACGCAATAATCTTAAAACCTTAAGGCCGATTTTGGCGAAATAACCCGAGATAGCGGCCTTGCTGCGACAATATAGGGTGGCGCAATGCCGGCTAACTCCCTATAATTGTCGCGTTTTAGTTCCCTCCCTCACACTTCGAAATCAGGTCTTTAAATTTTATGACTGACAAGCCGCATCAGTGCGTCATTATTGGTATAGCTGGCGCATCTGCCTCCGGAAAAAGCCTTATTGCCAGCACGTTATATCGTGAACTTCGCGATCAGGTTGGCGATGAACATATCGGCGTTATTCCTGAAGACAGTTACTACAAAGACCAGACGCACCTGACCATGGAAGAACGGGTCAAGACTAACTACGATCACCCGAGCGCCATGGATCACAACCTGCTGTTCCAGCATCTGCAAATGCTGAAATCAGGCAAGGCGATAGAGTTGCCGCTGTACAGTTACACCGAACATACGCGCAAGAAAGAGACTATCCACCTCGAGCCGAAAAAGGTGATTATTCTGGAGGGGATCCTGTTGCTGACGGATATCCGCCTGCGCCAGGAAATGAACTTTTCGATCTTTGTCGATACGCCGCTGGATATTTGCCTGATGCGCCGTATGAAGCGTGACGTCAATGAGCGTGGCCGTTCTATGGATTCGGTAATGGCGCAATATCAGAAAACCGTCCGCCCGATGTTCCTGCAGTTTATTGAACCTTCCAAGCAATATGCCGACATTATCGTTCCGCGCGGCGGCAAAAACCGCATTGCGATCGACATTCTAAAAGCTAAGATCAGCCAATTCTTTGAATAATGCCGTTCAATGGCCGGGAAACCTGTGTTTCCGGCCGTCGGGCAAGTATTTACGCCGTGGCGTAGACCTTTTGTCCGTTGTGTGGCAATTTTTGTTTTAGTGACACGCCTTGATGGAGATAAAGAAATGAGACTGTGCGACCGTGATATAGAAGCCTGGCTGGATAGTGAAAAACTGGTGATTTCACCGCGTCCGCCGATTGAGCGTATTAACGGGGCTACAGTGGATGTCCGTTTAGGCAATCAGTTTCGCGTGTTTCGCGGCCATACTGCCGCGTTTATCGATCTCAGCGGACCAAAAGACGAAGTCAGCGCGGCGCTGGACCGCGTGATGAGTGACGAGATAGTGCTGCCGGAAGGCGAAGCCTTCTTCCTGCACCCGGGCGAACTGGCGCTGGCGGTCACGCTTGAGTCGGTCACGTTGCCCAGCGATCTTGTGGGCTGGCTTGATGGCCGTTCCTCATTGGCGCGTCTGGGGCTGATGGTTCACGTGACCGCGCACCGTATCGATCCCGGCTGGCAGGGGCGGATTGTTCTGGAGTTCTATAATTCAGGTAAGTTGCCGCTGGCGTTGCGTCCGGGCATGTTGATTGGCGCTCTAAGCTTTGAACCGCTTTCCGGGCCGGCGGCGCGTCCTTACAACAGCCGGCAGGATGCAAAATACCGCGATCAGCAGGGTGCAGTGGCCAGTCGAATCGACAAGGACTAACAGCGCTTGAAGCACTGTCGGTGTGGCGTTGACAAGAGGATGGCATGAGAAGATTACTGACGACTTTGGTGATTTTGCTGGTTGTTCTGGTGGCGGGAATGTCCGCGCTGGTGCTGTTGGTTAATCCGAATGATTTTCGCGCCTATATGGTCACGAAGGTCGAACAAAAGAGCGGTTATCATCTGACGCTGGACGGCGAGCTGCGCTGGCATATCTGGCCGCAGCTCAGCATTCTGGCCGGGCGCATGACGTTGACTGCACCCGGAGCCAAAGCGCCGGTGGTGAGCGCGGATAACATGCGCCTTGATGTCAAACTCTTGCCGTTGTTATCGCATCAGCTGTTTGTGAAACAGGTGATGCTGAAAAATGCCGTCATTCGCCTGACACCCGAGAGTGAAGAGCAAAATCAACCGAACGCACCTATCGCACCTGCGGGCGATACCGAAGAGACCCTGGATACCCCGTGGAAATTTGATATCGATAATCTGCGGATTGTGGACAGCCTGCTGATTTGGCAGCGCGCCAATAACGAGCAGATTAACGTTCGCGATATTAACCTCGTCCTGCAGCAAAATGCCAATCGTCATGCGCAAATGGAGCTTTCCAGCCGGGTTAACCGCGACCAGCGCGATCTGACTTTCAGCATGGCGGCAGATATCGATCTGCAGCAATACCCGCGCCGCATCGCGGCCACGGTCACTCAGTTCAATTATCAACTGGAAGGTGCTGACATTCTGGGTGGCGGCATTAAAGGTGATGGCAGCGCCCAGGTGGCGTATCAACAAACACCGCAGCAAATTGCCCTAAGCCAATTGATTCTGAGCGCCAATGACAGTCAGTTCTCTGGCAGTGGCAGCGTGAGATTCGGCGAGGTGCCGGTTTATGCAATGAATCTGACATCGACGGCTCTGAATTTGGATGCACTTTCCGGCTGGCAATCCAGCTCGGGCACGCAACAAGCCGTGAGTGTGACTGCGGCGCCGGTGATAGCTAACCAAGCGGAAGATCCGCAACAAAATCTGGAAGTGTTGCGAGACTTTACTGCGCAGCTTAATTTGAACGTTGACCAACTGACCTATCGTGGCATGAACATTGCCCATTTGGCGCTGCAAGCGGATAACCAACAGGGCTTGCTGACGGTGCATACGCTCTCTGGCCAATTGGCTGGGGGGGACTTTGCGTTACCGGGTTCGCTGGATGCGCGTGGCGGCAGGCCGGTGATCGCCGTGCAACCGGTGTTGAAGCAGGTTGAGCTGGGTGCCGTTCTTAAGGCGTTCGACATGCCGCAGGTGTTGACCGGCAAATTCAGCATGCAAGGGGATTTAACGGGTGATCGCCTGACTTCGCAGTCGTTTGAACACCGGTGGAAGGGATCCGCCCAGTTAGCGATGCAGGACGCGCAACTGCATGGACTGAATATTCAGCAGTTGATCCAGCAGGCGGTGGCGCGTAACGACAGCAGCGTGCGCGGGCAGGATAATTACCAGCGCTTTACCGAGGTGAAACAGCTTTCGGCGAAAGCCAACCTGAGCGGCGGTACGGTAAACATCAGTGAACTGAGTGCGGATTCCCCGCTGTTGAATCTGAGCGGTGGCGGTACGGTGAATATGCCGGGTAAACAGTGCGATATGGTGCTTAACGTGCGGGTGACTGGCGGCTGGCAAGGGCGCGGCGAACTGATCGAGCAACTGCAAAAAACGCCAATTCCACTGCGGGTTTATGGCCCTTGGCAACAGCTTAACTACCAATTGCAGGTTGATCAGGTATTACGTAAAACGCTGCAAAACCGGGCCAAGGACGCGCTGAACAAATGGGCCGAAAAAAACAAAGATTCGCGCGAAGGTCAGGATCTTAAAAAGCTGCTCGATAAGCTTTAGCCCCTGGTAAGATGCGGGCCGGTCAGCGGCCCGCGCCTTCTTTGATCCCCGCAGAGCATTTGCCGTTCCCAATAATTTCCTCCCGTAACTTTGATAGAAATCATGACAACTTCTGCTGTGTTTGTGCAAAGTATTGGGCAGTTATGCGACTTTTGGGCTTCAGCACGGTTAAAAACAACAAGTTGAGGGAATATGATAGAACTTCTTATTGGTGCAGCCGTTGCGGCTGCCGTTGGTCGCTATATTATCAAGGGCTACTCCGCCACCGGGGTGTTGATGGTTGGTGGCCTGCTGTTGCTGGCTATAAGCGCCGTAATGGGGAAAAACCTGCTGCCTGCCGGCGCCGCGTCTACGGGATGGCGCACCACCGATATCATCGAATACGTTAAAATTCTGCTGATGAGCCGCGGTGGCGATCTTGGCATGATGATCATGATGTTGTGCGGATTTGCGGCTTATATGACGCACATTGGCGCCAACGATGTGGTGGTAAAGCTGGCTTCCCGTCCGCTGCAGATGATCAATTCCCCGTATCTTTTGATGGTCGCGGCCTATTTCGTCGCCTGCCTGATGTCTCTGGCGGTCTCTTCCGCCACCGGCCTGGGCGTATTGCTGATGGCTACGCTGTTCCCATTGATGGTTAACGTCGGTATTAGTCGTGGTGCTGCGGCAGCGATTTGCGCTTCGCCCGCGGCGATTATTCTGGCGCCGACGTCCGGTGACGTGGTGCTGGCCGCCAAGGCGGCGGAAATGCCTTTGGTGGACTTCGCTTTTAAAACCACCTTACCTATTTCGATTGCGGCAATTGTTTGTATGGCGATTGCGCATTTCTTTTGGCAACGCTATCTCGACAAGAAAAATAACGAACAGCACCACATTATGGATGTGAGTGAAATTACCACTCATGCTCCGGGTTTCTACGCGGTTTTGCCGTTCACACCGATCCTGGGCGTGCTGGTTTTTGACGGTAAATGGGGGCCGGAGTTGCATATCATCACGGTGCTGGTTGGCTGTATGTTGCTGGCGGCGGTGATTGAATTCCTGCGTAGTTTCAGCGCCAAACAGGTGTTTACCGGCCTGGAAGTCGCGTATCGCGGTATGGCGGACGCTTTTGCCAGCGTGGTGATGCTGTTGGTGGCCGCCGGCGTATTCGCTCAGGGGTTGAGCACCCTCGGCTTTATCAGTGGGTTAATCAGTCTGGCGCAGTCTTTCGGTACCGGCGGCATTATCATGATGTTGGTACTGGTGGTAATTACCATGCTGGCGGCAATGACCACCGGCTCGGGGAATGCGCCGTTCTATGCTTTTGTGGAGCTGATCCCCAAATTGGCTGCGCAGATGGGCGTCAATCCGGCCTATCTGGTGATCCCGATGTTGCAGGCTTCAAACCTGGGGCGCACTTTGTCGCCGGTTTCCGGTGTGGTGGTGGCGGTATCAGGCATGGCGAAAATCTCGCCGTTCGACGTGGTAAAACGGACTTCGGTGCCGGTGATTGTCGGGTTGATCGTGGTGATTGTGGCAACCGAACTACTGGTGCCTCAGCATCTATAAAGGTAGCCGGGCATCGCCCGGCACCGATTTATACCTCGTAGTCTTGCTCCGGTACCGACAGCGGGGTGATCCTCACTTTCAAAATACGGTGGCTACTGACTTCCAGCGGTTCAAACAGGTAGTCACCGATCTGCAATTGCTCACCTTCCTGGGGAATGCGTTGGCTGTGTTCCATCAGCAAGCCGGCTATCGTGTGGTATTCGCGCTTATCCTCCAGCTGCAGAGGCAGATAAAGCACCAGGTCTTCCAGCGGCATATGGCCGTTGGCGGTCCAACTGCCATCTTCGTTTTGCTGAATGTCGTGCCGTGCATCAACGTCCTCGCCCGCTTCCGGCAGGTTGCCGGCGATGGTTTCCATCACGTCTGTCAGGGTAACGACCCCCTCGACCGAACCGAATTCATCGACGACAAAAGCGAAATGCGTTTGCGCCTGTCTGAACTGTTCCAGTGCGCTTAGCAGCGTTAATTGCTCCGGGAAAATCAACGGTTGACGCACCAGCGCACGTAAATCGAGCGGCACCTGAGTCAACTGCTGTTTCAGGACATCAATGGTATGAATGACGCCAAGCGGTTCATCGCTGGCGCTGTTTTCGACCACCACAATACGCGTATGCTGGTTTTTTTCCAGCAACTGGGTCAGCTTTTCCTGCGGATCATTCAGCTCGAGGTATTCCACGTCATGGCGAGAGGTCATGATGCTGCTTACGGTGCGCTGCGCCATGCCCAGCACACGTTCTATCATGTGCCGTTCCTGTTGGTTGAATATCTCCCCGCTTTCGCTCGCGCTGTCGGCCAGCAGGTTGGCAGAGTGGCTGTCCACCTCCGCTTCCTCATGTTTGCCGCTCAGCATACGGAGCACCGCTTCTGCGGTTCGTTCACGCAGTGGCCGTACCTTTGACAGAAAACGGCGACGGTTAAACTGAGACAGCTGGTTTAAGGCTTCAATCATTACGGAGAAGCCTATCGCTGCGTACAGATAGCCCTTGGGAATATGGTAGCCGAACCCTTCCGCAACCAGGCTGAAGCCGATCATCAGCAGGAAACTCAGACACAGAATGACGATAGTCGGATGGGCGTTGACGAATCGCGTCAGCGGCTTGCTGGCCAGCAGCATCAGCCCGATAGCGATACAGACCGCAATCATCATTACTGCCAGATGATCAACCATGCCGACGGCGGTGATCACCGAATCGAGAGAGAAGACGGCGTCCAATACCACGATTTGCGCCACCACGGGCCAGAAGCGGGCGCCTTTGCGCGGCCCTTGCTGCTCATCATCCTTGCCTTCCAGCCGCTCGTTCAGCTCCATGGTGGCCTTGAACAGCAAGAATATACCACCGACCAGCATAATGAGATCGCGGCCGCTGAAGGGGTGCTCCGCGACCACAAACAGCGGTTTGGTCAGCGTCGCCAGCCAGGAAATAGAGGCGAGCAGTGCCAGACGCATCAGCAAGGCCAGCAACAGGCCCACGACGCGAGCTTTATCTCTTTGTTGTTTTGGTAGTTTTTCCGCCAGAATGGCGATAAAGATAAGGTTGTCTATACCCAGAACGATTTCCAGCACGACCAGAGTGGCCAGGCCGGCCCAAATTGTTGGATCTGCGATCCATTCCATACGCCCAATTTCACCTGTAAGTTCGACGGCTTATGCCGTAAGGGAATGATGGGTGTTGGGCGGGGAAAATTCAACTTTAAAACTGTGCTGGTTCTGCGATGGAATTGTTGCATGCCGAGTTTAAGCCGGAACAATGCATAAAAAATCATCGGTCGGATAGCCAGGGAGGAGGTTGATAGGGGTGATTAGGAAGAAGGGGGCCAAAACGTTGGAGAGATTCTTGTGACTAAGTTGTAGACATAAAAACATCATAATTATAATTTTTTTAAAATCAAATCGTTGCATTAGTTTTTGGCTGCTACACTCAGTTCAATTATGTGCCCTTAGTAGTCTTATTCTGAAAAGGATAGCCAACAGGCATCTTAGGCTTGTATCAACAAAGTAATAGTATAAGAATCTTAAGCGCATAAACATTTACAAGTATCATTGTTTAGTTATAAGGGTGTAATTTTTTTGTTCTTATGTGACCTGATTATCACTTAATGATGGGTACAGATGTTGGTCTTGCTACAAACAGTGATTGGCAGACAGGAAAATTAATAACAGTGTATTGGTAGCTGAAAGCCAAGGGCGGTAGCGTGTCTAAACCATCTCCGCTCCGTGCTTCGTAACTCTCTTAGGCAAGGTGGTTCGGCTACGTTATAGTTATTTGATTGTGGATAAAAAACATGCAAAAGAGATTGAAGGCTGTGATTCCCGTGGCGGGCCTGGGAACCCGTATGTTGCCGGCAACAAAAGCAATTCCTAAAGAAATGCTGCCTGTGGTCGATAAACCACTGATTCAGTACATTGTGAATGAATGCGTAGCTGCCGGGATCAAAGATATCGTGCTGGTCACTCATTCGTCCAAAAATGCAATTGAAAACCACTTCGACACCTCTTTTGAACTTGAGGCTGTATTGGAATCGCGTGTCAAACGCCAACTGCTGGAGGAAATACAGACTATCTGCCCGGCAGATGTGACAGTCATGCAAGTCCGTCAGGGCCAGGCGAAAGGGCTGGGGCATGCGGTACTTTGCGCCAAGCCAATGGTTGGCGATGAGCCTTTTATCGTGTTATTGCCGGACGTATTGCTGGATGACTCTACCGCCGATCTGCGTAAAGAGAACCTGGCCAAAATGATTCAGCGTTTTGCTGATACCGGCTTCAGCCAGATCATGGTGGAACCGGTACCGGAACAAGACGTGTCGAAATACGGTGTTGTAGATTGCGGCGGTGCTGCGCTGGCTGCAGGTGAAAGTACACCAATGACTGCTGTGGTCGAAAAGCCGACAAGAGAGGAAGCCCCTTCCAATCTGGCGGTAGTTGGCCGTTATGTGTTGTCTGCGGATATCTGGCCTTTGCTGGAAAAAACCTTGCCGGGGGCCGGTGATGAAATTCAGCTCACTGATGCGATTGCCGCCCTTATGGAGCAGGAAACCGTAGAAGCTTTCCATATGAGCGGCAAATCGCACGACTGCGGCGATAAGTTGGGCTATATGAAAGCGTTCGTACAATATGGCCTGCGTCATGCTTCGGAAGGTGAAGGTTTTACCCAATGGCTGAAGCAGACATTGAACAGTAAATAAGTTTTGCGGCTTAAACGCGATCACAAGAAAGAGGATTACCATGACCAAGTTGAAAGCTGTCATTCCTGTTGCCGGCCTGGGTATGCGCATGTTGCCTGCAACCAAGGCTATTCCCAAAGAGATGTTGCCGATCGTTGATAAGCCGTTGATTCAATACATTGTCAATGAGTGCGTTGCTGCCGGGATTAAAGAAATCATTCTGGTGACTCATTCCTCCAAGAATGCGATCGAAAACCATTTTGATACCTCTTTTGAGTTGGAAGCGATGCTTGAGGCGCGTGTAAAACGCCAACTGCTGGATGAGGTTCAGTCGATTACGCCTAAAGGCGTGACGTTGATGCACATCCGTCAGGGCCAACCTAAGGGCCTGGGCCATGCGGTGCTGTGCGCCAAACCTTTGGTTGGTGACTCACCGTTTGTCGTGCTGTTGCCGGATGTACTGCTTGACGACGCAAAGGCTGATCTTAAGAAAGATAACCTGCCGCACATGATTGCTCGCTTCGAACAGTCTGGGCTGAGCCAGGTGCTGGTGCAGGCGGCTGATGAGCATGTGCTGCACGATTACTCGGTCGTTGAATGCGAGACCAACAGTTTGCAACCCGGTGAAAGTTCCCGCATGACCTCGATTATAGAAAAACCGGGTCGTGACGTTCAGTTTAAATCCAATTATTCGGCGGTAGGGCGCTATGTCTTGTCTGCCGATATCTGGCCGTTATTGGAAAAGACCGAACCCGGTGCCTGGGGCCGCATTCAATTGACAGATGCCATTGCAGAGTTACTGAAAAGTAAACCTGTAGAAGCGATGGAACTGGTAGGTGAATCCTTCAACTGCGGAGAAAAAATGGGTTATCTGCGGGCATTTGTGACCTACGGCCTGCGTCACCCAACTCAAGGCAAGGCTTTCCGCGAATGGGCAGAAAAGCTGGCGTTTTGAACGATCTCAATTCTCTTGGGCTGCAGGCGTAAAAAGGCTATATTTCATTGCGCTGGCAGCATCCATTCTGGAAAAATGTTTTTATATTAGTATCGGGTGGCTTGTGGAATAATGCGGCAATCAGGTTACTGGTTGTAGTAACTGCACAAGAGGGCAACATTTCTGTGAACATCCACCACTGTGACTCAATTGATTATAATAGTCATTTATAATGTGGCTTTATCGACAACAGAGTCATACTTTTACAATAAGCCATACTAACTCTTTTAACTTCAACAGTGGCTTAACAGTTCGACATTTCAGCTATCTGTGAAGGGTGCCCGTCTTGGTGAAGATACCTAACTCCAGGTAAGTAACAATGCAGTTTGGTAAGGTTACAAATACGCAGCCAAGGTGGGCTGGCTTGGTAGCTTTGCGGATACATTTACTTTGAAAGTGATGATAACTCGATGGCAAAACGACAATTGAAAATGATATCGGTATTGGTATCAATCAGTATAATCAGTGGCTGTACGGTTCTCCCAGGTCAACATTTAAGTACCTCGGGAAAAAATACAGTAAAACAGGAAGATAGCAATTTCGACATTGACGATCTTGTGAACGTCTATCCTGTTACCCCAAAATTAATCCAAAAACTGCGCCCTGCCAAGGTAGTTGCACAGCCCAATACTCTGTTGGAAGCTTCTCTGCGTAGTTATGAGTATCGGATTGGCGTAGGTGATGTCTTAAACGTTACTGTCTGGGATCACCCTGAGTTGACCACACCTGCCGGGCAATACCGTAGCGCCAGCGACACGGGCAACTGGGTGCAATCGGATGGCACGATTTTCTATCCTTACATTGGCAAGGTAAAGGTTACTGGCAAAACAGTAAGCCAGGTCCGTACCGAAATATCGAATCGACTGGCACAGTATATTGAAAGTCCACAAGTTGACGTCAATATTGCCGCTTTCCGCTCGCAAAAAACATACATTACCGGCGAAGTTAAAACGTCAGGTCAGCAAGCTATCACTAACGTTCCTCTCACAGTGCTCGACGCAATCAACGCAGCTGGTGGTTTGAGTGATAATGCAGACTGGCGAAATATCGTCTTAACGCATAATGGCAAAGAGCAGCGTTTGTCGTTGCAGAAGCTGATGCAAAATGGCGATCTTACACAAAACCAGCTGTTATATCCCGGTGACATTCTTTATGTACCGCGTAACGACGATCTGAAAGTTTTCGTTATGGGTGAAGTTAAGGCGCCGGCCACGCTTAAGATGGACAGAAGCGGCATGACGCTGACCGAAGCGCTGGGAAATACTGAAGGGATTAGCCAAACTGCAGCAGATGCTACAGGGGTATTCGTTATTCGCCCTCTCCACGGAACGCAGGGGAATAAGTTAGCTGACATATACCAACTTAATATGGCAGATGCCACTGCGATGGTTATGGGTGCTGAATTCCAACTGCAACCCTATGACGTTGTTTACGTAACAGCGGCGCCTATCGTGCGTTGGAACCGTTTGATCAGTCAGTTGGCACCGACAATTTCCAGCTTTAATGACCTCACCGAAGGCACACTGCGTATTCGTAACTGGCCATAGGAATGAACGATGTTTGATTCAATATTGGTTGTTTGCGTAGGGAATATTTGCCGCTCTCCTACGGGTGAACGTTTGCTACAACGGTCTGTGCCCAACAAGCGGATCGATTCAGCGGGTATTAGTGCCCTTGTCGGAAGGTCGGCGGATGAGACTGCAATCGTTGTAGCGAGTGAACATAACTTGTCTTTAGAAGGGCATGTAGGTAAGCAATTAACCAAAGAGATGTGCCGAGATTACTCACTTATTCTGGTTATGGAAAAGGGGCACATTGACGCAGTTTGTCGATTAGCCCCGGAGGTAAGAGGGAAAACGATGCTTTTTGGTCACTGGCTTGACCAAAGAGATATCCCTGACCCATACCGAAAAAGTGCTGAGGCATTTGAATTTGTATATCGCTTGCTTGCTGATTCAGCTCAGAAGTGGGCACAAGCATTAAATCGCTAAACAGAGATGACAATGACTGAAAAAAATAGAGCTGTCTCTACTGCCAGCAAGGAAAATGAAGAGATTGACCTGGGGCGACTGGTTGGTACGTTAATTGACCATCGCTGGTTAATTATAGGGATTACTGCCTTATTTGCCGTAATGGGTATTATTTACAGTCTGTTCGCAACGCCAATTTACCAGGCTGATGCAACCGTGCAAGTTGAGCAGAATGAAGGTAACTCGCTTGTAAATAATATTTCACAAATGCTTCCTAATTCGCAACCCGCTTCATCCACTGAAATTGAGCTGATCACTTCAAGAATGATTGTGGGAAAAACAGTGCAAGATCTAAATCTTGATACTGTAGTAAATCAAAAATATTTCCCTATGTTTGGTCGTGGTTGGGCCCGTTTGACTGGCGAGGTCCCAGGTCAAATTGCAGTATCTCGTGTGACAATCTCTGAGAGCATGGCAGAGCAACCACTAGAACTTACCGTCATTGATAAAAACAATTATTCTGTTGAATTTGATGGAGTAGAAATAATTAAAGGTAAGGTGGGTGTTTACGCCACAGGAAATGGGGTTTCTCTTCTTGTTAGCGATGTCGTCGCCAAGCCTGGAACGGTATTTGAGGTTAGCAAGTTATCTAAACTTGCAGCCACACTACAGTTGCTTGATGAACTGAATGTTGAAGATAAAGGCAAGGATACTGGAGTTTTATCACTTAGTATTATGGGGGATGATCCAACACAAATAAAAAAAATAATAGATAGTATCAGCAACAATTATCTCGTGCAAAATGTAGAACGCAAATCGGAAGAAGCCGCTAAAAGCCTGGCGTTCTTGAAAGATCAATTACCGTTGGTAAGAGATTCGTTGAATACGGCGGAAGATAAACTTAATAGTTTCCGTCAAGCTAATGATTCTGTCGATCTTTCTCTGGAGGCTAAATCGGTATTGGACACTATTGTTGGTGTAGAGGCTCAACTTAACGAATTAACGTTCAAAGAAGCAGAAATTTCGAAGTTGTATACTAAAGAGCATCCTGCTTACCGTGCATTGCTTGAGAAAAGAGGAACACTTCAACAAGAAAAAGATAAGTTAGACAAGCGCGTAAGCAAAATGCCGCAAACGCAGCAGGAAATTTTACGCCTGACCCGTGATGTGGATGCTGGTAAAGAGATTTACATGCAGTTGCTGAATAAGCAACAAGAGCTGTCGATCACAAAAGCAAGCACCGTAGGAAACGTACGTATTATTGATCCTGCAGTAACACAACCAAAACCGGTGAAACCGAAAAAAACGTTGATTGTAATCATTGTTACCATGCTGGGGGGGGCTATTGCAGTTGTTATTGTTCTTGCTAAGAACATGCTACATCGTGGTATTGAAAGTCCTGATCAGTTAGAAGAGCAGGGTATCAACGTCTACGCGAGCATCCCTCTCTCTGAGTGGCAACAGAAAAAAGATATAGAAACGATTCTTCGTAGCAGTAAGAAAAGTAATACTCGTTCTAAAACTCTTCTTGCAGTGGGTAATCCGGCAGATCTTGCGATTGAGGCAGTTAGAAGCCTTCGTACGAGTCTGCATTTTGCCATGTTGGAATCGAAGAATAATGTTCTGATGATTTGCGGCGCTAGCCCTAATATTGGTAAAACATTTGTTAGTATTAACTTAGCAGCAGTGATTGCCCAAGCAGGACAACGAGTTTTGGTTATCGATGCCGATATGAGGAAAGGCTATTCCCACACGCTTCTCAATACTAACTGGCAAAATGGACTCTCTGATATATTGTCGCAACAGGTATCGAAAGAAGCTGCAGTAAGAAAAACAGAAATTGAGAATTTAGATTTTATACCACGTGGTACTATCCCACCTAATCCCTCAGAATTGTTGATGGGTTCCCGCTTTAATGAACTTATTAAGTGGGCAGAGAAAAATTACGATATTGTAATGATTGATACACCGCCAATTCTGGCTGTTACCGATGCCGCGATCATCGGGCATAATGCAGGTACTAGCTTAATGATAGCTAGATTTTCGGTTAATACGGTCAAAGAAATGGAGATTAGTATTCGTCGTTTTAACCAGAACGGAATTGATATTAAAGGTGTAATACTCAATGCTGTCGAGAAACGCGCGAGTAGTTATTATGGGGACTATGGATATTATCATTACGAATATCGTTCTAACGAAAAATCATAGTTTTTAAATAGCAAGTAAAAGCAACATCACGCTTGATGTTGCTTTTCTTATGGTGTGTTAAAAAATAAAAATAGCTTATCTATATAATATTATATTGATTGCATAAGGGATACTCTAATAATGAGAGTTATAATAGTAAATACACTTTATTATCCTTATAAAATCGGAGGGGCAGAGGTATCGGTTCAGTTATTGGCGGAGGAGTTAGTACGAAAAGGGCATCAAGTCAGAGTCGTTTGTTTACATAAAGAAAATTATAAAAAAATAGATAATGTGAATGGTGTTGAAGTTGTATATCTTCCACTTAAAAATATTTATTGGCCATTTGATGATAGTCGCAAGAGTAAAATACAGCGTCTGATGTGGCATATTATAGATAGCTACAATATCCTAATGGCTAAATTAATTTCGAAAGAAATTGATGATTTTAACCCTGATGTGGTTCATACAAACAACATTGCTGGTTTTTCAGTTGCTATTTGGTCAGTTATTAAAAAGAAAAAAAAGAAACTGGTTCACACGACTCGAGATTATTACCTTTTTCACCCGAACTCCATAATGTTCTCAAGTGATAGAAATATGGATCCTTCTGAGAAAAGTGTTAAAGTTTGGTCGTTTGGAAAGAAATTAGCCAGTAAGAATGTTGATATATATATTGGTATCAGTGATTTCATTCGGAAGTTTCATTCTGAAAATGGATTTTTTTCTAATGCTACTCTTGATTATATTTATAATGCTGTTGAAAAACCAGAAATCAACGAAATTGAATCAGAAGTTCTACGGTTTGGTTTTATTGGAAGATTGACAAAAGACAAAGGTTTCGATACCTATTGCCAACTTGTCGACAGGTTTAAAGAAAAATACCCTAACGCGAGTTTTTATGCGGCGGGTCGTTTTGTTATGTCTGAAGAAGGTAAAGAGTTAGAATCTCTTGCAAATCAAAAAGGAATAAAACTGCTTGGTTTTATACCGTCAAGTCAGTTTCTTTCTCAGATTGATGTGGTTGTTCTCCCGATAAAATGGCGAGAGCCTTTCGGGCGTGTTGTTTTAGAGTCTGTTTTGGCAAAAAAAATTGTTTTGACTAATGCAGTTGGTGGGATATCAGAACTTGAGACATTATTTCCAACAATATATTTCATGGAGAATTTGGATACAGTAAATCTCTCTGAAAAAAATGTCGAAGTAAGGAATAGCGAAATGTTCAACTGTGATGAAGTTACGAATAAGTATATTGAAATATATAGAGCGTAATCATTACTAAATTTCTTTTAGTACTTTTCAGAATTAAACTTTAAAGGATGACGGATGTTATTTGTTAATGCACGATATTTGACTCAAGAACTTACGGGTGTTCAGCGGTTTGCAGAACAAATATCCCTGTCATTGAATGATATTCGCGACGATATTATTTTTTTGTCCCCACCAGGGATTTTAAGAAAAGATGTCGCCGAGCAACTTCAAGTCAAAGAGATTGGTAGTAAAAGTGGACATCAATGGGAACAGATTGAATTACCTAGATTTTTAAAAAATAATAATTCTGGATTATTACTCAATTTAGGTAGTACTGCACCTGTATTTTATAATAATCAAATAGTTACTCATCATGATGTTACCTATAAACGCTACCCAGAAAGCTTCTCAAAAAAATTCAGGTTGTTTTATGGATTTCTTATCCCAATGATGCTGAAGCATAGTAAAAAGCTGCTTACTGTTAGCGAGTTTTCGAAAAAAGAAATCAATAATGTATATGGTTACCCTATAGATAAAATAGAAATAATTTATAATGCTGTAAGTGATGAGTTTAAAAGAACAGTGCGTTCAGATGAAAATAAACCTTACTTTCTGGCTGTGTCATCACCCAATTTCCATAAAAATTTTCATGGTATGTTGAAAGCATTTGAATTGCTAGGTGATAAATATAATATTTCTCTAAAAATTATTGGTAAAACAGCCACTAGTTTTTCCAAACAAGATTTTTCTTCATTAATAAATAAAACTGAAAAAATAGAATTTATGGGGAGAGTTGATGACAAAGATATGATCAAGTTATATCAAAATGCACTAGCTTTTGTCTTTCCCTCTTTCTACGAAGGCTTTGGCATCCCACCTTTAGAGGCCCAATCTTGTGGTTGTCCTGTAATATCCTCTAATATGGCTTCTATGCCCGAAGTTCTGCGAGATAGTGCCCTTTATTTTGATCCGTATAATGAACAAGATATTGCATCGGCAATGGAAAAAATAATCCTAGATAAAAAATTACGATCAGAATTGATTAGTAGGGGGGATGCTAATATCAAACGATTTTCTTGGAGCGACTCAGCCTTGAAAATTAGCCAAATCGTAGACGAAATATTGTCCCATAAAAAATGACAGGTATGCAAATGAAGATTCTCCATGCTGCAGAGACGATAAAGGGTGGCGTTGCAACGGTAATGAGGCAGCTTGTCGAAGATCAATTAGTACCTAATAAGAGAAATAATGTACTTTGCATTATTCCTCAGGATCAGCGCCAAGAGTTAAAAAATATTGGGAACGAATATTTAGTTCCTTATAGCAGGAAAGGGCGTGGATTGTCTTCTTTTCTGAGTTTTTTCTTCCTTTTCTTAAGAGTCGTTCTTAAAGAAAACCCAGAAATAGTGCATTTGCACAGCACTTTTGCAGGATTTATGGGACGGGTCGCTTTAATTTTATTGAGGCCAATACGGCGCCCAAAAGTAGTGTATTGCCCACATGCATTTGCATTCCTCATGCAATCATCACGTAAAAAACAGATAATCTATTCGTGGATAGAAAAAATCTTGTCAAGGTATACAGATGCTATTATCTGTGTTAGCGAATATGAAAAGGAAAAAGCCATAGAGGCTGGGCTTCCTTCAGAAAAGCTGAGGGTCGTTCATAATGGTGTCGCAAAACAAGATTCGAAAATTGTCCCATTAAATCCTTATCGTCATGACGTTTTCAACGTGCTGTTTGTTGGGCGGTTTGATTTTCAGAAAGGGTTTGATGTACTTGCTGAAGTTATGCGATCGCTAGAGAATCAACCGTTTCATCTTACCGCGGTGGGAGGGGCAGTACATAATGAGAGTTTTGAAGTTGGAAGCCTACCACAAACTACATTCACTGGTTGGTTAGATTCTGATGCTCTTGCTCCCTATTTTACGCATGCAGATGTTTTGGTCATGCCAAGTCGTTGGGAAGGGTTTGGAATGGTGCCTTTAGAGGCTATGAGTTGTGGGTTACCTGTTATGGCTACTAATTGCACTTCCTTACCAGAGGTCGTGAAAGATAATAGAAATGGTTATTTGTTTGAGATGGGGAACTCATCAGAAATTGTGGAGCGTTTAATTAATACGCCTAGGGAGAAATGGAAAACTATGGGAATGGAAGCCAAAGTAATATTCTTACAGAATTTCACAGCTGATAAAATGATTTCTAACACATCTCGCATCTATAAAGAATTGTTAGATGACAATACTTGAACTTCAATTTTTATGTTAATTCGACATATTGCGAGCTAAGCTTTAACAGTCCGAAGGGTTAATAGATAGTCAAATGATATTGAAATCGCTTGATTGTTCTAACTCTACGATTTGATATTTATTTTATTGTCATATTAAATAATGACATGGAAAAATCGATGAAAAGAAATAGTGGCCTATTCCAAGGCATAATAAGTAAATTGTCACTTGCCCTTTCAGATTTGATATTTTTTAATTTGTCAATTTATCTGGCATATTTTATTATATATAAGATTTTTGGCGATTTAGGTGATTTCATCCCAGAAGATCAAATATTTACGAGGGCTATAGCCCAACTGGTATTATCAGCCGTCTGTGTTATATGGTTCTGGACAAGGCTGAGGCACTATACTTACAGAAAGCCATTCTGGTTTGAACTGAAAGAAGTCATCCGTACATTGGTGATTTTTGCAGTATTGGATCTCGCACTAGTTGCTTTCTCTAAATGGAATTTCTCACGCTATGTTTGGATGTTTTCATGGGGACTGATTATCTTCCTTATTCCTATGGGGCGCGCGCTCACAAAAAGGATACTAAATAATTTTAATCTGTGGAAAAAACAAACTGTTATTATTGGATCGGGGAAAAATGCTTTTGAGGCCTATGCTGCTTTACAAAGCGAGGAGGTATTAGGTTTTGCTGTGTCAGCATTTGTATGTACAGATAAACCGTGTGAAGACAGTTACTTCAACATTCCAGTGATTAATAGCGAAGAAAAATTATGGGATTTTGTTGATACTGAGAATACACAGTTTATCGTTGCATTAGAATTTGAGCAACATACATTGAGAGATTGGTGGTTAAAAAATCTTGCGAAGCATAATTGTCGATCAGTATCTGTTATTCCAACATTGCGCGGAGTCCCGCTTTATGGGACTGATATGTCATTCATTTTTAGCCACGAAGTAATGATACTTCGAGTTAGCAATAATTTAGCTAAAAGATCATCGAGAATTATTAAACGCACTTTTGATATTGTCGGTTCTTTGTCTATTATGATCGCCCTTTCACCAGTGTTGGCTCTTCTGGCCTATAAAGTTTCTCGTGATGGCGGAAAGCCTATTTATGGCCATGAACGTATTGGGCATGAAGGTAGGAAATTTAAATGTTTAAAGTTCCGTTCAATGGTATTAAATTCGCAAGAGGTATTAAAAGAGGTCCTTGCACGTGACCCTGTTGCTCGTGAGGAATGGAATAAAGACTTTAAGTTGAAAAATGATCCGCGAATAACAAAGATTGGGGCATTTATTCGTAAAACCAGCCTCGATGAATTACCTCAACTGTGGAATGTTTTTATTGGTGAAATGAGCCTGGTTGGACCGCGCCCCGTGATTGAAGATGAACTTGAGCGTTATGCGGGTGATGTTGACTACTATCTAATGGCTAAACCAGGTATGACAGGCCTCTGGCAAGTATCAGGCAGAAATGATATAGACTATGATACTCGCGTTTATTTTGACGCTTGGTATGTTAAAAACTGGGCATTATGGAATGATATCGCTATTCTTTTCAAAACTATCGGTGTTGTCCTTAAACGTGATGGTGCATATTGATGCTATAGCCGATGCAGAGGAGTAACATCCTCTGTATAAAAATTACTAAAGTCGACTGGCTCAATAGTAGTTGTTTAATTTTTTGTTTTTGCACATATGACAGTGATGAGTGACAAATATGACTTTAACTATTTTTGGTATTATTTGGTGTTCTTTGACACTGCTTTTTATATTTTTCCCACCTAAGTATCTCTATGTATTGATGCTGACATCCTGTGTCTTTCAGGCTGCCTCTGTTTTCTCATTTGGTAGTCTCTGGATTACACCTTTCTTTTTTACTCAGATCTTATTCTTGATAAAGTTGAGTCCATATGTACTCGCTAATGGGTTTAGCATAAATATAAGTAAAGTCACCTTTCTATTCATAGTGCTTGTCATATTTTCAATTTTAATTACAATGTCTGCTCCCTCTATTTTCTCGGGAACCCGTGTCGTCTCATCCGCATTTAGCTTTGAGATAAATTATGCGACAAATGGAAAGCCACTTCGTTTCTCGATGTCAAATATATCACAGCTTTGTCTTTTTATTATAAATGTGACCACGTTGCTCGTAACTTATCGGTTTGCACCAAAAATAATAGACTTTAATCAGTTATATATATCGTATTATCTTAGTATTTTTATTTTCACTTTCTTCTCTCTTTGGTGGTTAGTAAGTAGGGAAACTCTTCCTGTCGATTTCCTGTATTCTAATGGAGGGTATTCTATTACAGCCCTAGCTGAAAATCGTTTGGCAAGTACTTACTCAGAACCTTCATCTGCTGGGGCTTTTATTGCCTCATCCTTAGCCCCCTTGCTTTTCGCACGAAGAAAGTTCGGTATACTTGTCCTTGGGATAGGTATGCTTTTCTTGTTGACCCTTAATAGGTCGTCAACTGCGATTCTAACTGCTATTACTTCGTTCTTTTTATTTTTTATTTTACGCGGAACTAACTCTCAACGTGTTTTAATTTCTTTATGCCTATTAGTCATTATATCGTCAATAGTATTTATTCTCTTCGGTGATACGTTGATTTCCTTATATGACCATAAAATGACTTCGGATTCTGGAATAATCCGTAGTTGGAGTAACTATTTGTCATTATCTGCCTTATCTGATAGTTATTTTCTGGGATTAGGTTTAGGTAGTAACCGTGCCTCTTCACTTTTACTTACAATATTGACTAATTTGGGTGTTGTTGGCTTTGTTTTGTTTGCAGTTGTTGTTTATGTCCTGACAAAACCTTTGTTCAAAAATAGAAGTGAACCTAACGCTCTTTTCTTTTTGACACTATTCTTTGGTTTCATCTTGGGTGCATTTTTCTCTGTTCCTGACATTTCATCTCCTTCTTTATGGATGTTTTTGATTTATATTGCCTCTGCTTCGTCATTAACTTCTAAGACTGATAAAGATGGTGTCCAAGGTGAATAGCTTAATGATTTTGTGTAAAAATAAAGAGTCTCGCATAAAAAACAGAATGTTATTTTTATACTTTCTTTCAGGCTTTGATTTTATTAAGAGGTTAATTCTACGAAATGGACTACTAATAAAATGTATATCAGCAGGTGAGAGAGCTTTGTCGGGGATGGTGATTCATTATTACTTAACTTAAAATAAATTAACCACCGCGATGGTGTAAATCCTTCGATCCTTTTAAATATTGCTTTTATATTCACTTGGTAATATATTTTTAATAAAACCAAGATGAAGATTACGATTAAATAAAATTAATGATATGTTATTTCTGGTTCTTTTTTCGAATTTCTTAAATGAATATCTCTTGGGAGCTATATTTTTCATTAATGTTTTATCATAAGTAGGAGGTTATATGGACCGACGAGCCATTTTAAAGAGAGCAAGCTATTCTTTGGCTGCTGCATTTGCGACAGATGCACTAGCGGATAGTAGCAGTAAAATAAACACTCCTACTAGCGTAGAACTGTCTGGTAAAACACGGGTTATGGAAGAAAAACGTTCTTTCTTTGGAACTCCGATTTTTAATTCAATTATTGTCTCATCTCGTGATGAATTACTCGAAGCTCAAGAGTTTATTAAAAATAATATAAAAAAAAGAACCGAAATCCACTTGGCAAAAGATTTTAAGCCGTGGATGGCTGCAAATACTGATATTGATTTGGCTTTTGTTACACTGGTTGGGCATGCTGATGGCACCGTGATCGATGCATCAGGTATCCCTGATGTAGAGGGAAATTATTTTATTCGATTTTATAACTCTAGAACTCTTGATATGGGAAACCTTCCTAATTTGGGAGGAGTAAGGATGTCAGGGCTCTTGATACAAGGACCAGGTAGGAATAGTAAGGTGATAGGACGCTTATTTCATAGCCCAGAGGGATTTCTTGGAAATATTATGATGGGGGCTGTCACTCTAACAGAGTTTGGTCGTGGCGATGTCTATCAGAGAAACGCATATAATATATGCCACTTTGGAGCTCAGATATTTAGATCTGGTATCCATATAGATATGCCATCAGGCTTCTCTAACTATGGTGAAAATATTGCTTACTTTGGTGGCGCTATCGCTACGTCTGCTGGAATAGGTGTTCGCAATAGTAACCCAAATGGCGAGTTCTATTTATCAGGTGTTTCTATTGATTATGTTGGGCGAATTTTAGAGGCAAATGCAGGATCAATTTCTATACATGGTGGTCATCATGAGTTTAATAATAAATCTAATCCGCTAAAAATGACGCCTTATTTTTGTGGCAAGGATCAGTCAGCAAGTATTGTTATTCGTGATGCGACTATTATGGGGTTTTCAAAAGGAAAACTCCCTGTCGATGCAATTGTTGAATCAGTTAAGGGCGGAGGGGGAGTGTATTTTTATAGTTGCCGACTTTTAAATCTTTTGACTCAACAAGATACTTTCAAAATTGGTAAGGGTATTTTCAGTGCGGTTGATTCCCGCTTGCTCAATGGTAATGGAAACTTTGCTGTTTCATTGCTGCTGAGTCAGTCGGAAAATCAATTAGCGGATGGTGAGTTTTCTTCTGATCAGGGCGGAGATTGGGCAATCTCTTTCGATCACAGTGAAAAGGTTGGAGAACTAGCTGCCATTACTGATGCTCCTACGACTAAATACAAATTACTACAAGAACCTAAAAGTAACACTTTACAATTTACTAAACTTGCTGATAGTGGTTTTCCGCTGAGTTTGACCGCAATGGTACCTGCTCGTAGACTGCAAAACTATACCTATAGTTTTAAAATCAAAGGTGATGGTAAGTGTACCGGGAAAATATTCGTATCAGCTTATTTTTTGAGCGTTTCCCATTTTAGTGAAAATGGCAACGCGAATCTCAAACGTAAGCTTCAACATGGGCCAGTACGTGAGATTGAAATAGGCTCGCTTGGTAGTAATTGGCAGCGTGTTTTTCAGTCCCCTTTAAGGTTACAGGCACCAGAATGGGCAACGCATTATATGTTGGTCGTCAACGCTAAGGCTATGTCACCAGGACGTTTCAGCTTGACTGATGCCCTGATTACATCCATGTAGAAATATATTTTGAATTTTCGATATACTGTAATTTAAATTGCGTAATTACCTGTTTTTGATACTGTCTTGCAGACAGTTATGTGATCCCTTCCCAATATCGGTGCTAGGATAAATCAGAGATCCGGGCCTGTTTGCAGGTTTCGGATAAATTCTGCCGGAGTCTGGTTATTTAACGAGGAATGTGGCCGGTACTGGTTATATTCCTGCCGCCAGTGTTCGATCTTCTCCTGAGCATCTTCCAGTGACAGGAACCAGTGCACGTTCAGACATTCATCACGCAGGCTGCCGTTAAATGACTCAACCAGGGCGTTATCTGTGGGCTTCCCGGGGCGTGAGAAGTCCATCGTTACCCGGTTTTCATACGCCCAGCGATCCAGCGTTTTCGAGATAAATTCGCTGCCGTTGTCCGTCTGTAGCCGCTGCGGTACACGCTGCTGTGTCTGCCTGATCCGTTCCATCACGGCGACCACATCGTCACCGCGAAGTCCCTGGCCCACCTCGATCGCCACGCATTCACGACTAAAATTATCGACTACAGACAGCGCACGGATCCGGCGTCCGTTGAACAGATTATCAGCAACGAAATCCATGCTCCAGCACTGATCCACCGCGGTCACGGCCGGGCGGATACGCCTGTGCCTGGCCGTCACGTGCCGCCGCGGGCGTTTTGACCGCAGGTTCAACCCTTCCAGACAGTAAATCCGATGGGTTTTCTTGTGGTTAACCAGCCAGCCCTCGCGCCGCAGCAGGATATGGATCCGCTGCACACAATAACGAATGCGGATTTCTGCAATCTCCCGTATCCGCTGCGTGAGGGCCGGTCATCGCGGCAGCTGCGGTAGTGGTAGACCGTTCGGCTCTGCATCATCAGCCGGCATCCCCTGCGAACCCGATGCGGTACGCCGCCAGCAGGTATTCGACCGCCTCGCGTTTCTGCACCGGTCTCAGAACTTTTTTCGGATGACGTCCTGCAGCATTTCCTTGTCCAGACTGAGATCGGCGACCAGCCGTTTCAGGCGGTGATTATCTTCCTCCAGCTGGCGCAGCCGACGCAGTTCCGTCACGCCCATGCCGCCAAACTTCTTCTTCCAATTGTAAAAATTAGCCTCAGAAATCCCCATCTTTCTGCACACTTCCTCCACCCGTGGTAAGCGTTCGGGCATCTCGTCTTGTGAAGGAAATATTGCTGCGGCATTCTACCTTCAGGAAATACAACAAACCTGAGGTGAACTATGACAATACGGTATTCTTACAGTGAACGGCAACAGTGACCCTGCCCCCGAATATGATCCAGTCATAATCAGGAATAACCGACCTCTTGACCCTGACCCCGTATGTGATCCATTCATAATCAGGAATAACCGGCTTCATGTTGGCTGCATATTCTGGCAACCGGCAGATTTTTCGGCAAATTCGGAAGGTGTCATCCAGCCCAGTGCAGAATGGGGACGACTCTGGTTATAGTGTATGCGCCAGGCCTCGATTTTGCACCGTGCATCCTCCAGGGACATGAACCAGCTCTCGTTCAGGCATTCCTGCCTTAACCTGCCGTTGAAGGACTCCACCGTAGCATTGTCTGTCGGTGTTCCCGGGCGTGAGAAGTCGATCCTAATTCCTCGTTCATACACCCATTTGTCCAGCATTTTCCCTGCAAATTCAGAACCATTATCTGTTTTCAGCAGCTGAGGTAAAGGACGCCTGAGCGCTATACTGTTCAGCATTTCTGCCACTTCTGTTGAACGCAGATTCTGCCCCACACAGATCCCCAGGCATTCGCGGGTGTACAGGTCGATAACCGTCAGCAGGCGCAGTCGTCGCCCGTCAAACAGCGCATCAGAGACAAAATCCATGCCCCAGACGTGATTCGGATACAGACCCTGAGGCTGCGGTTGTCGGCGCTGGGCCGATTTATTGCGCCTTGGCCGTTTGAGGCTCAGCGACAGCCCCTACTCGCTGTAAAGCCGGTAGATCCGTTTGTGATTATCGTGCCAGCCTTCCCGCCTGAGCATCACGTGTACCCGGCGGTACCCGTAATGAACCCGGCTTTCGGTTATCTCACGGATGCGTAGCCGCAGTGCGCTGTCGTCGGCGGCCACAGAACGATATCGAAACGAGCTGCGGCTGACCCGCAGCGCAAAACAGACCTGTCTCTCACTGGCACCGTAGCGGACTTGCAAATCCCTGACCCATTCGCGCAGACGTGCCAGCGTCAGCTCTTTTTTGCCAGCACGTCCTGCAGCATCTCCTTGTCGAGGCTCAGATCGGCAACCAGCCTCTTCAGCCGCAGATTTTCCTCTTCCAGTTGCCGCATATGCTTCAGCTCCGAAGGAGAAATGCCGCCGTATTTTTTACGCCACGTATAGAAAGTGGCATCCGAAATGCCCAGCTTGCGACAGACGTCCGGCACGGACGTCCCCAGCTCGGCCTACCTGAGGGCAAAGACAATCTGCTCTTCGGTGAATCGTGACTTTTTCATCAGCACCACCTCCGTTCAGGGGAGTGTTTATCATGCCGGAATTCTGTTTCTGTATGGAGCAGGATTTTGGGGCAGGGTCAAAAGGTCGGTTATTCCTGATTATGACTGGATCATATTCGGGGGTAGGGTCAAAAGCCGGATACTTCAGTTTAGACTGGCACTGTTTTCAGGGAGGAGATCACTCTCTAATTTTAAGTGAATGTGTTTTTGGTTATTTTGTTGTTTTTATTATATATTTTTTTATTTTATTGTCATTTCTTGACAACTTTCCATTACTGTTCTTTCTTTATATAGAGAAAATCCTAGTTTAGGAGAGTCTTGAAAGCGTAATTATCGCTTGTACAAAGATGGTTTTTTAATTTTTTAATAATTACTCCACTATTACATATCCAGTTAAGGCTTTGTCAAAGTGGAAATTTATTGTGTTTTTAAATATACCTCGAAGGGGGTTGGTATGGCTTCTCTGGTCTTTCAAAAAGAGGCAGCTGCAATTTTGTATGCTGTATTAGGTAAAAACGCGACCGATACTGTTTACGACAGTATCGGTAATAAGTTGCAAAGTGGAGTTTTATCTGCAGGGGAATATGCGCAATCTTTACTCTCATCTGTTGATGGACAGACTTTGTATGCAGGGAAAACTGATTTAGAAATTTTACAAACAATTTATGCAAAAGTGTATGGAGGTTTGTCTACAGGTTCGGTATTACAGGATTTATTAAATACAGGTACTTTGTCGGACGCTATTGATATCGTTGTTAATGATTTACTTGAGTATAATGGTTTTGATTCTTCACTTAATACGTCACTAACTAATTTCGATGCTACAATCAATGCTATTCTTTATCCTTCAGCCAACATCGCTGCTAGCTCTGGATCGGGAGCTGCAGATGTGCAAGCTATTTATCACGTTCTTGGCTCTGTACAAACTGCTGCAGGAATTAATTTTTTTGGTGCTAAAATCAATTCAGGTTCATTGACAGTTCAGCAAGTGGCAGCAAAATTTATTGGTGAGCGTACTTATATTACGTCTCTGAATAATAATGATTTTGTTACGCGATTATTTAAATATGGCTTCGAGCGCGAACCAACGGTAAGTGAACTTTCTGATTATGTCTCACAATTGGGTAGTGGGGTTTCGCGTAGCGCGATTGTTGTCGATATCATCGAAGCATTACGGGGCCCTGTCAACTCTACAGACGCTGTTGCTCAAGCACACTTTAATGACGCTACAACGGTTTATCAACCAGGTCAGCTTCCATCCCTGAATTTACAAGAACAAGCTGCTGCAGTATACCTTGCTGTTCCTGAACGAGGTATTGATGCTAGGGCGCTTGATAATTGGAGCAAATATCTTGCTATAAGTACCACTACTTATAAAGGGTTTATAAGCACCTTACTTGGATCCAGTGAATTCCAACGCAAAGGCGCGCAGCTGACAGGTGATGATTTTATTCAACATGTTTATACTGCGGTGCATGGTGTTGCTGCCAATGCAGGTCAATTAGCAGTCTACAGCGCGTTAGGTTCTGATAAATCGGCCATTACTCAGGCGATTATCAACGATTTGCGCACTTCGACGGCGACCGATGCGACTACGGTAACCCAGCAACACGGGTTTGAATTTGATATCGGCACCAGCTTGTTGTACAAAACTGCAGCCTCCCTGAGCACAACAGCGGCTGGTGGCAACGCTACCGGAACGGTTAATACCGGGGCTTCACATCAGATCAGTAATGCAGAAACTGCGGTATTGACCGATGTCCTGCTTGCCGCCAATGCCGCCAGCGTCGTTAACCTGAAGTTCGCCGATCATCTGGCGAATCTCACCATTAACGGCACCAGCGCAGCAACGGTTAACCTGTCAGACAACGGGGTTAACCCGGGTGTTGATATCACCGTGAATAACGGCAACGTAATCCTTAACGCCAGCTCCGGCGCGGATGATGTGCTGGTTACCGCTACGGCGGCTGTCGCTACCGCTACCGGTGATTTTAATCTGGGCGCAGGGAATGACTCGCTGAAATGGTTGGGCAATGCTGCGGTTGGCGGTGCTAATACCGTAGGTGCAGGCGTTTCCGGCAACGGTGGCGCTGGTATTGATACTATCTCCGCCAACTTTATTACCAAAAACGTCGTGATGTCAGGCAACGCCCTTGCTCGTACTGCGACTATTAGCAGTAACTCTTCACAGTTCAGCAATTTCGAGAAGTTGGATCTGGCGGGTTATATCGGCAAAGCAACGGTAAGCAGCGGATCCACTGCGGCAAACCATACCTTTGATTTTGGCGTATTAACCGGTAATGCCATATCAGAATCAAGCCTGACAGGGACTCTTAGCACCACTATCAATCAGGCTGCTACCTCTAATATCGGTTCGCAAGGCTTCGTACTCTCTGGCCTGGCCGAAGCGGTGAAAGTGATTAATGCCGCCGGGGGCAGTTCGGCGCAACTGGAAGTTACGGGTAATGCGACTGCGGCAAGCAGCGTGGAAATTACTTTCCTGCAGAATGCGACCAATCACTTTGATGTTAACTTTACCGCTACAAGCTCTTCGGATGTGAACGCAGGCTCTCTGGCGTTGAACAGCAGCAGTAGCCTGTTGTTCCCAACGGCATTAACCGACGTGAACATCGCTTCCGGTGGTACCGGTAACTTTGACAATATTTTGTCGCTGACCGGGACCAATGCTCAGGTACAAAACATCACCGTTACCGGCGATCACTTGCTTGACCTGACTCTGGGTAGCGGTTACAGCAACGTCCGTGACATCGATGCATCGGCCAACACTGGTGGCCTGAATCTTGATTCAAGCCACGGCGGTACCGGTGACGGTATCATCGTTCAGTTGCTGAACATTCTGCCACTGAGTGCTGTCACTACCGCGCTGCTGGCGCCGGTTCTGACTGCCCTGGGTCTGAATGGCTACCAATTGACGGTGGAAGGCTCTACAGCTGCCGACAACCTGGCGGCGATCGGTAATACTACGTTGACCGGCGGAACTGGTGTAAATACCTTCGAAGCCAAGGCCAGTAATACTCAGGCTGGTATTACCATCACCGACTTTGACAGTACCAAAGATAAAATTGTCGACGTTGCTTCTGCGTTGACCATTTCCGGCGATACCAGCGGCACCGCGGTGGCGGATTACGGCACCCGTGCTTCCGATACTCTGGATGCTCTGCTGGGTACGCTGGTTGGCGGTCTGACCAACGGCGTTATCGGGCTGCTGGGCGGTATCCTCGGCCTGGACAGCAGTAACTCACTGACCGCTAAAGTCGGTGTGGCATCTGTGGTGTTCGGCGGAACAGGCAATAACGCCAGCTCCTATGTGATTATCGATAATAACGATAACCACACTCTGGATACCAACGACAGCGTTGTTTACCTGACTGGTCAAAATCACCAGCAACTGATTGATACTTTGCATTACGCATGAGTGTAAACTCCGCAGAGTAATAGTTTCCATTGAAACTGTTAGTTATTAAATAATACGGGGAGGTTAAATCTCCCCGTTTTTTATTTGTGAGCAGTGTCATCATCTCTGACTTACCTCTCTACTGAACAATCCCGCGTTATTTATGTTGCCTTTCATCTTGTTGTTTTAACTGGTTTTAGCTTGATTGGTTACGAGAGGTTTTTTTCGCGTTCCACCTTGCCGATATCCACTTTCTCCACCTATAGTTAAAAAAAGTATCTGCAGTCTCGAGCATGTTTGGGGTGAGCCTTCTTTAGGATTTTTTCTATTTTTTCTTTTTAGGAATTTCCTTAGAGGAAATCAATGCGGATTGGACTGACAGTGCACATGATGTAAGGGCAGAAAGTGAATCAATTTATACCGCGCAATGAAATTGCGGATGTTATACGGACACGCAGCAAAATTTTCTGGACCGTTGGCATATTTACCGCATTTATTAATTTGTTAATGCTCGTCCCCTCGATCTATATGCTCCAGGTTTATGACCGGGTGCTTCCTTCACGTAATGAGATCACATTGCTGATGTTAACGCTGATTATGCTGGGTATGTTCGGCATGATGGCGTTATTAGAGTATGTCCGCAGCATGGTGGTTATCCGTATTGGTAGCCAGTTGGATATGCGCTTGAATACCCGTATTTATACTGCGGCGTATGAGGCAAATCTTAAAAATGGCTCTTCGGATGCAGGACAGATGCTGGGCGATTTAACTACCGTTCGCCAATTCCTTACCGGTAGCGCTTTATTCGCTTTCTTCGATGCGCCCTGGTTCCCGATCTATCTGCTGGTTATTTTCCTGTTCAACCCTTGGCTTGGCTTGTTTGCGCTGGTGGGATCGCTGTTGTTGATCGCTCTGGCGGTTGTCAACGAAATGGTTTCCAAGAAGCCTTTGGGCGAAGCGAGCAAGCTGTCAATCATGTCCAGCAGCCTGGCGAGCACCAACTTGCGTAATGCCGAGGTGATCGAGGCATTGGGCATGTTGCCTAATCTTAAACAACGTTGGTTTACATTGCACCAACGCTTCCTCAACAGCCAACGTGTGGCTAGCGAACGCGCCACCACCGTTACCTCAATCACCAAGTTTGTTCGTCTCTCGCTGCAATCATTAGTACTGGGGTTGGGCGGCTGGCTGGCGATTGATGGCCACATTACTCCCGGAATGATGATTGCCGGTTCGATTCTCATGGGGCGCACGCTGGCACCTATCGAACAGGTGATCAACGTCTGGAAAAGCTGGAGTTCAGCCAAGCTCTCCTATCAACGCCTGGTAAAATTGCTTGATAAGCACCCGCCGCGCGGGTTGGGCATGTCGTTGCCTCGACCTGTAGGTGTCATCTCGGTAGAAGGCGTAACCGCCACGCCACCGGGTTCCAAAGCCGACGCGGTACTGCATAACGTCAGCTTTGCCATTCAACCGGGCGACGTGCTGGGGATTATTGGACCAAGCGCTTCCGGTAAATCCACGTTGGCGCGCTTGCTGGTCGGTATTTGGCCGGTAAGCGAAGGCATTGTACGGCTTGATAACGCCGATATTTATCAATGGAACAAAGACGAGTTGGGACCCTATATCGGTTACCTGCCGCAGGACATTGAATTGTTCGCCGGCACCATTGCAGAGAATATCGCGCGTTTTAACGCTATCGATTCAGAGAAAGTGATTGAGGCCGCCAAACTGGCTGGTGTGCATGAACTGATTCTGCGTTTCCCTAATGGTTATGATTCGGTCATAGGCAACGGTGGTGCAGGGCTCTCTGGTGGGCAGAAGCAGCGTATTGGGCTAGCGCGTGCGTTGTATGGCGATCCTTCCCTGATCGTGTTGGATGAACCTAATTCCAACCTGGATGATGCCGGTGAAAAGGCGCTGAATCAGGCGATTCTGTTCCTTAAGCAACGCAATAAAACGGTGATTCTGATTACCCATCGAACCAATCTGCTGTCGATGACCAGCAAATTGTTGTTGCTGGTGAACGGCACCGTCAATGCATTTGGCCCAACTCAGCAGGTGTTGCAGGCGCTGGCGAATGCTCAGAAAGCGCAGACTCCACAGCAGGCGGTTCGCGCAGTCAATTCCGAGCCGGACGAAGGCAATATCCCAAAAACTCAAATTAATTAAGCTGTGAACTTGCCGGGCGGCGCTGAAATGCGTCGTCTGCAGTCAAAGGAGTTGGTATGTCTACGCACATTGGTGAGCCGCAAGACTCGTATTCAGAGCAGATCCCCCAGGATGAGCGGCGTTTCACCCGCATGGGATGGTTAGTGGTTGGGTTTGGACTGTTTGGTTTTTTTGCCTGGGCAGCATTTGCGCCGTTGGACAAAGGGGTTGCGACGCCGGGGTCCGTTACCGTCTCCGGCAACCGTAAAACGGTGCAGGCGCCAGCCAGTGGCATTATCACAAATATCGCCGTTAAAGAAGGTGACAAGGTTAAAGCCGGCGAGGTGCTGGTGCAATTGAGCCAGGTGCAAGCACTGGCTCAGGTCGCTTCGCTGCGGGACCAGTACTACACCACGCTGGCTTCGGAAGGGCGGTTGCTCGCCGAGCGAGATGGGTTAACCAAAGTCACTTTCTCCCCCGTTTTTGAGCAAATCAAAGATCAGCCACGTGTGGCCGAAATTATTGCATTGCAAACACAGTTGTTTTCTTCCCGGCGCCTGGGGCTGCAAAGCGAAATCGACGGCTATAAGCAGTCAATGGATGGCATGCGTTTCCAATTGAAAGGCCTGCAGGACTCACGGGTTAACAAACAGATTCAGCTTTCGAGTCTGCGCGAGCAGATGAACAGCATGAAACAGCTGGCTGCGGACGGCTATTTGCCGCGTAACCGCTATCTGGAAGTTCAGCGCCAGTTTGCCGAGGTGAACAGCAGCATCGATGAAACCGTTGGACGAATTGGCCAACTGCAAAAGCAGTTGCAGGAGTCTCAGCAGCGGATCGACCAACGTTTTGCCGATTATCAGCGTGAGGTCCGAACCCAGTTGGCGCAGACCCAAATGGATGCCAGCGAATTCAGAAATAAACTTGAAATGGCGAATTTTGAGCTCGGCAACACGGCCATCACTTCGTCGGTGGATGGCACCGTGGTCGGATTAAGTATCTTTACTCAGGGGGGCGTCGTGGGAGCGGGTGACCACCTGATGGACGTTGTACCCAGTCAGGCTACGCTGGTGGTGGACTCCCGCCTCAAGGTGGAACTGGTCGATAAAGTGTACAACGGGTTGCCGGTGGATTTGATGTTTACCGCCTTCAACCAAAACAAGACCCCGAAAATTCCGGGAACGGTGACGTTGGTTTCCGCCGATCGGCTGGTGGACAAGGCCAACGGTGAACCCTACTACCAGATGCAGGTTACGGTAACGCCAGAAGGCATGAAGATGCTGAGTGGGGAAGACATCAAACCGGGTATGCCTGTTGAGGTGTTCGTGAAGACGGGGTCGCGTTCGCTGTTGAGCTATCTGTTTAAACCCATTTTGGATCGCGCTCATACTTCTTTAACCGAGGAATAATTTTGATTCAATTTAAACGACAGGTTGCTGGCCTTGCTATCAGTACCCTCTTGTTTGCGATATCTGCGCCGGTTCATTCGATAGGGATTCTAGACGCATATTCGCTGGCACTTGAAAAAGATCCGACCTTCCGGGCGGCAATAAAAGAGAAAGAGGCAGGAGACGAAAACGAAAATATCGGCAGGGCGGGGCTGTTGCCGAAGGTATCGGGCAATTACCAGAATTCGCCGAGAAACTGGCAGACGCAAAAATTTCCATCGAGTGACATTTTTGGCAATGTCAGCGAAGTCACCCAGCGCAGGCAGTATCGCAGCTATTCCAGCTCGATTACGCTGACGCAACCGTTATTCGATTACGAGGCTTATGCGCGTTATAAAGCCGGAGTGGCGCAAACGCTGATGTCGGATGAGCGCTATCGCAGCAAGTTTCTGGATTTGGCGGTGCGGGTGATTTCCGCTTACGTGGAGGTGGCTTACTCGAAAGACCAGATCGCGTTGGCCTCCGCGCAGAAAGCGGCTTATAAAGAGCAGTTGGCGCTGAACGATCGTTTAATGGGGGCCGGTGAAGGCACCATTACCGACGTTTCGGAGACCCAGGCCCGTTATAGCCTGGCCGAGGCACAGGAGATTGAAGCGCGTGATGCGTTGGATGCCGCTCAGCGCGAGCTGGAGGTGATTATTGGTGTCCCGCTCAACCAACTGGATGAGTTGCAAACGTTGCGCCCAGGCAAATTCCAGGTGGCGCCGCTCATCCCTTCCAGGTTTGAGGAATGGCAAAAGATCGCTCTGGAAAATAACCCGACGTTGGCGGCGTCACGTCACGGTGTTGATGCTGCTAAATATGAAGTGGAGAGAAATCGCGCAGGTTTTATGCCTCAGGTGCAGCTTTACGCCTCACATTCGGAAAATGACTCCAGCAGCGATAACACGGTTAATCAAAAGTATCGCACCGACAGCATTGGCGTGCAGGTCAGCGTACCCATCTACGCCGGTGGCGGCGTTTCGGCGTCAACCCGCCAGGCTGCCGCACGCTATGGGCAGGCAATGTATGAAATGGATGCTCAGACGGGCACCACGCTGAATGATTTACGCAAGCAGTTCAATCTGTGCATCAGCAGCCGTGCCAAGCTGGCTGCCTACGAGTTGGCGGTCAAGTCGGCGACCACTCAGGTCACGGCTACCCGGCAAAGCGTGCTGGCGGGGCAACGCGTCAACGTAGATGTGCTTAACGCGGAGCAGCAGTTATACAGCGCGCAAAAGGACTTGGCGTCGGCGAAATATACCTATATCAAGGCTTGGATCACCCTGCTAAGTGATTCAGGTACCCTGGATGAGCATGATGTAAAGCGTGTGGCGCAATATTTTGCCATGAATCGTTGAGCAATAATGCGACAAACAGCCATTCCACTCTAAGTATTAATCTGAAAGAGCAGCCGAAAGCTGCTCTTTCTTGCTTTCATACGTTATGTTATCAGCTGGTTCTAGGTTAATGCACAGGGTTGAGTTTTTCCGTATTGTGTTTTTTTTGACATGAGGAGGGTTCTCGGCATCAAGTCTAATTGATGTGTTTGCCGCCACTTAGCCCTATGCCAGGGTGCTGCGCTGACTGCGCCTGCATGCAAAAGAGTGGCTAATAAATTGGGATAGCAAGAACAGTGATTGGTAACTGCAAGCCAAGGGCGGTAGCGTGGCTTGATTTTCCTTATGCATCCGCTCTGCTCCCGAAGTTACTGTGGGATGATGCTGAAGAATGTCATAAAACAGGCTGTAATGAAGACTAGGCGAAAAAATTTATTATGGGATTATTTTCTCGATTCTCAAAAAACAAATCGATATTGAATATGTTATGGCTATCTGGTGATAGCATCATTCGAATGGGGGTAGGGTTCTTGGTGAGCGTTTGGCTCGCGAGGTATATGGGGCCGGACCAGTTTGGTATTTTCAATTATGCACTTGCGATGATCGCAATATACACCGCTGTCGCTTCATTAGGGATGAATGGCGTTGTCGTTAGAGAGTTGATTCGGACTCCAGAAAATGCCAGTATTGTAATGGGGTCTTCTTTTGTTTTACAAATCGTGGGCAGTATATTGGCGAGCCTTCTCGTTATTGCGAGTACCATGTTGCTGAGACCGAATGAGTGGGATGTTTTACTTATAGTCTTAGTGATGGTGCCATCAGTATTATTTAGATCAACGGATATTATAAAATATTGGTTTGAGTCTACAATATCTGCTAAATACACGGTTATTGCGCAAAATATTGCATTTATTTCAAGCTCAGCACTAAAAATTGGGACGATATTACTCAGTGGTTCTTATATTATTATAGCGCTTACCGTTACGGTCGAGGCTCTCATTGTTGCTATTCTTTTGGTTTATTTATATCGTCGAAAAAAAATAAATATAGTTTGGAAATTTGATTTCTCGGCTGCAAAAAAATTACTGTCGCAAAGTTGGCCACTGATATTGTCAGGTCTCGCGTTAATGTTATACATGCGTGTTGACCAAATCATGATCGGCAACATGATCGATAATACGGCGGTTGGTGTTTATTCTGTCGCCGTGAAAATGGTTGAGGTTTGGTATTTCTTTCCTGTTGCGATAGTGTCTTCATTATTTCCTAAAATAATTAAAGAAAAGGATGTGAGTGAAGAACGCTATAATGAAAGAATGCAGTTTTTGTATGATTTGATGGTTGTTGCTGGTGTTGGACTCGCTATAACTGTAACGATACTCTCTGATTATATCATTGGTTTCTTTTATGGTGCGCAATATGCAGAGGCTTCCCGACTGATAAAAATATATGCCTGGGTTAGCATTTTTTATTTTCTAAGCTCCGCGAGTGGACGATGGTATATCAATGAAGGTCTGCAGGTTTATGCACTGACACGTAATATAATGGGGCTAGCGATAGGTATTAGCCTTAACTTTCTTCTTATTCCTAAGTATGGTTCAGAAGGGGCAGCGTTCGCTACATTAGTTGCTTATTTCTTTGCTTCATATTTCTTTGATTTATTTAATCATAAGACACGAGTTTCATTTTTGCAAAAATCAAAGTCACTATGGGTCTTTGGCGCAATCTTTCGAATTAAAAAAGCTATTAAAGGGTGATTTAAAATATGTCTAATATTAATTCTGATAAACGTCAGGTTATTTTGTATGGTGCCTTTGATCGGTATAATTATGGTGATAACCTGATGCCGATTCTGCTTGAAATGTACTTTAAAAAACAGCATGAAGATAAAATTAAAAACATTGATTTTGTCTTTGCATCAATTAAAGACTCCGATCTTAGAAATTATGACTGTAAACAAACGGTAGCAATGAGAAAGTTGTTGAATGCTCCAAATGATTCAACTGTTATTCTGGTTGGGGGGGAAATATTAGGGGCGGATGTGGGTATATTATATATTCATGTTCAAGAAAATCCTTTTGCTGTGAAATTTCTTCGCCTGCTGCGTAGAGTAAGCCCATCATTGTTGATTACTCTTGCGAAAGTGAAATACGATGCCGTGTGGGACTTTCCTTATATTCCTCAAAAGGAGTCATTCACCAATAATGTTAAGGTGGTATATAATACCGTTGGTGCAGTGCCTAACAAAGCTCAATTAGAAAAAATAAAACAGGCCGATTATATATCAGTAAGGGATGAGCGAACCTATAAGGGGGTGACTGAAATAGGGAAAGTGCAATTGGTCCCTGATTCTGTGCTGATGATGTCAAAAGTTGTCGATATGGATTACCTCGAGACAAAGGTTCGTGATGAGATCAAAAACGCATTAAGTAAAGGCAAGTTCATTACCGTTCAGGCTTGTCCATATAAAGTTAAGTTTAGCGCAAAACAGATGGCTGATGAGCTCGGAAAGGTACGTCGTGACCATGGCGTTGACGCTGTCTTACTGCCAATTGGTTATGCCAGTGGTCATGATGATGTTATTTTCCTTGAGAAAGTGAAGGCCTGCTCCGAAAAAAATCTTTTATTACTTAACGAGTTGACTGTTTGGGAGATTATGTACGTCATCGCTAAGTCTATTGGTTTTTATGGTACTAGTTTGCACGGTGTCATTACCGCTATGTCGTTCAAAATACCACATTTTTGTATTAATAATGACATCACAAAATTAGTATCATTCTTAGAAACATGGAGTGTAGCTCCTTACCATAAACCGCTCTCCGTCGAACAAATATCTGGAACTGTAAAACATGTTATTGAAGGACCAGCAACAGGTCTTAAAGAAGCAGTCGAACATGCACAACAATTAATATTTAAGAGTCTTGATGAAGTTGTTGATGTTTTATAAATGGCATCGTTAATTAAATTAATATTTTGCTGTTTTTTTCGGCTGATCAAGAGAGCTTAATATTGGAGTCACAACCCTGAGCTTATACTTGTATGTGATGCTATATGCGAACCGATGTCAAATGATGTTGTGATGAGTTTAATATTGTTATCATTTTAATAGTGGCAGGCTAGCAGAAGGGTTAAACCATGTCTAAAATAATTCCGGTAATATTTTAACGGGGTTTCAGAGTTCCTCGTTGGCGGGGGAACAATGAAAAAATCCCCCTGTGCAATAGTGTAAAAACGTGGTCGACTGCGATCGCATATAGAGTAGTTTAGAGGGGTTTATGAAAATTATAGTTACTGGTGGTGCTGGTTTTATTGGTTCAGCTGTTGCCCGGCATATCATTAATGACACGCAAGACCAAATTCTGGTGCTGGACAGTTTGACCTATGCCGGCAACCCTGAGTCTTTGGCGACTATTGCGGACAATGAACGCTATTCGTTCGAACAGGTGGATATCTGCAATCGTCAGGAGCTGGACCGTGTATTTGCTGATTTTAAACCCGATGCAGTGATGCATTTGGCCGCTGAAAGCCACGTTGATCGTTCTATTGATGGTCCTGCAGCCTTTATCGAAACGAATATTGTTGGTACTTACACATTGCTCGAAGCAACTCGTCAGCACTGGTCGGCTCTAGATGCTCAGGCGAAACAAGCATTCCGTTTTCACCATATATCAACGGATGAGGTCTACGGCGATTTGCATGGCACTGACGATTTATTTACTGAAACAACAGCTTATTCCCCCAGCAGCCCATACTCAGCATCAAAAGCTGCCAGCGATCATTTAGTTCGAGCTTGGTTACGTACTTATGGCTTGCCAACAGTAGTCACTAACTGTTCAAACAATTATGGTCCGTACCATTTTCCGGAAAAATTGATCCCGCTTATCATATTGAATGCATTAGATGGTAAGCCATTGCCGGTGTACGGCAATGGTGCTCAAGTCCGAGATTGGTTGTATGTTGAAGATCACGCCCGCGCACTATATACCGTAGTGACAAAAGGTATTGTAGGAGAGACTTATAATATCGGTGGTCATAACGAGCGTAAAAATATTGAAGTAGTTCAGACTATTTGCCGTCTTTTGGACGAGTTGGCACCAGAAAAACCTGAGGGTGTGTCGAATTACGAAAATCTGATTACTTATGTAGCCGATCGACCTGGCCATGACATGCGTTATGCCATTGATGCATCAAAAATTGAAACCGAACTGGGGTGGAGACCGCAAGAAACTTTTGAGAGCGGTATACGTAAAACCGTTGAGTGGTATCTGGTTAATGAACTGTGGTGGAGCCGTGTAAAAGATGGTTCTTATGCAGGTGAACGCTTAGGACTGACTGGCTAAACAATTTTAAGGAATTTAACATGAAAGGTATTGTTCTGGCGGGGGGATCCGGTACTCGTCTTTATCCTATCACGCGTGGTGTATCCAAACAGCTGTTGCCTATTTACGATAAGCCAATGATTTATTATCCGATATCAGTACTGATGTTGGCAGGCATCCGCGATATTCTCATTATATCAACACCTGAGGACTTACCCTCCTTCCAGCGTCTGCTGGGTGATGGCAGTCGTTTTGGGATTAATCTAAGTTATGCGGTACAACCAAGTCCGGATGGTTTGGCGCAAGCATTCCTGATTGGCGAAGAATTTATTAATGGTGATCGCTGCGCATTAGTTTTAGGTGATAATATTTATTTTGGTCAAAGCTTTGGCAAAAAATTAGAGAACGTCGCTGAGCGCACTGACGGCGCCACCGTATTTGGCTATCAGGTCATGGATCCCGAACGTTTTGGCGTCGTTGAATTTGATGAGAGTTTCCGGGCTTTGTCGCTGGAAGAGAAACCAACAGTACCAAAATCCAATTGGGCTGTGACCGGGCTCTACTTCTATGATAAGAACGTTGTTGAAATGGCTAAGCAAGTCAAGCCATCATTCCGCGGTGAACTGGAAATTACCACGCTGAATCAGATGTATCTGGATCAGGGGAAACTTAACGTTGAGATCCTGGGCCGTGGTTTTGCCTGGTTAGATACGGGGACTCACGATAGTCTTATCGAAGCTTCACAATTTATTCATACCATTGAACATCGTCAGGGTTTCAAGGTCGCCTGTCTGGAAGAGTTAGCTTACCGTAAAGGCTGGTTGACTCGAGAACAAGTGGCGGAAGAGGCAAAACTGCTGAGTAAAACGCAATATGGACAATATTTAGCGCAATTGCTGGTGGAGAGATAAGATGCAGGTTATTGATACTCGAATTCAAGGTGTAAAAATCATCCAACCTAAAGTGTTTGGTGATGCGCGAGGTTTTTTCCTAGAGACTTTTGAAAAGAAACGTTATCAGGAGATGTTAAATATTGACTTGGATTTCGTGCAGGATAACCACTCGCGTTCTTCCAAAGGTGTATTGCGTGGCCTGCATTTTCAAAAGTTGAACCCGCAGGGAAAACTGGTCCGCGTGGTACGCGGTGAGGTTTTTGATGTTGTGGTTGATATTCGAAAGAGTTCCCCAACATATGGCGTTTGGGAGGGGGTAGTATTGTCTGAGGAAAATAAGACCCAATTTTGGCTTCCACCTGGCTTGGCCCATGGTTTCGTAGTTCTCTCTGAAACGGCTGATTTCGAATATAAGTGCACGGATTATTATAATCCAGCCCATGAAGGTTGTTTATTATGGAACGATCCGGCAGTTGGTATTGAGTGGCCAATTGAAAATCCATTGCTGTCGGAAAAGGATAAAGTCGGACAATTATTTAAGGAACTTGCGTAATGAAAGTTCTATTAACTGGTGCTAAAGGACAATTGGGTAGCTGTTTTCAGGACCGTCTCCCAGCTGATTGGGAGGTTTGGGCAACGGATTCTGATGTGTTGGATATTACCGACCTCGAAAAAGTGAAGCGCGCTGTAATTCATTATCAACCTGATTTTGTTGTTAATGCTGCTGCTTTTACTGCTGTTGATAAAGCAGAAACAGAGCATAAAACGGCCGCATTGATTAATGAGACAGGGCCGAAAAATCTGGCTTTGGCAGCGAACGAAATAGGTGCTCGTCTAGTACACATTTCAACAGACTATGTATTTGATGGTGAGGCCATTACGCCATATATTGAAACAGCTAAGACGAACCCTTTAGGTGTATATGGTAAAACCAAACTTGACGGTGAAATTGCCGTTAGCCAGATTCAACCCGATGCTTTGATTATCCGAACTGCCTGGGTTTTCAGTGAATATGGTAATAATTTTGTTAAAACAATGCTGAGGTTAGCGCAGGATCGTGAAACTTTGGGGGTGGTATCCGATCAGTTTGGATGCCCTACTTATGCTGGTGACATCGCTCAAGCAATTATTGTTTTGTTGCAGAACAAATCAGCAGGTGGTATTTATCATTTTTGTGGCGACGAAATGGTTGCGTGGAATGAGTTTGCAGAGGTTATTTTTTCATCGGCCTTACAACAAGGGGTTTTGACCAGAAAGCCGGTGGTTAATGGCATTACAACCGAACAGTACCCTACGCCAGCCAAACGACCAAAATACTCGGTGCTTGATTGTGAAAAAATAAAGAACCAAGGTGTAATACTTTCCCTATGGAAGAGCCGTGTTGATGAAGTTATTGCAGTTAGCAATAATAAGTAACGTTCCAGATTTAGAGAGTTTTTATTAATATAAAAATGCCCGTTTGTTGCTAACATAGAACTTCCTCTGCTTGCCATGAACAGGTATTTTTGTTGAGTATGCACCACTGCCTATGGGGTGCGTTCTGTCTCAGAGGGGTTGCAATGCAACATGATAATGCAATAGTCGTAGTCGTTTATAATAAAGACATTGAGGATTCAATTACACTCAATACACTTGTTAATTATGACTTTCATAACAGTAAGCTTGTTATTCACAACAATGGTCCTAAAAATATAACTTTGGGTGGTGATATAGCAAGGAAAATAAATTCTAAATTTAAAGTTGTTGAGTTGGTAAATTGCCTATCCAATTCTCCATTGAGCATGTTATATAATAAATTTATTCAAGATAATATTGACGCAAAGCAATTTATTATATTAGATGATGATTCTACTATTACTGAGGAGTTTGTTCAGGCTATAAATCGCAATGAAGCTGACATGGAATTACCTCGTATTATTTCGCGTACTGATCATGTAACTTATTACCCTATAGAGAAAAAGAAAGTAGTTACTGTCGATCGTGAACTTGATCCAAGAAAGTCATTCTCCATTGGTTCTGGATTGGTTATTCATCGTTCTTTGGTTGAAAAGTTTCAGAAACATAATATAAGCCTTTTCGATGAAAACTATGCGCTGTATGGTGTTGATGTGAGTGTTTTTCGAAGAATTTACCAATTAATAGATAAAGGTGAAAATTTTAAAATAAAAACGTCCTCGTTCCTTAAACACTCACTTTCCCGTACTGAGGGGAAGGAGAGTCCTTTCCGGATAAAAGAACGTCTTATTGATATCGCTGTCACAACAAGAAGATATCCGACGTTACGTATGCATATACACTTGTTGAAAAAGATTGCGATTAATCTTGTCGGATTTCAGTTTGACAATGTTTCTTCAATACTTAAAGCGTATTTTACGGGGATGCATCCACGATGCAAGGCTGTAGTTTCTCACCGTAATTTCTGAGCAGAGATACATATTTAATCGAGGCAGCTCTTTGGCTGCCCTTTAACCTCATTAAGTGATTTTTTATGTATCATGCCCTTCACTTCACTTGCAGAAAGATGCCGCCTCCAAAATATAACCCATTCGTTCAGAAGTACTTCTCGAAAAAATCATCTATTGCGTAATGATTATTCGTCTCTGTAAAAAGCACGTGATGTAACGACTTTACTCCGAGTGATTTTAATATTTATGGTGCTATTGATTTTTTATAGCAGAGGGTAATCCCCCCATTTTTAGCGGTGGTAATAAGTAGGAGCAGGTTAGGTGCTTAATATGTTGCATCGGCGTGAGGCCATTCCGTGCCATATTAGATCGCTCATGGTTATAGAACCACTGCCACTGTGTGACATACTCCTGCAACTCACTCAGCGGCTCAGGTTTCTCACGTTTAAACCGCTTTCTAGGTTTTATCCGCATATTCAAATAGATGCGGTAGACTCTTTTGTGGCTCTAGGCGAAGCCTTTTACATTGCGTAAATACAGATAACACAAGCAAAAAAACATTTTCGCTGACCAGAAAGATCCGACACGCCTGTCGGATACTGACTCCATGAAGTATCACCGCATACTGCGCCATCGCTTCCTGAATAATTTCAGACTTGAGGTACTCTTCAGAATACATCTGATTTTCGTCTTCAAGTTCTTTCAGCCGGCCAGCATCCATCCCGCTAAACTTAGAGCGACATTTTAGAAGCTGGCGCTGCTGATGCTATGTTCCCGGCACAGCTCAGATACAGGAGTTCCGGCTTCGGCCTGTTTCAGAATGGCAATGATGTAGCTGTCGGTGAGGCGTGATTTATGAGCTACCCGTACCCTACGGATCGTAGAAAACCTCAGGCATTCAGATTAGGAGAAAAGTTACTTATGCATGCACAGTTTTTTGGGGGGGGCTTACCGATGAGCTGCAAACGTTGCGCCCAGGCAAATTCCAGGTAGCGCCGCTAATCCCTTCCAGGTTTGAAGAATGGCAAAAGATCGCTCTGGAAAATAACCCGACGTTGGCGGCGTCACGTCACGGTGTTGATGCTGCTAAATATGAAGTGGAGAGAAATCGCGCAGGTTTTATGCCTCAGGTGCAGCTTTACGCCTCACATTCGGAAAATGACTCCAGCAGCGATAACACGGTTAATCAAAAGTATCGCACCGACAGCATTGGCGTGCAGGTCAGCGTACCCATCTACGCCGGTGGCGGCGTTTCGGCGTCAACCCGCCAGGCTGCCGCACGCTATGGGCAGGCAATGTATGAAATGGATGCTCAGACGGGCACCACGCTGAATGATTTACGCAAGCAGTTCAATCTGTGCATCAGCAGCCGTGCCAAGCTGGCTGCCTACGAGTTGGCGGTCAAGTCGGCGACCACTCAGGTCACGGCTACCCGGCAAAGCGTGCTGGCGGGGCAACGCGTCAACGTAGATGTGCTTAACGCGGAGCAGCAGTTATACAGCGCGCAAAAGGACTTGGCGTCGGCGAAATATACCTATATCAAGGCTTGGATCACCCTGCTAAGTGATTCAGGTACCCTGGATGAGCATGATGTGAAACGTGTGGCGCAATACTTTGCTCTAAGCCGTTGAGACAGAGTTTAACTTTGGTTATGAGTATTAGTCTGAAAGAGCAGCCTTGAGCTGCTCTTTTTTGTCACAATACGTTATGTTAGCTGCAAGTGGTGCTCCTGCCCTTACCCGAAAGTAATTCATCTTTCTCGTATGTTGTTTCATAGGCGGTGATTGGCTTTGGAGTGACTGTTTTTTAACATGTATACCACTGTTTATGTGTAATTGTATGACTTTAGAATGGTGGGTAGGTAGGTTTTAAGCCGCATTCTCGTTTATAAGCCAGACGATTGAGTAAAGGATTAATAATGTCAAAAATAATTCCTGTGGTTATGGCTGGCGGTACTGGCAGCCGGCTGTGGCCGCTGTCGCGCGAATCGTTTCCTAAGCAGTTTTTATCCATTGATGACAGTGGATTTAGCCTGTTGCAGCAGACTCTGCAACGTTTAGCCGGGCTCGATGGTGTGGAAGTCGCCGCCCCATTGGTTATTTGCAATGAGGGGCATCGTTTTTTAGTCGCTGAACAACTGCGTGAAATCGATCAACTTGCGACCAATATCATTTTAGAGCCTGTTGGGCGTAACACTGCGCCAGCTGTTGCGTTGGCAGCGCATTTGGCTGCCGAAGAAGACGAAGACAGCATATTATTGGTGTTGGCTGCCGACCATTTGATTAAAAAGGTTGAAAATTTTCATGCGGCAATAAAAACGGCAATTATGCATGCCACCGAAGATAATTTGGTGACTTTCGGTATTATTCCTGGGCATCCGGAAACCGGCTACGGTTATATCAAACGTGGTACTGCGCTCTCCAACCAATGCTTCAAAGTTGATGCTTTTGTGGAGAAACCTTGCCTGGAAATGGCGATTGAGTATCTTGCCAGTGGCGAGTATAGCTGGAACAGCGGTATGTTTATGTTTAAAACGGCCAAGTTCCTGCATGAGCTGCAGCAGTTCAGCCCAGAAATTTTCAGCACTACGCAACAGTCTGTGGCTGCCAGTCAGCGTGATATGAATTTTATCCGTGTTGATCAGGAAATATTTAAGCACTGCCCAAGTGACTCCATAGACTATGCGGTCATGGAGAAAACGCAGGATGCGGTAGTCATTCCTATTGATGCCGGTTGGAGCGACGTGGGCTCTTGGTCGTCCTTATGGGAGGTTTCCGAAAAAGATGGCTTAGGGAATGTCAACGTTGGTGAGGTTATCTCTATCGACTCCAACAATAACTACATCTCTTCGGACTCTGCTCTGGTGGCGACCATTGGTTTGGACGATCTTATCGTGATCAATACCAATGATGCGTTGTTGATCTCGACTAAAGACCGTGTTCAGGATGTCAAAAAGGTGGTTGATGAGTTGAAGAAACGTAATCTTCATCACTTCCGCCAACACTCCTCTTCTTATCGTCCATGGGGCAAGATCTGCGATATCGACAGCGGCGAACATTTCCAGGTCAAAAAAATCATTGTCCGTCCTGGCGAAGGATTGTCAGTACAGCGCCATCTTCACCGCGCAGAACACTGGGTGGTCGTCAGTGGTACGGCAAAAGTGAATGTTGAAGACAAAGAATTCTTCTTATCGGAAAATCAATCCACCTTCATCCCGGCCGGCAGCGTTCACACGCTGGAGAATCCTGGAAAAATCGATCTTGAAATCATTGAAGTTCGATCAGGGTTTTACCTTGAAGAAGATGACATTGAGCGTTTACACGATCGGTATGGCAGAGTTTAATTAAAGGGTTTGGCGATGGAAAAGTTAACGTGTTTTAAAGCTTATGATGTGCGCGGTAAATTAGGTGAAGAGCTGAATGATGATATCGCCTACCGCATAGGGCGCGCTTATGGCGAGTTTTTGAAACCGAAGACCATTGTTTTGGGCAGTGATGTGCGGTTGACCAGCGAAAGTTTGAAGCTGTCTCTGGCAAAAGGTTTACAGGATGCTGGCACCGACGTTATCGACATCGGTATGACCGGGACTGAAGAGGTTTATTTTGCCACTTCTCATTTGAAAGCTGACGGCGGCGTGGAAGTGACAGCCAGTCATAATCCCATCGACTATAACGGAATGAAGTTGGTTCGCGAAGGTTCACGCCCGATCAGCGGAGATACTGGATTACGGGCAATCCAGGAACTGGCGGAAACGAATCAGTTTCCTGCACCGGTCGCTACGCGTGGTAGCTATGTGCGTCAGGACGTGTTGAGTGATTACGTTCAGCATGTGCTGTCTTATGTGAATACCGAAAACTTCAAACCGTTGAAACTGGTTATCAACTCAGGCAATGGTGCGGCCGGGCATGCAATCGATGCGATCGAAGCCTCTCTTAAGGCCCTGAACGTCCCGTTGGAGTTTATTAAGGTCCATCATCAGCCGGACGGCACATTCCCGAATGGTATTCCTAACCCGTTATTGCCCGAGTGTCGTGCAGATACTGCCAATGCTGTGCGTGAACAGGGTGCGGATATGGGGATCGCGTTTGATGGCGACTTCGACCGTTGCTTCCTGTTTGATGAAAAAGGTGATTTCATTGAGGGTTACTATATTGTTGGCCTGCTGGCGGAAGCTTTCCTGCAAAAACAACCAGGGGCAAAAATCATTCATGATCCACGCCTGAGCTGGAACACTATCGATGTTGTGAACAAAGCTGGCGGCGTGCCGGTGATGTCAAAAACGGGTCATGCCTTCATTAAAGAGCGTATGCGCTCAGAAGATGCCATTTATGGTGGTGAAATGAGCGCCCACCACTATTTCCGCGATTTTGCTTATTGCGATAGCGGCATGATTCCGTGGCTGCTGGTGGCTGAATTGGTCTGTGTTAAGGGCCAGACGCTGGGGCAACTGGTGCAGGACCGGATTGCAGCTTATCCGTCCTCAGGAGAAATCAATATCAAACTGTCGCAGCCAGCAGCTTCAATTGAAAGCGTGAAGCAACACTATCTGGCCCAGGCCGGTGAGGTAGATTACACCGATGGGATCAGCATGGAATTTGCAGATTGGCGCTTTAACTTGCGTTCATCCAATACCGAACCGGTAGTGCGTCTCAACGTTGAGTCACGTGCGAATGTAGCGTTGATGCAAGAAAAAACAAACGAAATTCTGGCGATGCTGTCTCGCTAATGTCATTACCACGATGTTGCATCAGAACAGGGCTGCTATTGCAGCCCTGTTTGTTTGAATGAACGTCATGGGCGATAATCAAAATTTATATCTTTAGCGCCATAGGCGCGTATAAGGAGTTGTTATGGCGATTTTAGTCACTGGCGGTGCCGGTTATATTGGTTCTCATACCGTGCTGGCCTTGTTGGGGCGTGGCGAAGATGTTGTTGTGCTGGATAATCTGTCGAATTCATCAGAGGAGTCGTTGCACCGCGTCGAACAGTTGGCTGGTAAAGCGGCAACGTTCTACCAAGGCGATATTCAGGATGGTGAATGTTTGCGCAACATCTTCGACGAGAATAAGATTTCAGCCGTGATCCACTTTGCCGGCCTGAAAGCAGTCGGTGAGTCAACTCGCAAACCACTTGAATATTATCAAAATAATGTTTCTGGTACTCTGGTATTACTGGAAGAAATGCGTCGCGCAGGGGTGAGCAAGTTCATCTTCAGCTCTTCCGCAACGGTCTATGGTGCCAATTCCCCTGTTCCTTATGTTGAAACCACGCCGATCGGCGGTACCACCAGCCCTTACGGCACATCGAAACTGATGGTGGAGCAAATTCTACAGGACTTCGCCAAGGCCGAGCCTCAATTCTCCATTATTGCCCTGCGATACTTCAACCCAGTCGGGGCCCATGAGTCGGGGATGATTGGTGAAGATCCAAACGGTATCCCAAATAACCTGTTGCCTTACATTTCTCAAGTTGCCATTGGTAAACTTGAGAAACTGGGTGTATTCGGTGGCGATTATCCGACTGAAGATGGTACCGGTGTGCGCGATTATATTCATGTTATGGATTTGGCCGAGGGCCACCTGATGGCGATGGACCATTTGGATAAGATCGATGGGTTCAAAGCCTATAACTTGGGAGCTGGAGTTGGTTACTCTGTTTTAGCTATGGTCCAGGCTTTTGAAAAGGCTTCAGGAGTGAACATTCCTTACCAGATTTTGCCGCGCCGTGATGGCGATCTGCCAGCATTTTGGGCTGATGCCAATCTGGCGCGCCAGGAGTTGGGTTGGGAAGTACGTCGCGGGATTGATGATATGATGCGTGATACGTGGAATTGGCAAAAGAACAACCCGCAAGGGTACGGCAATAAACTCTAAGGCTGCGCTAACGTACAAAAAATCTTCAAAAGCCCCTATTTTGTGGGCTTTTTTTTATTAGCAGTACGTTGATATTTATAGCCTATGGGCTGAATGAGTTGATCAATAATCATTCTCAATAAATGGAGTTATTTATAACGTAAGTTACTATATTTTTGCTATTTATTGTGATTGATATTTGTTCAAAAGCCGATGCTTTCTATATCTATATACTTGACTCAATGTTAGCGCCAAAATAGGCGCGTATTTAGTTTTTTTCATTTTTTTCATTATCTTACTTTGATTTTTTAGTTGTGTTCAGGCTAACTGATAGGCAACTAGGTGGTCGTCTATGTGGTGTTAATGTATTAACCCTCAACATAGGTGTATACTTCAGCCCGAAGAAAATTGACATCATTTTGGCAATACACCCAAAATTGGCGGACGGAACGATGGGCCACAGTGGTAAACATTTGGTGTGTTGTGTTAATGAAACTAAAGTAGTTGGGAGTCTCCACAGAAATGCTTAAAGCTGTTATTCCAGTTGCAGGTCTTGGCACCCGCATGTTGCCGGCAACAAAGGCTATTCCTAAAGAAATGTTGCCAGTCGTTGACAAACCCCTCATCCAATACATCGTGAATGAATGTGTCGCTGCCGGCATTAAAGAAATTATTCTGGTAACTCATTCATCTAAAAATGCCATCGAGAATCATTTCGATACTTCCTTTGAACTGGAAAGCATGCTGGAGTCGCGTGTCAAGCGGCAACTGCTGGAGGAAGTTCAATCGATTTGCCCTAAAGGCGTCACGCTGATGCATGTCCGTCAGGGGCAATCCAAAGGTTTGGGTCATGCGATTCTGTGCGCTCGGCCTTTAATTGGCGATGAACCCTTTGCTGTGCTGCTGCCTGATGTTTTAATGGACGATGTTGCCAGCGACCTGAAAAGAGATAACCTGGCCAGTATGATAGCCCGTTTTGAACAGCAGGGTCGCAGTCAGGTGATGGTTGAGCCGGTGCCAGAAAAGGATGTTTCCAAGTACGGGGTGGTGGATTGCCGAGGTGCTGTGGTCGCGCCGGGTGAAAGTGTGCCAATGCACGCGATTGTAGAAAAACCAGCGCTTGATGAAGCACCGTCCAACCTGGCAGTGGTAGGCCGCTATGTTTTAGCTGCAGACATTTGGCCGTTGCTTGAAAAAACGCCTTATGGGGCTGGCGGTGAGATTCAACTTACCGATGCCATCGCTATGCTTATGGAGCAAAAGCCGGTTGATGCTTTTGCTTTGGTGGGGCGTTCTCATGACTGTGGCGATAAATTGGGTTATATGAAAGCGTTCGTAGAGTATGGCATTCGTCATCCTGTTCAGGGAACTGCATTCGCCGAGTGGCTGAAGGGGATGCTGCAGGACTAAGCCTTACAAGTGATTTGATGACGGTGAATCCAGCCTATTCCTAGAGCAATAGGGTGCGGTTGGATGTACCTTAGCGAGCACCCAGACCCGCAATAGAGAGGCTGTTGGGGCCACGATAGCGAAAGCGAGTAGGGGCGTGAGCAGTTTGCTGTTTTAATAAAAATCAGTGAGTTATCTCAAGTGTACTCTGGTTGCAGCAACGCCAGGGGCGGTAGCGTGGTTGAAAATATCGTTTAAAATTGAGCAGTACTTGATTCCTTCGAGCCAGTCATAGGTAAGTGTTTCTCATCAAGATCTGCACCGGTTGAAATGCTATTACGTTTCAGATGTTAGGGAATTTTAATCTTAAATCGAGTTTTTATATGAAGTATAGTCTAGGTTACCTCTGGGATTTGGCCGCGGTCATTACAGAGAAAGAATTAAAAGTAAGATATAAAAGTAGTTTCTTTGGCTATTTATGGTCAATCGCTAACCCATTGCTGTTTGCCATGATCTACTATTTTATATTTAAGTTAGTCATGCGGGTTCAAATCCCTAACTATACTATTTTTATTATTACCGGTCTTTTCCCTTGGCAATGGTTCGCCAGCTCAACGTCAAACTCGTTACACTCTTTTCTAGCGAATGCTCAAATTATTAAAAAAACCGTTTTTCCACGTTCGGTGATTCCATTCAGTAATGTGTTAATGGAGTGTTTGCATTTTTTATGCACGATCCCAGTTATTATCGTATTTCTTTATGTCTATGACATGCGACCATCTATTGATTGGATTTGGGGTGTTCCATTAATAGGCTTGGCACAAATGATGATGACTTTCGGTATTGCCATGATGTTATCAACATTGAATCTTTTTTTCCGCGATTTGGAGCGATTTGTCACGTTGGGTATTATGCTGATGTTTTATTGCACCCCAATTCTCTATTCCGGAGATATGATTCCAAAAGAATACAAATTCCTGATTGATTATAACCCCCTGGCCAATATGATATTGAGCTGGCGTGATCTGTTCATGAATGGTGTCATAGATTATCAACAGGTTGGCATGCTATACGGATATGCACTGTTGTTTATTATCATTGGCGTTAGTATATTCAATAAGCTGAAGTACAGGTTTGCAGAGATTCTATAATGAGCATAGCTATCGAATTTAAAAATGTGACTAAGCGCTATCCATTATATCATCATATTGGATCTGGCATTAAAGAGTTGATTTTTAATCCGCGCCGCGCGTTCAACCTGCTACGGGGACGTAGCTATTTGGCTATTGGCGACATTAGTTTTCAGGTTCAAAAGGGCGAATCAGTTGCGCTGATAGGCCGAAACGGTGCAGGAAAAAGTACTTCTTTAGGGCTTGTAGCCGGTGTGATGCGGCCTACCTCGGGTACGGTTAGCGTACAGGGGCGCGTGGCTTCCATGTTAGAGTTGGGCGGCGGTTTCCATCCTGAATTGACCGGCCGTGAAAATATCCGCCTCAATGCAACTTTATTAGGGCTGCGCCGTAAGGAGTTGAAGGAAAGACTCGATAAGATTATTGAGTTCTCCGAATTGGGGGATTTCATTGATGAACCTATTCGTGTTTATTCCAGCGGTATGTTGGCAAAGTTAGGTTTTTCTGTGATCACCCAAGTTGATCCTGATATTCTCATTATCGATGAGGTTTTGGCTGTGGGGGATATTTCATTCCAACGCAAATGCTTAAATACTATCAGTGAGTTTAAGGCAAAAGGTGTCACTATTCTTTTTGTAAGTCATAATCTTGCCGATGTTGAGAAAATTTGTGACAAGGTCATTTGGATAGAGAACCATAAAATGAGAGAAATTGGAGATGCTAAAACAGTTATCTCTCATTATAAAGAGGCAATGGCTTGATGTTTATGAACAAGGTAATCTTTAGGTAATACAAATGAGTAATATTAAAATTTACACTTGTCACCATAAGCCAAGTGCTTTTCTTGAATCTACATTAATCCAACCAATTCATGTGGGAAAGGCAAATAGTTTAAATGAGATTGGTTGCCCAGGTGATGATACTGGCGATAATATTTCATTCAAAAATCCGTTCTACTGTGAATTGACTGCCCATTATTGGGTGTGGAAAAATGCCGCTCCAGCTGATTATATCGGCTTTATGCATTATCGTCGTCATTTCAATTTTTCTGAAGATCAACATGCCCCGGAGGATAATTGGGGTGTGGTCAATTATGAGAAAATCGACGAACAGTACCAACACCAATACGGATTAAACGACCCCGACATTATCAAATGTTTAGCAGACGTTGATGTTATTTTGCCAAAAAAGTGGGATGTTAACGCTGCGGGTAGTAAAAATAACTACCAGCATTATAAGATATCCAATTATCTTCATATTGAAGACTATGATGCTGCATTGGAAGTTCTGGATGCGCTTTATCCAGAGTATAAGAGCGCGGCAGATAAATTTAATAACGCATCAGACGGTTATTACACAAATATGTTTGTCATGAGGAAAGACATATTTGATGACTATTCAAAATGGTTGTTCGCCATTCTTGATAAGTTAGAAGAAAAAATCCGGTTTAAAAATTACAATAATCAAGAAAAACGGGTTGTAGGTCATATTTCAGAAAGATTGCTAAATATTTATATCAATTATAAAATTGATAAGCATGAATTAAAAATCAAAGAGTTACAGCGTACATTCATTCAGCAGGAAACTTTTAATGCAAAGTTAAAACCTGCATTTCCAGTCAAAAATGTGCCGGTAGTAATCTGTTTTGATGATAATTATGCGATTAGCGGTGGGGCGCTGATTCACTCCATTATTGCCAATGCCAATCCGGAACTGAATTACGATCTGGTGGTGTTGGAAAATGGTGTTGCTTTAGCCAATAAAGAACGCTTTTTTACATTAGTTTCCAAACATGAAAATATTAATCTGCGTTTCTTTGATGTTAATGCTTTCAGCGAAATAAAAAGCGTATTTACGCGGGCGCACTTTAGTGCTGCAACCTATGCCCGTTTATTTATTCCGAAACTTTTTTCTGATTTTGAAAAAGTTATCTTTATCGATTCCGATACCGTCGTGGAAAGCGATCTGGCGGAGTTGATGACGGTGCCGTTGGAAGATAATCTGGTTGCTGCAGTAAAAGATATTGTAATGGAAGGTTTCGTCATGTTTGGTGCCATGTCGCAATCCAGCGATGGTGTGATGCCCGCGGAACAATATTTGTCAACCTCACTGGGTATGGCTAATCCGGATGGTTATTTCCAGGCCGGAATTTTAGTATTCAATATCGCTCAGATGAATAGAGAAAATACTTTTTCCAGCCTGATGGATGCCTTGAAAAGCAAGACCTATTGGTTCCTGGATCAGGATATTATGAATCAGGTATTCCATGGGCGCGTACATTATCTGCCATTAGAATGGAACGTATACCATGGCAACGGTAATACTGATGATTTCTTCCCGAACTTACGTTTTGCCACGTATATGAGTTTCCTCAAGGCACGTAAAAACCCTAAAATGATTCACTTTGCCGGGGAAAATAAACCCTGGAACAATAGGCATGTTGATTTCTTTGATAATTATCACAAGAATGTCGTAAATACGCCCTGGGCATTTGAGAGCTATGAACGATTAGTGACTTCAGTGGCGCTCTCGGGTAGCACGCAGAAAGATCATCATGTACCCGTACTAAATCTGACAAAGGTCAAAAGGTTACTAATGCCTGCCTTGAACAAGTTGGCACCAAAAGGAACTGTACGCCGCAACACATTGACGAAGTACTATTATAAAGTTAGACGCGTAATACTTGGGTAACATACTGATGAATAGCAAAAATGTTTTAATCGTTGGCGCTGGTTTCTCTGGCGCGGTTATCGGTCGTCAATTGGCTGAGCAAGGGCATAAAGTCCAAATCATCGATAGTCGCGAGCATATTGCAGGTAATTGCTATGATGCCCGTGATGAAAAAACTGATGTGATGGTACATACCTACGGCCCACATATTTTCCATACTGACAATGAGCAAGTGTGGAATTTTGTGAACCAATACGCCACCATGATGCCCTATGTAAATCGTGTAAAGGCTACAGTGAATGGTCAGGTTTTCTCTCTGCCTATTAATTTGCATACCATTAACCAGTTCTTTAAAAAGACCTGTTCGCCTACAGAGGCGAAAGCATTAATTGCTGAAAAAGGCGACAGTAGCATAACGGACCCTCAGTCCTTTGAAGAGCAAGCATTGCGTTTTGTCGGTAAAGAACTGTATGAGGCCTTCTTCAAAGGTTACACCATCAAACAGTGGGGAATGTCACCCGCCCAATTGCCGGCTTCAATCCTGAAACGTTTACCGATTCGCTTTAATTATGATGATAATTACTTCAATCATAAATTCCAGGGCATGCCGAAAGACGGATATACCAGCATGATTGCGGGTATTCTTAATCATCCTAATATCTCAGTGTCTCTGGGGATCGCATACCAGACGGAAACACGTGCGCAATATGATCACGTGTTCTACAGTGGGCCATTGGATGCTTTCTACGACTTCCAGTTCGGTCGTCTGGGCTATCGGACCCTCGATTTTGAGCGTTTTACCGTGGAAGGGGACTACCAGGGGTGTGCCGTAATGAACTATTGCGAGCAAGAAGTGCCTTATACTCGTATTACAGAGCATAAATACTTCTCACCATGGGAACAACATGACGGTTCAGTATGCTACAAAGAGTTCAGTCGGGCCTGTGAGGCGGATGATATCCCTTATTATCCTATCCGTCAGGTCGGTGAGATGAGCCTGTTGGCGAAGTATGTTGATTTGGCTGAGCAAGAAAAAAACATCACTTTTATCGGTCGTTTGGGGACTTATCGCTACCTGGATATGGATGTGACTATTGCCGAGGCTTTGAAAACGGCTGAGACCTATCTGGAAAGTCTTGAAACAGCACACTCAATGCCAGTGTTTACGGTCAGCGTCAGATGAATGCAACGGCGTTAATTGTTACTTTCAACCGATTGGAAAAACTAAAGCTCTGCTGGGCAGCGACGGTAGCGTTGCCCTTTCAGCACATTGTCATCGTTGATAACGCCTCTACCGACAATACTTTTGAATGGTTGAATGCAATTGATGATACGCGCCTTCATGTGATACGTGCCAAAAGCAACGGCGGAGGGGCTGGCGGTTTTAAACTGGGAAGCGAGTTTATTGCAGAGAACATAAACACCGACTGGGTGTTTATGTTTGATGATGATGCTTACCCAACGGCGGGGCTGATCGAGAAATTTTCTGCCGTGGTTCAATCAGGCTACGATGCTTATTGTTGCCGCGTGGTAGATATGCAGGGGGCGTTGTGTAAAATGAACGTACCCTATAGAACCATGCCTACCTCGATGGTGCAGACCTTAGAGTATATTCTCAGGCCCAAAAGTTACCTCCCTGATGAGCAACATGCGTCTGAGGTGGCGACACTTTCGTTTGTTGGCGCAATAATTCGCAAAGACGTTTTAAGCGCTAATCGCGAATCAATTTGGCCTGAGCTTTTTATTTATTATGATGATCTTTACTTCTCTTACAGGTTGAGTCAACGAGGGTATCGTATCCGATACTCACCCGAGCTGACGTTCTTACACGATGTACCGACTGCGAATGTGGGAGTCAACCCACCCTGGAAGGTCTACTATCTGGTAAGAAATCTGCTCCTTTCAAGGGCATTGTTCAGAAAAAATGAAAGACCATACTCAGTAGGTGCTATCGCACTGCGTATTACAAAATATTTACTTTCTTTTACATCCCAAGAGCGGAAAGCGGAATATATTAGATACGTAGTTCGCGGTATTGTTGACGGTATATCAGGTAAAAATGGTAAACAACATTAGCCGGTAAGAGTTAAATGAAAAAGATTTGTTATTTTATCAACTCAGACTGGTACTTTGATCTGCACTGGGTTGAACGCGCTTTTGCTGCTAAAGCGGCAGGCTATGAAATACATGTTGTCAGTCACTTTGTAGGCGATGATATCCTGCAAAAACTGACAGAGAAAGGCTTTGTATGTCACAATTCTTCAGTTTCTGAGCAATCCATTAACCCGTTCCACTTTGTCGGTTCACTTTTCAAAGTGTGGCGTTTGCTCAAGAAGATCAACCCTGATGTGCTTCATTGCATCACCATCAAACCTTGTCTGATGGGGGGGTTCTTTGCCCGCTTCTATAACAAACCCATTATCTTGGGCTTTGTCGGGCTGGGACGGGTGTTTATGGAAGATAAATTATCTATGAACATCATTCGTTTGCTCACCTTGCATTCCTACAAGCATATTTTTCAAAATAAAAAATCGTTGCTTGCCTTTGAACACGAGCACGATAGAGATCGTTTGATCGAGCTGACCCAGGTAAATAAGAATCAGACCGTAGTGATTGACGGGGCGGGCATCAACCCGGAAATCTACCACTATTCATTGGAAATAAATCGCGAAAAGCCGATTGTTCTGTTCGCCAGCCGTTTGCTCTGGAGTAAAGGACTGGGCGATCTGGTCGAGGTGAAAAAACGCTTGGCACTTAAAGGCGTTGATTTTGTGCTCAACGTGGCGGGTATTTCCATCGGCGACGATCAGGATGCTATACCTCTGTCGCAGATCGAAGAATGGCATCAGCAGGGTTTGATTAACTGGCTTGGCCGTTGCAGCGATGTGTACAGCTTGATTAAAGCTTCTAATGTGGTTGCGCTTCCATCGACCTATTCCGAAGGTATCCCACGCATCCTCTTGGAGGCTTCGTCAGTCGGGCGTGCCTGCATCGCGTATGACGTTGGTGGTTGCCAAAGTTTGATTATCGACGAATACACCGGCAGCTTGGTTGAGAAACGCAATATCGCTCTGTTGGCGGAAAAACTGGAGCATTTGCTTACCAGCCCCAGTAAAAGAGTCGAGATGGGGGTGCGCGGGAGAAAGCGCATTGAAAACAAGTTCGCCTCGTCTTTAGTCATTGACGACACTCTAAAACTCTATCAAAGGGCTATTTCTGCTGAAGGTTACTAATTTTTGACTGAAATACAGGAGTCTCATTTTGGCTTTTTTCGCAAAGCGATGGACGAAAAGGCACAATAAGGACATTCCCGTTCAGCTCATTGAAACGAAAGTCTTTTATCTAATATCTGCTGCCGGCATGCCAAATTTTGGCGATGATATGCTGACGCGTTATTGGGTGGATTATCTCCAAGAAAGGTTTCCTGGTTGTACTATTTATCTTGATGCGGTTGATTCCGTAGTCGCCTCGGAATTATTTCCAGCTGCCAGATGCGTGGATTATGTCTGGCGTCTGGCACAAGCTCTGGGTGATGAAGGCTCGGTTGAAGAAAAGTTTGCCGATTTTTACAAACTTCCTTTGCGTGAACGTCTTATGGGAAAGATATTTGGTGGCGCGCACAGCATCCATCTTTTGGGCGGCGGGTATATTAATGAGCTGTGGGGTGCGAACGTTCGCCTTATGGAGCTTACGGCCTATTTCGCAAAGAAACACGATTTGGTTTGTTACGCTACCGGCTTAGGATTGCAGCCATTGTCTGCCGACAATGCTAATAAACTTTCGCCCTTTATTCGTCAGTTCGATTACTTTGACGTGCGTGACCGAGCCAGTTTCGAAGTGCTGGAGCCGTTCGATATTCCTGCTTTGAGTTTCACCGGCGATGATTACTTCGCCTTCCCCGATCATCCGATAGGGCGCCTGATCGAGCGCGAACAGCCTACGTTGCACTTATGCATTCATACTGAGCTTTCTGAAAATGGCCTTTTGACGCAGAATTTGTTGGCGATACTTCAGCAGGCGGTTTCCTTATTCAGTAAGCAGTATCCGGATACCGCGATCAGATTTTATGAATTCAGACCAGGTTCCGACGGCGTGTTCTTCCAACAGATAAGGCAGTGTTTTCCGCAGGCTGAGTTCATTCGTTTCGAAGATATTTGGCGCGATGGTCTTCAATTTGCCGTTAATGATTTCTGCATTAGTTCGCGTTTTCACTTTCAAGTCATTGCCGCCAGTTTGGGCGTCGCAGGCATCTCTCTGTCTTGGTCAGATTACTATGATAACAAATTTGCCAGTCTGCAGCCGATGTCTGACTGGCCGATGGCCAGCCCTGAAGTTTCTGCGGATTCAATAGCGCAGTTGCTGGTTGAAAGACGCGCTGATCGCTCTGAAGGATGTGAGAAAATTTACCTGGCGAAGCGGAAATTGTTAGCCAGGCTGTATGATTTTTGAGTGGTTATAGACTGTTGCAAAGCCTATCGCACCAATCACTACCCACGCTGCTCAATCCTGAGTTAACATGTGTGCCACATCACAAAACCTGTTGGCCAAAGTTGTTAACAGGGTCATCCTCAGACAGGAGTTCCTAAATGTCCAAGCAACAAATCGGCGTTGTCGGCATGGCGGTAATGGGCCGCAATCTGGCATTGAACATCGAAAGCCGTGGTTACACCGTTTCTATCTTTAACCGTTCAGGCGACAAGACTGACGAGGTTATCGCTGAGAACCCGGGTAAAAACCTGGCGCCGTTCTACACCGTCGAAGAGTTTGTCGAATCGCTGGAAAAACCACGCCGCATTTTGCTGATGGTGAAAGCGGGTGAAGCGACAGACAAAACCATTGCTTCCCTGACTCCGCACCTGGATAAAGGTGACATTCTGATCGACGGTGGCAACACCTACTATCAGGACACCATCCGTCGTAACCGCGAACTGTCTGATCAAGGCTTCAACTTCATCGGTACCGGCGTTTCCGGTGGTGAAGAGGGTGCGTTGAAAGGGCCTTCAATCATGCCTGGCGGCCAGAAAGAAGCATATGAGCTGGTAGCGCCAATCCTGAAGAAAATCGCTGCGGTTGCCGAAGGCGAGCCTTGCGTGACCTACATCGGCGCTGACGGTGCCGGCCACTACGTGAAGATGGTGCACAACGGCATCGAATACGGCGACATGCAACTGATCGCAGAAGCCTATTCCCTGTTGAAACAGGCGCTGAACCTGAACAACGAAGAGCTGGCTGAGACCTTCTCCGAGTGGAACAAAGGCGAACTGAACAGCTACCTGATCGACATCACCAAAGACATCTTCACCAAGAAAGACGAAGAAGGTAAATACCTGGTTGATGTGATCCTGGATGAAGCGGCCAACAAAGGCACCGGCAAATGGACCAGCCAGAGCTCTCTGGATCTGGGCGAACCGCTGTCGCTGATCACCGAATCCGTTTTCGCACGTTACCTGTCCTCACTGAAAGACCAACGCGTTGCCGCGTCTAAAGTGCTGACCGGTCCTAAAGCTGCGCCAGTCAGCGGCGACAAAGCTGAATTCATCGAGAAAGTGCGCCGTGCGCTGTACCTGGGCAAAATCGTTTCTTACGCGCAGGGCTTCTCTCAGTTGAAAGCGGCTTCTCAGGAAAATAACTGGGATCTGCACTATGGCGATATTGCCAAGATCTTCCGCGCAGGCTGCATCATACGCGCTCAGTTCCTGCAGAAAATCACCGATGCTTACGCAGACAATGCCGACATCGCCAACCTGCTGCTGGCGCCATACTTCAAGCAGATCGCTGACGAATATCAGCAAGCGCTGCGTGATGTGGTGTCCTACGCGGTACAGAACGGTATCCCAACGCCGACTTTCTCCGCAGCTATCGCGTACTACGACAGCTACCGTTCAGCAGTACTGCCTGCCAACCTGATCCAGGCGCAGCGCGACTACTTCGGTGCCCACACTTATAAGCGTATCGACAAAGAAGGTGTATTCCATACCGAATGGATGGAATAATTAACCGAATCTAGTAAAGCCGCCGGGGAAACCCGGCGGTTTCATATAAAATTTTATAAAAATTACGAATTCTTCATAAAGTAAGTCTTGGGATAATAATTCAACAATGAGTTGTCATAAACAGCCTCGTTTTTATAATAAGAGTTAGGATGGAAGTTAACCTCCATACCAAGTAGTGAACCTAAGATGGCAATATGCAACCTGTCGGTATTCACAGTTTTATACTCTTGTAAGAAGCTGATCAGAGAACGCGTTGAGTTTCTGGCAAGATGCACGTTATCCCAAAAGTCACCATTCCAAGTGAGCGATATATCGTAATTATTTTCCCGATGTTCTTTTGTTAATGACTCGGAGTCTGTTCTATAACAGGAAACTGCCTTTTTTTTCGCAACGATTGAAGTTACGTAATTTTCTTTATTAAGATAAAATGCCATATCATGAGTCAATATAATTGATTCATTAGGGAGATAACCTAACTTCAATAATTTCGAATAAGATATTTTTTCCCTACAGCAAATAAATAATGAGTTTTTATTATTTTCAAAAAAATCTTCATACCCATTTATTGTTGATGGAAATATAATTGTTTTTGCAAATTTATGAATGTTGTCTCGTATGAAATCACGACCTTCGGCATAATAACCTTCAATAAGATTTCCGCCACCCCCAAAGAGTAAAATATCTCTTTCGGGTGTGTAATTTTCTGTGGCGTCATAAGGGGAAAAGTTAAAATTATTTCCTTCAAGGAAGTCATACGTCGCAGCAGCTATGACACCATCACCTGCATTTCCTGGATTGGCTTTGTAAATAAAACGATAATTTTCGCAATATGATTTTAACAATAGGGTCAGTGGATTTTCGTTTTTGTGTAACATCTTGTAACTCCGCGTTTCGCAATAACATAATAGTTGAAAGTACTGTGAACACGCTCCTTCGCATAGATAGATAGTATGTACCGTACTGAATTTTTGTTCTCATATCAACAACTATATATTTGTTACTAAATTATAATAAGAATAATTAAATTAGACAATAAATGATTTAAAAGGATTATTTTAGAATGAAGAAAGTTCTTATTGTTACTCCCGACATTGAAGGTCCAATTCGTAATGGGGGAATAGGCACAGCATTTACCTCTCTGGCAGTAAATATGGCCAAGGAGGGATTCGATATCGATGTTCTTTATACCTGCGGAGATTACTCTGAATCAGGTGATAAAAATATTGATTATTGGATTGATGTATACAGTGAGCATAACGTTAATCTTAGGGTTCTTCCTTCATTGAGCGAAGTTAATATTGACGCTCCATATTTTAGAAGGAAAAGCTATACTGTATATGACTGGTTAAAAAATAATGATAAGTATGATGTCGTCATTAGCTGTGAATGGCAGGCTGATTTGTATTATTCGCTCCTGAGTAAGGAGCAGGGGTTGTTCTTTGAAAAAACAACCTTTATCGTTAATACCCATAGTTCGACGCTTTGGGCTGATGAGGGCAATTATCAATTGCCTTACGATCAGAATCACATGGAATTGTATTTCATGGAGCAGAAGGTCGTTGAGATGGCGGATCAGGTTATTAGCCCATCCCAATACCTTTTAGACTGGATGAAAGATAAGAAATGGGTTCTGCCGGAGCGCAGCCAGGTTATCTTTAACTGCGAACCCTTTTCTATACAAGAAGAAGATGATCAGCTTATTCGTCCCCGTAGTAAGAAAAATAATGCCTCTGGGGTGGAGTTGGTTTTCTTCGGTCGTCTTGAAACGCGTAAGGGCCTGGACATTTTTCTGCGCGCTTTACAGAGTTTAAAAGATAATGAACTAGAAAAGGTATCGGCCGTTACGTTTCTAGGAAAAAGTGTGACGTCGGATAACTTTAATTCGATTGAGCATATTCGTGAAAAAACGGATAAGATCAAAGTAAAAGTTAATATTATTACCGACTACGATCGCACCCAGGCTGATGCATATATAAAGAAAGAAAATGTTCTGGTAGTCATTCCCTCGTTGGTGGAGAACTCACCTTATACGGTTTATGAAAGTCTTATTGGTGGTGTCAACTTCATAGCTTCTTCCGTTGGTGGCATCAAAGAGCTAATCCCCGAGGAAAACCATCCTGATATTATCTTTAACCCAACACCTGGTGAACTTTATCTAAAAATAGCCTCTCGACTTGATAACTTGAGCATTGCTTCGCAGCTTTCAGAATCTGTCGAAGAGATTAAAGAAAAATGGGTGGCTAAACTTAAAGAAGATTTTAAGACGCGTGAAATTGCCCCAGGCGTTAATCCTGAGCCATTAGTTACTGTTTGCTTGGTTCATCACGATCGGTGCCATTTACTGCAGCAGGCGATAGCTTCCCTCAAGACACAAACCTATTCGAATTTTGAGGTTATCCTTGTCGACGATGGCAGCGTAAAAGAAGATTCTCATCGTTACCTGAACCTGATTAATAAAGAGTTCACGGATAGAGGCTGGAAGATCATTAAAAGCTCAAATAACTATTTGGGCGCAGCAAGGAATTTGGCTGCAAAACACGCAGCAGGTGAGTACCTGATTTTCATGGATGACGATAACGTCGCCAAACCTGACGAAATTGAGATGTTTGTTAAGGCGGCAATCCACTCCGGTAGCGATGTCTTAACAACGCCAAGCGATCTGATCTACGGTGATGAATTCCCGTCGCCATTTAGAAAAATGAAGGATTGCTGGCTGCCGTTGGGTGCTGACATCAACGTAGCCAGTTTTGCCAATTGCTTTGGCGATGCTAATGCTATGGTAAAAAAGAACGTTTTTGATAGTCTGCACGGATTTACGGAAGATTATGGTATTGGTCATGAAGACTGGGAGTTTTTCTGCCGTGTAGCGTTGGCAGGCTATAAAATGCAGGTTATTCCTGAACCGTTATTCTGGTATCGCGTTGCTAATACGGGCATGCTGATCAGTGGTAATAAATCAAAGAATAATTTCCGCAGCTATCGTCCATTCATGACTCCAGGTAATCAAGTCCAGTATACGATGGGATTGCTACCCTCTTTTATGGACAAGATTAATAAATTGGAACGCGATCTTGCCTTTTACCGGAATAATGGGAATATGGGGGATGCTGGTACCCTCGGCACCATCAATGAAAAGCTGGAGTTTCTTATTTCTCAGCAACGAGATGGTTGGGCACATGATCGCTTCAACGTGTTAATTGACGCAGTCAATAGAAAAAACATATTTTACCGTGCTTTGAGAAAATGTTATCGTATCCTTAAAGGCCGTTGATTTAACGCATGATAAAAAAGCGCCGTTTTTACGGCGCTTTTTTTATGTCTGCATTCCAGTTGCCGAGATATTTAATTATCATATCTCCGAGGGCAGTGCATGCAATATGTTATTTACGATTTTATCCCATCCCGCAACAGAGATGTCATCCGCTTTATTATATTCTGCAAAACGTTCGATGTAAGAAATAAGAACATTTTCGCCTGCATGCTCAATGACGCCATGTTGACTACTGTCATCACTTTGGAAAACCACCAAAATCTTAGCCTTTCCTCTACGATTCAGTTCATTAGCTAGTAGCGCTATTACGTTCATATCAATTTGGTTATTATTCTTCTTAATGACGAAAATCTTTTTATTACTTTTTAGACCATCAAGAAATTTTTTAACAAGATAATTTATTTTATTTTTTTCGATCAGGTATTTTTCTTTTCGCTCATTTTCGGCATCATCAAAAACCCAATTGTTATCAATTTGGCTGCTATAGAGATCGGTATGGAAGATAATACCGTTATCTTTATCAACGAGCATATTGCTCCAGGTGGGCTGCAAATTGTCGAACTGATAGAAATTTACAAAATCACCTGTGACCAGGTTGAGCAGGTCTTGATGATCTTTGATCAATGACCAGCGAAAAAGACTACCATTTTCGAGACCTTTACTTCTCAGGTAGAAACCAAATTCACAGTTGTCACCCAGGCTTTCAAAGCGTTCCAGATCATAATTGTTCATTTTTTAACCCTACTAGATATTGCCCATATGATTCTCCTGTGTTGATTTTAAGTTAAATTCTTGTTTTTACATATGGATTTTATGTTGATTTATGTTGGGTTAATGTTGTTTAATTTCAATTAGATATAAAAAAACACGGACTAAGCCGTGTTTTTTTATTACTTGGAAAATCAGGTTATTTCTGGTGCCGCTCGCGCAGCCGGCCAATCACCTTGCTCAAATCCAGATCCTGATCCTGCAGCAGCACCAGCAGGTGATAAATCAGATCTGAAGCCTCGTTGGTCAACTCTTCACGATCGTTCACCGTGGCGGCCAGCGCGGTCTCCACACCTTCTTCGCCAACTTTCTGCGCAATGCGCTTGGTGCCGCTGGCGTACAGGCTGGCGGTGTAAGAGCTGTCCGGGCTGGCGGTCTTGCGTTCCGCCAACAGTTGCTCCAACTGATACAGAAAACCCCAATCGCTGGCGGCCGGGTGGAAGCAACTGCTGTTGCCCAGGTGGCAGGTTGGGCCAATCGGGTTGGCCAAAATCAACAGCGTATCGTTGTCGCAATCGGGGGTGATACTGACCACGTTCAGGAAATGGCCGGAGCTTTCGCCCTTGGTCCACAGTCGCTGTTTGGTGCGAGAGAAAAAGGTGACCTTGCCGCTCTGTTCGGTGGTGGCCAGCGCTTCCTGGTTCATATAACCGAGCATCAGCACTTCGCCGGACACGGCGTGCTGGACGATAACCGGCAGCAGGCTACCGGTTTTTTCCCAGTCCAGCTGGTTTCTTTGTTGTTCTGTTAACACACGCGAATCTCCACGCCTTGTTCTGCCAGGAACCTTTTCAGTTCGCCGATATTAATGATTTGCTTGTGGAACACCGAAGCGGCCAATGCGCCGTCGACGTCCGCATCGCGGAACGCTTCCAGAAAGTGTTCCATGGTGCCCGCACCGCCGGAGGCAATCAGCGGCACTTTGCACACGTCTCGCACCCGCCGAAGCTGTTCCAGATCGTAACCGTTGCGCACACCGTCCTGATTCATCATGTTCAGCACAATCTCGCCGGCGCCACGTTTTTGCACTTCCTTAACCCAGTCCAGGGTTTCCCACTCTGTGACGCGGGTGCGGCTTTCGTCGCCGGTGTATTGATTAACGTGATACTTGCCGGTGTCGGCTTCGAACCAGGTATCGATCCCTACCACGATGCACTGCACGCCAAAGCGATCCGCCAGCCGGCTAATCAACGTCGGGTCGGCCAGCGCCGGTGAGTTAATGGAAATCTTGTCGGCGCCGAAAGAGAGGATCTGGCTGGCATCTTCCAGGCTTTTAATCCCGCCGGCGACGCAGAAGGGAATATCGATCACCTCCGCCACGCGCGACACCCAGCTCTTGTCTACCACCCGGCCATCGCTGGAGGCGGTAATATCGTAGAACACCAACTCGTCTGCGCCTTCTTGCGCATAGCGTTGCGCCAACGGCACGATATCGCCGATGATCTCATGGTTGCGGAACTGCACGCCTTTCACTACCTGCCCGTCTTTCACATCCAGACAGGGAATTATCCGTTTTGCCAGCATGCGATAGCCTCCTCAACGCTAAATTTACCTTCCAGCAGGGCGCGGCCTACGATGACGCCCTCAACGCCGCTGCCGCGTAACTGGGCGATATCATCCAGGTTGCCGATACCGCCCGATGCCTGGAAGGCGATCTGCGGATAGCGGCGGCTGATTTCCTGATACAGCGCCACGTTAGAGCCGGCCAATGTGCCGTCACGCGAAATGTCGGTGCACAGCACGTGCTTCAGGCCGTAAGGCAGGAACTGCTCGACCACCTGTTCCAGCGTGGTGTCGGAGTTCTCCTGCCAGCCGCTGATCGCCACGTGCTTGGTCCCTTCGGCGTCGATGCGTACATCCAGCGCCAGCACCAGGGCTTCCGCGCCGTAGCGTTCGAACCAACCCTGCACCAGCTGCGGCTGTTTGACCGCCGTGGAACCGATGACGACCCGGGTCGCGCCCGCCTCGAGCAGGGCCGAGACGTCCTGCTCGGTGCGAATACCGCCGCCGACCTGTACCGGTACGTCAACCCCTGCCAGCAGTTTGCGCAGCAGCGGGATCTGGCGCGCCGCCGGATCCTTGGCGCCAGTCAAGTCGACCAGATGCAAGACTTGCGCGCCCTGTTGTTGATAGTCCTGCAGACGTGAGCGCGGATCGTTGCCGTAGTCGCGCTGCTGACCATAATCGCCCTGATGCAAACGCACCACGTTACCGTCGATCAAATCCAAAGCCGGAATAATCATGCTGCCTACATCTCCAGAAAGTTTTTCAACAGTTGCGCGCCGGCCGCTCCAGATCGCTCTGGATGAAACTGCACGCCGAAGAAATTGTCTTTTTGCACGGCGGCGGTGAAGGGCTCGCCGTAGTTCGCCTGGGCGATGGTGCTTGGGCATATCGGCATCGCATAGCTGTGAACGAAGTAAAAGTAGGCGCCGTCTTCGATGCCGCGGAACAGATGATGGCCCGCCTGCGCGGAAACCTGATTCCAGCCCATGTGCGGCAACGGCAGGCCGAAGTCGGTCATCTGCATCACCGGAGTGTCGATAATGCCCAGCGTGTCGATGCCGCCGCTTTCTTCGCTGCTTTTCGCCAGCAACTGCATGCCGAGGCAAATACCCAGCACCGGCTGGGTGCAGGCTTTGATCAGATCAATCAGCTCGCGCTCTTTCAATTGATCCATCGCCGCCTGCGCGGTGCCGACGCCCGGCAGGAACAGCTTGTCGGCGCGCAGCACGATCTCCGGATCACGGCTCACCTCCGGCTGGTAACCCAACCGCTGCACCGCATAGGTGACAGACGAAAGGTTGGCGCAGCCGGTGTCCAGAATCACCACGTTCATCACAGCACTCCTTTCGAACTCGGGAGGGTGTTGCCCTCAACGCGGATCGCCTGGCGCAGCGTGCGGCCAAACACTTTGAACAGGCTTTCGACCCGGTGGTGGTCGTTTTTGCCTTTGGTTTTCAGGTGCAGTGTGCAGCCCATGGTGTATGACAGCGAACGGAAGAAGTGTTCGACCATTTCGGTGCTGAGATCGCCGACGCGCTGGTAGTTGAACTCGGCTTTATATTCCAGGTGCGGGCGGCCGGAGATATCCAGCGCGCAGCGCGCCAGGCATTCGTCCATTGGCAGCACGAAGCCGAAACGGGCGATGCCGCGCTTGTCGCCCAGCGCTTTGTTCAAGGCTTCGCCGAGCGCCAGACCGGTGTCTTCTACCGTGTGGTGATCGTCGATATACAGGTCGCCTTTCACGTCGATGTCCATACGGAAGCCGCCGTGGGTAGCGATCTGATCCAGCATGTGGTCGAAGAAACCGACGCCGGTCTTGATCTTGCTGCCGCCTTCGCGATCCAGCCAAACGTTGACGTCGATCTGCGTTTCTTTGGTGACGCGATTAACCCGCGCGTGGCGGTCACGTTGGGTCAATTGGCGAGTGATCTCTTTCCAGCCCAGCGTGTCGCGCTGATAGCGCAGCCCTTGAATACCCATGTTTTCCGCCAACTGAACGTCGGTCGGGCGATCGCCGATCACATAGCTGTGGGCGGTATCCATCACGCCTGGTTCCAGATAGCCTTTCACCAGCGCGGTCTTCGGCTTGCGGCAGTCGCAGTTGTCTGCCGGCAGATGCGGGCAGATCAGGATATCTTCAAAGTGAACGCCCTGTGAGCTGAGGATCTGCATCATCAGGCCATGTGGCGCATCGAAGGTTTCCTGCGGGAAACTGGCGGTGCCGAGGCCATCCTGATTGGTGATCATCACCAGATGATAACCGGCCTGCTGCAAACTCAGCAGCGAAGGGATCACGTCCGGCTCCAGCGCCAGCTTGTCCAGGCGATCGACCTGGAAGTCTTCCGGCGGTTCAGCAATCAGCGTGCCGTCACGGTCAATAAAGAGGAATTTCTGGCTCACATTGGCTCCTGGCGAGTCTTGGTTGCTCCGGGCAGGGCTGACAGCGCATCGACGACACGCCGACATTCGTCGCGGGTGCCTATGGTGATGCGCAGGCAACCGGACAACCCAGGCTGTTTATTTTGGTCTCTTAAGATAATGCCCTGATCCCATAAGGTTTTAAACACATTACTTGAGGCAGTGAATCGTGCCAGCAGGTAATTGCTGTCGCTGGTGAAAACCTGTTCAACGCAGGCGCAGTTTTCCAGTTCGCGTTGCAGCCAACTGCGGTTGGCCGAGATCTCGGTAACGCGCTGACGCATGGTGCGGATCCCTTCGGTGCTGAGCGCCTGAGCGGCGATGTCGGCCACCGGCGTCGACAGTGGGTAGGGTGCAATCACCTTAAGCAGCAGGGTAATGAGATCTTCATTAGCCAACGTAAAACCACAGCGCAGGCCGGCCAGCGCGAAGGCCTTCGACAGAGTGCGCAGGATCGCCAGGTGCGGGTAGTCTTTTAACCAACCGGCGCAGCTTGCCTGTGGGCAGAATTCGATATAGGCCTCGTCAATTGCGACGATCGCCTTGCCTTTGGCCATCTCCAGCAGCGTGCGCAGGTCGTCGGGATCGATCAGATTGCCGGTCGGGTTGTTCGGGCTGCAGACATAAATCAGTTTCACGTTGTCCAGGCTGTCGGCGATAGCCGGCAAATCCAACTGCCAGTCTTGCCTGGCCGCTACGGTGCGGCGCTCCACGCCGAAGGTTTCGGCGCTGACGGCGTACATGCCGTAGGTCGGCGGGCAGAACAAAATAGCGTCTTTGCCCGGCTCGCAGAACGCACGGATCAGCAGCTCAATGCCTTCATCCGCGCCACGGCTGGCCAGCACCTGCTCTTTGTTAACCCCGGCGTAATCGGCGTAGCGCTCGATCACCAGCGCGGGCTGGCACTCCGGGTAACGGTTAAAGGTCTGGGCGGTCAGTTGGAATTCCGGCGCGGTCGGGTATTCGTTGGCATTCAGCCACACGTCGCCGTTGCCGCCCAGGCGGCGTGCCGATTGATAAGGGGTCAGCTCGCGAACGTTGGCGCGTGCCAGATTTTCTATGCTCATGCTTGCTCCTTCAGGGCGGCAACGCGCAGGGTGACGGCGTTTTTGTGGGCAATCAACTGCTCGGCGGCGGCCAGCGTTTCAATGGTGGCCGCCAGATTCATAAAGCCCTGCGGCGTCAGTTCCTGCACCGTCATGCGTTTCTGGAAATCCGCCAGGCCCAGGCTGGAACAGGTGGCGGTATAGCCATAGGTCGGCAATACGTGGTTGGTGCCGGAAGCGTAGTCACCGGCGGACTCCGGCGACCAGTCGCCAAGGAACACCGAACCGGCGCTGGTGATGCTGTCGACCAGCTCTCGGGCGTTACGGGTCTGAATGATCAGGTGTTCCGGGCCATATTGGTTGCTGATGGCAATGCACTCGGCCAAATCTTTGGCGACGATCAGTCGGCTGCTGGCCAGCGCCTGACGGGCGGTTTCGGCGCGCGGCAACTGAGCCAACTGCTGCTCTACCGCAACGGCCACCGCCTGCGCCATGGCCGCGTCCGGGGTCAGCAGGATCACCTGGGAGTCTGGGCCGTGTTCCGCCTGCGACAGCAGGTCAGAGGCGACAAACGCCGGAGTGGCGCCGCTGTCGGCGATCACCAGCACTTCGGAAGGGCCGGCCGGCATATCGATAGCCGCACCGTCCAGCCGTTGGCTGATCTGGCGTTTGGCTTCGGTGACAAAGGCATTGCCCGGCCCGAAGATTTTCGCCACACGGGGCACGGAATCGGTGCCGAACGCCATGGCGGCAATCGCCTGCGCGCCACCGACCTGAAACACTTCCCGCACGCCGCACAGTTGCGCAGCATAGAGAATTTCGTCGGCAATCGGCGGCGGCGAACAGAGCACCACGCGGCGGCAGCCGGCGATGCGCGCCGGGGTTGCCAGCATCAGCACGGTAGAAAACAGCGGTGCGGAACCGCCGGGAATATACAGGCCGACGGAGTCGATCGGGCGGGTTACCTGCTGGCAGCGTACGCCAGGTTGGGTTTCCACATCGACCGGCGGCAGTTGTTGCGCATTGTGGAAGGTTTCCACATTGGCCACCGCCACCGCCATCGCCTGCTTGACCTCGTCACTCAGGCGAGGGCCGGCTGCGGCGATTTGTTCTGCGGTGACGCGCAGCGCGCCAACCTCGGTTTTATCAAATTTGGCGCTGTAATCACGCAGTGCCTGATCACCCTTGGCCTTCACGTTGTCGAGGATTTCGCGCACCGTGCGGGTGATGCTGTCTTCGGCTGCGATCGCCGGGCGCATCAGCAGTTCTGCCCGCTGTTGCTCGCTGCAGTCCGCCCAATTGACGAGGGTATTGAAGGTCGACATGGCGTTACTCCATCATCTTCTCAATTGGCAGCACCAGAATGGAGCTGGCACCGAGCGCTTTCAGCTTCTCCATGGTTTCCCAGAACAGGGTTTCACTGCTGACCATGTGCATCGCCACGCGGTTTTGCGCGCCGGCCAGCGGCAGAATGGTAGGGCGCTCGGCACCCGGCAGCAGCGCGACGATTTCGTCCAGGCGCTCGCTCGGCGCGTGCAGCATGATGTATTTGGATTCACGTGCCTGGATCACGCCCTGAATACGGGTCATCAGGCGATCGATCAACTGTTGTTTCGCCTCCGGCATTTCGCCGTCGCGCTGGATCAGGCAGGCTTTGGAGCGATAAATCACTTCGACTTCACGCAGGCCGTTGGCTTCCAGAGTTGCGCCGGTAGAGACCAGGTCACAGATGGCGTCGGCCAGACCGGCGCGCGGTGCCACTTCGACGGAACCGTTCAGCAGGCAAGATTTGAAGCGCACGCCCTGTTTGTCGAGGTATTGCTTCAGCAGGTGCGGGTAAGAGGTGGCGATGCGGGAGTCTTGCAGGCTTTGCGGGCCGTTGTATTCGCTGTCGAGCGGTGCGGCCAGCGACAGGCGACAGCCGCCGAAGTCCAGGCGGCGCAGGGTGAAGTAACGCGGGTCTTCGCCCTGGGCGCGGCGGGTGAGCAGCTCTTCTTCCAGCACGTTCTCACCGATGATGCCCAGATCAACCACGCCATCCATGACCAGCCCTGGGATATCGTCATCACGCACGCGCAGGATATCAATCGGCATATTCTCGGCGAAGGCAATCAGGCGTTGTTGTTGCAGGTTGATTTTGATCCCGCAACGCGCCAGCAGTTCCTGGGATTCATCACTCAGGCGGCCTGATTTCTGCATTGCTATCCGTAAACGTGTTTTGTCCAGCATGGTAACCTCTGTTTAATCTGTAATTTTATGAATTTATTGTAAAAATTATTTTTCTGTCTGTCCGGAGCCAAAAAAAAACCCTCGGAAGAAATCTTCCGAGGGCTCTCTCTTGCATTCTGCGCGCCACTGGAAGATTAAAAAACCGTCTTCCAGCACACATCGCCTGAAAGACTAGTCAGGATGATGGTGATGATGGTGGTTGAACTGAATGCGTGTCATGGTGTTTTCTCTGTAAAATGTCGGTACAAACCGAATTGCTAATTAACCTAAACTATCCGCTGTCTGTCGCGCAACCCTTTTTTACAGTCATAAATTTAATTTATTGAAACAGGGTGGGTTATTAGCTAGACACGGTTTTACCTAAGCTTAAGCAGGGTGGATTGTATCACCTCACGGAGTGGCGTAGCCTTAATGGGCAGAGCGCTGCGATCTTCAAGAGAGGAAGATAATGAAAAAGGTAGCCATTATTGGTCTGGGCTGGTTGGGGATGCCGCTGGCCCTGTCGCTGATGAGCCGTGGGTTTGACGTGGTCGGCAGTAAAACTACGCCGGATGGCGTCGAGGCCGCGCGCATGAGCGGGATTGAATGTTATCGGCTGGAAATGACGCCTGATCTGATTTGCGATCCGGACGATCTGGAGCCGTTGCTGAGTGTCGATGCGCTGGTGGTGACGTTGCCCGCTCGCCGTACCGTAGAAGGCAGCGAAAACTACTTCAATGCGGTTCGCATGCTGGTGGACAGCGCGATGGCCTTTGGCGTGTCGCGCATCATTTTTACCAGTTCAACCTCGGTGTATGGCGAAACGGCCGGCACGGTGCGCGAAGATTCGCCGCTGAGGCCGGTGACGCCCTCCGGGTGTGTGCTGGCGGAGCTTGAGCGCTGGCTGCATGAACTGCCTAACACCTCGGTGGATATTTTGCGTCTGGCGGGGCTGGTTGGCGCGGATCGCCACCCTGGCCGTTTCCTGGCCGGCAAAGTCGATGTCAAGGGCGGCTCGCAAGGGGTCAATCTGGTGCATCAGGATGATGTGATTGCTGCCATTCAGCTGCTGCTGAAGCTGCCGAAAGGCGGCCACGTTTATAATCTGTGCGCGCCGGCCCATCCGACCAAGCGCGAGTTCTACCCTGCGCTGGCGGAGCAGTTGCATCTGGCCCCGCCACAGTTTGCCGCCGAGAGCGAGCAGGGCGGTCGGCTGGTGGACGGCAGCCGCATCTGCAACGAACTGGGGTTTGAGTACCAGTACCCGGATCCGGCACGTATGCCGGTCAACTAATTCGCCTCTCAAACCCCGCTGTCGCGGGGTTTGTTTTTTGCGCTTCCCGCGCCAATTGATTTAAATCCTCCAGCAACGCGCTCAACGCCTCCTTAGGCTGGCCGGGCCGTGTCACCAGGTTTAACGCCGCCTGATATGAGAGCGCTTGCCCACCCAATTGTTTCAATACCCCTTGTTCCACCCAGCGCGCGGCGTAATGGGTCGGCAGGTAGCCGAGATATTCCCCGCTAAGCACCAAATGGGCAACGCTTTCCATATGATGGGCAACCGCGCCGAGGTTTAACGGTGCGACAGGGCACAGCCGTTGCGCCAGCAGATAGCCACGTTTAACCCAGCGCGCATTTTCGATCTGTTCGCGGCTCGGTTGCTCGACGGTAAACAGCGGATGATCGTTGCTGCAATAAATCGCCTGCGTTTCCTGGAGCCACGGCTGATACTGCAATTCATTCAACTGCTGGCCAAAGTACCCGATCCCCAGATCGAGCTGTTGATTCAGCAGCCCCTGTTCGAGTTCGGCGGGGGCGCAAATCCGGCACTGCAACTGAACATCCTGATGCCGGTGCTGAAAATGTTTGATGGCGCGGCTGAACGGATTGCCCGGCAGCGACACCAGGTTATCCACCAGACCGATCTGCAGATCGCCGGTCAGCAACCCATTTAGCGATTGGCTCACCCGGGTAAAGTCGCGTGCCGCGTTGAACAGACTGCGGCAGGCGATCAGTATGCGTTCCCCTTTCGGGGTCAGCATAAAACCGGATCGGCCACGTTGGCACAGGCGAAAACCCAGCCGGGTCTCCAACGTGGCGAGGTGGGTGCTGATGGTCGACTGATTCATCAACAGCGCCTCCTGGGCGGCGCTGACGCCCTGGGCTTCGGCTACGGCGACAAAAACCCGCAGCAGTCTGAGATCGATATCGCTTAGGTTGGTGAGCACCTTTCCCTCCGCAAGAATAGCCGGCAGTTAACCTTCTGATAACATCATCGCAATGGGCATCCAAGGTTGGAAGCCTGCGTTCATATGTCATGGATTTGAAATAAAAATCAATAGTTCAATGTGTTACTGGCATCGGCGTTTTCGATGCTTACATTCCAAAGATGGAATGGTAGCCCTTTCTGGCGGCGGGTAGCCTGTGTTTGTTATCTGAATGTTGGCATTTTCGACGTCTGAGAAAAGGAAAAAACATGTTGAATCAACCCCAGAGCGGTAATGAGATGCCGCGTTTTGCCGGCATCCCCACCATGATGCGCCTGCCCGTAGCCGATGATGCCCAGGGGCTGGCTGCGGCCTTTGTCGGCATTCCTCTCGATATAGGCACCTCGAATCGCAGTGGAACGCGCTACGGGCCACGGCAAATTCGCCAGGAGTCGGTGATGCTCCGTCCCTACAACATGGGCACCGGCGCCGCGCCTTTTGAGCGGCTGCAAGTCGCCGATTTAGGTGATATCGCCATTAATCCTTACAGCCTGGAGGACAGCGTTCGTCGCATTGAGCTGGCCTATAACGGCATTTTGTCCCATGGGTGCGTTCCGCTGACGCTGGGGGGCGATCACACGCTGACGCTGCCGATCCTGCGCGCCGTCGCCCGCCATCATGGCCCGGTTGGGTTAATCCATGTTGACGCCCATTCTGACACCAACGAAGAGATGTTCGGCGAAAAGCTGGCCCACGGCACCACTTTTCGCCGCGCCTATGAAGAAGGGCTGCTGGAGCCGCAACGGGTGGTGCAGATTGGCCTGCGCGGCAGCGGTTATGCGGTGGACGATTTTGATTGGTCGCGGCGGCAGGGGTTCCGTGTGGTGCCTGCGGAAGCCTGCTGGTATCGCTCGCTGGCGCCGTTGATGGCGGAGGTGCGTCAGCAAATGGGCGGTGCTCCGGTTTACCTCAGCTTTGATATCGACGGGCTGGATCCGGCGTTTGCGCCGGGCACCGGGACACCGGAGGTGGGTGGGCTGTCGGTTTGGCAGGGGCTGGAGATCGTCAGGGGATGCCGGGGATTGAATCTGATCGGCGCGGACGTGGTGGAGGTCTCGCCGGCTTATGATCGTTCCGGCAACACGGCTCTGCTGGCGGCAAACCTGCTGTTTGAAATGCTGTGCGTCCTGCCTGAAAGATAAGACGCTGCGAACCCGGACCGGCGGAGCCGTTGCGCCTGAGTTCACATAACAACAAGCATACGGAGTGGCCGATGAATCTCGATCTGCTGGTAGTGGTGTTTTATTTTTTGATGATAGGGGCGGTGGGCTGGTTGGGCGTACGGCGAGCCGCCACCAAAGAGGATTACCTGGTTGCCGGCCGCAATCTGGGGCCGGGGCTGTATCTTGGTACGTTGTCCGCCGTGGTGCTCGGCGGCGCGTCAACCATCGGCAGCGTCAAACTGGGTTACACCTATGGCATCTCCGGCGTGTGGCTGTGCGGCGCGCTGGGGGCGGGCATTGTGGTATTGAGCACGGTGTTGGCCAAACCGCTGCTCCAGTTAAAGCTGTATACCGTCAGCCAGGTGCTGGCGCGCCGCTATCATCCGGCAGCCAGGGTCACCAGCGGTGCCATCATGTTGGCGTATGACCTGATGGTGGCGGTGA
>RCUM01000062.1_pt1 | contig 105063 bp, 90 predicted proteins | sample 2166141 | NCBI WGS metagenome assembly RCUM01 (sample SAMN09932756, study PRJNA488358) | compost metagenome | isolation source: compost soil in crotonic acid-enriched | place: Germany: Experimental Botanical Garden | reverse complement strand
GAGGAAGACCATGGCCCGCGTAACCGTTGAAGACTGCCTAGAACACGTGGATAACCGTTTTGAGCTGGTCATGCTCTCTACCAAGCGTGCCCGTCAACTGGCCACCGGCGGCAAAGAGCCATTGGTCCAGTGGGAAAACGACAAGCCGACTGTTGTCGCACTGCGTGAAATCGCTGAAGGCCTGATGAGCTACGAGTTCATCGCCGAGCAGGAAATCGTCCAGGATGAGCCGCTGTTTGCAGCGTTCGAGGACGAGTCCAACGAGGCCGTCTAAGCCTATGCCTGGTCGACGTAGCACGGCGCGGGATCACAGCTTACGGCAGGAATTATCATGCCGAGCATAGACGCCCTCGCCGATCGCTTATCGACCTACCTCGGCAACGACCAGGTCAACCTGGTCCGCCGAGCGTATTTCTACGCCGAACAAGCCCATGACGGTCAACGCCGTCGCAGCGGCGAGGCGTACGTCACGCATCCCCTTGCCGTGGCCAATATTCTTGCCGACATGCACATGGACCATCAGAGCCTGATGGCGGCGATGCTGCATGACGTGATCGAAGACACCGGTATCGCCAAAGAAGCGCTGCAAGCGCAGTTCGGTGAAACCGTGGCCGAACTGGTCGACGGGGTCAGCAAACTGACCCAGATGAATTTCGAGACCAAGGCCGAAGCCCAAGCCGAAAACTTCCAGAAAATGGCCATGGCCATGGCACGCGACATTCGCGTGATCCTGGTCAAACTCGCCGACCGCCTGCACAACATGCGCACGCTGGAAGTGCTGTCCGGCGAAAAGCGCCGACGCATCGCCAAGGAAACCCTGGAAATCTACGCGCCCATCGCCAACCGGCTGGGCATGCATGCCATTCGTATCGAATTTGAAGACCTTGGCTTCAAGGCCATGCACCCGATGCGTTCCGCGCGGATCTACCAAGCGGTCAAACGCGCCCGGGGCAACCGCAAGGAAATCGTCAACAAGATCGAAGAATCCCTCGGTCACTGCCTTGCCATCGACGGCATCCAGGGCGAAGTCAGCGGTCGTCAGAAACACCTCTACGGCATCTACAAGAAAATGCGCGGCAAGCGTCGGGCCTTCAACGAGATCATGGACGTCTATGCGTTCCGGATCATCGTCGACAAGGTCGATACCTGTTACCGCGTGCTGGGTGCTGTGCATAATTTGTACAAACCGTTGCCAGGGCGCTTCAAGGATTACATCGCGATTCCCAAGGCCAACGGCTATCAGTCGCTGCACACCACGCTGTTCGGCATGCATGGCGTGCCGATCGAAATCCAGATCCGCACCCGCGAAATGGAAGAGATGGCCAACAACGGCATCGCCGCCCATTGGCTGTACAAATCCAGCGGTGACGAGCAGCCAAAAGGCACTCACGCCCGCGCCCGTCAGTGGGTCAAAGGCGTGCTGGAGATGCAGCAACGTGCCGGCAACTCGCTGGAATTCATCGAGAGCGTGAAGATCGACCTGTTCCCGGACGAGGTCTACGTGTTCACGCCAAAAGGCCGGATCATGGAGCTGCCGAAAGGCTCCACGGCGGTCGACTTTGCCTACGCGGTGCACACCGATGTCGGCAACAGCTGCATAGCCTGCCGGATCAACCGCCGTCTCGCACCGCTGTCCGAACCACTGCAAAGCGGCTCCACAGTCGAGATCGTCAGCGCCCCGGGCGCACGGCCAAACCCGGCGTGGCTCAATTTCGTCGTCACCGGCAAGGCACGCACGCACATCCGCCATGCGCTGAAACTGCAACGTCGCTCCGAGTCCATCAGCCTCGGCGAACGCCTGCTGAACAAGGTGCTCAACGGTTTCGACAGTTCGCTGGAGAAGATCCCGGCCGAACGCGTCAAGGCGATGCTCACCGAGTACCGCCTCGAACTGATCGAAGACCTGCTCGAAGACATCGGCCTCGGCAACCGCATGGCCTATGTGGTCGCCCGCCGCCTGCTCGGCGAAGGCGAACAGTTGCCAAGCCCGGAAGGTCCGCTGGCGATTCGCGGCACCGAAGGTCTGGTGCTCAGCTACGCCAAATGCTGCACGCCGATCCCGGGCGACCCGATTGTCGGGCACCTGTCCGCGGGCAAAGGCATGGTCGTGCACCTGGACAACTGCCGCAACATCAGTGAAATCAGGCACAACCCGGAAAAATGCATCCAGCTCTCGTGGGCCAAGGATGTCACCGGCGAATTCAACGTCGAACTGCGCGTCGAGCTGGAACACCAGCGCGGCCTGATTGCCCTGCTGGCCAGCAGCGTCAACGCAGCCGACGGCAATATCGAGAAAATCAGCATGGACGAACGCGATGGTCGCATCAGCGTGGTCCAGTTGGTGGTCAGCGTTCACGACCGTGTGCACCTGGCCCGCGTGATCAAGAAACTGCGCGCCTTGACCGGGGTGATCCGCATCACCCGCATGCGTGCATAACCTGCCTATTACAAGGAGTCATATATGACCAAAACCGTAATCACCAGCGACAAGGCCCCGGCCGCCATCGGTACTTACTCCCAGGCGATCAAGGCAGGCAACACCGTTTACATGTCGGGCCAGATTCCTCTGGACCCAAAAACCATGGAACTGGTTGAAGGCTTCGAAGCCCAGACCGTCCAGGTGTTCGAGAACCTCAAAGCCGTGGCTGAAGCCGCTGGCGGTTCGTTCAAGGACATCGTCAAACTGAACATCTTCCTCACCGACCTGAGCCACTTCGCCAAGGTCAACGAGATCATGGGCAAGTACTTCGACCAGCCATACCCGGCTCGCGCCGCCATCGGCGTGGCTGCCCTGCCAAAGGGTTCGCAGGTTGAAATGGATGCCATTCTGGTCATCGAGTGATGCGCACGGCGCGGCCTCCAAAGCCGCGCCGACTGCTCTGCAAGAAAAGGTTTTGAAAGGATTCCACCATGCGCAAAGCGCTAGCTCTCCCGCTGCTCGCCATTTTCCTCGGCGGCTGCGCCAGCAACCCTGCCGACCGTGACATCAGCGGCACCTGGATCAATCAGGTGGCGATCGATGCCGCAGCCAAGGGCGGCCCCCTGCGCGAAGCGCTTCAGGCCTACGGCCCGAACCTGGAATGGGACGTCAACACCAAGGCCAGTCAGGCCCGCTACACCAACGGTTTTGAGAACGTCGAAGGACGGCTGCTGGGTGAACAGTCCGGCGCCTGGAAAGTCGACTTCTATGGCAGCTCCGCCAGTGAGCTGAAACGCGACGGCGGGCAACTGCAGCAAGCCGCCAGCGATAACGAACCGGAGCAGGTTTTCGACCGTGCACAGATTCCGGTGCCGGAAGGCGCACCGATCGGTGCCAGTTTCGAACGTGCACTGTATTCCGCCTACATGGGCGGCAACTGGACAATCGCCAGCGGTCAGGGCGAAGGCGGCACCGTGCAGTTTCAGGCTGACGGCCAGGTCTCCGGGCTGCCAGGAGCCGACCGTTATGCCTTGTGCCTGGCAGGTGATTGCGCGTCGATGAGTAGCACCAACGACAACATGTGGTTGCAGCTCAACGGTCAGGGCAATGCCTACATCTTTGCGCGCAAGGGCAAGGAACTGGAGATTTTCCAGGCCGTGAACACGGCGCTGGCAGATGAAATGCCGCAGTACACGCCGGGCGAGCGCAAGTGGTTGCTGGAGAAGCAGTAACCTGCTTCTGAATTCGCAGATATCCCCTGTAGGAGTGAGCCTGCTCGCGATAGCGGTGTAACAGTCAGCACAAGTGTTGAATGTTATGACCTCATCGCGAGCAGGCTCACTCCTACAGTTGTTTTGGGGTGTCAGGAAGTCAGCATTTACCTTCGAGGATCGCGGCATAGCCCTCGCGGTAACTTGGGTACATTGGCGTCCAGCCCAACGCTTTAGCCCGGGCATTGCTGCAACGCTTGCTGCCCGTGCGCCGAACGCTCGCGTCTTCCGACCATTCGGTAACGCCCAGATACTCACGCAACCAGCCCACTACCTCGGCCAAGGGTGCCGGCGCGTCGTCGACGCCGATGTAGAAATCCTCCAGCTTCACGCCCTGCCGATCTCTCTCCAACAGGAACGCCAGCAACCCTGCCGCGTCGTCAGCATGAATCCGGTTGCCATACAGCGGCGGCTCGACCGCCACGCGATAGCCGCGACGCACTTGAGTCAGCAGCCACTCGCGGCCCGGTCCATAGATCCCGGTCAAACGCAGAATGCTTGCCGGAATACCGCTGTTGAGCGCGACCTGCTCAGCCTCCAGCATCAATCGCCCGGAATAACCGGCAGCGATGGTCTCTGAGTTCTCATCGACCCACTCACCCTCCTGCTGCCCATACACACTGCTGCTGGAGACGAAAATCAGCCGCTCAGGCACCTGCCCATAGTCGTCGAGCCAGCTCAGGACATTCTGCAAACCCTGCACATAAGCCGCGCGATAACCGGCCTCATCGTGATCAGTCGCTGCAGCGCAATACACCAGATAGTCCACGGCACCCACCGGCCAGGTCGCCGGGCAGTCCTCATTGAACAAGTCGCCGGCAACGCCAATCACCCCGTCGGGCAGCTTCGAAACATCCCGGCGCAAGCCATGAACTTCCCAACCAGCCGCCAGCAATTGCCTGGCCAGACGACTGCCGACATCACCACAACCGGCAATCAAAACAGAAGGCGCGGACATCAAAAAACTCCTATCGGAAAGACACAGACTAGCGCTGGCAAAGGACGGGCGGCTAGCAATGAAGGAAAAAAAGATACTCTATTACTTTTGTTAACAAGAATTACTTGCAATAATGCACCTCACTTTTGTTCTCGGCCTCACGAGGCCTGGAAGAGCATCAACGTTTTTCTATCTCAGGTCCGGCCAGCATGACACGCAATCAAATCCCCGCTTCGCCAACCAATCGACCTCGCGCCTGGAGCGCGCTGGCGGCTCTGCTGCTCAGCATGATGCTGGCACCGACCGCCGCGTTCGCCGACGCACAAGCGCCAGCTACCCCGGCCGCGACCGAACAGCACGCAGCGGCCGCCAACGCGCCTCCCGCTGCCACTGATCCAGTGCAAGCGGTAGACGCTGCCGACGTACCTGAAGTTCTCGAAGCCGACAACAGCCTGGGCATGGCCCACGACCTGTCGCCGTGGGGCATGTACCAGAACGCCGACATCATCGTGAAAATCGTGATGATCGGTCTGGCCATCGCTTCCATCATCACCTGGACCATCTGGATCGCCAAAGGCTTCGAGCTGATGGGCGCCAAGCGTCGCCTGCGTGGCGAGATCGCCGCCCTGAAGAAAGCCACCACCCTTAAAGAAGCCAGTACCACTGCCGGCAAGGAAGGCACCCTCGCCAACCTGCTGGTGCACGACGCCCTCGAAGAGATGCGCCTGTCGGTCAACAGCCGCGAGAAGGAAGGCATCAAGGAACGCGTCAGCTTCCGCCTCGAGCGTCTGGTAGCTGCCTGCGGTCGCAACATGAGCAGCGGCACCGGCGTCCTCGCCACCATCGGTTCCACCGCGCCGTTCGTCGGCCTGTTCGGTACCGTGTGGGGCATCATGAACTCCTTTATCGGCATCGCCAAAACCCAGACCACCAACCTTGCCGTCGTGGCGCCAGGTATTGCCGAAGCGCTGCTGGCCACTGCACTGGGTCTGGTTGCGGCGATTCCAGCGGTAGTGATCTACAACGTCTTCGCCCGTTCCATCGCCGGTTACAAGGCGCAGGTTTCCGACGCGTCGGCAGAAGTTCTGCTGCTGGTCAGCCGCGACCTCGATCACCAGCCTGAGCGCAGCTCGCAACCGCACATGGTGAAAGTGGGGTAATCGGCCATGGGCCTGCATTTGAAAGAAGGCGCAGACGACGATCTGGCCGAGAACCACGAAATCAACGTCACGCCGTTCATCGACGTGATGCTGGTGCTGTTGATCATCTTCATGGTGGCCGCTCCATTGGCCACCGTGGACATCAAAGTCGACCTGCCTGCCTCGACCGCCAAACCGGCGCCGCGGCCAGAGAAACCGGTGTTCCTCAGCGTCAAGGCTGACCAGCGCCTGTACATCGGCGACGATGAAGTGAAAGCCGAAACCCTTGGCGCCGTGCTCGACGCCAAGACTCAGGGCAAGAAAGACACCACCATCTTCTTCCAGGCCGACAAAGGCGTGGATTACGGCGACCTCATGAGCGTGATGGACAAGCTGCGCTCCGCCGGTTACCTGAAGGTCGGTCTGGTCGGACTTGAGACGGCAGCCAAGAAATGATCACGACGCGCCATAAGCTGACGCGTTACAGCGGTAGCCTGGCCGTGGTGCTGGGCGTTCACGCGCTGGCCATCGCGCTGGCGCTGAACTGGACCGCCCGCCCGCCCATCGAATTGCCCCCACAGGCAATGATGGTCGAGCTGGCCCCGGTTCCGGCCCCGCCACCGCCTGCTCCGCCGAAAGTCGTCACACCGCCGCAGCCACCGGCTCCGGTTGAAGAGTTGCCGATTCCGAAACTGGCCGAAGCACCGAAAGCTGAAATCGCGGTGCAAAAACCCAAGCCAAAGCCCAAGCCTAAACCGCCGAAGCCGGTCGAGAAGAAGCTGCCAGATCCGCCGAAGGAAAAACCTTCCGAGGAGAAACCGGCCGACACCCAACCGACTCAGGCTCCAACGGAGAAATCCGCCCAGCCTGCACCGGGTCCGTCGCCGGCACAGATGGCTGCCAAGGCCAGTTGGCAAGGCACCCTGCTCGCGCATTTGGCCAAGTACAAAAAGTACCCGGCCAGTGCTCAGGCACGCGGTAAAGAAGGCTTGAACCGTCTGCGCTTCGTGGTGGATGCCGAAGGCAATGTGTTGTCGTTCGAACTGGTGGGCCGCTCCGGCAACGCCGATCTGGACCGGGCTACCCTGGAAATGATCCGCCGCGCGCAACCGCTGCCCAAGCCACCGGCCGACATGCTGAACAATGGCTCGATTGAAATTGTTGCGCCGTTTGTTTACTCGCTGGAACGCCGCCGCTAAGTAGCAAGATCAAAAGATCGCAGCCTCCGGCAGCTCCTACAAAGGATCGCATTCCAATGTAGGAGCTGCCGAAGGCTGCGATCTTTTGCTTTTTGCAGTAGTCGCATTGAGCGCTCAGTCTGATAACGTGCGTCTATCGATTGCAGCCGGTATGCTTGGCCCGCATCTTCATGGACGCTTGCTATGACCCTCACAGAATTACGCTACATCGTCACCCTCGCCCAAGAGCAGCATTTCGGCCACGCCGCCGAACGTTGCCACGTCAGCCAGCCGACCCTGTCGGTGGGCGTGAAAAAGCTTGAAGACGAACTCGGTGTGCTGATTTTCGAGCGCAGCAAAAGCGCCGTGCGCCTGACCCCGGTCGGCGAAGGCATCGTCGCCCAGGCGCAGAAAGTCCTCGAGCAAGCGCAAGGCATCCGCGAACTGGCCCAGGCCGGCAAGAACCAGCTGACCGCGCCGCTGAAAGTCGGCGCGATCTACACCGTCGGCCCGTACCTGTTCCCACACCTGATTCCGCAACTGCACCGGGTCGCCCCGCAGATGCCGTTGTACATCGAAGAAAACTTCACCCACGTGCTGCGCGACAAACTGCGCAACGGCGAGCTCGACGCGATCATCATCGCCCTGCCGTTCAACGAAGCTGACGTGCTGACCCTGCCGCTCTACGACGAGCCGTTCTACGTCTTGATGCCGGCCCAGCACCCGTGGACACAAAAAGAAACCATCGACGCCGGTCTGCTCAACGACAAGAGCCTGCTGCTGCTCGGCGAAGGCCACTGCTTCCGCGACCAAGTGCTGGAAGCCTGCCCGACCCTGACCAAGGGCAACGATGGCGCCAAGCACACCACGGTTGAATCCAGCTCGCTGGAAACCATCCGCCACATGGTCGCGTCCGGTCTGGGCATCTCGATCCTGCCGCTGTCGGCGGTCGACAGCCATCACTACGCCCCCGGCGTGATCGAAGTGCGCCCACTGTCGCCGCCGGTGCCGTTCCGCACCGTGGCCATTGCCTGGCGCGCGAGCTTCCCACGGCCGAAAGCCATCGAGATCCTCGCCGACTCCATTCGCCTGTGTTCGGTGGCCAAGCCAGCGGCACCGGTTACAGCCGGTTAAGCGAGCGTCATGACGGAGCTGTCGCAAGTGTCGGTGACGGCACTCAAGGGTGTCGGCGAAGCCATGGCCGAGAAACTGGCCAAGGTCGGTCTTGAGAACCTTCAGGACGTGCTGTTTCACCTGCCGCTGCGTTATCAGGATCGCACCCGCGTGGTGCCGATCGGCGCGCTGCGGCCGGGGCAGGACGCCGTGGTCGAAGGCACCGTCAGCGGCGCCGACGTGGTCATGGGCCGCCGGCGCAGCCTCGTCGTGCGTTTGCAGGACGGCACCGGCGGTCTCAGTCTGCGCTTCTACCATTTCAGCAACGCGCAGAAAGAAGGCCTCAAGCGCGGCACGCGGGTTCGCTGCTACGGCGAAGCCCGGCCCGGTGCGTCCGGCCTGGAAATCTACCACCCGGAGTACCGCGCCATCACCGGTGACGAACCGCCGCCAGTAGATGAAACCCTGACCCCGGTCTACCCGCTCACCGAAGGCCTGACCCAAGCGCGTCTGCGCCAGTTGTGCCTGCAGACGCTGACAATGCTTAAGCCAGACACCTTGCCCGACTGGCTGCCAACCGAACTGGCCCGCGACTACCAACTGGCGCCACTGGCCGATGCGATCCGCTACCTGCACAACCCGCCCGCCGATGCCGACGTCGACGAACTCGCCCTCGGCCATCACTGGGCCCAGCATCGTCTGGCCTTCGAAGAACTGCTGACGCACCAACTGTCGCAACAACGCCTGCGCGAAAGCATGCGTTCGCTGCGCGCGCCAGCGATGCCGAAAGCGAAAAAGCTGCCGCCGAAATACCTGGCCAACCTCGGTTTCAACCCGACCGGCGCGCAACAGCGCGTCGGTAACGAAATCGCCTACGACCTCAGCCAGCACGAACCGATGCTGCGGTTGATTCAGGGCGACGTCGGCGCGGGTAAAACCGTGGTCGCCGCCCTCGCCGCACTGCAAGCGCTGGAGGCCGGTTATCAGGTTGCGCTGATGGCGCCGACCGAGATCCTCGCCGAACAGCACTTCATCACCTTCAAGCGCTGGCTCGAACCGCTGGGCATTGAAGTCGCGTGGCTGGCCGGCAAGCTCAAGGGCAAGAACCGCGTCGCCGCGCTGGAGCAGATCGCCAGCGGCACGCCGATGGTGGTCGGTACCCACGCGCTGTTCCAGGACGAAGTGCAGTTCAAGAACCTCGCGCTGGTGATCATCGACGAACAACACCGCTTCGGCGTGCAGCAGCGTCTGGCGCTGCGGCAGAAAGGCGTCGGCGGGCGCATGTGCCCGCATCAACTGATCATGACTGCCACGCCGATTCCGCGGACGCTGGCGATGAGTGCCTACGCCGACCTCGACACCTCGATCCTCGACGAACTGCCGCCCGGGCGCACCCCGGTCAACACCGTGCTGGTCACCGACACCCGTCGCGTCGAAGTCATCGAACGCGTGCGCGGTGCCTGCGCCGAAGGCCGTCAGGCCTATTGGGTGTGCACGCTGATCGAAGAATCCGAAGAGCTGACCTGTCAGGCCGCCGAAACCACGTTTGAAGACCTCACTCTTGCCCTCGGCGAACTGAAAGTCGGGCTGATTCACGGGCGCATGAAACCCGTCGAGAAGGCCGCCGTCATGGCCGAATTCAAGGCCGGCAACCTGCAACTGTTGGTCGCGACCACAGTGATCGAAGTCGGCGTCGACGTGCCCAACGCCAGCCTGATGATCATCGAAAACCCCGAACGCCTCGGTCTCGCGCAACTGCACCAATTGCGCGGGCGCGTTGGCCGAGGCAGCGCCGCCAGCCATTGCGTGCTGCTCTACCATCCGCCGCTGTCGCAGATCGGTCGCCAGCGCCTGGGCATCATGCGCGAGACCAACGACGGCTTCGTCATCGCCGAAAAAGACCTCGAACTGCGCGGCCCCGGGGAAATGCTCGGCACCCGCCAGACCGGTCTGCTGCAATTCAAAGTTGCCGACCTAATGCGCGACGCCGACCTGCTGCCCGCCGTCCGCGACGCCGCGCAAGCCCTGCTGGAACGCTGGCCAACCCACGTCAGCCCATTACTCGATCGCTGGTTGCGTCACGGGCAGCAATACGGCCAAGTGTGAGCACCGTCGCAGTTTCTGACAGATCGTTCCGACCAAGCTGGTTATACTCCTGCCATTGTTTCAAAAACGGATACAGACCATGACCGAAGCCGCTCTCGCCCCCGAATCCCCGCACGCGCCATCTGTCATTCGGCTGCTGCTAGGCAAGCTGGGCATCGCCTACGAAGAAGTGCTCGACCACCACGGCCTCAATGCATCGCGCAAGGTACAAGCCGTGTTGCTGGACGACGCCGTCGGCGCGCTGATGGTGCTGTTTCCGCAGAGCCAATTGCTCGACCTCAACCGCCTCGCCGAACTCACTGGCCGGCGTCTGACTGCCGTGTCCACCGAGCGCCTGGAAAAGATGCTCGGCAAACACAGCCTGAGCCTGCTGCCGGGCCTGCCGGCGCTGACCAGTTCGCCGTGCCTCTACGAAGAGAGCCTGCTGCGCGAACCGAAGCTGCTGATCAACTCCGGCGAGCCGGGCCTGCTGCTGGAAATCGCCAGCGAAGACTTCAAGACCATGCTGACCAAGGCCAGCGCCGCCAACTTCGGCGAAGCCCTGAGCAGCATCCGCCCGAACCTCGACCGCCCGGACGATGACCGCGAGGAAATCACCCAGGCCGTGCAAGCGTTCACCGCGCGGCGCATTCAGCAGCGTCTGGAAGCGACCATCGAGATTCCGCCGCTGGCCGAAACCGCGCAAAAAATCATCAAACTGCGCGTCGACCCCAACGCCACCATCGACGACATCACTGGCGTCGTTGAAACCGACCCGGCGCTGGCCGCGCAAGTGGTGAGCTGGGCGGCATCGCCGTACTACGCCTCGCCGGGCAAGATCCGTTCGGTGGAAGACGCGATCGTTCGCGTACTCGGCTTCGATCTGGTGATCAACCTCGCGCTGGGCCTGGCCCTCGGCAAGACCCTGAGCCTGCCGAAAGACCATCCGCAACAAACCACGCCGTACTGGCAGCAGTCGATCTACACCGCCGCCGTCATCGAAGGTCTGACCCGTGCCATGCCGCGCGCCCAGCGCCCGGAAGCCGGCCTGACGTATCTGGCCGGTCTGCTGCATAACTTCGGTTACCTGCTGCTGGCCCACGTCTTTCCGCCGCACTTCTCGCTGATCTGCCGCCACCTGGAGGTCAACCCGCACCTGTGCCACAGCTACATCGAGCAACATCTGCTCGGTATCAGCCGTGAACAGATCGGCTCGTGGCTGATGCGCTACTGGGACATGCCGGATGAGCTGGCCACCGCCCTGCGCTTCCAGCACGACCCAAGCTACGACGGCGCCTACGCCGAATACCCGAACCTCGTCTGCCTGGCCGTGCGCTTGCTGCGCAGCCGCGGGATTGGCTCCGGCCCGGATGAAGACATCCCGGACGCCCTGCTCGACCGCGTCGGCCTGACTCGCGACAAGGCCAACGACGTCGTCAGTAAAGTGCTTGAGGCCGAGGTGTTATTGCGCGAACTGGCTTCGCAGTTCAGCCAGGCCTGAATGCAAAGCGGGCAAGCGACCTCCAGTTGGAGCGACGCTTGCCCGCGATGGGCCAACCTGCGGCTTAAGCCGACTTGTCCAGGTAACGGATCACCCAGCCTTTATCGTACCCAGAGTCGGTGAAATACACTCCGCCCACCACGATGCGCCCATCGTCCATTACCGCCATGCCGTGGGGGTATTCGAAACCCGCGCTTTCATTGAAAACGGTAAATCCCGAACCAAAGAAAGAGGAGTCTGGAGAACCATCCGCCAGAAAGCGTGCGGTGACCGCGCTGAGATTCTCATCAAGCGCGCCAGTGCCACTGTTACCGCAAACGATGACTGAACCGTCCGTACGCGGCACGCAATGCAACCATCTGACGCCTTGGGACACAGGTGACGAAATCAGTGGTTGACCATCATTGAACACCCGATTGTAGGAGCCACTGAGATTGAGCACCGCAATCAAGCCCTGAGAGACGCCCTCCACCGCCGCACCGCCGGCCACAACAATCTTGTCGTCGACGATTGCCGCAACGTCCAGGCTTATCCATTGATCGTGGGGCACGTCCACCGCGCCTTTGATTCCAAAACCTGTGTCAACCTTACCCGTAGCGTCGAAACGAGTAACGAAGGCGCCATGCGCACTCACCGCAAAGTAATTGCCGCAGATCACCACGGCGCCGTCAGCCTGGGTCGCGGCCGCTTGCGCAACGATGTCAGAAGGCGAAATCTCTGCAAGCTCTAAGAACGCAAAGCCCGTGTCGTTGAAGGTCGTATCGGGTGAGCCATTCGGATCGAACCTCAGAACGATACCTTTTGTCCGGCCGGAAGCATCCTCAACGTTACTGACCACGACGATTTTTTCGTCCAGTTGTTGAGCGACCATCCCTGCTGCGCCAGCCCCTGCGGCACCGCTGGCAGACGCTTGCACCACCCCGGTATATCCGCCGCCGCCCATCTTCGCGTAGGGAAGATAGAGCACACCTTGTTCCCCGAAAGACGTCTGCAGTTGGCCGTCCTCGCGCTGTCTGACCAGCACCAGACCCGTCGAGTTATTCGCGCCCTCTTCCGTGTACTGAGCACGAACCAGCCAGCCGCCATCGCTCAGCGGTGTAAACCCGAGGATCCGGCTCATGTAAAAATTTTCTTTCAGCCTGATCTCGACGTAGCCGGAGCCTTCTCCACCGAAAGCTGAGTCGAGAACACCGTCTTCAAGCAGACGAACGATCCGCGTAGGCGCACCGGGCGTTGAAAGGCGAACGGCAACCAACAATTTGTTTTGCGGCAGCGCCAGCAGCGCCCTGACGTCATATCCCGAGAATTCCGGGAATGGAAATCTGAGGATGCCACCGTCGCCGAAGGTCGGATCGTTATTCAAGGATGGCGTGCCCGCCAGATAGCGCACGAAACGCCCAGGGACGTTGGGAAGATCAGAATGGACGGAGAGTTCGATGCACACCACGATCCGGCTGTCCCCCATGACGGCCAAACCTCGCGCAAAGGCTTCCCCTGCGCTGTCTTCAAACAGCGCATGCCCCGTACCGTTGAAAGCCGTATCCGGTTTTCCATCAGCAAGGAAGCGCGCCGTCACCATGGCTGATTCACCCTGACCGACAACAACGATCGAACCACCCACCTGTGAGGTGTGCGTCCATGCCAACCCTTTTAGTAACGGCGAAAACAGCGGCTTGCCACCATTGAACACAAGGTTGGCCGCGCCGCTGGTCGTGAATGCAGCGATCAACCCACCGTCGAGACCATTACGCAGAGCTTGGCCCGCGACGATAATCCTGCCATCGCCTTCACGTACCGAAATCGATTGCAGAAAACTCTCGCCTTCATCATCGGGCATCAACACGGCCACACCGTTGTTGAATTGACTGTCCGGCGCGCCACTTGCGTCCAGACGCGCCAGAAAAACTCCACGACCTCCCGATCCGTCCTGGTATGAACCGCAGACCAGAACCTTGCCATCGGCTTGAATGGTGATGCCGTAGACGTTATTCGATGTGGCGACATCCACAACCACATAGCCCGAACCGTTGAATGATTGATCGAGTGACCCATCCGCTAGCAGACGAATCACAACACCCGCCGGCAGTGGTGCATCATCAAAAAACACGAAATGGAGCAGGACGATTTTGCCATCCACCTGCCGGGCCGTTGATCGTGATGGGAGGTGGGCAGTCTGTGAGGATCCGGTGTTCGGGTGACTTGCCTCACGCGGCACGCTAGCGGGATGGGGATTGCCGTAATGGGAGATAAACCGCATGCCGTTGGTGCCGAACGCCTCGTTCAGTTCACCGGTATTTTTCAGGCGGACCAGTGCAAGGCCAACGTCATTGGAGGTAGTCGAGGAATATTGAAGGTGTATCAGCCAACCATCATCCTCAAGCGCATCGAGACCGGATACATAGCTGATCCGAGCCCCTTCCAGCGCTATTTCAACAAAACCTCTGCGCGCCGGACCGAAGGTTTCGTCCAGCGAACCGTCGTCATTCAGCCTCGCAATGGCAACCGGGGCATTCGCTCCCGTTAAAGGTATCGCAACGAGTAATTTTGCATCGGGGAGCGCCAGGACCGCCGCCGCTTCGTCGCCCGCGATACCAGGTATCGGTAAGGTCAGCACGCCATCCTGAGCAAATGTCGGATCGAGAGACCTAGGGATCGAAATACTGTGTGTCTGCGTCATGAGCTTGCTCCATCAAGTCAGTTAAGTCCCTTAATGCCGGAACTGGAACTTGAGTAGAGCATCGCGCCTGTGCACGAAACACCTGATAGAAATGACAGTTCGGCTGTCTTTGCGAGCCTGAGTAATGGCCTTACAAGACAAGCGCACCGTTATTCAGTGCGCGTGCATGGGTTTGTTCAAGTCAACGACTTCTTAAGCTTTAGCCTTCGCCTTTCTTGGTTTCAAATACTTCATCAACCCTTGAAACCACATCACTAGCGCAGGGTTGCCCTTAAGCTGGATCGACTTGTCCTGAATGCCCTGCATAAACGCCAACTGCTTGTTCTTCGCCTGCATCGTCGCAAAGCCATAACCGGCATCTTTAAACGCAATCGCAAACGCCGGCTCCGCCACCACGCCAGACTTGCTGGTGATGCGCTGATCCTTGACCACGAAATGCCGCGCCACTTTCCCATCCAGCGTCTGCAGCTGAAACACCAGATCCTTGTCACCCAACTGCTGCTGGAACGCAGGATTTGTCCGGCTGGCCTTACCCATCAACAAACCCATCATCCACAGAAGAAAACGAAATTTCATGCGCACAGCCTCAAAAGGAAAATGAACGGCCGGGGCAGTGTAAGGGATTCGGACGATAACGCCACTATCTGACTCTGTTGGAGGATGATGCAGACTATTTCCCGCACGATGACCGCCAAGTCACGATTCAGCGCTCGCCGACTGATCGTTCCCACGCTCCGCGTGGGAATGCATCCCGAGACGCTCCGCGTCTCACCACTCACCTTTCCTACACCTGTTGAAACACATCCCTGTAGGAGCTGGCGAAGCCTGCGATCTTTTGATCTTCCGCCCCGCGAATCTATGGGAAATTTCCTGCAAAGTGCGGTGCTGTGCGTGAACTAGGCGAGTTGGCTGGCTATAGATAGGCTTTGTGTGTCGCCGCAAAATCGGTGGCCGGATGTGCAAGTCCGAACTCGGGGAAATCAATTAACTGCTCAGGATTTACACCGATGACCGATGAAACATTCAGCGCGGAAGCAACCTCGCCCTACGAATCCCCCAATTCGAAGAAATTCCACGAAGCCGCCGAGCGCGCCCTCGACCACCATTTCAAACCAGCCGTCGAACCACATCCCAAACGCGAGAACGGCCTCTTCAAACTCTCCCCCGGCACCGACGCCGAAGCCCTCATGGCCAACGCCTCCGAAGACCTCCTGTCCATCAGCGTCATCGCCTGCGACCTCGCCGACGATCTCCACGGCTCCCGCCGCTCGGTGGCGCTGGCCCTGAGCAGAATGGCGGACGGGGTGAGATTGATGGTGGAAGGGACACTCGACCAGATTGAAGTGCGAAGCGTGGCGGCCAAGCCGTAGCGGGATTTGCGGATGAAAAAAGGGGACGTTAAGTCCCCTTTTTGCAGCCGTCTTCGCTATCTAAAATCTTCAGCGCTTTTAGGTAGTGCCTCTATACCCTGCCGGGCAACCCGACTAACAAATGAATAACCACCCGCGCTGCAAGACTGCCGGAACACTACGCTGTCATCCTTGAGCACAGTCAGAAAACTCACAAACGCCTGATTAACGAGGTAGGTATACGGGCCCTTTTTGAATTTGATGTTGTTCAGGTTAACGCTGCCTTCCGACGCATCCACTACGAAGAACTTGCCCTTGGGAGGCACGTTTTTCTGCGGATAGAGCATTTCTATCTTTCCCGGAACACCGTAACGGTATTGAACATATCCCGCAGTGGGCTTGTTGTTCCCTTGCGCGCAAACAGAAACCGTTTTACCCCCCGTCAAAGGACAGCTGAAGTAGATGTCTTCTTCGGCGGAGCACAACGTTCCATCCTGCCCGCCCTGCAATGGCGCTGTTTCTTGCGAAACGCGTTCTGGTACTTGATTGGCGTCGGCGCAATTGGACAAACAAACCAGCTTTGAAAGATCCGGAACATCGCTTTCAGTAAACAGGTACGTCGCTGAACCGTCACGGTTGCGGGCGTGATAAACGGGAACACTGACGGCCAGCCCTTTGGCAGACACCGGCACCTCGGTGTCCCGACCGGAGACGACCCAGCCTTCGGCGTCCCCGCACAACGCCTCTAAAGCAGTTTCACTGAATGCGTCTTTCGTTGGCACTGCAAACGGATTGGCATCACCTCGGCATTCATAGCCATGCCAATACGCCTCCATTTCGGCAATGTGAATAGAAAAAATATATGCGCCGTGGAGCACCACTTTGCCGCTGTCATAGGTAAAAACCAGCCAACGACGCGACTTCGCCCGGGAGTAGTTTTCATTCTCCAGGATGTACCGGTCTCCATCTCGATACAGCCAGAAACCACTCATCACCCCTGCCGGCTCCGCCTCCTCGGAGAGACTTCGGCCGGACTTTGCGTCCACCAGAAAGTTGTCTTTCAGCGCCAACGCGCAACCGCTGTCGGCCTCCATGCAGGACTTGAGGGACGGAAACATTGGCGCCGCAGCCACAGAGAAAGAACACAGCAATAACGCGATCAAGACTATTTTTTTCAACTTGCCTCCCTGCATATGATTTACGGGCCTAATTGAATATGAAAAAAGGGACGTTAAGTTCCCCCTTCCTGAATATTCTCTGCCTCACCATTGGCAACCTATTTCAGGTTTCGAATCCATGTTGTAATCGTTTTCAAACGAATACTTCTTTGCGGATTTGTAATTCGTATACGACATCGCATCAACCCGGCCACCCTGAGTGACCATCTGATACTCACCTGTCAGTGCGCCATCAACTACTTCAACCCAAGTTGTCGTGTACTGGTAGGGCCGGCCATAGACCAGTTCCTCTTGTTCAGTATTGCGATGAACCAGGGTGATGGCCTTCTTCGACTTGCTGTACTTGACGCCAGCACCGCTCCACTTGGCGACAGAATCGTAATAGGTTCTGAACTCAAAATTTATGGGCTTGCCTTCGTGGGAGCGGAAGCAAAAAACTTCGGTCGTGACCTCGCTATGAGCCGCCAGAGGAACGAAAACGAGCAACGCGGAAAACAATGCAGTCGAAAATTTCAAACCGAACATTCCTTTAGCGGTTCATGGGTACAGAACACACAGTTACAGCAACTCAACGAGCTCTTGTCACGCCTCGGGCGCCACAGCGCTGCGCTCACCCACCCTCGCCGGGATTTTCGAAGCTTTTCCCGCTTCAGACATTCGCGATGCGTATTGCTTGTACGCCGCCACCGCCCGCTCTTTATCGTTCACGGCCCAATAACTGTCAGCGAGATTCAGGTAAGCAACCGTCCTGTTTGGGTGGTTGGCAATCACTGCATTGAGCAACTCAATCGACTCAGCGTAGTAACCCGCTTCGCCGAGTAGAAACCCGAGGTCGTTGGACCAGCCGGGACGCTGCGGGTAGTAGTACTTTGCGACGATATAGCTATCCGGGGGACAAGTGTCATGCGAGCCACCGCCCATCAACGCGTAGCTCATCGTATCCTTGAAGGAAGAGTCATCACCCTTTCGGTAGGCTGCCAGCGCCATATCCAGCAAATCAGCCGAATTGACGGTCATCAATTTCTTTCTAACGCCCTCAATACTGCCAGTACGAGCAACCCGCAGCTTCTGCAGCGCTTCACGCCCATCGAAAGAGGCGAGGGTGATCGGGCCCAATGTCTGCACCGGCAACTGCACTACGCTGACAAGCGACCGGTCACAGGAGTCGTTGTTCGCCACTTCCAGCAGAGCTTTCAGCTCAAACTGCTTTGAACCTCTGTTGAAGGCGAACAACAGGTTGAAGTTGTAAACCGCGTTATCTTCCTCGCTGGTTACCAGCGCGATGTAATCCCCTGCCGCAACGAACGGCTGCTTGACCACAGCTTCCTCAGCCTGCGGATCAATGACAGTCATGACGCCAGGGCGACCTCTGAGTACATGGACGCTGAATACACCCTGAAGCGCAGACGAGTACTGACTCTTGATCAGAGGCAGCGCCTTCGACGTATCGAGCAAGATGTCCTCGTCACGCGCTTGTTCCGGCGCAATCAACAACCGGTTGGAGGCCTCGTCCGCATCCCCTGCCAGAACAAATACGTTTTGCCGTGATGCATCACCCAGCAAGCTAGCCGGAATTTCCTTCAGGACTTGTGGGGCAGCGAGTGCGTATGAAGTGGTTAGCAGCCCAAGGCTCAACACGATAAAGCGGAAGAACATATTCACTGTTTCAGTCCCTGAATTTCAGATCGCTCAACGACGCGTTGCGGAATCTTCTGCGCTTTACCGGCGGCACTCATCGCGTCGCGGTACTCGCGGTAATAACGCTGCGCTTCTTCTTGCCGAGACATTGGTAGCGCTGAACAAACTGCCGATCATCAACACCCACTTAAGGCTGGCCATAGACGATCCTCTTCACCGCCGGGCTTTCTGACATTAACTGTCTCTTCGTAACGCCATAGGCCTTGATCAGTTCTTCCCGAGATCCCTTCGAGCCAAACGAGCGCTGGTTATTATCGAAGCTGTATTGCTCCAATCGCCCTGCTGTCGAGTAATACCCATGCCACTCCGCGCAGGCACCACAACCGCCATATCCGCCTATGGAAACAAGGCTGCCCTGGGTGCCTTCCACGCAATCCATCGCCACAACAACATTGCTCAGCATCTTCGTCTTCGCACCGTCGGAAGTGAGTTGTGAAACTTTGCTGATATCGCGACGAAGCACTTTGCCGCCGATGTTGATGGTTTGGTCAGAGCAAACCGGGATGACGTGGGTTTCCGCATCATCCACCGTCACCGATCGGCAAGACGACACCAACACCACTTCAACACCGCCACACTGCATGACATCGCGTTGGGTGTAAGCATCCGTCGGCGTGGCGAAGGCTGGGGAAGAGAACAACCATGCCAGGCTCCCGGCGAACAAAAGCTGATTCATTGAGAAATCCTTTTCGCCGTTAGCCGGCCTGTTGTTCCGCCAAGCACTTCGCATAGCCGTCCGCAAACTTGGCATCGAATGACAATGCCACTGGCTCCTCCAACTCCGCCGAGCTATTGAGCAATACACGGGTAGCCGGGGTGTATTTGATCCAGCCGATCGTGCCGGTGCCGTCGGTGTCGAAGAACAACTGAGCGCGCACTACTTCACCGTCGTCCTCGTCGATCAGCAGGTTGATCTTGTCCTTGCCGACATAACGAAACGGAAAATCGCTGCTCCTGACAAGCTCAGTAAGGTAGCCGTAGCAACTCCCTTCACTGGCAATCGCGGGCAGTGAATGAGGTAAAAGCGAAAGCGCAATCAGCACAGGCCGAATGAAAAACCGGTTCATCCACTCACTCCTCATCCATCGGCGACGATTCCACGTCGGTCATGCTCAGCAGCCGAAACTCATTGTTCACAAACTCGTAGTAACGATCCCGGTTACCACTTGCCAACGCATTCCCCTGCGCATCTTCTTCGCCGTCGAGCGTGATGCCGGAGACGATGATCAAGCGGCTGTCGGGCTGGTAGACCATGCCGAAGGTGCTGCCGTCGTAAGCATTCGGCAGACCGCCAACGACTTCCCCAGTCTGAGCGTCCAGCACTTCGCCACAAATCGCGCTGGCGCCACAGCCGAGCCTGTGCAGGATGTAATGGCCGGCGAAGTTGACCTTGCCTTTCAGGGCTTGCACCCGTGCCTGATCCATCATTGGGCTGCTGTTCTCTTGCGGCACCAGCTTATGGTTGGGGCCGGTGAAAACCGGCGTGACGGTGTAATCCTTGAAGGTTGGATCGGCAGCGAATGCCATGGATGCGGCAGCCAATATCAAGCTGCCGAGAAGAACTGAGAATCCTTTCACGTAGTAACTCCGTAAATGCAGTGGGGACCGTCGGCTTACTCAGACTGCCCTTCATAACGCTGTGTCTGCGGGTTGAATTGCCACAGATGTGGCCGGGTCATGGCCTTTTCACCCTTGTAGCGAATCCGCCCGCGCTTGTCCCTGATGTAGGAGTAGATCTCGATGTCCTTGAACTCACCTCCCCCCTTGGGTGGGCCGTCCAGAACTTTGACCCCGGCGAAGTAATCGCCGCCCGAATACCTCAAATAACCACGGCACTGGATCAGGAAGGCGAATGTGCTATCCATTGATGAGCCAATGCCGACGCGGGAATTGAAGATGAAGTCTTCGATGCCATCGCCATTTAGATCGCCGCGAAAAACCACGTGTCCCGGATCGATAGAAAATTCTTTTCCATCGAGACTGGAAAGTATGTCTTCCGGATGTTCACTGCTCTGCGACCATTGCGATAAGAAATATTTTGAGTCAGCTTCCTGATTGCAAACATCTGCTGCCATAACCGCTATCGGCAACCAGCTCACACATAACACCAGCAATCGTTTCACTTCGTATCCTTCGAATTGATCAACTCTAACCCACCATCCCGATACAACACCTCACACCCCAACCACGCCTGATCAACCTGCGGTATCACCGCCGAAGGCTTGCGCAGCTCCCGCAACAACGTCGAGCCATGCGACAAGCGTCCACCCATCCGTGCAATCACCGCCCGCGCGGTTTGGTAATGCGCATGCCGCCCGGGATCGAGGGTGTCTTCGAGCAAAATATCCTCGCCCAGAATGCCCTGCACTTGCCCCGGATAAATCATGAACCCGGTCGCCTGCTCCGCACCTTCGCGACCGTCCTGCCAGAAGCTGCCGTCGCGGGTGCGCACATCAGGATGCGGCGCAAACCAATGCTCGCGGTCCGCCAGTGGCATGGCGTGATGAAGCCGGAAGAAGATGCGCATGAGGTTGTCGCGATACCACTCGCGCACTTGCAGGTAGTAACCACGCAGGCCCGGCAGGCCTGTCGAATGGGCAAGACGGATCAGTCCTGACCATTGCGGGAATGGCTGTAGCGGCAGTTCGCTCGACGCGGGTCGAGGCGTGGCCGGATCGGTTTCCCAGGGCAATCGATGTGGACTGTTTTCCAGATTGTCGTAAGCGGTCGGCGGGCGACCCAGCCAATCACCGCCACTGCTAGCCAGCGCCGTGGCAATGCACAGATTGCCTTGCACCACGAATACGTAAAACCGGGTGAACCAGTCCGCGAGTTGTTGGCCATCGGCACCTTGGGCGACAAGTTCAGCCAGCTCCCGATCGAAGCGCTGCAAGCCATTTTCAAGGTTCAGCAAATGGCCGCAAGCCTTGCGTTGCATACGCCAAAACAACGGCAACGAACGCAACATCCTCAGCGGTTGCCACGGCAGATGCGGAGTCGCCCCGCCAACTTCACCGGCGTAGTTGCTGGCGCTGATGCCCCAGTCGGCCAGCCTAGCGAGAAACAAGTCATTGTTGATGTAGGACGCGCCGCCGAACACGGCAGTGAACGGTTCGTTGTCCTGCAGCACTCGCGCATCCCAACGCGCCATGATTGCCGGGATACTCGCTGCCGCGCGGCGCTGGGCGTATTCCACCAGCACGCTCGGTTGCGGCGGCAGGATCTCGGCGATATTGGCGGCGGTCAGGTGCCGGCGCCAGCCGTAATCGCTGATTGGCCGGTATTGCAGCAACCACAGTTGCGCGCCATCCCAGGCCCATTCGACGTCGCCGGGCACGTAGTGGAACACGCGCAGTACGTCTTGCAAGAAACGCCAGAGCAGGTCTTCGGTCAAACCGTGGGACGGCGTGAAGGTGCCGCTGCGCCACGCATCGCCGAGCCGCGAAAGCGTCGCCCGTGAGGGGCTGACGTGACCGTCGGCGAGCGATTCGAGATGGCCTTCAACCCATTCCAGTTCTACCGAGAGATGGCGCACGAAAGCGATCCCGGAAACGACCGGCGTGATGAAGCGCTGCACCACCACTTCCTCGACACCTTCGGCCGTCAGTTCGGCAATGCGTTTCGGCACATTGGCGGTCGGTTCGCGCAGATAGGTGGTGCTCAAACCGGCATTCGCCGAGTCGGCCTGATCTTCACCGTAACTGGAGGAGCGCACCGCCCAGGTCACATCAGGTTGGGCGGCGAGAAATGCCGGCAGACGCGGATCGGTGTAATCGTTGAGGGTCAGCGCTGCCGGTACCGTTTGCCGCGCCAGTTCAGCCAGACGCAAACGCCCGCCCTTGGTGTGCGCAACAAACCCGCGCTCGCCCGACTCCAGCCACTGCGCGAACTGCGCGGGCGAGTCGATCCACGGGTAATGACCCCAGCCGGGTTTGAGGCTGATGGTCAGATCAGCACGGGCGAGAATCGCCGACCACGCCGCCGCTTGCTCGATGCCGAGCACCGCGTCCTGATCGCCCCAAACCAGCTCGACCGGATCGGTGATCCACTCCAGCAGTGGCAACGCGGTATCGGCGCGAATCAGATCCCAGTGCGGCACAAACGCACGGCAGCGCGCATAGCCGGCGCCCATGCGCTGGTACTGCGCGGGCGTCCAGATCTGGTTGGAAAACTTGCGCGCGAACAGCGTGGGTTTGTTCGACAGCAGCCAGTGGATGGTCTTGCGGATCGGCAGCGGCGACATCAGTGCCGGCAAGCGACGCTGCCACAGAAACGCCCCGACCGGCGCCAGCAAAACACTGCGGGAAAAGTGCCCGGGTCGACGTTGCAACGCATGCAATACAAGTAAGGCATTGACCCCGACCGCCATGATCGCGCTGCCCTGCTGGGTCATCGCCAGCAAGGTCTGCGCGTAGTCCGCTAGATCCACACAGGGTGGCTGCGGATTGGCGCCGAAGCCCGGCAACTCCAGCGGCACCACGTCGTAGCGCTGGAAGTGCGGCAGTGCGTCGTCCCACCAATCGGCAGCGCTACCGTTGCCGGCCAGCAGGTACATCAACGGCTTGCTCATGAGCGATCCTCAGGTCAGATCGCGCAGAGCGGCGTCGAGGGTTGGATAGCGGAATGTGTAGCCGGCCTCGGTCAAACGCTGCGGCACCACGCGCTGACCGTCGAAGAACAACTGCGCCATCTCGCCTGCCAATGCGCGCACTGGCGCGGCGGGAATGTGCAACCACACCGGACGCTTGAGGACCTTGCCAGCCTGCTCGGCGAACGCTGCCTGACTGACCGTTTCGGGCGCGACCATGTTGTAGGTGCCACGCAGATTTTCGTCGTTGAAAGCCCGCGCGATCACCTGAAGCACATCGTCGCGATGCACCCAGCTCATGATCTGCCGACCATCGCCCATGCGCCCACCGAAACCCAGGCGGAACGGCAGCAGCAACGGCGTCAACGCACCGCCGGGGCCGAACACTACTCCGAGGCGAAGCACCACCTGACGCACGCCAAACTCGGTGGCCGGTTGCGCGGCGGCTTCCCAACGTGCGCAGAGTTCGGCCATGAAACCGTCGCCCTTGCTGGCGTGTTCGTCGAGGCTTTCGCTGGCGTCGCGCACGCCGTAGAAGCCGATGGCCGAGGCTTGAATCCACAGCGTTGGTTTGTGCTTGGCGTTCTTCAACCAGGTCATCAACGCTTCGGTGGTGCCGACTCGACTGGCGAGCAGTTGCGCCTGACGCTTGGGAGTCCAGCGTGGGCCGGCGACGGGGGCGCCGGCGAGATTGATGATTACGTCGAAAACTTCGTCGTGGCTAAGTTCGCTGAGCGAATGCACACAGCGGATGCGACCGTTGAATAGATTGGCCGCGGTCAATGGATCGCGCGTTAGAACGCTGACCGAATGGCCGGCATCGAGCATTAGGTTGACCAAGGCTTCGCCGATAAAACCGGTGCCGCCGGTGATTAGCACTCGTTTGTAGGCGCCATCGGAAAACGGGTTGGATTGGCTCGGTGCCTTTACTGAAGGGGATTTTCGGCGGTCATGCCGATACAACCAGAACAGCGGCGGCAACAACACCAGCAACGCAAAACCGTCGAGCCACAGGTGCGACCAGACCTGTTGTTGCGCCGAGAGCCACATGTCCTGCGGCGCCCATAACAGGATGCCGGCGATCAACCAGCCCCACACTGCCGGGGCTTTCAAGCGATTGCCCAGGTGCACCAGCGCGAGCATGTACAGCGAATAACTTTGCAGCGTCGCGCCGAACAGCGCGAGCCACCAGACTTGTTGTTCGTGGCCGGCGGTGGGAACCGCATCAGCGCCCCAGAATGCGAGTTCGAGATTGTGCAGGTAGCCGTCGAGTAATCCGGAATGACCGGCCCAGGTCAGGGTGAGTCCGGCGAGTATGTGCACGACTGCGGCGGCGTATAGCCAGAGCACTAGCGCGGGGCGAAGCGAGGTCGAGGGGGCTGGCATTCCGTGTCCTGAGCGCATTCCTTGGGGGTGGGGAGTTTAAAGGAAAATCGTGGTCGTCAGATGCTCAAAAACTAAACGTTTTACCGGACTGATTCAGACTCAACAACTGCGAAAACGCATCAGACATGACCCGGCATTTCAGATGCAGTGACTGGCTTTGATCGGTTCAACGCCAGACGATCCCAATCGCCCCACGTTGAAGATGCCCAACTGATTACCTTTGTCAGCCGCCATCTGATAACAGGCTAACGCCCGCGACATATCCTTCGTTCCAAACTCGCCACCTTCAAAGGTCGAGGCCAGATAATTCATCGCATCAGCTGAGCCCATGGAAATAGCACGAATAACCTGCTCTTTTGCCTGCTCGGGATGGAGGCAAGGGCCGTTATAGTCGGTGGAGTTTCCTGAACAAAGAAACGTGGCATAGGCCAACGCGCCACTCGGTATTTTCGAGGCCGCTTTGAACAGCGCCTCAACCTTCGGGGTTTCCAACTGAGACGCCATCTGCGAAAGGCTTAGGCTTGCCGCCGACAAGCTAGCCTGTGCGTCACCCGACTCTGCAGCACAGACAAAATTTTCCAGCGAAGCTTCAATCAACTCCACCGTCAGCGGGTATTGCTCAAGAAACCCTAGCCCGCCCAACGCTTCTGCACGCTGATAACAGAAGTTCTCGGCGCGGCTCATTCCCGGGTTATCTGTCGCGACAAGATCCTTCTCGCTGATCGACCAATCCTCAATCCCCTCAAGCACCCAACATGCCTGACGAGAGAAGTTGAAGATTTTGACATTGCTGTTGCCTGCCCTTTTATCCACAACGTTGACGTGACTGTCATCGACCACCTCGATCTCGACTCCAGGCGTTTTGCCGGGCGTGATTGCAGCCATCAGCGGATAGGCGAAAGTAGCTCCGCTGACACCCGAGGTTGAAGGCTCAAAGGTACTTCGATCCTTTCCCGCCACCGGTTTCAACACCAGCGACTTGACCGTCATCGCCGTGAGACGGCGCTGTGATTCGCTGTTGGCGGAAAACGCCGTCAGGAAAGGCGCGAACTCCTCCGAGGGGCAAGCGTCGCTGGTGGGAGCCGTCGAAGCGCTCTTATCGGATGCAAGCGCAGGGACAATCTTGTCCAGATACGCCGAGCGCTCACGACTCATTCTGGCGATGCACGAGTTAACGGCGAACACATGCGCCGGCATCCCCGTCTCGATTTCGAATGCCTCCAAAGGGCAGTTCGCATCGCGCAACTTCAACCACGCACGTTGCGACTCTTTAACCTTCGTCGCGTACTCCGCGCCCAAGGCCGGATCTGCTTGATAGTCAGACTCAAGCCGCGACATCAACTGCTTGTAGCTGACATTCAACTGCGCATCGGCAGCCTTCCTCGCCGACTCCGAGCAGGGCACCATTTCCAGACTTGAGGTGACATTGCTGCAGTCGTCCTGCGCATAGGCAGCTGTAGCCGGCAGCAATACGGCCAGCAGGGTTAAAACAAAACGGTTCACTGTGTTCATCCTTGAGTCATTCAGGCTTTGCGTTTGGTGAATCGGGTGATGCATTGCTTGGGTATGTTCATTTCCCAGTAGGTGCTGAGCAACGCTTTACGCTTTTTGTCGACGCGCAGGTTAACGAAGCCATCGCCGCAGTCCGGCTGTAACTCTTCAAACGTGCCGGTTTTGACTTGGTAAATGAACACCCGGTAGTAGTGGTAAGTGCCCATGCCGTCATCGAGTTGCCAGACCGCGAAATCCTGGGCGCCGTCGAAATTGAAATCGTCGAACTGCAGATAGAGTTCGTTTTCGGCTTCAAAATCGATTGTTCGCGACTCGCTGTGCGTTTCGCTTTTAACCGCGATGTTCAGCTTGGAGCCTTCGAGAACCAGCGTCGCGTCGACGCCTTTGGTTGGACTGAACGTGGTGGTTTCGGCTAACGCCGGGATCGTCCACATCAGGCCGAGCAGTGATACCGCTAGAGTTTTGAATTGCATGTACTGCCCTACTCCCACTTGCATCCGGACTCGAGAGAGGAGTCGATGCTGGTGCTGATTCCGAAGCTATAAGCCTTACCGTTGGACTGCTTTGTGTAAGACATCGAGACGATCTGCGAGCCTTGCGTCATCAACTCATAAGTCCCCGTGACCTTGCCGTTGACGATTTCGGACCAGATTCTGGTGTGCTGCCAAGGCGCGTCGGGATCGAGGATTTCGTTCTGGGAATCCGTCAACACAATGGAAATGGGTTCGCTGGATTTGGCGTACTTCACGAAACCACCGGACCATTTGCTGGCTTCGTCGTAGTAGGTACGGAGTTCGAACTTTACCGGGCTCGATTGGGATAATTCGAAGCAAAGTGATTCGGTGGTGACTGCGCTTTGAGCGCCTAAAGGAAATAGCGCAAAAAAGAGAAAGAAAAGTTTGTTCATGCTCATCCAAGTCGGCGCTTTCGCGCGAATGCTCTGGCTTGTCCGTTTCAACGTCTGCTCTTGTCCGGTGCCAGAGCCAATTGGCGAGCACGCTCTATCGTCGCGCGAATCAGGCAGGCATCGGACCACTCACCGAAAACTGATTTATGCAATTTCGGGTCGGCCTGGCACTCCGCATCTCGAAATTTCATCCAGGCTCTTTGAGTTTCCCTCAGTGCTTTCTGACCGCTTTCGTCCAGCCGACTCATACGATCCCGATATACAGAATTCAGCAATGCATCCGCGTCAGGAACCATCAGATCAAGAACACCATTTCCCGAGGGAAACCACTCAACGTCCGCCAATGCCTGTTCGCTCTCATTGTTCCAATTGTAGAGGCCGTTTTCTTCGATCTTTAGTGTGGCGGATCGTTGATGGTGATTCGTCGGATCGCTCACGCTGACCTCCGAGCGATAAACAATTTCCAAATAGATAGGGTCGGTTGTGCGCTGAGGATCATTCAATAGCGTTTGCCGAACAATGGCCCGTTGCTTTTTGCTCTCAGTGATCTCTATCGAAAAGCACGGATCCGGCCCAGGACGTTCTGCGGACGCCTTCCTCTCCAGGCATTGATTACGAACCGCCATGGAAGGGGTATCCGAACCACCACCCACATCAACCACTCTGACAAGCAACCGGACTTCCGGGTCTTTGGAAAAGTCGGCCTGAAGGATGGTGGCAATCATCGTGCCCTCAGCCATGACCACAGGCGACAGTATTGAAACTAAAAAAATGAGGCTGAATCGGAAAATCTGCATTCCTTGGCGTCCGTAAAAAAATTCAGTGATCCGTTCAATTCTGAACGGGCTCGCGACAGAAGACAGAGTCAGAACCGACAAACGGGCCAGATCTATTTAAGTTCTCAACCAAATTCAAAGCGATCGAACGCAACAAATAAATCCGTCCCCTTTTCCTCAGTCCCCTCCGCTATATATAAATAGCAAAAGCAGCAAGAGTCGGATCATTTGTGTATATCTCAAAATAAATAAACTAGCAAAAAATGGAAAATAAGGAACGCCGTAGTCAGGCCACGTTTTTTGGTCATTACTAAAACGTGGCCTCTCCTAATTTCACTGATCATTAGGCGCAGAGAATGAAGTAATTTGTAAGCCCCCTCATGAACAGCCATTTTTTCGAACAATTACTAACCTATTACCTACCCATTTCGCCTATGCAGCCAGTCTATAAAAGACTGGCTCTTTTCATAAGTAAAACGATCACTATGCCTCATATCACCCCACCTACTTCAATCGTTCTGCAACTCGCGCGGGCATTTTCCCCAGCAGGCCTTTCTTTGCCATCGCCGAACGATAATCAACGTAATAGCCCATTGCTTCTTCGTGTTTACCAAGCGCCCAGAGCGAATCTGCCACATTAAGCTTCAACGGTACCCTATTCGCTGCAAGAGGAAGTAGACGCTCATAAATTTGCATTGCTAATAGGTGCTCACCACCCTGCGCAAAGTAGAACGCAACATCGTTATATGCTGGAATACTTTTTTCCGGTGGGTAACATGCCATATATGAAGGAACCCCCATAAAAACATAATCTTTTAATGCACTAGCACGAGATTCGCTTCCAGTAACTCCAGCCACGTTAGAAATCAATCGACTTGGTGGAACCCCTCCTGTAGCAGCATCAAAAACATCTCCTGTAGAGTCCTTCCACCGTTCATCCTGCCAAGCACCATCACACTGCTGCACTGAACCAATATTTTTAACACAACCCGTTTCTAGCGATATCACGTCGCAGTACGCTTGAGAGGAAATTTTTTTATTACCATCCCCATCAATAACTTCCCCAGCATTGGTTCTTTGAACGATCAAATATTTTTTCTGAGGAGACATCATGCTCACATCAGAACTGGCCACAACTCCTTCTTCTAAATTATCAGCCTTAGTAGGAATCGCGTAAATCTTGAATTCAGCTTTAGAGTTTTTAAACTCAACCTCACTCCACCCTCCAAATTTTTCGTTATACCCCGTAAAGCTTAGCTTGCTATTGTTTATGCCAAGCAATCCTAAACTTGAATTCTCAGCATAACTAGGCTCAATAGCGAACAACGCCAAAACCGCGAACAAGAAATTATTGAACATTAACCGCCGCCTTCAACTTTTCATATCGATCTGATGGGTCCGTCATACCGACCCGATTAGGTCCATAAATATCGGTAATTTTTCGCTCATAGAGTGCGTGATTACTACCCCAGGTTGCCAAATCTTTACTTATAGTAGGGTTCTGTAAAAAAAACTTATTTAACGCACTTTTCAAATTTGCCCCCACGTTACCAGGCCGATTGACGTGCTCATCTAAAACCGTAGCTAAGCCAAGTGTTGACAGAAATAGCTGCCCAACATTAAAGCTATACGTACTTATCGACTTGACACGAACATCTCTCAAGCGCTCAACAAATTCTGAGATTTGAAGCTCTACATATTCAGGCGATCCTACTGCACAAGACAAAACAGCTACTGGCTTACACTGAATTACATGTCCAAAATTAAACTCACCGCAGCCTTCCCTTAATTTATTCTTCAACGCCTCCCGCTCAAATTTTTCACCGTTTGAAAACTCAGCATCTTGATAGTATAGCCTAGGTTTATCTGAACTCAGGTCCAAGTGCCAGCCTTGATTTTCGAATAATTCTACATACTCTTCAGGATAGAGTTTTTTGAAATTTTTGATTTGAATCGGAAGCTCGCCCTCGCCATCGATATTGACAGTTTTTTGCATTGCGCCTGCAGATATTATTTCACTATCATACGCTTGAACAGTATTCACCTTCCCCTCATTTTCACACATGACGGAAATAACTTTTTTCTCAAAAGCTGATACGTTACTAGCGGCCTCTACAGCGCTCCATTGAGGAGCGTCCCCCAATTTTCCATTCCCCCAAGCTGCTGGACCATAACGACCATGGTATCTGGTAACTTTCACAACAGCATTGCAAGCACATTGTTTTTTTCGATCAAAATTAGCTATCAGAGCAACAACGTGTACGTGCCAAATTTTTCCATCTGAATTAAGGCTTACCTTTGCAGCAACTTCTTTCCACCAAGACAACGAATTGATTCGCTGCTTTTGCGCAACCCAATCTAAGTTCTGACGATCCGCTGAATGCCCCATTAGTTCATCTAGGGCATCCCATTTCGCCGCATCATAGAACCACTCACTTTCGCACTTAGTGATAAGCTGGGATATAGATTGTGCAAACCAAGGCTTAGCAAGTGCTGCTTGGATTTCAGTAGATGTCAGTTTGTCGTTTTTATCAGAATCAATAATGTCGTACAACCCTTCCTTTACCGGGCCTTTAGTAGATTTACTAGCTAGAGGAACGAAGGTAGCTTTTTCTTCCTCGGTAAGCATATCGCGATCGTGAAGAAACGAAGAAAAGTGATCGGCATTACTGCCGGTCTCTTCAATAAATTTAAACCCGACCCATTCCCACGGTTTATGGCGAGTGGTCATCAAATCCTTATCGCACACCCATCCGCTGATAGGATTTCCTTGGCCGTCACCCAGTATCCCTTCGAGGTGCCACCATCTAGTCGTACTTGTAGTTGCGGGAGCGTTGCCTGTGCTGGGGGTAGTGGTAGATTGTTTGATTTTTTTTGAATCCGGCAGGGCCTCTAAAACACTTGAGGGAACAACCAGATCATATCCAATCACCACACCGGCGTCGTTGGCTTGTGGTGGATTGGTCGCACTTATATCTGGGCGATGAGTAATTAGCTTCGTATCTTTGTGAATCTTTAACAGATTTTTTTGATCGTCTGGTAAAGCAGCAGCTGCACCTTGGCTAAGAGAAACAAATTTCTCAATGTCATCGCACGTGAATACTTCCACATGCACTAGGTTGCGAGGTGCTCCTTCATCGTGCTCTTGATAATGACCTGCAAATCCAACCAACGCACCAGCCTTAATGGTCACTGGTTCATCGAGCAAAACGACCTTCCCCATATCCTTTGGTTCAGTCTTAGTTTCAAGGGAGGGAAACCATACATAACCTCCAACATTGCCAGCTTCATCAGTAGCAAGTGCAGGAATTGGATTTCCACTCACAACTTTTACTAACTTTCGGTAGTTACCAACTGCACCCTCTTGGCTAATCTCAATCTGAGTGCCAGCAGGCAGTATCGACATAACCTCTCCGGTGGTCGAACCGCTCCTACGCACCCTCAACCCCTTGGCTTGATTAGCAGGAATGTTTTTCGCCAGCTCGCCAATCAAGTACTGATTTCCGCCTTTACTGTTCATTTGGGCTTTGAATACCCATCCGCCTATAGCCGCGGACTGATCAGCTTCAGGCGTCACACTCACAACTTTTAGCCATTTCCCATCTGTGCTCGCCTCTCCAGTGGTCACCGTGGTTCCACGGGGCAAAGTCGTCAGAATATTGCTGTAATCCGCGGATCCGGGAAGCCCTGCGCGCGCATTCAGGCCCTCAACGGGATCCTTCACATCCGCTTTTACTTGGTAGCCTCCATTAACCCAATATGACGGCCGCTCCAACATAGGCGTTTTCGTCCTGTAGCCATCCATGTCCAACAGATGCATATACAGGCTATAAAACGTCAATATCGGTCCCGCAGCTGGAGCAGGTGGCGGAGGTCCACCTGCTCCAGCAGGTGGTGCTGGAGGGGACGGCACCTCCAAGGCATGCTTAATCAGCACAAACCCTGTCGAAGCAAAAGCGGTACGGTCGGTATATACCGTGGCTGGATAAGTGTCATCGATTCGATAGGCAACTACTTGCCCATCAGCGATGCAACGAACCTCGCTCTGTGCCGAGACTAATCCGGAAGCCTCATCAAAATGCACGCCGCCATGCCACAAGCCATTGCTGCCAAGTGGGTAATAACCATCCTGCGCCTTCGCTAATGCCGCGTAATACTGCTGTGGATCTGTGCCACCCGCACCACCAATCTTTATTGGGTAAGACCACTTTTTAACTTTCACTGGCTCTGTCATTTGTACTTTTACCTAATCCTTTTTGATCCGTTGGCGGTCAACCAGAGAACCTGATCATTCGCATTGGTCGACGGTCAGCTTTCTGAGGCACCGCATTCCCCAACGCCTGATCCATCAAACTCCCCGCCTTATCCTTATCCGCCGCCCCCGGCAGCACCGGCGGTTTAATCCCGATGCCAGTCCCCGACCCAGCCGAGCCACCGGCATTAATTTTGATCACCGGCCCAACCACCGTAACCCCACCGCCATCAAGCTTGATAAAGCTCCCCCCCCCAAGAATGGTCAGCTCTGTCCCCGCCTCAATAACAATCTTGTCCCCAGCCTTAAGGTGAATCTCTTTCCCCACACTGGTCAGCTGCGCAGTCCCCAGCTTCACATGCTGGTTCTGCCCGACCGTCAGGTGATCATCCAGCTTCGCTTCAACCTTGCGATCGGCAATCGTGGTGCGGTGTTCCTCGGCCTTCAGCTCGGTGTAGGTGTTCTTAACCACCGTGTCGTGACGTTCATTACCGACCCGAATCTTCTGATCGTGCTCTACGTTTTCATCCCAATCACGCTGGGCATGAATGTAGATCTGCTCCGCACCTTTCTTGTCTTCAATGCGCAGTTCGTTGTACCCGCCACCACCCGGTGAGCTAAGCGTTTTGAACACGCTGCGAGTCTTGTTCGCCGGCAAGGCATACGGCACCGGGTTTTCCTTGTGGTACAGGCAGCCGGTCACCAGCGGTTGGTCGGGGTCGCCTTCGAGGAAGGTGACGAGGACTTCCATGCCGATGCGCGGGATGCTGATGGCGCCGTAGCGGTCGCCGGCCCAGGAGCTGGAGACACGGAGCCAGCAGCTGGTTTTGTCGTCGGCCTGGCCTTCGCGGTCCCAGTGGAATTGCACTTTGATGCGGCCGTATTGGTCGCAGTGGATTTCCTCGCCTTTGGGGCCGGTGACCATGGCGGTCTGGCTGCCGAGGACGCGCGGTTTCGGGTGTTCGAGGGCCGGGCGGTAGAACACGTCCCACGGGGTGGCGAGGAAGGTGTTGCGGTAGCCCTGGTGGAAGTCGTCCTTGTTGTCAGTGGTGTCGCTGGTCACGCCTTCTTCGAGCACTTGCGGCTGTTTGCCTTCGTGGAAGAGTTCGGTGAGCAGCCACAGGTCGTTCCACTCGCTGCGCGGGTGGTCGGACAGTTCCATGAAGTGGCCGCTGACCAGTTTGGTCTGGTCGCCGCGACCTTCGGCCTGCCGGTAGTCGGCGCGATGGCGTTCTAGGGCGCGTTGGCTGAGGAACTTGCCACGGGCGCGGTCGATGAAGCGGCCCGGGTAGTCGTAGTCTTCGAGATCCGGCTCAGTGCTCTCGCCTTCGGGTTTGTAGGCGGCTTCCATTTGCAGGCGCGGTTTTTCGAAGTCGTAGTCGCGCCGTGTGATGCGACTGGTGCGGGTTTCCAGGCGCAGCTTGAAGCCTTTGATCACCGGTTCTTCGGCGACCATGCCGCTGCCCTGCACGTACGCAGTTGGCTGACCGAGTTTGCGGAACACGGTCTGGTCGTCGCCGAATACCAGCAGGTGGCCTTTGTCGCTGTGCTGGAAGTGGTAGTGGATGCCTTCCTCTTCGCACAGGCGCTGGACGAAGTGCAGGTCGGTTTCGTCGTACTGCACGCAGTAGTCGCGGTCCGGGCACGGCTGGCTGAGCTGGAAGTTGTAAGCGTTGCCCTTGATGCCGTGTTCTTCGAGGATCAGCGCAATGATTTTCGGCGCCGACATCTGCTGGTAGATGCGCTGGTTGGTGCGGTGATGCAGGTATTGCAACTGCGGCACCATCGACACTTTGTAGCGGGTCAGGCGCTTGCCGGCATCGCCTTGGGCAACGCGGTAGATCTGGCCGTGGATGCCCGAGCCTTGTGGATCGAATGCGAGAAACGCCTGCTTGTGCAGCAGTTGTTCGAGGTCCAGATCAGGGTTTTCGCTGACCAGTTCGAGGTCGAAGCGATACGGCTGGCTGATGCCTTCGGTGCCGGTGAACGACAGCACTTGCAGGTCGCCGACGTAGTCTTCGACCTTGAGGCTGAAGTGGGTTTCGTTAGCTGGGTTGAACATAAAGTGCTCCCTGTTCGAATGTCATCCGTTACGCCCGAAGTCGCAGACGTTGCAGCCAGGACGAAGTGGCGCCCAAGGCGTCACGCAATTGTTGGGCAGTGATGCTGCGTTCTGCCGGGTTGAAGCTCAGCGCGGTTCGCAGCGCTGGCCAGCCGTGTTTCGGTAAGTTCGCCGGGGCTTGCAGTTCGCGCTCCAGGTGCTCATCGCGCGCCTGAGTCGAGGGCAAGCGGCGGAACGGGTGTTTGCCGCCCGCCAGTTCGTAGATCACGCAGGCCACGCCGTACACGTCCGCGCTGGCCGACAAAGGTTGGCCCTCAAGCAGTTCGGGGGCGGCGTAGCCCGGGGTCCAGGCGTTGAAGCGTTCGCGACTCAGATGCGGCAGGCCGGGCATCACACCCTCCTCTGCCTGACCGAGGCCGAAGTCAAAGAGGCGCAAGCCGTCTTCGCTGAGCATGACGTTGCTCGGTTTCATGTCACCGTGCAGCACGCCGCGACCGTGGGCGTAGGCCAGCGTGTCGAGCAGCGGCAGGACGATGTCGCGCAGTTCTTGCCACGGCAGGCCGAGGGGCCGCTCGCAGAGCAATTTGTCCAGGGTCAGGCCACGCATGTATTCCATGGTGATGAAGGCCCGCTGGCAGTCGGTGTCGACTTCAAAGGTGTGCGCACGCACGACGTTGTCGTGGCGCAGGCGTCGGGTCAGGGCGAACTCGCTGTAGAGCAAGGCACTGGCGTCCGGCGATTCGGCAAATTCTTCGCTGAGGATTTTCAGCGCAATGTAAGGGTCGGGATCACCGAACTGTTCGTGCAGCAGATCCCGCGCCCGGTAAACGGCGCCCATGCCACCGGCCCCGAGCAGACGCTCGAGGTGGTAGCGACCGGCGAGTACGTCCGGCAGTGCACCGATGCTGGCCTTGGTTGGCGCCAGCAAAGGTTCTGCCTTGTTCTCCTTGGCGAAGGCGAAGTAGGTCAGGTTGTTGGCCTGTTCTTCGCTCATCAGCAAGTCATCGACTGAGGATTCGATTTCAGTCATTGGCGGATCACCACGGCTGTCAGGTTGTCGCGCGCGGCACCACGCAGGGCGCCGTCGAACAAACGTTCCAGCGCCACGTGCGGCGCGCTGAGGCTGAGGGCGTTGCCGAGGGCATCGCTGCTCAGGCCCTGATACAAACCATCGCTGCAGAGCAAAAACGCATCGCCCGGATAAACCTCAAGTTCGAGGACATCCAGGGTCAGTGTTTCGGCGGCGCCGACGGCTCGGGTCAACGCCTGAGCCGCCGGGTGCGCTGCCGCTTGTTCGACGCTCATTTGCTGCTCGTCGATCAGTTGCTGTTGCAGCGAATGATCCTTGGACAGCTGATACAGCCGCTGCCCACGCCACATGTAACAACGACTGTCGCCGGCCCAGATGCAGGCCGCGCGATTGCCTTCCACCAGCAGCGCGACGACGGTGCTGCCCATGATGCTGTCGTGGCGTCCGGCGGTGACCGTCAACTCCTGCCCCAAACGCCGGTTCAGCCAGTGCAGGCACTGGCGAATGGCTTTGAGGCGTTCGTCGAAGTCCTCGTGTTGCGGCAGTTCAGCCAGGCTGGCGACGATCAACTGGCTGGCGATGTCGCCACCCTGATGACCGCCCATGCCGTCCGCGACCACCCACAGCCCCTGCTGCGGCGAGTCGAGGAAGGCATCTTCGTTGCGCGCCCGCACCTTGCCCGGGTCGGTACGCGCCGCGCTGCGCCAGGCACTGGCCACCAGCATCAGAGCTGCACCGGCATACGGAAGGTGCGCAGCACGCCCATGTCGAACGGGTTCGGCGTGCGCTGGCTGGTCAGCAGGTAGTTGGCGCGCAGGCCACCTACGTCGGCTTTCAGCACCAGCACGTCGCGACCGCTCAGGTACTCGGTCTGCATCAGGTCGAACAGACGGAACAGCGACCATGGACCGGAGTTCTTCTCGATGCCGATCGGACGCCCGGCCATTTTGTCCATGACCAGGCTGGTGCGACCGTCTTCAGCATCGGTCGGCCATTTGAACGACATTGGCAGGATCGGACCGTGGCGGTATTCCATGGTCTTGTCGCCGAACTTGAACTCGGAACGGCTGACGGCCGGGTCGAGGGTGTACGGCTCCAGTTTGAACTGCACGGTCGGCTCGGCCGGGTTGATCGAGAAGAAGCTCTGACGAATCGTCAGCGCTGCCGCCATCTGGTCCAGGTACATCTTCGATACCGGCAGGCTGTGACCGTCGACGCTGCGCATGCGGTAGTTGCCCGGATCGCCGCTGACGAACGGACGCAGGTAGCTGTCGAAGAAACGGTCGACGGTGCCTTGAGCGCGGAAGAACTCGCGGAAATCGCTGATCGCTACGTCGCTGGTGCTGCTGGCGCTGAACGGATAACGCTTGCTGATGGTTTTGCCATACACGCTGTACAGCTCGTTTTGATAACGACCGTTCAGGTATTGGTAAGCATCGTTAAGCACCAGACGCCAAGAGTCTTCGGCCAGCACGTTGAACCACACGCTGAGCGGACGCGGCAGACGGCCAGACGCATTGCGCAGGTTGGTCAGCGCATCACGCTGGCCGCTCATGCGGGTTTTCGCCATTTCGAACGCGGCTTGTTCCGGCGTGCTGGAACGGGCCAGACCGGCCAGTTGCAGTTGCAGGTCGTTGAGCGCGCTCAGTGCAGGCGTCAGGTCCGCAGCCGGGCCGTTGTTGTCATCGAGCAAACGATGCAACGGTTCGAAGCGGCGTTGCAGCGACTTCTTCGCGGTGTCCGGCAGGGTCTTCGCCACGTTCAGGGCCGAAGCCTTGTCCGCGGCGGCGGCGGCAAGTTTGCCAACCTTACCCAGTTTGCCTTTCTGCCCAGCCAGCGCATCAGCAGCGTCGCCAGCTTCTTCGACAGGGTCTGCAGCGGCCTGGAAGCGGGTGTTCTCACGCACTTCAGTGAGCAATGCCAGCACCGGCGAGTTGGCCGAGGTCAGGCCCGCCAGTTGCTCGGCGCCTTCACCGGCATCGCTGATCGGCGGCAGGGCAACCTGGCCAACGGCTTCGCTCCAGTAGTTGGCGTAGTCGCGGAAGTACAGCTGCTCCAGCTCGACCATCAGGCGACGCAAGTCCATGTCGCTGATGCCCGCACCTTCGCCGAGCACCCAGTTGTCACGCAGGATGTCGGTAACCAGCGCCGAACCCTGTACCGAGAAATACTGCTGATAACCGGTTTGCGTGTAGAACCCCGGGATCACGTATTCGGTGCCGATAAACAGCGAGCCTTGTGGGCCGAGGTGTTGGCTGAAACGATAGTCCGGCAGGTTGCGCGCCTGCTCGCGGAGCATGCGGTAAACCACCGTGGCCAGCGATTCGCTGCGCAATACCTGACGCGCCTGAGTGACCAATTGGTCGTTCAGCGGGTAGATAAACGGCTGCTTCAGCAGGCGATCGAGGTGCGCACTCAAACCGTTCTGTACGGCGGTGTTGCCGGTATAGCGCGTCGACCAGTCAGTAGCGACCCAGTCCTTGAGCCACGCGGCATCGCGACGATCCTTCATGTTCAACATCAGGTACGCGCGCAGGCTGTTGAGCAGGCGGTCGCGGTCCTTCATGTTGGCGCGGATCTGCCCTTCGAGCATGGTCGCCACCCGTGGCAGCAGTTGCTTTTCAAGCTCGCGCTCGTAAGCCTCTTTGACCACTGGATTGACGTCTTCACCTTGATACAGACCGCCGCGCTCGTGATACGACACGTCGCCTTTTTTCGGGAAGACCTGGGTCGCGGCGTAGCTGGTGTCGAGGGTTTTCAGCACGCCCATGGCGTCATCACGCGGCGAAAGTGCCGTGCGCTGCTGCGTCCAGTTCTGCGCCAGATTGCGCAGGTTTTCCAGGCGCTCGTAGTTGGCCGAGAAACCACCGGCCCAGAGCATGCCGAACAGCGCCAGCGAAGCGAGTGCGCCGACGTACAGCGCACGCTGGCCCCAATGGATGCGGCTGCGTTCGCGTTTGTCCAGACCGGCCAGATCGGCTTCGGGGAAAATCACTTGGCTGAACAAGTGATGGATAAACCGCGAGCGACCGCTGCGCAAGGTCGGCAGCACACCGGCGCTCATGCCGAGGCTGGCGCCGATGCCGGCGGTGGTCGCATCCATCTCTTGAGTCAGGTGCGGCGCGCTGGTCAGGTAGAAACCACGCAGTTGCGTGGCACGCTGATAACGGTTGCCGGTGAACGCCATGTCGACGAACAGGCACAGGCGCTCGCCGATCTGCCCCAATTGATGCGGGAAGTCGAGGATGCGGCCACGGCGCTGGGTATCGCGCTCGGAGTGCATGCGCATGATCACTTGGCTGTTGAGGCGACGCAGCAGTTCTTCGAACTCGTTGCGCAGCACAGCGACGTCGGTGCCGACCTGATCCTTGCGGAAGCTGGTGCCGAGCACCTGATCGCTTTCTTCGCGGGTCAGTTGATCGAAGAACTCGTCGAAGCCGAGCAGCTTGTCAGCCTTGCTCAGGACCAGATACACCGGTACGTCGACGTGCAGTTTCTGATGCACGTCTTGCAGACGGCCGCGAATCTGGCGCGCCAAAGTATCGATGTCCTGCTCACTGCCGCCGAGCAGGGTTTCCACCGGAATGGTCACCAGCACGCCGTTCAACGGACGCCCGCGACGACGCTTGCGCAGTAGCTCCAGCAGCGTTGTCCAGGCACCGCCGTCGACTTCCACATCCGGTTGCGTGGTGTAACGCCCGGCGGTGTCGATCAACACACCGTGGTCGGCGAAGTACCAGTCGCAATGACGGGTGCCGAGGGTGTCGCGGGTCAGCTTGCGGTCGATCTTGTTGATCGGGAATTCCAGACCGGAAAAGTCCAGAAGACTGGTTTTGCCCGAGGCCTGCGGACCGATCAACAGGTACCACGGCAAGTCACTGCGCCAGCGCTCGCTGCGGCCGCGATACAGGCTCGACGTCTTCAGGGTTTTCAGCGCGTCTTTGAAGCGCGCCTTCAACTCCTTCTGTTCTTCGTCGATCAGCTCTTCGCGGCGAATGCGGTCCTGGCCGTCCTCGCTTTCTTCCTCGGCTTTCTTGCGGATACCGCTGCGCCAGCTGACGAAGACCATGGTCAGGCCCCAGATCAGGAACAGCACAGCGATGGTCAGCAAGCGAGAGGTCGAGCTCTCCCAGAACTTGTAATCATCAACCGCCAACAACGGGCCGACGAACCACACCAGCAGCGCCACGAACAGCACCAGCAGCAAGGTCCAGACCCAGGTCTGGCGCAGGAAGGCGCCGACTTTCTTGAAAAACTTTTTCATCACACGTCCCTGTTTACGGCTGCGACTGCGGTTGCACCGCGGCCGGATCAAGCGGCTGATATGGTTGCAGAACGGTGTCGCGCTGCTCGCCCAAGACCCAGGCGAAGCCCGAATACATCACCACCAGACAGACGAAAGTGAACAACACCACCATCCACGCCGGCACGATGCGCACCAGGTTACGGCGCTGATCGTTCAAGCCTTCCCAGTGCGGCGACAACTCGCGCGGCACGTCGCCACGCAACTGACGGATCTGCCGATACAGAGCATCGCGGATGCCTTCGAGTTCGAGCATGCCGCGTGCCTGTACGCGGTACTTGCCCTCGAAACCGAGGGACAGGCACAGGTACATCAGTTCGAGCATCGGCAGATGCTTGACCGGGTTTTTCGACAGTCGATCGAGCAACTGGAAGAACTTCTCGCCACCGAAGGTTTCGTTGTGGAAGCTGCTCAGCAGACTCATCTGCGACCATTCGCTTTCGTTGCCCCACGGTGTGGTCACGACAGCTTCGTCGACCACGGTGCAGAGCACGTAACGCGCGGCCATCACCTGGCTGCTTTCGGCGCCATTGTGCAGGGCACGCACTTCAAACAGCTTGAGCCCGGCGGTCAGGCGCTCGTTGAGCGCGTACAAATCTTCGCGGGTTTCGCTGTGCTTGAGGCGCACCACTTCCGAAAGCAGTTCGGACGAAGCAGCGACCAGCGAATTGAGGCTGATGTTGAACGCTTCTGCCGGGCGCAGGCGCGCGGCGTAGATCATGCGTTCTTCCAGTTGCTCGAAACGCGGCGGCGCGGCGAAGTCGGTCAGCGGACTCGATGCCGGTCCGTGGCCTTGACGATCGAGCAGGACGGTTTTGTCGTCCTGGTTGTAATCCGTTTCCTTGATCATGTCGGTCAGTTCCTGATGGCCCAGAATTTCAGTTCAAGCTCGGCGAATTCGCCGGACACATGGAACGCGAAACCGCCGGAGCGCTCGAGTTGTGCCAGGTCTTCGGAACTGAGTTCGAGGATGAAATAGGTTTTGTTCGAATGGAACGCGATCTGCCGTGGGGCCACCGGCAACGGTTTGACCTTGATCCCCGGCAAGTGCAGGTTGACCAGTTGGCGGATACGCTCCACCGGGCCGACCTTGAGGTGCGCCGGCAAGCGGTGGCGCAGTTCTTCGGAGTCGCAGTTGGCACTGGCTGCCAGCACGAACGACGCCGAGCCGAGCAGTTTGTGGTCGTGCAACGGCGAGACGATGATGCCGTACTGACGCGCTTGCAGGATCAGTTCGATGGCGTGCTGTTCGAGCACCATCGACAGCACCTGACGAATCGCTTCCATCAGTTTGCGGAAGCTCCCACCCTGGTCAGCGTGGGAATAGCGGCTGTCCAGGCGCGGGCGTTTGCTCTCGCCGGAAAAGGTCGCCAGATCGCCGAGCATGGTCAGCAGCGTGCGGTACAACTCTTCCGGGTGCACTTGCTCCAGGCCGAGGTAGTGGCGCAGCAGCAGTTCGGTGCGGTTGATCAGTTGCAGCATCATGAAGTCACCGACCTCAGCACCGCCGACCTTGCCGTTGGAGCGAATCCGCTCGGCAATCGTGTCGCCACGGTGGTTGAGCATGCTGATGACTTCTTTCAGGCACGACAGCAGATAGCTGGAGGCGTGGGCCTGAATGTAGGTCGGCACGAAATCCGGGTCGAGGCTGATCACGCCGTCCGGCGTGGTGTCGAGCACGTCGCAGATCTTCAGCTTGACGTAGGCCTGATCGCTCTGCTGCTCGCCGAGCAACAGTTTGAAGTCCGGGCGACCGCAGCTGACCTGGCTGGCGGAATCGTCGCCGGCGTTGGAGTCGGCCACTTCGGCGTCGTACGCGGTGTAACGCGCGAGCACGTCGGATTGCTCCGGACGGCGCGACTCGATGTGGTTACCGGTGACCAGCGGCAGCGCCAGGTAGATCGGCGTGTTGCCGGTGTTCGGCGGCACGTCCAGCGCCAGCGGCTCAGTGTTGCCACCGAGTTCGAACAGGCTGCCGTCCGGCAGAATCCCCGAGGCTTCACTGATCACCAGTTTGCCCATGTTGAGGAACTGCAAGTCGATCTCCAGATTAAGGAAACCCCAGGTGTAGCCACCCAGCAACTGGGTGCGGGTTTTCATCTGGTGATCGTAATAACGATCGTTGTGCTGGAAGTGCTGCGGACGCAGCAGCATGCCTTCCTGCCAAATGACTTTATGGGTATTCATGTTCAGTCATCCGCCTTGGCGAGCACTTGATTGGTGTTGCGGATGCCGGTCTGATCCAGAGTCAAATCGACTTCGGTAACTTCCAGCGGAGTGATCTGAACGGTGTGGCGCCATTGGGTGTCCGGCAAGTCGCGGTAAGCGGCGAGAACGCCAACATAAAGGCTGCCCTCTTCCACCTTGAGCTTCATCTCCACGGTTTCACCCGGGCGCAGTTCGAGCTCTTCGCTGGCCACCAGATCCGGGTTGAGGGATTCCTTGGCGCGTTCGTAAAGGCTGAAGAAATCAGCGTTCTCGAAGGTCACCGGGTGCTTGAGTTCGAACAGGCGCACGACGATCGGCGACGGCCGACCGTTGAGGTCCGGGTTGAGCTGATCGCTGCCGGTCAGCTTCAGGTTGATCTTGGTCACTTTCGAGTACGGCGACAGCGACGAGCAACCGGCGAGCAGCACCAGCACGGTGAGCGCAGTCAGCGTCTTGAAAAAAGCGGTCGAGCGGCGAGACATGCGCATCATCCTTGGTGGTCGGTGTGGAGGGTGGAGATCAGGCGGATCTGTTCTTCGTAGGCCTGGGCGAAGTCGCGGGCCAGCAGACGCTCGCTCCAGTCATCGTCCTGACGCAGCGCCTGGTGATAGCGGCCGAACGCTCTCCAGCGCCCGCCCGATGTCGCGATCAACGGCTTGTTGTCACGCTCGAAACGCAGGGTCAGTTGCTCCGGCGAGAAGTGCTCCAGGGTGCCGCGTACGGCGGCGCGGCTGGCGGTCAGCAGTGCGACTTGATGCGCCTGCAGATCGCGGAACGCGCGGGAAATCGCTTGCTCGGCCGGCAGATGGCCGGGCTTGCTTGGCTGCAACAGAATCTGCAACGCTTCGCTCGGATCGACGGCGAATTTCAGCGGATTCTTGTTGGTGCCTTGCACGGTGGTCTGGGCCAGACGCAGTTCGTTTTTCAGCTCCGAACGGGTGCGCAGGCTCTGCTGCAAACCGCCGATGCTTTGGCGCAGCAAGCGCGCCGCGTTCAACGCCAGGGCTTCGCGTTCGTCGTGGCTGAGGCCTTTGACGTCGACACCCAGCGCCGCACCGAAATGATCCCAGAAACCTTCGCTTTGACGCTCAACGGCTTTCGGTGCCGGAGCGGGCTCAGGTTCGACGGGGGCTGCAATCAGCTCCGGCACCATCAGGCTTTCCATGTCGATGCGCGCGTAGTCGGCGCGTTGACGGGAATCCTCAGGCTTGGTGTTCGGCGCCAGCAGTTCGTCGATTTCCGAGTACACACGCTCTTGCTGTTCGAGAGCATTGAGCGGATCGAGATCCAGAAATGCGTCATCGGGAATGATGCTGCCGGCAGCGCGTGGACGGCCGACTTCACCGTCGAAGGTCGCCGGGTCACGCACCAGGCGCGCGCGAATCTCGAAGTCACCCAGTACGTAGGTGCTGCCGTGTTCGATGCGCACCGGTTCGCCTTTGTGCAGGCGTGCGCCGCTCTCGCCGTCCTGGACACCGTTGCTGCTGGTGTCGGTGAGAAAGAACGTACCCTCGCGGTAGCTGACAATCGCGTGGTGATTGGACAGGTGACGCTTGCGGTCAGGGATGATCCAGTCGCAGTCCTCACCCCGCCCGATCACGCCGCCGGCCTGTTTAAAGGTCTTCTGGCACAACTCGGTGGGCACGAACTGCTTGGTGTTCAGCATTTCGAAAACCAATTCCATGTTTGATGCTCCTTGCGGTCACTTGCCGCGATTGACCGCTTGCGGATCACCCAACGGGCGATAGTCGTTGTCGTTGAATTTGTAATTGCCGCTACAGCCGCCAAGGCCGCATAGAACGACGAGGGTCAGCAGGACAGCGTGCCAGTGACGAACAGACATCAGAGGGTCTCCAGGTGTAGACAAAGCACAAAGCGCCGACCCTTGCGGGCGGCGCTGAAATTGGTTTTTGTGGGGATTTCGATGAAGTTTTGCCTACCCATCGAAATCTCCCAGATTGATGTTCAAACGGCCGAGCCGATACAGCAGCGTGCGTCGCGGCAAGCCCAGTTCACGGGCGGCGAGGGTCTGGTTGCCGTCGTTTTTGCGCAGGCAATCGAGCAATAACGTGCGTTCGACCTGCTCGAGGCGTTCACGCAAATTCAAGTGGCTGTTGTCTTCCGGCATTGCCTCCATGCGCAGGGAGAAATGCTCGGCGAGCAACTCGCCGCCTTCGCACAACAGCACCGCACGTTCGACCAATGCCTTGAGTTCACGCACGTTGCCGGGGAAGTTGTAGCCGGACAGGTGTTCCAGCGCCGCACTCGACCAGCGCACCGGATCGCGTTGCAAATACGTGCAGGTCTTCTCGGCGAAGTGCTGGGCCAGTTCGAGGATGTCGCCTTCACGCTGACGCAGCGCCGGCAGCTCGATCGGGAATTGCGCGAGGCGGTAGTACAAGTCCTCGCGGAATTTGCCTTCGCTGACCAGCGTCGACAGATCGCGGTGCGTTGCGGCGATGATGCGTACATCGATTTTGTGCGTGTCGTTGGAGCCCAGCGGACGGATCTCGCCTTCCTGCAACACGCGCAAGATCTTCGCCTGCAACGACAACGGCATGTCGCCGATCTCGTCGAGCAACAACGTGCCGCCATTGGCCGCATCGAACAGGCCGGCGCGGTCGCGATCGGCACCGGTGAACGCGCCTTTGCGATAGCCGAACAGCTCGCTTTCCAGCAGATTTTCCGGAACCGCCGCGCAGTTCTGCACGATAAACGCCTGGGAACGGCGCGGGCCGCAATCGTGAATCGCCCGCGCAACGACTTCCTTGCCGGTGCCGGTTTCGCCGCGCAACAACACGGTGTACGGGCTGTGCAGGACTTTGCTGATCAGCGAATGGGTCTGGCGCATCGCCGCGCTTTTACCGATCAAGCCATAGCCACTGATGCTCGGCACGCTGCGCGCCACTGTTGCCGATTCCGCCAGTGGCTGGCGCAGACGTTGCAGCAAATGCAACTGGCCAAGCACGAACGAGCCGAGCTGGCCGAGGGAATCGGCGAAGCCTTGCAGGTTGGTACGACGACGGCTGGCGCACAACAGCAAACCTTCAACAGCTTTGTGCTGATTGACCAGTGGCACGCACAACAGCGACTGCCACGGCGAGGTCGCCGCTGGCAGGAAACTGGTTTCGTGCAGGCTGCCGCTCAAGTCGTCGAGGCACACCACGCGGTTCTGGCACAGGGCGAATTGCAGCAGTTGCTCACCGTTGTAATCCGCCGGCAGGCTCGCCGCTTCACGCGGTTGCAAGGCGCCGTCGAGGTATTCGGCATTCATCCCCAGGCACGTGTGGGTGGCGTCGAGCAGATACAGCTGCGTCAATTCGCAACCGCTCAACTCGGCCAACCCACGCACGAAGTCACCCAGCAACGCAGCACCGTCCGCCGCCCGCGACAGACTGGCGAACTGCGCCAGCAACGCTTCGGCATAGACCAGTGGCTGCGGCACCTGAGTGAACATCACACCCACCTCAGGCGAACTCGCACGTCACGCTGGACTCGCCGTCGAGCGTGGCATGCACACGCTTGAGGCTTTCACCGGTAGCCATGGCATCGAGCAAGCGGTCAGCCACCAGCGGCAGCACGTGCTGATCGAGCAGATGGTCGATCAGACGCGCACCGCTTTCGCTTTGCGTGCAACGCTCGGACAGGTGATCGACGAGGTTCTGGCACCAGCTGAAATCCAGCTGACGACGGTTGAGGCGCTCGCCGAGACGACCGAGTTTGATCTCGATCAGCTCGCGCAATACCGGGCCGCCGACCGGGTAGTACGGCACCACTTTCATCCGCGCCAGCAGCGCCGGTTTGAAGTGTTTGCTGAGTACCGGGCGAATGGTTTCTTCGAGGACTTCAGCGGTCGGGCGTGCGCCGTTTTCGCAGAGGTCGCTGATCTTGTCGCTACCGAGGTTCGAGGTCATCAGGATCAACGTATTGCGGAAGTCGATCTCGCGACCCTCGCCGTCGTTGGCCACGCCTTTGTCGAAGATTTGGTAGAACAGGTTGAGCACGTCCGGGTCAGCCTTTTCGACTTCATCGAGCAACACCACCGAGTACGGTTTCTGGCGTACGGCTTCGGTGAGCATGCCGCCCTCGCCGTAACCGACGTAGCCTGGTGGTGCACCGATCAGACGGGAGACGGTGTGCTTCTCCTGGAACTCGGACATGTTGATGGTGGTGATGAAACGATCACCGCCGTACAGCAAGTCAGCCAGGGCCAGCGCGGTTTCGGTTTTACCGACGCCGCTCGGGCCGACCAGCAGGAACACACCGACCGGCGCGTCAGGCTTGTTCAGACCGGCAGCGGTGGCGCGCATCGAGCGATCCAGTGCGTGCACGGCCTGTTCCTGACCACGGATGCGCGTGCGCAGGTCAGTGGCGAAACTGGCGACTTTGGCGTTGTGCTCACGGGCCAGTTGCGCCAATGGCACGCCGGTCCAGGCGCTGATCACTTCGGCGACCAGACGCGGGCAGACTTCGAAGCTGACCAGACGCTCTTTGACTTGGGCGGCGGTCAGGGCGCTGTGGGTTTCGTTGAGCTGGGCTTCCAGCGCTTCGACGCTTTGGCCTTCTTCAACCTCAGCGGAGACGGTTTCGATCACGGTGCCTTCGGCGTCTTCTTCAACGGTGACCACTGGCTCGACCGCAGCAGCTTCGCGGGCCTTGGCCAGTTGCTGACGCAGTTCCAGCAGGCGCTCGGCCAGTTGCTTCTGTTCAGTCCACAGGGTTTCCAGCGCGACCATTTCAGTTTCGGCTTCGTCGAGACGCGCTTCCAATGCATCCAGCGCTTCGTGGTCGATCAGCAGACCGGCTTCGGCATCGCGGCGCAGGGCCTGACGCTGGCGGCCACCTTCAGCCAGTTCGCCACGCAGGCGCTCAAGGCTTTCCGGGGCGGCGGCGAGGCTGATGCGTACGCGGGCGCAAGCGGTGTCGAGCACATCGACAGCTTTGTCCGGCAGCTGCCGACCGGCCAGATAACGTGCGGACAATTCAGCCGCCGAAACCACCGCGTCATCGCGCAGGTAAATGCCGTGGCTCTTCTCGTAAACCTGGGCCAGACCACGAAGGATGGTCACCGCTTCACTGACGGTCGGTTCGTGCAGTTGCACCGGTTGGAAACGACGGGCCAGCGCCGGGTCTTTCTCGAAGTATTTCTTGTACTCGGCCCAAGTGGTCGCAGCGATGGTGCGCAGTTCGCCACGGGCCAGTGCCGGTTTCAGCAGGTTGGCCGCATCGGAACCGCCGGCATTGCCGCCCGCGCCGATCAGGGTATGAGCTTCGTCGATAAACAGAATGATCGGTTTCGGCGAGGCTTTGACTTCGTCGATCACGCCTTTAAGACGACGTTCGAACTCACCTTTGACGCTGGCGCCAGCCTGCAGCAGGCCCATGTCCAGCGACAGCAGTTCTACGCCTTTGAGCACTTGCGGCACTTCACCGGCGGCAATGCGCGAAGCCAATCCTTCGACGATGGCGGTCTTGCCGACACCGGCCTCACCGACGACGATCGGGTTGTTCTTGCGGCGACGGGCGAGGATGTCGACCATCTGGCGAATCGCGCCGTCACGGCACAGCACCGGGTCGAGTTTGCCGTCGCGGGCCTGTTGGGTCAGGTTGTGGGTGAAGCGCTGCAGCAGCGATTCGCCCTGCGCCGCTGGTTTGCCGTTGGCCGCCGGTTGCTCCTGTTGCGACAGGGCAAATTCCTTCAGGCGATCGATGTTCAGCTTGGCGAGCAGCGGCTGATAACGGCTGCCGGCGTAGCGCATCGGATTGCGCAGCAGCGCGAGGATCAGCGCCGCGTCTTCGACCTGGGTCTGGCCCAGTTCGAGGTTGGCTACCAGCAGCGCGTCTTGCAGCCACTGCACCAGTTCCGGGGCGAACACCGGGTTACGAGAGGCGCTGTGTTCGACCCGCGATTGCAGCGCGGCGCTGAGTTCACCGGCGTCGACGTCGGCATCCTGCAGTGCGCGCGACAGCAAACCGTTCGGACGCTCGAGCAGGCCGAGCATCAAGTCTTCGACGAGGATCTTGCTGCCGCCACGGGCCACGCAACGCTCGGCAGAACGTTCCAGATCACGACGGGTTTCGGCGTCCAGCGCCTGGATGAGTTGTTGCAGGTCTACGTTGATCATGGCTCACGTCCTTAATGAATTTTGCTGCCCAGGGTCACCACGCCGTCCGCTTTCTCGCGGCCCAGCCAACTGGTCCAACCGAGGCGACAGGCGTTCTGCTCACCGATGCGCAGTTCGCGGATTTCTTCCTGGCGCAGGACCAGGCGAATGTCGTAATCGAGCGGGTCACGCAGGGTGAACCGCACCAGCGCGCAGAGCGGCTGGTAACCGAAACCGATCGGCAGGAATTCATGGAATCGCTGCCAGTCGAGTTCGGTGATGTGAATGCGGAATTTGCCGCTGCGGTCGCGCACGTGTTCGCCGAGCACCAGGTCTTCACCGAGCATGCTGTTGGCACGACCCAAACGATTGCGCTGCTCTTCGAGAATTTCTACGCGGCGCTCGATGCACTGCTCGATGACCAGGTCTTCGTGCTTGAAGTAGTAACGCAGTACGGCTTCGATCAGCGCCGCCGAGTGCGCCCGCAAGCTGAGCAGGCCGAGGTACGGCAGCAGGCGTTTCCAGTTGAGTTCCTTGGCCTTGCGGATCTCGTCGCCGCCCAGACCGATCAGGGCGAATAGCTGCGAGGAGAACGGGTCAATCGCGCCGCTCTGGAAGCTTGCGCGGTAACGATATTTGCGCCAGATCGGCAGCATCAGCCGTTGCAGGCGATGGTGAAAGAGGTCGAGGAAATTGCGCGTCGGGTTGCCGTCCTCGCTGTCGCCCAGGGCTTGTTCGCCATAGAACGCCGGCAGCGGCGAGCCGGAACCGACCAGGCCGATCAGGTTGAAACGCATGCGCGCGCGCATCTGCCCGTGCTCTTCGAAAAACTCGACGCGATCGACGTCGCTGCGCGGAAAGCCCAGGCTCGGGTTGGCCTGGAACTCCACGTGGTCGTACAGATCGTCTTCGCTCAGGTACGGGTGTGCTTCGCGCAGCCGGTCGATCACCAGCAGCACGGCCTGAAACAGCGAGTACTCGCGTATTACCTTGGTCAGCCCGCTTAAAGCAGGGGCTGCAGGCCCATACGTGGTGTCCATTGGTACACCTCTCCCTGTGTGCTTTTTACGCGCAGCTCATGGAATGAATTGAGACTGGCGTAAAGCGCGAAAAACTCGTTAAGAACCGAAGCGAAGACGAACAGGTCGCCTTCGCCGATGTACCCTTCCGGGTCGATGGTCAGTTCGGTGCGCAAACCGCGCACCGGCAACCCACGGTGCAAGCGGTCGACGTGGTGATGCTTGATGTGCTTGAGGCCGCCGAGCAAGCGTTTGCTGACCTTCTCCGCGTGCTGGTCGTAGTAGCGCGGCAAGTCGTAGGTTTCGAGAATCACCTTCAACGCATTGACGTCGGCCAGCGACAGATAGTTAAGCGACATGTTGCTGATCAGTTTCCACAGGAAGTCACGGTTCAGCGGTGGCGCGAAGCTGGAAGTGGCCGGGGTAATGTTGCGGAAGCTCAAGAACTCCGGCGTCTCTTCACTGGCCATGCAGATGTCGCCGAGCTTGAGCTTGCGCGGCAGGTTCTGGTTGGTGCACATCAGCTCGATCGACAGGGTTTCGTGGGCTTCGGTATGGCGAATACCGAAGCTCAGGTAGGTGTCGAGGCCGTCGTGCAGCAAGGACGAACGCTGGCGGATGCTGTAATGCGGACGGCTGTTGGGCACGTCGAAACTCGGGTCGTGCTCGAAGGATTCGAACGGCACGTACTCCTGATAACCGAGGCCGCCGGGCTTCCAGCCGGTCACGGTTTCCACCGAGAACACACCGCAGTTTTCCAGATCGTATTCCGCCGGCAGCAACAGGTATTCATCCTGCTTGCCGTCGAGGCGAATCGGCAGTGCGTCGTGGGCGAACAGGTTGGCAATCGGCGTGCAGAACAGCTTCACGTTATCAAGCGTCGGGCGCATGCGCATGATGCCGCTCTTGCGGATATCGAAGCGCAGTTCGAGGCCACGCATCTGCTTGAGGGTGTTTTCCGGCAGCGCGTTGATGATGTCCAGGCCGTTGACGTCGACGAACAGGAACTTGTCCTGGAAGGCGAAGTATTCCTGCAGGTAGCGATAGCCGCGGAAGGTGTTCAGCGGATACGGGATCAACGCTTCTTCTTCGGCAAAGCCCACCGGTTTGACCCGATCACCGGGAATCTTGAACGCCATCGGCTTGCCGCTGACGCCATCGATCGGTTTGCCGGCACCGTCGAGCGGGATCAGTTCGATACCTTCGAGGTTGCGCAGCAGGCTCAGGTAGAGCATCTGACTGATATAGCGCTCACCGGCAAAGTGCAGACGCAGTTTGCTCAGTTCCAACTCACCGAGGTGGCCGTCGGCGCTCATTTCCAGGCGCAGGCTGAGCAGCGAGCCGTCGCCCTTCACCGAGTAATTCAGCGCGGCCAGATCCAGCGGCAACACTTCGGTCGGGTAGCAGGTGCGGAAGCGGCAACGCACGTCTTCGATCGGCTTGCTTTCAATCGGCGTATCACGCTCGACGCGCAACGCCGGCCCGGAACGCTTGAGCGGATCGAACTGCAAAATGCTGAACGCCGGCAGCGGGCGCATATAGTTCGGCCACAGCAGCTGCATCAGCGAATGGCTGAGTTCCGGCAGCTCGTCATCGAGCTTCTGGCGCAGACGCCCGGTCAGAAACGCAAAGCCTTCGAGCAACCGCTCCACATCCGGATCCCGCCCTGCCTGGCCCAGATACGGCGCCAACGCCGGACTACGCTCGGCGAAACGGCGACCGAGTTGGCGCAGTGCGGTGAGTTCGCTTTGGTAGTAGTGGTTAAATGACACGGGTTACCTGCCTGGTAGTGGAACTCATCAAAAAAATATCCTGTAGAGCGCGACCGTCACGCCGGCACAGACGTAACCGCCAATCAGGAGAAACGGCACAATCGAGATCCAGCCGTACGCCATGTAGGCATCACTGAGCTGACCGACGGCCAGACTGAGCAAGCCATACAGCATCCATGGCACGGCATAGAACGGGATGAACTTCACCGGCGCCCACCAAACCATCCGCAATGCCTGCTGCTCGTTGCGGCTCTGCGCCGATCGGGACATCCATAGAGAAAAACCCAAAAGCCCGGGAATTCCCCACCACAACAGGTACTGCCAATAAATCCCGGACGACTCGGGTGTTGAATACTCGCCATTCCACAGGTCATAGGAACTGATCGCCAACACCGCCAGCAATGGCCACCACAATGCAGCCATGAAGAAGCTCAGTTGCGTGCGACTGAGCATAAGCATCTCGCTTGATGAGTCGGTCATCTGCGAACCTCCACAGCGTGATCCATGCACCATGTGCGGACATCGCGCTTGTCGAAGCCTGCGCACCCATTGTCTTTTGCGATCACGCGATATGAATGTTCAGGGACGTACGCAAAAAAGTAATAGTTGTCCCTGTCCTCACCGTAGAGCCAGTAAGACGAAGAGCCTTGATTGATTTCGTAAGGTTCGAATGTCCAGATGGACGACTGCGCAGGGATAAAATTTTCGCGGTCCATCAGCAACATAAAAGCGTTGGAAAGCGCGTGCGCAGCAAAATAGAGCATGCAGGCGAACGCTCCCACCACGAGTAGCAAGCGCTGCAGCCAAATCATTGCGAAGCGACCTGAGTCGGTCATGCGTCCGTCTCCTGCCCCGGGGTCGCTGGCACATATTTATTCATCGCTGCGCAACTCCCTGTTTTTGCGCCGTGATCGCGACACCCGTATAGACATAGAGCTCTTCACCGCCGTAGCCACCAATTGCCGCAGCGCTGAGTGGATGGCTGTCCCTGGTGCCATATCGAACCCAGCCTTCAGTCCACATCCCTCCACTTTCGTGACGAATTTCCACGTAATAGTCCGGCGCTTCGTGCTTAGTAATCTCGACGAATACCCCCCCATCCTCGGCGCCAATCCACAACGCGTGGGGATGAGCGAACAGCTTTGGTTCGGTCGAGCTTTCCATCCGCAGCAGCAGCGTCAAGCCGACCAAAATCGCCAGCAAACCAACCGAGCTGAGAAAAGCCACAAGACATTGCCAGGCTCTGTGTTTCATTGAGCCGACCCGAACATGTGCTTCATGGACAGAACGCCCCGCTATCGACTATCCATGAACGAACAACGCCACTCAGGTGTTTCTTAGTCATCAGCTCGACCCTGGCGAATTGCCGATAATCACCGTCCCGGAACCTGCCGTGACCTTGTTTCCGTGAATACCAACCGAACCCACGGTCGCGGCCGGTTTGCCATTGATCAAAACCGTGGTCGCCAGATCGCCGACCATCGCACCACCACACGCCGAGGCATCGCCTTGGCGGGCGGCCGCGAGGCCGTCGAAGAATACGTCGCCGGAACCGGCGGCGATCGGGTTGGTACCGTGGCCTGGAAGTGGGCAAGCGGTGGGGTCGGATACGCGTGCTGCTGGTTTGCCAGACATCGGGGATCTCCTTAGGTGACCTTCACTTGTCCGCTGCCATCCAGGCGCGCGGAAAAACTGACCTGACGCTTGAACCCTTCAACTTCCAGCAGACCTTCGATGCTGAAGGCCAGGCGCAGTTGATCGTGGTCACGCGGCAGGGAAATGACACGCACGTTGCTCAGGCGCGGCTCGTAGGCTTCGATGAAGTTTTCGATGGCCAGACGGGCCTGACTCAGGGAGTCGTGCAGGCTCAGACGCATGTCATTGAGATCGGGCAACCCGTAGTCGGCCAGCGTTTGCACGCTGCCGGCCCGGGTGCTGAGCATTTTGGCCAGATGGGCAGCCACTGACGCCATGGCGCAAGCCTCAAGGCTGTTGCCCTTGCGTAGTTGCGCGTCGCCGTTGAGGCGTTCGAACAGGCTGCCGTATCCGTCCATGAGTCGCTCTTACTCTTTGTCCAGCTTGCCAACCAGCGACAGGGTGAAATCAGCACCCATGTACTTGAAGTGCGGACGCACGTTCAAGCTCACGCGGTACCAGCCCGGCTCGCCTTCAACGTCGCTGACGATCACTTGCGCAGCGCGCAGTGGACGACGGCCACGCACTTCGGCGCTCGGGTTTTCCTGGTCGGCAACGTACTGACGGATCCACTTGTTCAGTTCCAGCTCGAGGTCGGTACGCTCTTTCCACGAACCGAGTTGCTCGCGCTGCAGCACTTTCAAGTAGTGAGCCAGGCGGTTGACGATCATCATGTACGGCAGTTGGGTGCCGAGCTTGTAGTTCAGCTCTGCAGCCTTGCCTTCTGCGCTGATGCCGAAGAACTTCGGCTTCTGCACCGAGCTTGCGGAGAAGAACGCCGCGTTGTCGGAGCCTTTACGCATGGTCAGGGAGATGAAGCCTTCCTCGGCCAGTTCGTATTCACGACGGTCGGAAACCAGAACTTCAGTAGGAATCTTGGTTTCGATTTCGCCCATGCTTTCGAAGTGGTGCAACGGCAGGTCTTCAACCGCGCCACCGCTCTGCGGGCCGATGATGTTCGGGCACCAGCGGAATTTGGCGAAGCTGTCGGTCAGCTTGGTGCCGAACGCGTAAGCAGTGTTGCCCCACAGGTAGTGCTCGTGGCTGTTGGCAACGGTTTCCTTGTACACGAACGATTTGACCGGGTTTTCTTCCGGATCGTACGGGTTACGCAGCAGGAAACGCGGCACGGTCAGACCAACATAACGGGAGTCTTCCGAAGTACGGAAGCTCTGCCATTTGGCGAATTGCGGGCCTTCGAAGTGGTCTTTCAGATCTTTCAGATCCGGCAGGCCGGTGAAGCTTTCCAGGCCGAAGAATTTCGGGCCGGCCGCAGCGATGAACGGCGCGTGCGACATGCACGAAACGCTGGCCACGTACTGCATCAGCTTCACGTCTGGCGAGCTTGGCGACATGTAGTAGTTAGCGATGATCGCGCCCACAGGCTGACCACCGAACTGGCCGTATTCAGCGGTGTAGATGTGCTTGTACAGGCCCGACTGCATGACTTCCGGCGAATCTTCGAAATCGTCCAGCAGGTCTTCTTTCGAGACGTTGAGGATTTCGATCTTGATGTTTTCGCGGAAGTTGGTGCGGTCGACCAGCAACTGCAGACCACGCCACGACGATTCCAGAGCCTGGAAATCCGGGTGGTGCAGGATTTCGTCCATCTGACGGCTGAGCTTGGCATCGATCTCGGCGATCATGCGGTCAACCATGGCCTTCTTGACCGGCTCACCGTTGTTCTGCGGCTTGAGCAGTTCTTCGATGAACGCCGACACACCACGCTTGGCGATATCGTAGGCTTCGTCGTCCGGAGTCAGACGGGTTTCGGCGATGATGCTGTCGAGAATGCTGTACTCGCCGTTGCCGGCGCTCTTCTCTTGTGCTGCGCTAGTGCTCATTGTGTTGGCTTCCTTGGCTGGAGTCTCAGGCGTCCGGGGCTGCGGCGTTCAGGCCCAGCTCACCGAGTACGCGACCGCGGGATTCGTCGTCGGCGAGCACGCCTTCGATCGCTTTACGGAACGCAGGTGCGTTACCCAGCGGGCCTTTGAGGGCCACCAGCGCATCGCGCAGTTCCATCAGTTTTTTCAGCTCAGGCACTTGCTCGACCAGGCTGGCCGGGTTGAAGTCCTTCATCGAATTGACGCGCAGTTGCACAGCCAGCTCGTCGGCCTCGCCATCTTCCTGCAGACGGTTCGGCACGCTCAGCGTCAGACCCAGTTCTTGCTTGGCCAACACTTCGTCGAAGGTCATCTTGTCGATGCTGATCGGCTTGCGATCTTCGATTTTGCGATCGTCCTTGCGGTGGGTGTAGTCACCGATTGCCAGCAGCTTCAGCGGCAGTTCAATCTCTTCCTGAGCACCGCCGGTGGCGGGTTTGAAGGTGACGTTGATGCGTTCCTTGGGGGCTACCGAGCCTTCTTTGGCCATGGCTTTTCTCCTTGCGGTTGTGGCCCTGGGGCCTATTCGAGTACCACTTCGAGGTCGAGGTGGCACAGCCTGCGATAAATCTCTTCCTTGCGTTCACGTACGGCATGGTTCTGCGGCAACAATTCGCAGCAGCTATGCAGTAAATGCAGCACTTCCAATGCAAGATCGGGCTCCCAGGCGTGCAGGCCTGAGTCCTGTAATGTCTGATCGAGGGTTTCCAGCTGGTTCTTGGCCAGTTCGTATTTCTTGGCCATGAAGCACAGCCGCGCGAGGGCGAACTGCCAGAAGAAACGTTCGCGTCCGCCGTGGGCGGATTGCAAACCCTGCTTGAGGGTCTGCACGGCCGGCTTCAGGCCTTCCTTGCGCAGCAGCGGCAGAACTTCTTCGAGGGCTTTTTCCCAGGCTGGCTGGGTTTCGACGTTTTCGCTTTCGACCTTGCGCGGCGCGCTGGCGCTTTGCAGGTGCGGCATGACATTGGCGGCGATCCACGCCCGGGTGGACGGATCGGCAAACGGCGCGCCGTCATGGAAGCGCAACTCGACAATGCCGGGCAGCCGTTGAATCAAAAGCGCGAAGTGGATTTCCACTTCGCGCATTGCCAACTCGGCGTTGAGGTTCTGGAGACACTCCCAGACCATCCTCTGGCCATCGAACCAGAACGGCGCCTTCGCCAGGCTCGCCTCCAGTTCCACCAGCAGGTCAGCGTATTTGCCTTGATCGAAACGGTCTTGGTAGAGCTTGAGTTTTTCCAGTGGCAGGCCGCGCAACACGGTGATCTGTTCGGCGTTGCGCTCGGGTACTGCGTCGATGGTCATCCACAGCAACGTGCGATTCAGGCGCAGGGCGCGCAGGTCAGTAGCCTTCTGCTTGAGCCACCAGGCGCACAGCGGGCGCGCGCTTTCCTGTTGGGCGCGCAGGGCTTTGTGTGCATCTCGTTCGTTGTCGATCGGTGCGCCGGGGGTGAGCAACTGGCTCGCCGCCTGCTTGACCTGCGCCACCGCCGCACCGACCACACCGGGGGCCGGCTGATTGTCGGCCGCGCGCTGGATCATGGTTTTCAGGCGACGGGAGATCGGCAGCAGCAATGGCGAATCATCGCCCAGGTGCTCAGCACACGCCGCTTCAAGGCCGGACAGGTGCTCGGAGAGCTGCCGGAACATCGGCAACTGCTCTTTGATCGCAATGTTTTCGGTGATGACTTGCTCGAGACGCGGTACCAGCCAGCCGATGGCGGCGGCACGAGTACGGGGTTTGAGCGGGTGAACGTCGGCCCAGTTGTTTTCCGACAGATGGTGCAGCAGACCGAGACCGGCCAGCAGCCCGGGGAAGGATTCGCGCTGGTACAGCGACCAGGTCAGCCAGGCGCCGACACGTAAATCCTTGGATTGGGTACGCAGCAGATTTTCGCTGTTTTCGCGAATTTTCAGCCAGTCGATCTGCCCGCTTTCGTGCATCGACGAGGCTTTGGCGAGCTCACTTTCCAAGGCCTCGAATTCGCTCGAAAAACGAACGTCTTCGCCCGCGAAATTCTCTTTGGAAACAGAGACTTTAGCGAGTTCGAGGTAATGGGCGGAAAGTTTGCTTGAGTAGGACATCCATGGCCTTTATTAAGGATTACAGTCAGGCGCCTATTGGAGTTACCGCGGCGCGGGACAGTATCGAAGAGCGGTGAAGCGACTCATCCAATTGAGATGTGCTCTTTCAAGTGGGCGCATCGTAATCACTATGATGGCCACTAGCAAGCATCTGATTAAACAACAAGACGAACTGTTCTTTGTTTGTTGTAGGAGGTTTCCCTATATTTAGTCAGGGAATCCCCGATGCCGTCTTCATATATACGCAGCCGCACGAAACACCTGAAAACCCTGATTTAGAGCGATCGTTCCAATCTGCCGTGATCACCGAAAACCGGGGCCGACGACAATGGCGCGGAGCATGACGGGTTTTGAAAAAAACGGATGTAGGATGATTCCGAAAGATTTCAGTGTTGTTTCAACAATTCACAGCGAGACAACCAACAATGGCAAAAGTGCCATCACTATGATGGCTTTTATATATAGGGTATTGATTTAAGTGTGAGGCAGATCGATCGCCAACCAATGCAATTGGTTACGTGGCTTTATTATTGCTGCAGTGCATAACAAATAGGCAGGCATAAAAAATGGGCACCCGACCGCAATCGGTGTGCCCATTTTTTCAGCGGTTCTCCCCGTTATTCGAGGAGTTCGCCGCAATTAAGGATTTACGCTGTCTTTCAACGATTTGCCTGGCTTGAACGCAACAGTGTTGCTGGCCTTGATTTTAACCGGCTCGCCGGTTTGCGGGTTTTTGCCGGTGCGGGCGCCGCGGTGGCGTTGCAGGAAGGTGCCGAAGCCGACCAGCGTCACGCTGTCCTTGCGGTGCAGAGCGCCGGTGATTTCTTCGAGAACGGCGTTGAGTACGCGGTTGGCCTGTTCTTTGGTCAGATCTGCTTTTTCAGCGATTGCAGCGGCGAGTTCTGGTTTACGCATTAGTGAAGCCCCTTTGACGGTTTTTTGTTGTTATGTCCGTGCTGTTCTCGTTGGAACAGCGCCCAAGGCGCCGCAGGCTCTACTCTGCGGCAGACGGGAGTGAGAATGGCACGCGGATACCGGCGGCGCCAGTCTCCACGCGACCTTTGTAGGGGCAAAAGCGGGGTGATTCCGACAGAACGACCGGTATTTACGCCAGCAGGGCCGGAAGCTGTTTGTTGAGGGCGAGTTTTTCCATCACGGCTGCACCGGTTAGCGCGTAACCGAGCAATTGGCCGTCGGCGCTGTGACACAGCGCCTTGATGTCGGCGCCCTGGCCTTCGACGGTCCAGACACCTTCGCTGCCCCGTGGTGGCGGCGAAACCACCAGCGGGCACACCGGGGTTTTCACGGTGATCGGCATCGGGCCGTAGCTCACGGCGGTCGGGTTACCCGTCAGGGTTTGCGCCAGCGCGCGCGCGCAACTCATCAGGGGCATCACGTACAGCAGATTCAATCCGTCGACCTCGGCGCAGTCGCCCAGGGCGTAAATATTGGCGTGGGAGGTTTTCAGGTGCCGGTCGACCACCACGCCGCGATTGACCTGCACGCCGGCAGCCGCCGCCAGATCGATGCGCGGGCGCAGGCCGATGGCCGAAACCACTACGTCGCAAGGAATGACCTGGCCGTCGGACAGGTGCGCTTCCAGGCCGTCGGCGACTTTTTGCAGGCGGGTCAGTACCGGGCCGAGGTGGAATTTCGCACCGAGGCTTTCCAGCCCGGCCTGCACCGCCGCCGCAGCGGCCGGGTGCAGCAGCATCGGCATGACTTGTTCACAGGGTGCAACCAGTTGCACTTCGTAGCCGCCAAGTATCAGGTCGTTGGCAAACTCACAGCCGATCAGGCCAGCGCCGAGCAGTAGCACCCGACGCTTGCCCGCCGCAGCGGCGCGGAAACGCGCATAGTCTTCGAGATCATTGATCGGGAACACCAGATCGCTGCCATCGCCTTCAATCGGCACACGCACGGTTTCCGCGCCCCAGGCGAGAATCAGGTCGCGATAGCTGACCGCCTCCTCGCCAATCCACAGGCGCTTGTGGCCAGCGTCGATGCCGCTGATGCGCGTGTGTGTGCGCACTTCGGCCTTCAACTGCTCGGCCATGGTGCCCGGCTCGGCCATGCTCAGGCCGTCGGCGTCCTTGTTCTTGCCGAAACCGGTGGAGAGCATCGGCTTGGAGTAAGAGCGGCCGTCATCAGCGGTGATCAGCAGCAACGGGGTTTCGCTGTCGAGCTTGCGAAACTCGCGGGCCAGGTTGTAGCCCGCCAGGCCAGTGCCAACGATGACGACAGGTGCGCTCATGCCTTACTCCTTTGTTTTTCTTGCTTAGTTGATTTCGATCATTTCGAAGTCCGTCTTGCCGACGCCGCAGTCCGGGCACAGCCAGTCTGCCGGTACATCCTGCCAAGCGGTGCCCGGCGCAATGCCGTCATCCGGCCAACCCTCGGCTTCGTTGTAGATCAGGCCACAGACGATGCATTGCCACTTTTTCATTCAGGTACTTCCTCAGGGTTCAGGCGTGGTGCCGGCGCGGACGGTCGATGGGTGTTGCGCTGCCATCCGGCTCAGGGCGTTTTGTACTGATGGAGCCGGGCAGATGCAAGCCTGTTCGGCGCAACGGCGACCCGGATCAATCAATATCGGCGGCCACCATGTTAAGCTCGCCGCCTCATTTGCGGCCAATAATGACTCATTGTGCAACATTCAAATGCCTGCCCGGCCCCGCTCTGGCTGACTCAAAGCCGACTGACGCCCCTCCCCGATTCGGTGACCCTCGACTGGCTGTTCGACGAAGGCTCCCTCACCCGCCGACTGACCCGGCTGTCCGATGATGGCTTCAGCGTCACGCCGTTGTTCGAAGGCTGGGACACTCTGCGCGCCGACGAATGCGCGGCGCTGGAGTTGGCCGAAGGCAGCGAAGGCTGGGTGCGCGAGGTGTATTTGCGCGGTCACGGCGAGGCTTGGGTGTTTGCCCGCAGCGTCGCTTCGCGCGCCGCCTTGCAAGGCGACGGCTTGCACATGGATGAGCTGGGCAGCCGCTCGCTGGGCGAATTGCTGTTTTGCGATCAGGCCTTCCAGCGTCGCGCCCTCGAAGTTTGCCACTACCCTGAACAATGGTTGCCGCCAGACGTGAAGGCGCCTGAGCTGTGGGGTCGGCGTTCGCGTTTCGACCGTGGCGCTTTGAGCGTACTGGTCGCGGAAATCTTCCTGCCGAGCCTGTGGCGCACCGCTCGCGCCCATCCGGAGAACTGCTGATGTATCAGAGCCTGCTCAAGTCGCTGAACCGCTTGAACCCGCGCGCCTGGGATTTCATTCAGTTGACGCGGATGGACAAGCCGATCGGCATCTACCTGCTGCTGTGGCCGACCCTGTGGGCGTTGTGGATTGCTGGCAAAGGCTCGCCGTCGCTGGCCAATATCGTGATTTTTGTCCTCGGCGTGGTACTGACCCGCGCCGGCGGCTGCGTGATCAACGACTGGGCGGATCGCAAGGTCGACGGCCACGTTAAACGCACCGCGCAACGGCCCTTGGCGGCAGGCAGGATCAGCTCGAAAGAAGCGCTGGTGTTCTTCGCCCTGTTGATGGGCGTGAGTTTTCTGCTGGTGCTGTGCACCAATGCACCGACGATCTGGCTGTCGCTCGGTGGTCTGGCATTGGCCTTCACTTATCCGTTCATGAAGCGCTACACCTATTACCCGCAAGTGGTGCTGGGCGCGGCGTTTTCGTGGGGCATGCCGATGGCGTTCACGGCCGAGACCGGTGAACTGCCGGCGGCAGCGTGGCTGCTGTGGATCGCCAACCTGCTGTGGACGGTGGGTTACGACACCTATTACGCGATGACCGATCGGGATGACGATTTGAAGATTGGCGTGAAATCCACGGCGATTCTGTTTGGCGAGGCGGACCGGGTGATCATCCTGAGTTTGCAGGCATTGTCGCTGGGCTGCCTGATGCTGGCGGGATCCAAATTTGAGCTGGGAATCTGGTTCCATCTTGGCTTGCTGGTGGCTGCCGGGTGTTATGCGTGGGAATTCTGGTACACGCGGGATCGCGACCGGATGCGCTGCTTCAAAGCGTTTTTGCACAACCATTGGGCTGGATTGGCGATTTTCGTCGGGATCGTGCTGGATTACGCGTTGCGCTAAACGCAAATCAATGTAGGAGTGAGCCTGCTCGCGATAGCGGTGTATCAGTTAACGAAAATGCCGACTGATACACCGCTATCGCGAGCAGGCTCACTCCTACAAGGGACCGCGTTTATTTGGCTTTGGCGACTTTCCAGGCGCCGTCCATTTTGCCGTCACCGGTCATGTCACCGGCCTTCTTGTCCATCACGAAGGTGTACAGCGGCATGCCTTGATAGGCCCACTGCATTGAGCCGTCGTCGCGCTTGATGACAGTCCAGTCACCCATCGACTTGTCACCCGCCGTCGCCATCAACGGAGGCCAGTTCGTTGCGCATTTGTCGTTGCACATCGACTTGCCGCCCGAGTCCTTGGCGAAGGTGTACAGAGTCATGCCCTTGTGATCGGTGTACATGCCGTCCTTCTCCATCGCAGGATCCGCGGCCAGTACAAATCCAGGCAGAGTCAGGGCAGCAGCCATCAGCATGGCTTTGAAAGAAACAGTCATTTGAGTCATGGAAACCTTCTTTTGTGGTTGTCAGGATTCGGACTTAGAGCTTAGTTGAGGATTTGCACAATCGCCGCCGGACTAAAATACTGTCACACGACTGCAATAATTCCGTTATCTAATGCGGCGCAAGACAGTTAAATGACAAGAGGATTAAGGCATGGTTGGCAGGAGCATTCTGATCGTCGACGACGAAGCGCCCATTCGCGAAATGATCGCCGTTGCGTTGGAAATGGCCGGCTATGACTGCCTCGAGGCAGAGAACTCGCAGCAGGCCCACGCCATCATCGTCGACCGCAAGCCGGACCTGATCCTGCTCGACTGGATGCTGCCCGGCACCTCCGGCATCGAACTGGCCCGTCGTCTCAAGCGTGACGAGCTGACCGGGGACATCCCGATCATCATGCTCACCGCCAAGGGCGAAGAGGACAACAAGATCCAGGGTCTTGAAGTCGGCGCCGACGACTACATCACCAAACCGTTTTCCCCGCGCGAACTGGTCGCCCGCCTCAAAGCCGTGTTGCGCCGCGCCGGCCCGACCGACGGCGAAGCGCCGATCGAAGTCGGCGGCCTGCTGCTCGACCCGATCAGCCACCGCGTGACCATCGACGGCAAACCCGCCGAAATGGGCCCGACCGAATACCGTCTGCTGCAATTCTTCATGACCCACCAGGAACGCGCCTACACCCGTGGCCAGTTGCTGGATCAGGTCTGGGGCGGCAACGTCTATGTTGAAGAGCGCACCGTCGACGTGCACATCCGGCGCCTGCGCAAGGCGCTCGGCGACGCCTACGAAAATCTGGTACAAACCGTGCGCGGCACCGGCTACCGGTTTTCCACCAAGGCCTGATCCGACCGCCAGACTCGCTGACAAGGACCGTATTTTCCGTGAATCAAAACTGGCATGGCACCCTGATTCGCCACATGCTGCTGTTGGTCACCGCCTGCCTGGTGATCGGCCTGATCACCGGCTATTACGGCTGGAGCCTCGCCGCGGGCCTGGGGATTTATCTGGCCTGGACGCTCAAGCAATTGCTGCGTCTGCACGAATGGCTGCGCCAGCATCAACCCGACGAAGCACCGCCCGATGGCTATGGCCTGTGGGGCGAAGTGTTCGACAGCATCTACCATTTGCAACGCCGCGATCAGCGCGTGCGCGGGCGCCTGCAAGCGGTGATCGACCGGGTGCAGGAATCCACCGCTGCGCTGAAAGACGCGGTGATCATGCTCGACAGCGACGGCAATCTGGAATGGTGGAACCGCGCCGCCGAAACCTTGCTTGGCCTCAAGACCCCCCAGGACAGCGGCCAACCGGTGACCAACCTGGTGCGCCATCCGCGTTTCAAGGAGTACTTCGAGCAGGACAGCTACGCCGAGCCGCTGGAAATCCCCTCGCCAACCAACGATCGCGTGCGCATTCAGCTGTACCTGACCCGCTACGGCAACAACGAACACTTGATGCTGGTGCGCGACGTCACGCGTATCCATCAGCTGGAACAGATGCGCAAAGATTTCATTGCCAACGTCTCCCACGAATTGCGCACGCCGCTGACCGTGATCTGCGGCTACCTGGAAACCCTGCTCGACAACGTCGAGGAAGTGAATCCGCGCTGGAGCCGAGCCCTGCAGCAGATGCAGCAACAGGGCGGACGCATGCAGACACTGCTCAATGATTTGTTGTTGCTGGCGAAACTCGAAGCCACCGATTACCCGTCGGACAACCAGCCAGTGCAGATCGACACCCTGCTGCAATCGATCAAGAGCGATGCGCAGCAATTGTCCGGCGCGAAGAACCAGCGCATCAGCCTCGAAGCCGATGCCGGCCTGTTGCTCAAGGGCAGCGAGGCGGAGTTGCGCAGTGCGTTTTCCAATCTGGTGTTCAACGCGGTGAAGTACACCCCGGCCGAGGGCAACATCCGCATTCGCTGGTGGGGTGACGATCAAGGCGCACACCTGAGCGTGCAGGATTCCGGCATCGGCATCGACAGCAAACACCTGCCGCGCCTGACCGAACGTTTCTACCGCGTCGACTCCAGCCGCAACTCCAATACCGGCGGCACCGGGCTTGGCCTGGCCATCGTCAAACACGTGTTGCTGCGCCACCGCGCGCGCATGGAGATCAGCAGCGTGCCCGGTCACGGCAGCACGTTCACCTGCCATTTCGCCCCGGCTCAGGTGGCTCAGGCGCGAGCCATCAGCGCCGCCGAGTAAGACCGACCGGCACTCGCCACTAGGCAATCGCCATGTCAGCCGCTACATTGGCTGACTTGTGCCTGCCTTTCAGGCGCGACTTTTCTCTCTTTTGAATCACACGGAACCCGCAAAACTCCATCATGGACCCTTCCCCTGGCTTGTCCCTCGCTACAATTTTCGCCGACTTCGGCATGATCCTTTTCGCTCTGATCCTGGTTTTGCTCAACGGCTTTTTCGTTGCGGCGGAATTTGCCATGGTCAAACTGCGCTCGACCCGGGTCGAGGCCATCGCTGATCAGAACGGCTGGCGCGGGCACATCCTGCGCACCGTACACAGTCAGCTCGATGCGTATCTCTCGGCGTGTCAGCTCGGTATTACCCTCGCCTCCCTTGGCCTGGGCTGGGTCGGTGAGCCGGCCTTCGCGCACATTCTCGAGCCGCTGCTGAGCGCGGTCGGCGTGCAGTCGCCTGAGATTGTCAAAGGCGTGTCGTTCTTCACCGCGTTCTTCATCATTTCGTACCTGCACATCGTGGTCGGTGAGCTCGCCCCGAAGTCGTGGGCGATCCGCAAACCCGAGTTGCTGTCGCTGTGGACGGCGGTGCCGCTGTACCTGTTCTACTGGGCGATGTACCCGGCGATTTACCTGCTCAACGCCAGCGCCAACGCGATTCTGCGTATCGCAGGGCAAGGCGAACCCGGTCCGCACCATGAACACCATTACAGCCGCGAAGAACTGAAACTGATCCTGCACTCCAGCCGTGGCCAGGATCCGAGCGATCAGGGCATGCGCGTTCTGGCGTCGGCGGTGGAAATGGGCGAGCTGGAAGTGGTCGACTGGGCCAACTCCCGCGAAGACCTGATCACGCTTGAATTCAACGCGCCGCTGAAAGAAATCCTCGCGATGTTCCGTCGTCACAAGTTCAGCCGTTACCCGGTGTACGACAGTGAGCGCCAGGAGTTCGTCGGCCTGCTGCACATCAAGGATCTGCTGCTGGAACTGGCGGCGCTGGACCACATTCCCGAGTCGTTCAACCTGGCTGAGCTGACCCGTCCCCTGGAGCGCGTGTCGCGGCACATGCCGCTGTCGCAGTTGCTGGAGCAGTTCCGCAAGGGCGGCTCGCACTTCGCTGTGGTCGAGGAGGCTGACGGCAACATCATCGGCTACCTGACCATGGAAGACGTGCTGGAAGTGCTGGTCGGCGACATTCAGGACGAACACCGCAAGGCTGAGCGCGGGATCCTCGCCTATCAGCCGGGCAAGCTCTTGGTGCGTGGTGACACGCCGCTGTTCAAGGTGGAACGCCTGCTGGGCATCGACCTTGATCACATCGAAGCGGAAACCCTCGCCGGGCTGGTCTACGAAACCCTGAAACGGGTGCCGGAAGAGGAAGAAGTGCTGGAAGTCGAAGGCCTGCGCATCATCATCAAGAAGATGAAAGGGCCGAAGATTGTGCTGGCGAAGGTGTTGATGCTGGATTGAGTGCAATGCGGGAAACCGCGTTGCCTGCTAAAAGATCGCAGCCTGCGGCAGCTCCTACATGGGAATGTGAACCCCCTGTAGGAGCTGCCGCAGGCTGCGATCTTTTGCTTTTAGAGGCTTATTGCTTGCCCAACGCAAAGTTGGGCAACGCCCCCAGCGGCTGGATGAACTGATACGGAATCGACACCAGCCCCTCGCTAGTATTGCGCTGCACCACAAAGTGCAGGTGCGGGCCGCTGCTGTTGCCGGTGTTGCCCGACAAGGCCAGCGAACTGCCCACCGCCACCCGTTGCCCTTCGCGTACGCTCACCGAGCCTTGCTTGAGGTGCAGGTACACGCCCATGGTGCCGTCGTCATGCAGCACGCGCACGAAATTGCCGGACGCATCCGAACCGCGCCCGCTCTGCGAGTTTTCGGTCTTCACCACCACCCCGGCCCGCGCGGCAATGATCGGCGTGCCCACCGGCATGGCGATGTCCATCGCATAGCGATTCTTCGGCCCATAGTGACTGTACTGACCGTTGGCGCCCTGACTCAGACGAAACGGCCCGCCACGCCATGGCAGTGGATAGCGATAGCCCTGCGCGATGCCTGTGGGGTCGCCGAGGGAGTAATGGAACTGCGGCGTATACACCAGCGGCTGCTTGCCGGATATCGCCGTCAGCAACGCCAACCGTGTGTTGCTACGCGCCGGCAGCACCCGGTGGATGGTTTGCGCCGGCGCACCGCGCACATTACTCAGCCCGGTGAATGCCAAGGCAATTTTGACCGGCGCATACAGATCGTTGCGCACGAAGACCACGTCAGTGCCCTTCTGCTTCTTGATGTCGAGGTACACCTGCCGCTCCAGGCGCTCGACCATGCGGTCTTGAAAGACGAACACCTGCGCGCCTTTGCTCGGCCGGTCACTGTAGGAGACCACGCCGTTGGCATCGGTGGATTTGTAAATGGTCATGGCCACAGCCGATGTGGAGGCCACGAAGAGACCACAGAAAAACAGCAGGCGTGCGAGCATGGGCAAGAGTCTGTCGAAGTAAGGCCTGGGAATGAGCCTAGCAGGTGAAGCAGACCAGGCTAGTCGACAGATGTTTCAAATGATCGTCCCCACGCTCTGCGTGGGAATGCAGCCCGGGACGCTCTGCGTCCCATGCGAGAGGACGCGGAGCGTCCGGTTGAGGCATTCCCACGCAGAGCGTGGGAACGATCAGTGTAAAGCTGTGATCACGCGCCGGGAACGAAGTGCTTCTGCGCCGTGCCGCGGGCGATCAGGCGCGAGATGTAGTCGAGTTTCTGCGCGTCCTGGTCGACGAAACGGAAGGTCAGTTGCAGCCAGTCACTATCCGGTTTCGGCTCGAACGCGACAACCGCGTGCAAGTAACCGTTGAGACGGGCGATTTCGGCGTTGTCACCCTGCTCCAGATCGAGCACGGCGCTGTCGAGGATCTGCGGCAGGGTGTCGGTGCGTTTCACCACCAACAACGCTTCCTTGATGCTCAGGGCCTTGATCACGCATTGCTGGGTACCACTTGGCAGACGCAATTGGCCTTGGCCACGGCCACTGGCCGGCGCCGACGCGGCGGCTGGCGCCTTGACTGGAGGGCTGTTGAGCAGGCCACGGGATGGCGCAGCAGCCGGCGCTGGTGCGGCAGCAGCCGGTTTGGCGAACGGGTTGACCGCCGCAGCTGCCGGGGCGCCGCCTACCACGGCAGGCTTGCCACCGGTCAAGGCGCTGAGGGAATCGTTGCCGAACGCCGAGTTCATTTTGGTTGGCGCGCTGTTCATCAGGGTGTCGAGCTTGCCGACCTTGTTCAGCGCCTGTTTGACCTTGGTCAGCAGTTGCTCGTTGGTGAACGGCTTGCTGACGTAGCCGGAAACGCCGGCCTGAATCGCCTGCACGACGTTTTCCTTGTCGCCACGGCTGGTGACCATGACGAATGGCATGGTCTTGAGGTTGTCTTGCTCGCGGCACCAGGTCAGCAGTTCGAGCCCGGACATTTCCGGCATTTCCCAGTCGCACAGGACCAGGTCGAATGCTTCCCTGGCCAGCATAGCCTGAGCCTTTTTACCGTTGACGGCGTCCTCGGTGCGGATCCCCGGGAAGTAATTACGCAGGCACTTTTTCACCAGGTCACGAATGAACGAAGCATCGTCCACGACCAACACACTGATCTTGCTCATCCAACACCCCTATTAAAATCCCGGCAAGCATAACGCTGGCTGATGGCACATTGCCAAAACTCTTCAGTCACGCCGGGACTTTTCGTTCGCGGGTGCTGCTTTTTAATCGAATCTGCCCATGAAAAGCACAAACAAAAACGCCCGGCCAAAGGGCCGGGCGCTTTTCTCAGGCAATCTTACTTATCGTCAGCATTGCCCGGAACATTAGCGGTTTCGCCGCTTGTGCCTTCAACTTCTTCTTTCATGCGCTTGAGGCCCATGTGGCGCACGTCGGTGCCGCGCACCAGGTAGATGACCAGTTCGGAGATGTTGCGCGCGTGATCGCCGATGCGTTCCAGCGAACGCAGCACCCAGATAATGCTCAAGACCCGCGAGATAGAGCGCGGGTCTTCCATCATGTAGGTCGCCAGCTCACGCAGGGCGGTCTTGTATTCGCGGTCGATGATCTTGTCGTACTGCGCCACCGACAACGCCAGATCGGCGTCGAAACGGGCGAACGCGTCCAGCGCATCGCGAACCATGTTGCGCACCTGGTCGCCGATATGGCGAACCTCGACGTAACCGCGCGGCGCTTCACCTTCTTCGCACAGCTGAATGGCGCGGCGAGCGATCTTGGTCGCTTCATCACCGATGCGCTCCAGATCGATCACCGACTTGGAAATGCTGATGATCAAACGCAAGTCGGACGCCGCCGGCTGACGACGGGCGAGAATGCGCAGGCATTCTTCGTCGATGTTGCGCTCCATCTGGTTGATCTGGTCATCGATCTCGCGCACTTGCTGAGCCAGACCGGAGTCGGCTTCGATCAGTGCGGTGACCGCGTCGTTGACCTGCTTCTCGACCAGCCCGCCCATGGCCAGGAGGTGGCTGCGCACTTCCTCAAGCTCAGCGTTGAACTGCGCGGAGATGTGGTGGGTAAGGCCTTCTTTACTAATCATGTTGGCGTCCTTGGAGCGTCCGGTAAGGTGCGGTGGGCCGCAGCGTCAATTCTGTGAATAACCCGCAACTGTCAGCCATAACGACCGGTGATGTAGTCTTCGGTCTGCTTCTTCGCCGGATTGGTGAACAGGGTATCGGTGTCGCCAAATTCCACCAGTTTGCCCATGTACATGAACGCCGTGTAGTCGGACACCCGCGCGGCCTGTTGCATGTTGTGCGTAACGATAACGATGGTGAACTTGGACTTCAGCTCGTAGATCAGCTCTTCGACTTTCAGCGTCGAGATCGGGTCGAGGGCCGAGCACGGTTCGTCGAGCAGCAGCACTTCCGGCTCAACCGCGATGGTGCGGGCGATGACCAGACGCTGCTGCTGACCACCGGACAGGCCGAGTGCCGATTCATGCAGGCGGTCTTTGACTTCGTCCCACAACGCCGCGCCCTTCAACGCCCACTCGACCGCTTCGTCGAGGACGCGCTTCTTGTTGATGCCCTGGATGCGCAGACCGTAAACGACGTTTTCGTAGATGGTCTTCGGGAACGGGTTGGGCTTCTGGAACACCATGCCGACGCGACGACGCAGCTCGGCAACGTCTTCGCCCTTGCGATAGATGTTGTTGCCATACAGGTTGATCGCGCCTTCTACGCGGCAGCCGTCAACCAGGTCGTTCATGCGGTTGAAAGTGCGCAGCAAGGTCGACTTACCGCAGCCGGACGGGCCGATGAACGCGGTCACGCGCTGCTTCGGGATGTTCATGCTGACGTCGAACAGCGCTTGTTTCTCGCCGTAGTACAGGCTCAGGCCGGGTACTTCGATGGCCACGGTTTCCTGCGCCAGATTGAGGCTCTGCTTATCGCGGCCCAGGGCGGACATGTTGATGCCGTGGGTATGTGTTTCGTGCTGCATGGGAGGCTCCCTGTGCTAACAAATTCGGTTTGTTGAACCGCTGGCCAAACCAGCGGGTAACGCAAATTCAGTTTTTGTCGCGGTCCCTGTGGGAGCTGGCATGCCAGCGATGGCATCACTGCGGTGTAACTGAAACACCGCGTCGCCTGCATCGCTGGCAAGCCAGCTCCCACAGGGTTTGTGTTAACTGTCCAAAGCTTTGTATTTTTCGCGCAGGTGGTTACGGATATACACCGCCGACAGGTTCAACGTCGCGATCACCAGCACCAGCAACAGCGCCGTGGCGTACACCAGCGGACGCGCCGCTTCGACGTTCGGGCTCTGGAAGCCGACGTCATAGATGTGGAAGCCCAAGTGCATGATCTTCTGATCCAGGTGCAGGTACGGGTAGTTGCCGTCCACCGGCAGCGACGGCGCCAGTTTCACCACACCCACCAGCATCAGCGGCGCCACTTCACCGGCGGCGCGGGCCACGGCGAGGATCATGCCGGTCATCATTGCCGGGCTGGCCATCGGGATGACGATCTTCCACAAGGTTTCAGCCTTGGTCGCGCCCAGTGCCAGCGAACCTTCACGCACGGTGCGCGGAATACGTGCCAGACCTTCTTCAGTCGCGACGATCACCACCGGCACCGCCAGCAGCGCCAGCGTCAGCGAGGCCCAGAGCAGACCCGGTGTACCGAAGGTCGGTGCCGGCAGTGCTTCGGGGAAGAACAAGCGGTCGACCGAACCACCGAGTACGTAAACGAAGAAGCCCAGACCGAACACGCCGTAAACGATCGCCGGAACGCCAGCGAGGTTGTTCACCGCGATACGGATGATCCGCGTCAGGGTGTTCTGTTTGGCGTATTCACGCAGGTACACCGCCGCCAGCACACCGAACGGGGTGACGATCATCGCCATGATCAGCGTCATCATCACGGTGCCAAAGATCGCCGGGAAAATCCCGCCTTCGGTGTTGGCTTCACGCGGGTCGTCCGAAAGGAATTCCCAGATCTTGCTGAAGTAGAAACCGACCTTGGTGAAGGTGCTCATCGCGTTTGGCTGGTAGGCGTGAACCACTTTGCCCAGACCGATTTCAATCTCTTTGCCGTTGGCATCGCGAGCGGTCAAGGCATCGCGATTGAACTGTGCATGCAGATCGGCAAGCCGCGCTTCGATGTCCTGATAACGCGCATTCAGCTCGGCACGCTCAGATTCCATGTCCGCTTGCGCGGTGGCGTCGAGCTTGCCTTCCAGTTCCAGTTTGCGACCGTGCAGACGGATGCGCTCCAGCCCTGCGTTGATTGCACCGATGTCGGTCTTTTCCAGCGACTTCAGTTGCGCCGCCAGACCGTTCACACGGTTGATCCGCGCTTGCAGCTCTGGCCACGCAGCCTCGCCTTCGGCGATGACCTTGCCGTCCTGTTTGACGTTGACCAGATAGCCGTAGAAGTTGCCCCACTCGCGACGTTCGATCGCCATCAACTCGGGCGGCGTAGTCTGGTTGGTCAGCCACTCACCGACGACCCAGGTGAAGTCGTTGCCATTCAGATCCCGGTTGCCGACCTTGATCAGCTCGCGGGTCATGAATTCCGGGCCGACGTCAGGCACCGGCAATCCGGCGCTCTTCAGGCGAGCACGCGGCACTTCTTCTTTCTGTACCACTTCGCCGACCACAAGATGCTGGGCCTGGCCCGGCACGTCGTAGCTGGCATGCACCAGATCCGCCGGCCAGAAGTGACCCAGACCGCGCACGGCAATCACCGCCAGCAGGCCAATGGTCATGATGACCGCGATGGACACCGCGCCACCGCTGATCCAGACGCCCGGGGCGCCGCTCTTGAACCATCCTTTCAGGGAGTTCTGTTTCACAGACTTCTACCTTTGCTTAAAGCGACGAGTATTTCTTGCGCAGACGCTGACGAATCAGTTCTGCCAGGGTGTTCATGACGAAGGTGAACAACAGCAACACCAGCGCCGAGAGGAACAGCACGCGGTAGTGGCTGCCGCCGACTTCCGACTCGGGCATTTCCACCGCGACGTTGGCAGCCAGAGTGCGCAGGCCTTCGAACAGGTTCATTTCCATGACCGGGGTGTTACCGGTGGCCATCAGCACGATCATGGTTTCGCCGACCGCACGGCCCATGCCGATCATCAGCGCCGAGAAGATCCCCGGGCTGGCGGTCAGGATCACCACGCGGGTCATGGTCTGCCACGGCGTGGCACCCAGCGCCAGCGAGCCGAGGGTCAGGCCACGCGGCACACTGAACACGGCGTCTTCAGCGATCGAGTAGATATTCGGGATCACCGCGAAACCCATGGCCAGACCGACCACCAGAGCGTTGCGCTGGTCGTAGGTAATGCCCAGGTCGTGAGAGATCCACATGCGCATGTCACCGCCGAAGAACCAGTTCTCCATGAACGGACTCATGTACAGCGACAACCAGCCCACAAACAGGATCACCGGAATCAGCAGCGCACTTTCCCAACCGTCCGGGACTTTCAGGCGGATCGATTCAGGCAGGCGGCTGAAGGTGAAACCGGCGACCAGAATGCCGATCGGCAGCAACATCAACAGGCTGAAAATGCCCGGCAAATGCCCTTCTACATAAGGCGCGAGGAACAGCCCGGCGAAGAAACCGAGGATCACGGTCGGCATCGCTTCCATCAGCTCGATCACCGGCTTGACCTTGCGGCGCATGCCCGGGGCCATGAAGTACGCGGTGTAGATCGCAGCGGCAACGGCCAGTGGAGCAGCGAGCAGCATGGCGTAGAACGCAGCTTTCAGAGTGCCGAAGGTCAGTGGCGACAGGCTCAGTTTCGGTTCGAAATCGGTGTTGGCGGCGGTCGATTGCCAGACGTATTTTGGCTCGTCGTAGTTCTCGTACCAGACCTTGCTCCACAGCGCGCTCCAGGAAACTTCCGGGTGCGGGTTGTCGAGCAGAAGCGGTTGCAGCTTGCCGTCGGCTTCGACGATGACACGGTTGGCACGTGGCGACAGACCGAACACGCCCTGGCCTTCTACCACTTGATCGACCAGCAAGGTGCGATGCGCGGTGCTGTGGAACACGCCAAGCTTGCCGCTAGCATCCAGAGCAAGGAAGCCCTTGCGACGCTCTTCGGCAGTGATTTCAACGATCGGCGTGGTGCCCATCTGGAAAGTGCGGATCTGCTTCAGGCGCAGCTCACCATCGGTGTCACGGGCCATGAACCACTGGGCCAGACCACCCTTGGAGTCACCGACGATCAGCGAGATACCACCGACCAGTTGCGTGGTCGCGGTGACTTCGGCGTCAGCGTTTTCCAGCAGTTTGTAGCGACCGTTGAGGCTCTTGTCGCGCAGGCTGAACACATCGGCCTGAGCGCGACCGTTGACCACGTACAGCCACTGCTGGCGCGGGTCGACGAAGATGTTTTTCACCGGCTCAGTCATTTGCGGCAGATCGATACGCTTCTGCTCGTTGGTGACTTCGCCAGTCATCATGTTTTCTTCGCTGGTCAGCGACAGCACATTGAGTTGCGAACCGGTCGAACCGACCAGCATCAACGTCGTGTCGGTGGCGTTCAGGCTGACATGCTCCAGCGCGCCGCCGGCTTCGTTCAGCGCGATCGGCGTCTCGCCATACGGATACTCGATGGCCGGGCTGATGGTTTTCTTGCCATCGGGGTAGCTGACTTTATAGGTGTGACGGAACACCAGCGCCTGACCGTTGGACAGACCCACGGCCACCAGTGGATGGCCCGGCTGGTCTTCACCAATCGAGGTCACGGTTGCGCCGGCAGGCACTGGCAGATCGACGCGCTTCAGTTCAGCGCCACTGTCGATATCAAAGAACAATGCCTGGCCTTTGTCGGAAACGCGCATGGCCACCTGATTCTGCTCTTCGAGCGAAATCATCAGTGGCTTGCCGGCGTCCTGCATCCAGGCCGGGGTGATCGAGTCTTTCGCGGTGAGGTCGGCACCCTGAAACAGCGGCGCGACCACGTAGGCGAGGAAGAAAAAGATCAGGGTAATGGCTGCCAGCACCGCGAGACCGCCAACGAGGACGTACCAGCGGGTGAAGCGATCCTTGAGCGCACGAATGCGGCGCTTGCGTTGCAGCTCAGGCGTATTGAAGTCAATGCGCTTGGGAGGATTAGTAGTCATTTGGGAATTGGCCAGATCATTCATGCGCTCACCCTAGCGATCCTGTATGACAGAAAGATGACAATGCAGTGACGCAGCAAATCCACCGCCAGCGGGACTGGCAGAGGATCAAAAATTTGAGGTGTGGAAAAGGCCGGCCTGCGCGCAGGTCCGGCCTTTTACCTGAGTCCGGTGGGGTTCACCCTGGACTCAATTTGTTACTTCTTTGCGACAGCGCCGCCTTCCTGCAGACCCAGGTCAGCCAGTGCTTTTGCAGCAACCTTGGCTGGCAACGGGATGTAACCGTCTTTCACCACAACTTCCTGGCCCTGTTTCGACAGCACCAGCTTCACGAACTCAGCTTCCAGCGGAGCCAGAGGCTTGTTCGGGGCTTTGTTGACGTAAACGTAGAGGAAACGCGACAGCGGGTACTTGCCGTTCAGGGCGTTTTCTTCGGTGTCTTCGATGAAGTCAGTGCTGCCTTTCTTGGCCAATGGCACGGTTTTCACGCTGGCGGTCTTGTAACCGATACCCGAGTAACCGATGCCGTTCAGCGAGGAGCTGATCGACTGCACCACCGACGCCGAACCTGGTTGTTCGTTGACGTTTGGTTTGTAGTCGCCTTTGCACAGGGCTTCTTCTTTGAAGTAGCCATAGGTGCCGGATACCGAGTTACGACCGAACAGTTGTACTGGCTTGTTGGCCAGGTCGCCGGTCACGCCCAGGTCACCCCAGGTTTTCACGTCGGCTTTGGCGCCGCACAGACGGGTGGACGAGAAGATCGCATCAACCTGTTCCATGGTCAGGTGCTGGATCGGGTTGTCCTTGTGCACGAACACAGCCAGGGCGTCCACGGCAACCGGGATAGCGGTTGGCTTGTAGCCGTACTTCTGCTCGAAGGCCGCCAGTTCGGTGTCCTTCATCTTGCGGCTCATCGGGCCCAGGTTGGAGGTGCCTTCAGTCAGCGCAGGTGGCGCAGTGGCGGAGCCAGCGGCCTGAATCTGGATGTTTACGTTCGGGTATTCTTTTTTGTAGTTCTCAGCCCACAGGGTCATGAGGTTGGCCAGGGTATCGGAGCCGACGCTGGACAGGTTGCCCGACACACCAGTGGTCTTGGTGTAGCTCGGGATAGCAGGGTCAACAGCGGCGAACGCGTTGGCAGTCGCAACGCCAGCAGCGACAAAAGTCATTGCCGCCATCAAACGCTTCAGTTTCATGCCTTACTCCTAGCAGATAGGGTGTGTTAAGTCGGGGCCAAGTATCAGCAGGCCGTGTGAACACTCTATGGCTGAAATATGACAATTGGATGAAAGGCCAGCATGTCGCGACAGATCGTTCCCACGCTCTGCGTGGGAACGCCGCCATGGACGCTCTGCGTCCGCATTTGAGAGGTGACGCGGAGCGTCACAGGATGCACTCCCACGCGGAGCGTGGGAACGATCAGGCGGGAGAGAAAATCAGCGCCCTTTCTTCCAGAGCCACGCCCCGACCAGAATCCCCATCGCACACAGCACTGCCACGTAGTAGGCCGGGCCCATCGCGCTTTCTTTCAGCAGCAGACTCACCACCATCGGCGTCAACCCACCGAAAATCGCATAAGCCACGTTGTACGAGAACGACAACCCGCTGAAACGCACCACCGGTGGAAACGCTTTAACCATCACATATGGCACCGCACCGATGGTGCCGACCAGAAAACCGGTCAACGCGTACAGCGGGAACAACCAGTTCGGGTGATCGGCAAGGCTGTGATAGAAGGTCCACGAGCTGATCAGCAAGCCCAGGCAGCCAAACACAAACACGCGACCGGCACCAAAGCGATCCGCCAGTGCACCGGAAATGATGCAGCCGATGCTCAGGAACACAATCGCCAGACTGTTCGATTGCAACGACTCGGTCGGCGTGAAGTGATAGACCGTTTGCAGCACGGTCGGGGTCATCAGGATCACCACAACGATGCCGGCCGACAGCAACCAGGTCAGCAGCATTGAAATCGCAATCGCGCCGCGATGATCACGCAGCACCGCGCGCAGCGGCACTTCTTCGGCCAGCGCCTTGCGCAATTGCAGTTCGGCGAACACCGGGGTTTCGTGCAGCCAGCGACGCAGGTAGACCGAGAACAGGCCGAACACGCCACCGAGCAGGAACGGGATCCGCCACGCGTAATCGGCAACCTCGACAGGCGTATAAATGCTGTTGATCGCGGTGGCGACCAGCGAGCCGAGCAAAATGCCGGCGGTCAGGCCGCTGGTGAGGGTGCCACAGGCGTAACCCATGTGCTTTTGCGGTACGTGTTCGGAAACGAAGACCCACGCGCCCGGCACTTCACCGCCAATTGCCGCGCCTTGAATCACCCGCATCAATAGAAGAAGGATTGGCGCCCACAGGCCGATCTGCGCGTAGGTTGGCAGCAGACCCATGATCAGGGTCGGCACGGCCATCATGAAAATGCTCAGGGTGAACATCTTCTTGCGCCCCAGCAGGTCGCCGAAGTGCGCCATGACGATGCCGCCCAGCGGTCGCGCCAGATAGCCGGCGGCGAAAATGCCGAAGGTCTGCATCAGGCGCAGCCACTCGGGCATGTCGGCGGGGAAGAACAGCTTGCCGACCACAGTGGCGAAGAAGACGAAGATGATGAAATCGTAGAATTCCAGCGCGCCGCCAAGGGCGGACAGCGATAGAGTCTTGTAGTCATTGCGGGTCAACGGTCGTGCGGGTTGCTCGGGCTGCGCGAGGCTCGAAGGCGCTGTGGTCATGGCAAGGGCTTCTCTTATAGTCGGATCTGCCGCCACAACAACGCTGGCGGTGGCTTGGGCAGGTTCGGCACCATAGCAAATTGTTCGAAAAAGCACATAGAGGTGCGTATTTGACGGTCAAAATCAGAACCGGATGGTCGTCGTGGAGTCTACCGACCGATATACTCGCAACCTGCTCCGGTTTGTAGGGGGTTGCTGTGCGAAAACGTCGTTGGCCCGGCCTTTGCTCGGGATTAGCCGGTTTCGCAGAGTTTCTCCTTAGGCGCCTGATGGAAAACGTGACGAACGTAGTATGTTCGGTGCTGAATCGTTTTTCCCGAAGACGGCTACCACCAGCAATACCAACGAAGAGTCACGGGTCAGAGGCACCCCCGGCATGATAGAGCTCGAACAAGAAGATCCAATCCCGCAAGGCGACCTGGCCCTGCAAATCACCGCACTCCCTCGCGAAACCAACGGCTTTGGCGATATTTTCGGCGGTTGGCTGGTAGCACAGATGGATTTGGCCGGCACCGCAATGGCCAGCCGTGTCGCTGGCGGACGCGTCGCCACCGTCGCCATCGACCGCATGGCGTTCCTTGTGCCTGTGGCTGTCGGCGCGCAATTGTCCTTTTATACCCAGACCCTGGAAATCGGCCGCAGCTCGATCCAGATGATGGTCGAAGTGTGGAGCGACGACCCGTTGTCCAGCGAGTGGCGTAAAGTCACCGAAGCGGTCTTCGTCTTCGTCGCCATCGACGGCAGCGGCCGCACTCGCTCGGTTCCACCACGCGCGCGTTAAACATCGTGGCCGTTTTACGGTCGATAGTTGTCCTTGTTACTGATCGAGAGCTGTCCCATGAACACGCCCAACGTTGAAGCCGTGAAACTGGATGAACTGAACTGCTGGCGCATCCGCCACGGTCAGGCCGAAGTGCTGGTGGCCCAGCAAGGCGCGCACATCCTCAGTTATCAGATCGATGGCCAGCCGCCGATCATCTGGCTCAACGACAAGGCCGAGTTCAAGACCGGCAAAAGCATCCGCGCCGGTGTACCGGTGTGCTGGCCGTGGTTCGGCAAGTTCGAGCGCAACCCGCAGAGCGTGCAGGCCATGTATACCGGTGAGCAACCGGCACCCGCGCACGGTCTGGTGCGGGCGATGGATTGGGAGCTGGGCGGCATCGAATCAGAGGCTGACGGCGTCAAGGTCGAATTCAAGCTGCCTTACCCCGAAGGTGGCCTGCCGGGCTGGCCGCATCAGGTCGATCTGACCCTGACCCTGCATTTGTCCGAGCAACTGAGTTTCAGCCTGACCAGCCATAACCGTGGCAGTGACAGTGTCAGCCTGAGCCAGGCGCTGCACACTTACTTCGCGGTCAGTGACGTGCGCAATGTGCATGTCGATGGCGTGGATGGTTTGAATTACATCGAGACGCTGGACGACTGGAAAACCCACAGTCAGCAAGGCGACCTGCATTTTGCCGGTGAAACCGACCGCATCTATCTCGATGCTCCACCACAACTGAGCATCATCGACCCGGCCTGGGAACGACGCATTGTGCTGACGGCTACCGGCTCACGCACGGCGGTGATCTGGAACCCGTGGATCGACCGCGCCGCCGCGCTGGCCGACATGGATAACGATGGCTGGCAGCGCATGCTGTGCATTGAGACGGCGAATGTGATGGATGACATCGTCACGCTGGCGCCGGGGGCGAGCCATACCATGGGCGTCAGCGTCGCCAGCAAACCGCTCTAACCAGCACCGCAATACAAAATGTGGGAGCGAGCCTGCTCGCGAAGGCGTTGTATCAGTCAACATTCAAATGTCTGATACACCGCTTTCGCGAGCAGGCTCGCTCCCACAGTTGCTTCGTGGTGATTGTTAGAGATCAGATTCCTGCACCACCCGCACCTTGTCGGCTTCCAGCGCATACGCCGCATCGGCCAGATCATTGCTGACCTTCTCGACCTTCAGCGTGCCGGTCACCCACAGCGGTGTGTAGATATCATCCAGCTTCAAGCCTTTCGGATAACGCACCAGCACCAGTTGATTCGGCGGCGGTGGCGGCACGTGGATACATGCGCCCGGATACGGCACGAGGAAGAACAGCGTGCTGCGACCCTTGGCGTCGGATTCCAGCGGCACCGGGTAACCACCGATGCGGATGTGCTTGTCGTTCATCGACGCCACGGTTTTGGTCGAATACATCACCGCCGGCAGACCTTTGGCCTGCTTCATCCCGCCCTTCTCAGTGAAGGTACCGGTGGCTTCCGGGGAGTTGTGGTCGATTTCAGGCATGGCCTCGAGGGCCTTTTGGTCCGACTTGGGCATCAATTCGAGCCAGTCGGTTTCCGGCAGTTCGCCGGCGTGGGCCAAACCGCTGCCCAGGAAAAGGAGAGTCAACAGAAGACGGCGCATGAAGGTGCTCGGTATAGAAAGGAAAGAACAGTAAATCGCCGAGCATTCTAGCCCTCCCGGCCACTTTGGCAGAGAGGGCTTTGTCGCTTTGGATCAGTTCTTTTTGATCAGGCCGTAGATCACCAGCAACACGATAGCGCCGACCAGTGCGCCGATGAAACCTGCGCCCTCGCCTGCGTGATAGATGCCCAGAGCCTGGCCGCCGTAGGTGGCTGCCAGCGAACCGCCGATACCGAGCAGGATGGTCATGATCCAGCCCATGCTGTCATCGCCCGGTTTCAGGAACCGCGCCAGCAGGCCGACGATCAAGCCGATAAAGATGGTTCCGATAATTCCCATGGCATTTCCCTCTGAATAGTAGATATGCGAAGCCTAGTCAGACTTTGGCATCCTGCAATCAGAGAACGGCGGCACCTGAATGGTTCCGCCGCTGCCAAATGAAACTGTCGTTACTCGGCGATCAGCGCTTCGACCTTGACGATCTGCGCCTGCAGCGTAGCCATGTCGGCGCAACGCAGATTGGCGTGACCGACCTTGCGCCCGGCCTTGAAGGCCTTGCCGTAGTGATGCAGATGGCAGTCTTCGATAGCGATGACTTTCTCAACCGGCGGTACAACACCGATGAAGTTAAGCATCGCGCTCTCGCCGACTTTGGCCGTCGAACCCAGCGGCAGGCCGGCAACGGCGCGCAGATGGTTTTCGAACTGACTGCACTCGGCGCCTTCAGTGGTCCAGTGCCCGGAGTTGTGCACGCGCGGGGCGATTTCGTTGGCCTTGAGGCCACCGTCGACTTCAAAGAACTCGAACGCCATGACGCCGACGTAGTCGAGTTGCTTGAGCACGCGGCTCGAGTAGTCTTCGGCCAGCGCCTGCAACGGGTGATCGGTACTGGCCACCGACAGCTTGAGGATGCCGCCGTCGTGGGTGTTGTGCACCAGCGGATAGAACTTCGTTTCACCATCGCGGGCACGCACGGCGATCAGCGAGACCTCACCGGTGAACGGCACGAAGCCTTCCAGCAGGCAGGCGACGCTGCCCAGTTCGGCGAAAGTGCCAGCCACGTCTTCCGGCTTGCGCAGGACTTTCTGGCCCTTGCCGTCGTAACCCAGGGTGCGGGTTTTCAGCACGGCCGGCAGACCGATCGAAGCCACCGCAGCGTCCAGATCGGCTTGCGACTGAATGTCGGCGAAGGCCGGCGTCGGGATGCCCAGATCCTTGAACATGCTCTTTTCGAACCAGCGGTCGCGCGCGATGCGCAGGGCTTCGGCGCTCGGGTAGACCGGAACGAATTGCGACAGGAATGCCACGGTTTCGGCCGGGACGCTTTCGAACTCGAAGGTCACCAGATCGACTTCATCGGCGAGTTGGCGCAGATGATCCTGATCGCCGTAATCGGCCCGCAGGTGTTCGCCCAGCGCAGCGGCACAAGCGTCCGGCGCAGGGTCGAGAAAAGCGAAGTTCATGCCCAGCGGCGTACCCGCCAGAGCCAACATGCGACCCAACTGGCCGCCACCGATTACACCGATCTTCATCTCAACAACCTCAGGCAATACGTGGGTCTGGATTGTCCAGGACGCTGTCTGTCTGCTCGGCACGGAAGGTTTTCAGTACCGCGTGGAACTGCGGATGCTTGGCGCCGAGGATGCTCGCCGAGAGCAGGGCAGCGTTGATCGCGCCGGCCTTGCCGATGGCCAGGGTGGCGACCGGAATGCCCGCTGGCATCTGCACGATCGACAGCAGCGAGTCAACGCCCGAGAGCATGGCCGACTGCACCGGCACACCCAGCACCGGCAGGTGGGTCTTGGCCGCACACATGCCTGGCAAGTGGGCTGCGCCACCGGCACCGGCGATGATCACCTCGATGCCACGACCTTCAGCCTCTTCGGCGTACTGGAACAGCAGATCCGGGGTGCGGTGGGCAGAGACCACTTTGACCTCGTACGGGATGCCGAGCTTTTCCAGCATATCGGCGGTGTGGCTAAGGGTGGACCAATCGGACTTGGAGCCCATGATCACGCCAACCAGTGCACTCATCGTCGCGCCTCTTCTCTCTGGAGCGCCCGCAGGCGCGTCATAAAACAACAAGCCACGCAGGTTGCGTGGCTTGATTGTACGAAAAATGGCCGGACGTGCCGGCCGAAGGCCGCGCAGTATACCGCAAAGAAAGCAATAAACAGCCCCCGAAACGACCATCTGTCAAATGAGCGAAAGGCCCGGTTTTATTGACCTGAAGGTCAGAGCATAGACATCACACGATCCCTGTGGGAGCTGGCTTGCCAGCGATGGCGTCGCATCAGCAAACAGAGTCGGTGTCTGACCCACCGCCATCGCTGGCAAGCCAGCTCCCACAGGGTTTTTCATCAACCTCAGGTTACGGTCGTACCTTGTGCGGCGCCGCCTTCGAGCTTGCGCCACAGCAGGCGCACGTTGGCTTTGCGCACCAGTGCGCAGCGATACAGGCGAATTTCCAGCGGCACATGCCATTGCGGGCCGCCGCAAACCACCAGCTCGCCACGAGCCAGCTCAGCACGCACGCTCAATTGCGGTACCCAGGCGATACCCAGGCCTTCCAGCGCCATGCTTTTCAGGCTGTCCGCCATCGCCGTTTCGTAAATAGTGGTGAAACGCAGCTGACGCTGACGCAGCAAACCATTCACCGAACGTCCGAGAAACGCACCGGCGCTATACGCCAGCAACGGCACGCTCGCATCACCTTCGAGATCGAACAGGGGCTTGCCCTCGGCATCCGCCGCACACACAGGGAGCATTTCCGTCTGGCCCAAATGCAATGAAGGGAAAATCTCCGGGTCCATCTGCATTGCCGCATCCGGATCGTAGAACGCCAGCATCAAATCACAGCCACCTTCGCGCAACGCATGCACCGCATCGCCGACGTTGGTTGCAACCAATCGGGTGGCGATGTTCAGCCCTTCATTACGCAACTGAGCGATCCAGCGCGGGAAGAAACCCAGCGCCAAGGAGTGAGCGGCAGCGACCTGCATCACTTCGCCCTGCCCGCCTTCCAGATGATGCAGATGGCGCAGCACTTCACCGAGCTGCTCGACCACGGTGCGCGCGGTCACCAGAAACAACTGCCCCGCTGCCGTCAGTTCGATCGGCGTGCGCGAGCGGTTGACCAGAGTCAGCCCCAGCGCAGCCTCCAGACTGCGAATCCGTCGGCTGAACGCCGGCTGGGTCACGAAGCGCCGTTCGGCCGCCTGCGAAAAGCTGCGGGTGGCGGCCAGAGCACTGAAGTCCTCGAGCCATTTGCTTTCCAGATTCATCACGTCCTCCAGGACACGCACCAAAACAGGTCACACGTCTGCCGCGCACGCGGCGTCACACGGGCATTATGCCGAATGTGCATAGGGCAGTGCTGAACAGCATTGGCCCAAAATCTCCCACAAGCCTAGCATTCGCAGCGTTCCGGCACAGACCGGGTCCATATCGAGATGATTTCTATCATGTCCTCCGCTGCATCTTTCCGCACAGAAAACGACCTGCTTGGCGCCCTCGAAGTACCGGCTCAAGCGTATTACGGCATCCAGACCCTGCGAGCGGTGAACAACTTCCGTCTCTCCGGCGTTCCGATTTCGCATTACCCGAAACTGGTTGTCGGCCTGGCGATGGTCAAACAGGCCGCCGCTGACGCCAACCGCGAGTTGGGTCACCTGAGCGAAGCCAAGCACGCTGCCATCAGCGAAGCCTGTGCCCGATTGATCCGCGGTGATTTCCACGAAGAGTTCGTGGTCGACATGATTCAAGGTGGCGCCGGTACTTCCACCAACATGAACGCCAACGAAGTGATCGCCAACATTGCGCTCGAAGCAATGGGTCACCAGAAAGGCGAGTACCAGTACCTGCACCCGAACGACGACGTCAACATGGCGCAGTCGACCAACGACGCCTACCCAACGGCGATCCGCCTGGGTCTGCTGCTCGGTCACGACACCCTGCTGGCCAGCCTCGACAGCCTGATTCAGGCGTTCGCGGCCAAGGGCAAAGAATTCGATCACGTCCTGAAAATGGGCCGTACCCAGCTGCAAGACGCCGTGCCGATGACCCTCGGCCAGGAATTCCGCGCGTTCGCCACCACCATGGGCGAAGACCTGGCGCGTCTGAAGTCGCTGGCCCCGGAACTGCTGACTGAAGTGAACCTGGGCGGCACCGCGATCGGTACCGGCATCAACGCCGACCCGCGTTATCAAGCGCTGGCGGTACAGCGTCTGGCCCTGATCAGCGGTCAACCGGTAGTGCCGGCGGCCGACCTGATCGAAGCGACTTCCGACATGGGCGCCTTCGTGCTGTTCTCCGGCATGCTCAAGCGCACCGCAGTCAAGCTGTCGAAGATCTGCAACGATCTGCGCCTGCTGTCCAGCGGCCCACGCACCGGCATCAACGAAATCAACCTGCCAGCGCGTCAGCCAGGCAGCTCGATCATGCCCGGCAAGGTCAACCCGGTGATCCCGGAAGCCGTTAACCAGGTGGCGTTCCAAGTCATCGGTAACGACCTGGCGCTGACCATGGCAGCCGAAGGCGGCCAACTGCAGCTGAACGTGATGGAGCCGCTGATCGCCTTCAAGATCTTCGACTCGATCCGCCTGCTGCAACGCGCCATGGACATGCTGCGCGAGCACTGCATCGTCGGCATCACCGCCAACGAAGCGCGCTGCCGCGAACTGGTCGAGCACTCGATCGGTCTGGTCACCGCACTGAACCCGTACATCGGCTACAAAAACGCCACCCGTATTGCCGGCCTCGCGCTTGAAAGCGGCCGCGGCGTACTGGAACTGGTGCGCGAAGAAGGTCTGCTCGACGAAGCCATGCTCGCCGACATCCTGCGCCCGGAAAACATGATTGCTCCGCGTCTGGTTCCGCTTAAAGCCTGAGCCGACGCGTAATTTGTAGCACCGCTCACCAGGTCGAGGGACTAGACACCTCTCACCTTTTGAGGGCTTGGGGATTTGTCCCCAAGCCCTTTTTTTTAACTTTCTGACCCTGAGACCCGTATGTCTGGGGACTGAACAATGTGGGAGCGAGCCTGCTCGCGAAGACGGCGGCACATTCAAAAGCAATGTGTCTGCAATACCGCTTTCGCGAGCCGGCTCGCTCCCACACAGAGCAGTTCCCGCACAAGCCCGGCGCCGGTAACGCCGGGTGTTTCACAGCTTCGTTTCGTCGCTTGCACCACAACCGTGCAGACGGGCGCCGCACTGATCGGTATAGTGCCGCCCCTCTTCGCGTGAGCGGTCGTCGGTAACGAGGCCATAACCCATGCGAAACCCGAACTAATAACAAACCCGCGAAATGGATCCGGGACGAAACCATCGCCTCACCCGTCGTGCCGCGCGCACACCGGTGTAACACGATGTTTCTTCCATCCAGTATTTGCTTACACAATAAACAGCGAGGAAAAATCCATGCTCGAAGTCATTAACGACTTCCTCTCAGGGAAAGTACTGATCGTGCTCATTGTCGGGCTCGGTAGCTACTTCACGATTCGCTCGCGTTTCGTTCAATTGCGCCACTTCTTCCACATGTTCGCGGTGTTCCGCGACAGCCTCAAGGGCAGCGCCGGGCAACTCAGCTCGTTCCAGGCCCTGATGCTCAGCCTTGCCGGCCGCGTCGGTGCAGGCAACATCGCCGGTGTCGGCATTGCCGTGACCCTGGGTGGTCCAGGTGCGGTGTTCTGGATGTGGGTAACCGCACTGGTCGGCATGTCCAGCAGCTTCTTTGAATGTACCCTGGCCCAAGTCTACAAGCGCGCCGATGGCGACGGCTTGTACCGTGGCGGCCCGGCCTACTACATCCAGCACGGCCTTAAGCTCAAAGGTATGGCTGTGGTGTTCTCGGTCCTGCTGCTGGTCACCTACGGCTTCGCCTTCATTGGCCTGCAGTCCTACACCGTGACCCACTCGCTGCAGAACGCCTTTGAATTCAACCCACAACACACCGGTATCGTCCTGGCAGTGTTGCTCGCCATCACCTTCATCGGCGGCATCAAGCGCATTGCCTCGGTGTCCGACCTGCTCGTACCGATCAAGACCCTGGCCTATATCGGCGTGACCCTGTACGTGATCGGTACCCAGATCGAACACGTACCAGCCATGCTGGAAACCATCTTCAAGAGCGCCTTCGGCCTCGACCCGGCCTTTGGTGGCCTGCTCGGCAGCGCCATTGTCATGGGCGTGAAGCGTGGCGTGTTCGCCAACGAAGCGGGCCTGGGCAGTGCGCCGAACGTCGCCGCTGTGGCTGCCGTGAAGCACCCGGGCGCCCAGGGCGTGGTTCAGGCCTTCAGCGTGTTCCTCGACACCTTCGTGATTTGCACCTGCACCGCGCTGCTGATTCTGCTGTCGGGCTTCTACACCCCGGGCTTCGAAGGTGACGGCATCGTCCTGACCCAGAACTCGCTGGCCGCTGTGGTCGGTGACTGGGGTCGCATGTTCGTCAGCGTCGCGCTGTCGCTGTTCGTCTTCACTTGCATCCTCTACAACTACTACCTGGGCGAAAACAGCCTGCAGTTCCTCACCCGCAACCGCGCCGCGCTGATGATTTTCCGCGGCCTGGTGCTGGCGCTGGTGGTATGGGGTTCGATGCAGGACCTGTCGACCGTGTTCGCCTTCGCCGACATCACCATGACATGTCTGGCCTTCGTCAACCTGGTGGCCTTGGCCATGCTGTTCAAGGTCGGCATGCGCGTAATGCGCGACTACGACGAGCAGCGCCGTGCCGGCGTTAAACAGCCCGTGTTCGACTCCAGCAAATTTACCGATCTGGATCTCGACCTGAAGGCCTGGCCGACCAACCCGTCTGCCGCTGCCGACAAGACCGAAGCCGAGCCGCAAGGCGTACCTGCAGCGCAACGCTGACAGGTGAATGACGGGCGCATCCTCTGCGCCCGTCAGTTATTGTGATGCAATAACTTGTAGGAGTGAGCCTGCTCGCGATAGCTGTCTTTCAGCCAACATCAATGTTGAATGATGAACCGCTATCGCGAGCAGGCTCACTCCTACAATGTCATCTCTTGTGGAGACCCTCAGATGATTGCCAATTCCTACCCCGCCGCCCAACACGTCATGGTGCTCTACACCGGTGGCACCATCGGCATGCAGGCCAGCGCCAATGGCCTGGCCCCGGCGTCCGGTTTCGAAGCGCGGATGCGCGACTACCTGCACAGTCAGCCTGAGCTCGTTGTGCCGCAGTGGCGCTTCCGGGAAATGTCGCCGCTGATCGACAGCGCCAACATGACCCCGGCCTATTGGCAGCAACTGCGTGAAGCGGTGGTCGATGCCGTGGATGTGCAAGGTTGCGACAGCGTGCTGATCCTGCACGGCACCGACACCCTGGCTTACAGTGCGGCGGCGATGAGCTTCCAGTTACTGGGGCTGAATGCTCGCGTATGTTTCACCGGCTCCATGCTGCCGGCCGGTGTTACCGACAGCGATGCCTGGGAAAACCTCGGCGGCGCACTGGTCGCCCTCGGCCAAGGCCTGGCGCCCGGTGTGCATCTGTACTTCCACGGTGAGCTACTGGCGCCAACCCGTTGCGCGAAGGTGCGCAGCTTCGGCCGTCATCCGTTCAAACGACTTGAGCGTCAGGGCGGCGGCGTAAAAGCGCCTTCGATTCCAGCGTCGTTGAACTACAACCAACCGAAGCAACTGGCCAAGGTTGCCGTGCTGCCACTGTTCCCCGGCATCAGCGCCGAAGTCCTTGATGGTCTGCTCGCCAGCGGCATTCAGGGTCTGGTGCTGGAGTGCTACGGCAGCGGTACAGGGCCGAGCGACAACCCTGAGTTTCTGGCAAGCCTTGGCCGTGCGCGGGATAACGGCGTAGTCGTTGTGGCGGTCACGCAATGCCATGAAGGCGGCGTTGAGTTGGATGTTTACGAGGCTGGCAGTCGATTGCGCGGTGTAGGCGTGTTGTCCGGTGGTGGCATGACTCGTGAGGCGGCGTTCGGCAAGTTGCATGGGGTGCTCGGTGCGGGGCTGGAAACTCAAGAAGTGCGTCGGCTGATCGAACTGGATCTGTGTGGTGAGCTGCTCTGAGCACGACTCAGGATCGGCCCTCACCCTAGCCCTCTCCCGAAGGGAGAGGGAACTGACCGAGTTGTTTTTCGCTGTCCGTCGACCTGATAAATCGCGTCGATTGTGGATTCGGCAGAGATGTATCACCTCGGTGCATCTCGCCAATATCCCCCAATCGGCCCCCTCTACCTTTGGGAGAGGGTTGGGGTGAGGGGCTGCTGCGGCATGCAATTTGCTGCGTTCCAGCCATCCTCAGGCTGGAAGATCTTATGCTGCACTCCCACCTCACCACCCTCAACGCCGTCTCGCTAATCCTCAACACCTTCAAAGCCGAAGGCCTGTCGAGCGAAGCGTTGCTGGCCGGCAGCGGCATCAGTGCGGCGGATCTCAGCCGGGCCGACACGCGCATCACCACCAATCAGGAGATGCAGGTCTGCGCCAATGCAGTCGCGCTTAAGCACGACATCGGCCTGGAGCTGGGCCGGCGCATGCACGTTTCCTGCTACGGCATCCTTGGCTATGCCTTGCTGACCTGTGCCACCTTCGGTGACGCTTTACGTCTGGCGATTCGCTATCCGGCGCTGTTGGGAACACTTTTCGAATTGAGTCTGGAAGACGATGGCGAACGCGTCTGGTTCGTCGCGGCCGATTATCGCGAGAGTCCGGCGATGGCGGTGTTCAATGCCGAGTTCTGCCTGGTGTCGCTGAAAGTCATTTGTGATGACCTGCTCGGGCATCCGCTGCCCTTGCTCGCCACGCGCTTCGAACACGCCGCACCGGATTATCGCGACAGTTATACCGAGCACTTCGACAGCTCGCTGCACTTCGCCGCCAAGGACAACGCCTTCGCCTTCGACCGTCACTGGCTCAATCAACCGCTGCCGCTGGCCGATGTCATCACCCATCAAGCCATGGCTGAACGCTGCCGCAAGCAGAACCTTGAGTTCACCGGACGCCAAGCGTGGCTCGGGCGCATCCGCCAGTTGCTCAGCGCCCAACTGAACGCCGCGCCGGGGCTGGAAGGCCTGGCGCAACAGATGAAGTGCTCGCCACGCACTCTGCGCCGGCATCTCAAGGACATGGGCTGCAGCTATCAGGAATTGCTCGATGAACTGCGCTTCGAGCGAGCCAAGCAGATGTTGTGTGAGGATCAGTTGCCGATCTACCGCATCGCCGAGACCCTTGGCTTCAGTGAGACTGCGAGCTTTCGTCATGCCTTCGTGCGCTGGAGCGGCGTGGCGCCGAGTCAATTCCGGGCCTGAGGGGCGAATTGCGGTCAGTTTTTTTGGCCATATCCATCCCCTTTTGGCCTTTCCTGCCGTTTTCCGATTCACCTCGCGCCGCAACACTGGGAGCAACCGAATCAGCCCTGCGGAGAACAACAAATGCTGACGATCTACTCGGACGATCACCACCTGCACCATGGTCGCTGCGAACTCATCGATGGCCAACTGAAGCCGTGCTTCGAGATGCCGTCGCGCGCCGACCATGTGCTGCAGCGCGTTAAAAACCAGAACCTCGGCCCGGTCGAGGCGCCGAAGGATTTCGGTCTGGAGCCGATCGCCCGCATCCACAGCCGTGACTACCTCGACTTTTTCAAAGGCGCGTGGCCGCGCTGGACTGAATTCAATACCGACGGCGATCTGCTGCCCTACACCTGGCCGGCGCGCACTCTGCGTGCAATCAAACCGACCAGCCTGCACGGCCAGCTCGGCTATTACAGCTTCGATGGCGGCGCACCGATCACCGCCGGCACCTGGCAAGCGGCGTACAGCGCGGCGCAAGTTGCCCTGACCGCGCAAGCAGAAATCCAGCGTGGCGCGCGCGCTGCCTTCGCGTTGTGCCGGCCACCGGGACACCACGCTGCCAGCGACTTGATGGGGGGTTATTGCTACCTCAATAACGCTGCGATCGCCGCGCAGGCGTTCCTCGATCAGGGCCACAAGAAGGTCGCGATCCTCGACGTCGACTATCACCACGGCAACGGCACGCAATCGATTTTCTACGCGCGCAGCGACGTGCTATTCACCTCGATCCACGGCCACCCGGAAGCAGAATTTCCGTTTTTCCTCGGCTACGACGATGAGCGTGGCGAAGGTGCCGGTGAAGGCTTCAACTTCAACTACCCGCTGCCCGCAGGCTCCGGCTGGGACGTGTGGAGTGCGGCGCTGGATCAGGCCTGCGACGAGATCGATCGCTACGGCGCCGACGTCATTGTCGTATCGCTCGGCGTCGACACCTTCAAGGATGACCCGATTTCGCAGTTCAAACTCGACAGCCCCGATTATCTGGCGATGGGCAAGCGCATTGCTGCACTCGGCAAACCGACATTGTTCGTCATGGAGGGCGGTTACGCGGTGGAGGAAATCGGCATCAACGCGGTGAACGTACTGGAAGGCTTCGAACGATAACCAGATTCCCGTCGCAACCGTAAACACCAGACCCGCCCAGGCGGGTCTTTTTTTGCCCGCAATATGTATGTACCGCACGTGCGCCGCCGCTCGCCGCTACCTTGCCCGGAACCGCCGCCCTTGGGCGCGCCCATCAGAGCAGGAGTTGCCCATGCCCGAAATCCCCTCGCCCAGCGCCGTCGATGTCGTGACTCAACTGGTGACCGGCCCTTCACTGCGAGAAGTTGCGTCGAAAACGCTGCGCCCCGCGCTCAGGACGCTGTATCCCGACCTCGATCTCGACCCGCAGCTGGCCATGGTCGTAAGACCGACCTGGGTCATTGAAGATGATCGGGTCGTCCCGGGTCGCCACCTGATCGAATCGCTGACCGACACCCTGGTACGCCTGGGCCTCTCCGGCACGACTGTGGCGTATCTCGACGGTGAGCATTATCTGACCTTGCAGCCCGACCTGCCGTCCGCCATCCAGCTGCCGGTGAAAATCAGCGCGATCGGTAAGCTGCTCAATGAGCTGGCACCGTTGCTGTTCATCGCCTACAAGGAACACCAGGTCAATTACTGGGATGATTTCACCTACCCAGGGCAGCCGCGCTGGCAGCAGATGTCACAGGCCCTGCGCAATTTGTGGAAGGTCGACGCGAACCCTGGCTGGGATGCCGACCAGCGCGCCATGGCCGAAGCGCTTTATAAATACCCGGACAAACACCAGCGACTGCCCACCGACAAATACAAGACCCGCGCCTGCCTGATTGATCTTGACCGCGGCGAGGGTGACGAGCAGAAGCATGTGACCCTGCTCGATACCGCGGTACTGATCGGCACCGACGACAAGCGCACGTTGATCATGACCCACTCGGTGCTGCAGGGCTTCGAGAGTTTTCAATCGCTGGAAAAACTCGGCGAAGCCCTGCCGCGTCGTTATTGGCAAGGTGCCTCCGGTGCCGGGTTGAAATGGCGACTGGTCGAACCACAGGGCCATTTCTTCGACTATCAAGCCTGCACACTGGTCGCCCTGGAAGCCGAGGCGCTGGGCGCGATCAATTATTTTCAGGGTTCGAGTTCCAGCGAGCTATATCCGCACACCGGGACTGTCGGCAATCCGCGAGAGCCGACACCGCGCCTCAAACCTCATATCGCTCGCCTGCGTCCGATGCTGCCAGAATGGCTCGACAGCGCCTCTCCCGCCGATCAAACCCGCTACAGCCGGCATCTGCTGGATCTGACGATGGTGCAGCACACGAACAAGGGAAAATCATTTCAAAGCGAAGTCATCAGCCTGCAAGCGTTCACCCGTGATGCCCTGAAACAACAGATAGCCAAGGATCATCCGCAAGCCGGCGAGGTGAGGATCGATGACATCGAGATCAGCATCACCAGCCTGGTGGTCTGGGGCACATTTGTCTTGCCGGGTAACACGCAGACCAAGACGCTGTCGCTCATTGAACTCGCGCTGCAGAACCTCGCGGGGCAGCCAGCCGGCAACAAAACCGCACGTTACAAGGATGGCGGCGTGTTGCCTGAGTGGATGACCGCAAGCTACCTGCAACAACTGGTCAGCAGCGTCGATATCGGCCAGACCTACCCCGCGTACCTGCAAAACCTGCTGATTGACAACAATGAGCAGGCGTCGGCACTGCAAGCACTTTATGCCAGCCAGTTGCCCATCGAACTGCCGCTGCTGGCGTTGCAGCACAAAATACAGGGCAAGACCGGCATCACTGAACAGGGTTACCGCTATGTGGTTGCCGCGCTGGCAAACACCGGCGATGAGCGTCATGTCGATCGCGATGAAATCGTCATTCGCCCGCTGGGGTTCGTGGCCCATCGCAGTCGATCACAGGCCGATATCGTCAACAACATGTTCGTCATCGGCCCGCGCGAGGCGGACAAAGGGCCGTGCCTGCTTTATCGACCGCTGTTCGAAACGGCACTGATGCAATTTCCCTCACACGCCAACCTGTTTTACGAGATCCAGCACTCACAGGAGCTGCGCGAATCGGTCCTGGCCTGGTTGCCGGACGATGTGCGCTTCAACTACAGCCAGTTCGTCTTCACCGCCCGATTGCCTTCAGTCTGGACTATCCCGCAATTGCTGGTGAACCCCTTCACCGCCCTCGACATGTCCGGCCCCGTTGCGCTGGCGACCGCAACGATTGAACACGATGTACTGGCGACCCTGCATAACAGCAACGTGCAGGCTGTCATCACCCAGGCCGATCGGCAATCGGTCTCTGATGCAGAAGCACGCTGGGCAACGCTCAAACACGGCGGCTGGATGCTGTTCAACGCGGCTTTGCCATTCCTCGGGCGCAGCGTCGGCACGGCAGCGTGGATCTGGCAGATCATGGACGACCTGCAAGAGATCAGCGACGTGGCCAATGAGCAATCCGGCAAGCTTGCCTGGACAGCCCTCACCGACATTCTCCTGGCCTTGGGCATGGTGCTCGCCCATCGCGCAGCGGTCGGCGACAAGCCATTCAGCGAGTCGATCCCGCAGGAAGAACCCACCGCCACCGTCACCACCGAACTCGTCGTCAGCAAACCGTTGCAGTTGCCGGACGTCTCCAGCACTGCACTGCCCATTGCGCATGAGATGGTGGTCAACCCCTTCACGGCGCTGAAACGATCCCCGGTCGCACTCGCAGCGCTGCTCGACAGTTTTCAGATCGCCAAACCCAAAGGCATCGGCGATGCCGCCACCGAGGGCACGCACAGGCATCTTTATTCCCGTCAACAACAGTGGTTCGCTCCCGTAGGCCAGCGCTGGTTCGAAGTCATGCTCAATGAGCACGCCGAGGTGCAGATCATCGACTCGCGCCAGCAACCGCCGCGCAACGGGCCGCAACTGACCCGCACGGCCAACGGCCAATGGGTGGTCGACCTTCGCTTGCGCCTGCGAGGCGGCGGACTTGACAGCGCACTTGAGGCCGTTCAGGACGTGAGCAAAATGGACGCCAGGCAACTGACTGCCGAAATCAGTGCGTTCGACGCAACGATGAAAGCCAAGCAGATTCAGCGTGATGCTGACCACAAAGCCTTCAACGATGCGGTCGGGCAAGCACGAGGACCGGCACGCGAGCACTATCTGGCAACGCTAGGCGCACAGCTCAAGGCATACGGCGCGAATATTGAACAGATCAAGGCGTTGAATCAGAAAGAGCCGATTCCGAACTACCGGACCGTCATGATTGAGCGACTGCAAATGCAGCTGTTTCTCGGGCAGGAATGGCTCGACCTGCATTCCGCCGTATTTCAGACTGACCTGAAGACCCTGCAGACAATGCTTGCCGATGAAGCCGGTTTCATCGCGCAGGCGTTTGTTCAGACCTTTGAAAGAATGACCCTCCAGACCCAGGCCATCATTGAAAAAACAGAGTTGGCCAATAGCCGTTTTGACGAACTGACGTTGTTGGGAAAAGATGCCGTCAAAATTATTCCAACCTATCGCAAGGCATTGCCGAAATATGATCTGAACGACCTCAAGCTTTTGCAGATCAGTCTTGGCCAGGAGATTTGCATCAAGGCCGTTACGACAGCGGACGCCGCCAATGCCTATCAGGCACTCGCCAGTCTCATCGAAGACGCCGCGTTGAGTATCCAGAGCACCCTGAATCTGACCGAGGATGAAAGCCTCGACAACCTGCGCGAACGCATCGATGTCCTGAGCAATGTGGCCGAACAGTTTTCCGCTATCGATCAGCGCTTTGGTGATCTGCTCATCGACTATCCCGAACAGATCAACACTGAGCGACTGCAGCATGTGCGTAAACGGGTAAACGGGTTCAGGGCGCGCACGGATGTAAAACTGGCCGAGTTGCTGCACTTCAAGCACCTGCTGGGACCGACACCGGGGCCTTCGAAGGCGAGATCATCAACGCACCAGATCATCAAAACCCAATCCAGAGGCACGGTCGTCGGCAATCGAAAAAAACGCATCAAGGGGCAAAAATCCGACCTGGTGGAAGTACGAACCACCCTGACGGGTGTCATCGCCACATTCCAGGAAGAATCGCCCGGTGTCTGGGTAGAACAGCGCACGGCAAAAACCCGCCAACCCAAGGCCCGTCCTTCCCTGAGTGTCAGCAGCCGTGCAGGCCAGGCGCTGATCGACGGCCTGGCTGCATTCCACCAACGTATCGAGGCTCAACTCAAACGAGGGCGGCGGATACCTGTCGAAGTCGAGGAGGAATACCACAAGCATGCCGCTGTCTTGCGCGAAGCCAATGCGGCGATTGATGAAGCATTGACCGCCAGTAATCTGACCGCAGACTTCAAAAAGCCGACCGAAGAAATCAGCCACAAGCTTGACGAGGCCGCTAACGCCCTTGACGAAAAAGGCACCAGCATTCGCATCGGACTGATCAAACAACAACCGCCGACTGCGGCGGGGGTGCAGTGGCTCAAAGACAAGGGTGAAGTGACGATTTCCAAAACCATTACCCGTCGCCGGCTCAAAGGCCACTCAAGGGGTTTTCTCGACGAATACGAAGTACGCGATGCCCACACCGGCAAGGTGCTGTGTTACGCACACTTCCACTACAGCAGTGTCGACGCTCCCGTCGCTTCGTTCACCGCCGGTCATATGAAAACAGTCGCGCAACGACACATCGGCGGTTCCCACGAGCCGAGCGATCCCACCAGTTCGCAGCTCCTCGAAATCCATCGCAGCGAGATTTCACGACATTCAGCCGAGCATCTGTTCTTCACGCCTGCCAAACCTGCCGCAAGCGCTTCAGTGCCGCTGTAATGTCAGGTTCAGGGACGGCGGCAAAGCCCAGGACCAGCCCGGCGCGCTGGTCCAGCGGTGCAGTGGAGTCCGGCAGCCAGTAACTGCTCAAGCCGTTGATCTCCACGTCAACGCCTGCTGCCTGCGCAATCAACTGCTGCTCGCGCTCGATGCTTGTTACGGCCACCGTCAGGTGCAGCCCGGCGGAAACGGCGGGCAAATCTCCAACACCGGCAATGGCGGTCGGCCAACCGTGGAGCAAGGTATTGCGACGGCTCAGGGCGGCGCGGCGCATGCGCCGGATATGCCGCTGGAAATGCCCGGCCGCCATGAACTCGGCCATCACCGCTTGGGTACTGACCTCTGAATGGCGGACATCCACCGCGCGGCGTTGCGAGAAGGCATCGACCAGCGCCGGCGGCAGCACCAGATAACCGAGGCGCAATGCCGGAAAGGCAACCTTGCCGAAAGTGCCGACATACAGCACTCGCCCATGTCGATCGAGTGCCGCCAACGGCGCCAGCGGCGCACCGGTGTAGCGGTATTCGCCATCGTAGTCGTCCTCGACGATCCAGCCTTGGTTGCGCTCGGCCCAGGCGAGCAGTTCGAGGCGCCGGGCAAGACTCATCACCACGCCTGTCGGGTACTGATGAGAGGGCGTCACATACGCCACACGACAATCCCCGGTGGCCGACAACGCCGAGCAGTCCATGCCCTCCTCGTCCACGGCAATCCCGTGCAAACGAGCGCCCGCCACCGCGAACGCATGACCGGCCGCGCGGTAGCCCGGATTCTCGATCGCTACACCGTCGCCCGGCTCCACCAGCAACTGTGCACAAAGGCTAATGCCTTGCTGTGCGCCGCTGGTGATCACAATTTGCTCAGGCGAGCACTGCATGCCGCGCGAACTACGCAAATAGGCAGCGATCATTGCACGCAGGCGCGCGTCGCCTGACGGGTCGCCGTAACACAACTGCTCCAGATCCGGTTTACGCCAGAAAGCCGCATTCAGCTTGGCCCACACCTCGAATGGGAACAAATCAAACGCCGGAACCCCGACGCGAAACGCTCGCGGTGGACCGCTCGGCGGCTTGGACAAATGGTTGTTTTCAATGCGCGAAAAACCACCGCTGTGGATAACTTTACTGGATGAAACCACAGGTAAATCCAGCCAATTTGTGGATAAGGCTGTGGGTAAGCCTGTTGAAAACCCTGTGGATACTTTTGTGGATAGTTTTTTTGCCGAGGCCGTTACTGGCATCAATTGTGCGACGTAGGTTCCGTCCCCCACTCGCCCTTCAATAAAACCCTCGGCATAGAGTTGATCGTAGGCGCGCACAACGCTGTTACGCGAAATCCCCAGCGCCGCCGCCAGATCGCGACTGGCTGGCAACCGCGTGCCACTCGCCAGCCGTCCATCCAGTACGCGCAGGCGCAAAGCCTGATACAGCTGACGGCTCAAACCCTGACGGCGATCAAGCTCGATCCCGGCAGGGTTGAACGGCATGGATAACAGCGGCGAATCGGGCATGGCAATGGACCTATGAAATTGGTCATCAATGGCTCTTACAACAGACCAATAGCCTGCCTAGGATGCTGGCATTCGCCAAGGAAAATCTGCCCATGTACACGCCACGCGCCTTTGCCATCGAAGAGTTGTCCCAACTGCACGAACTGATTCTCGCCACCCGCCTCGCCATTCTGGTGAGTCATGGCGAAAGTGGCTTGCAGGCCAGCCATGTGCCGGTACTGCTGCATTGCGAACAAGGCGAGTACGGCACGCTGTACGGGCACCTGGCCCGCGCCAACCCGCAGTGGAAAGACTTGCGCGACGGTGCCGAAGCCATGCTGATCTTCGCCGGCGCCGATGCCTACGTCAGCCCGGGTTTTTATCCGAGCAAGGCCGAGCACGGCAAAGTCGTGCCGACCTGGAACTACATCGCCGTGCATGCCTATGGCCACGCCGAAACTTTCAGCGATGGCGGACGCCTGCTCGACATCGTCAGCACCCTCACCGACCGGCATGAGGCCGGCCGCGCCCAACCGTGGTCAGTCGCCGACGCGCCCGCCGATTACATCGACGGCATGCTCAAGGCGATTGTCGGTTTCGCCATTCCCATTGACCGTCTCGAAGGCAAGCGCAAGCTCAGCCAGAACCGCAGCGCCGAAGACATTGCCGGCGTGCGCGAAGGCCTGGCCGCCAGCCCGGACATCAATGATCAAACCCTCGCCCGATTGATGCGCTAAGGAAATCCCCCATGAGTCAGATCGACATTCGCCCGGTCAGCGCCGACGACCACGCCGCCTGGCTGCCGCTATGGCAGGCCTACCTGCGTTTCTACAACACCGAACTGCCGGACGCTGTGACGCACAGCACCTGGCAGCGTTTTCTCGACCCGAACGAATCGACCCACGCCGCCCTCGCCTGGGCTGGCGGTAAAGCGGTAGGCATGGTGCATTACATCTATCATCGTTCGAACTGGAGCATCGAAAACTCCTGCTACCTGCAGGACTTGCTGGTGGTCCCGCAGACCCGGGGCACCGGCGTCGGCCGCCGGTTGATCGAACACGTCTACGCCACCGCCAAGGCTGACGGCTGCTGCAAGGTTCATTGGTTGACCCACGAAACCAACGCCACCGCGATCCAGCTCTACGAGCGTATCGCCGAACGCCCGGGCTTCATCCAGTTTCGCCAAGCCCTTTAAGGAGACGCACGCATGACCGCTTCACTCGCTGACTGGAAAGGCGTCGCCGCCCCCACCGCCACCTTGCTTGAAGGGCGTTTTATTCGTCTGGAAAGACTCGACCCGGCGCGCCACGGTGACCAGCTGTTCGCCGCACTTGAAGGCCCCGGTGCCGACCCGAAACTGTGGGATTATTTGCCCTACGGCCCGTTCCCGGAACGCAGCGTTTTCGACGCATGGCTGAACAACCACGCGGCCGCCAGCGACCCGTATTTCTTCAGCGTCGTCGATCGCGCCAGCGGTCAGGTACAAGGCATCCTCAGCCTGATGTCGATTGTCCCGGCCCAGGGCCGTATCGAAATCGGCCACGTCACCTTCGGCGCGCCGATGCAGCGCTCGCCGAGAAGCACCGAGGCGGTGTACCTGTTGGCCAAATATTCCTTCGAACTCGGCTACCGCCGCCTCGAATGGAAATGCAACAACGGCAACGCCCGCTCGAAATACGCCGCCGAACGTCTGGGCTTCAGCTTCGAAGGCGTGTTCCGCCAGCACATGGTGGTCAAGGGCCAGAACCGCGACACTGCGTGGTACTCGATTCTGGATGGAGAGTGGCCGGCAATTGCGGCAGGTTTCGAGCGGTGGCTGTCGGATGAAAATCAGACGCCCGACGGGCAGGTGAAAGGGTTGGTCGAGTGCCGTTCCTGATTATCTGAAAAGTAAAAGATCGCAGCCTGCGGCAGCTCCTACACGGTGAATTTAAATCCCATGCAGGAGTGGCCGCAGGCTGCGATCTTTTGATCTGCGGCTACTCCAGTTTTTGCGCCAGCACCGCAATGTGCTCTGGCCCGATCCCGCAGCAACCGCCCAAATGGCTCGCACCGCGCTGCTGCCAGTCAATCGCCCAGTGCAAGTAACCCGGCGGATCCAGGTCATCGCGCAGCGGATCAAGTCCGTCATTGGCCGTAGCTTCTTTTGGCTGCGGCGGAAACGCATTGGCGTAAGCACCAATGTGAATTTTCGCCCCCAAACGCTCGAAGGTGTCACGCGCGGCATCAATCGCGGCACCGATCACTTCCGGCTGACTGCAATTGAACAACAACGTCTCGACGCCCAACTCAGCCGCCACCGCAGCCGCCTCGGCGACTGGCTCTCCAGAGCGCAGGCGTGGCACTTCATCGGTGTCTTCGTCCTTCAAGGTGAACGACAACCAGAACGGTTTGCCATCCTTCGGCAACCCGGCGTGAATGGCACGCGCCTCGATGATCGAGCTTTGGGTTTCCGCCAGCCACAGATCAACGTGCGGGGCCAAGCCATTGACCAAGGGCGCCAGCAACTCGGTCACTCGGTCGGCGTTGAACAGATCCGGACGATAGGAGCCAAACAGCGGCGGCAATGAGCCAGCCACTCGCACGGATTTCCCCGATGCCTGCACCGCACGTCGCGCCAGCTCACCGGCCAACGCGGCCAGCGCCTGCCCTTCAGCGGCGAAGCGCTCTTCGCCAATATGGAACGGCACCACGGCATAACTGTTGGTGGTAATCACATTGGCGCCACTGGCGATATAAGCGCCATGCACCCCCTCAACCGCTTGCGGCGCCTCGCTCAACGCCAGTGCTGACCACTCCGGTTGACGAAATGGCGCCCCGGCGCGCTGCAACTCACGGCCCATGCCGCCATCGAGAATAATCGTGCTGCCTGCGCCCATATGCTTTTCACTCATATGCTTATGAAAATAACTCACTATCAGAGTCGTTCTTATAACTATTTAATACGCACCATTCCGTTAAAAACAACCTCTTTTTTACCCAGGGATCGACCGTGAAATTTCAACCGCTACTGGCCTTGGGCCTGACCATTCTGGTCGCCTCCACGCAAGCCTTTGGTGGCACGACGCTGGACCGTATCGAGCAAAAGAAAGAACTGGTCGGCGTGCTGATGGAAAGCTACCCACCGTTCTCGTTTCTCAATGACCAGAATCAGCTTGATGGCTTCGATGTTGACGTCGCTAAGGCCGTGGCTGACAAGTTAGGCGTGAAGTTGCGACTGGAGACACCGTCCTGGGACGTCATTGCCGCCGGCCGCTGGAGCGGGCGCTACGATATCTGCATCTGCTCGATGACGCCGAGCAAGGCCCGCGCCGAAGTGTTCGACTTCCCGGTCGAGTACTACGCCTCGCCAGCGGTGATCGTGGTCAACGCCAAGGATGAGCGGATCCACGACGCCAAGGATCTGAGCGGCAAAAAAGTCGGCCTCACCAGCGCGTCCAGTTACGAAAGCTATCTGAACAAGAACCTGGTCATCGAAGGTGCCGAAGACAAGCAGTTGCAGTACCCGTTCGAAGATGTGCAGATCGCGCCGTACGATACCGACAACGTCGCCTTCCAGGATTTGGGCCTGGGCGCCGGCGTGCGCCTGGATGCAATCCTCACCAACCTCGTCACCGCGCAGCCACGCCTGAACGAAGACAAACGCTTCAAACTGGCCGGCGCGCCGCTGTACTCGGAGCCGAATTCGGTGGCCATCGAAAAGGGTGATGCGCAATGGGACGCCAAGGTGCGTGAAGTCTTCGCGCAACTGAAGCAGGAGGGCACCCTGAGCAAGCTGTCACAAAAATGGATCGGCGCTGATATAAGCCAATGACTTCTTTCCCGACACCTCCACAGCCACCACAACCGGTGGCTGAATCACGCCTGCAACGCCTGTTCGGTTTTCGTACGCGGCTGTACCTGACATGGGCGGCGCTGTTCTGCCTGTTCGCCGGGTTCTTCCTGAGCTTCGACCTGAAGTTCTCGATCATCCTCGACAAACTGCCCAACCTGGTCGGCTTGCACCTGGCGCCCAACGGCTTTCTGCAAGGCGCGGCGCTGACGCTTTTCCTGTGTATGTGCTCGATTGTCGCCTCGTCCCTGCTGGGCTTCATCACGGCATTGGCGCGCCTGTCGAAAAGCGCCGTGGCGTTCGGCATCGCCAGTTTCTACACCTCGTTCTTTCGCGGCACGCCACTGCTCATTCAGATCCTGTTGATCTACCTGGGCTTGCCACAACTGGGCATCGTGCCTGGCGCCATCGTCGCGGGCATCATTGCCCTGTCGTTGAACTACGGCGCCTATCTCAGCGAAATCTTCCGCGCCGGCATCCTCGGTGTCGACCACGGCCAGCGCGAAGCTTCGCTGGCACTGGGTATGCGCGAGACGGTGATTTTCTGGCGCATCACCCTGCCGCAAGCCATGCGCACGATCATCCCGCCCACCACCAACCAGTTCATCTCGATGCTCAAGGACTCGTCGCTGATTTCGGTAATGGGCGTTTGGGAAGTGATGTTTCTCGCCCAGTCCTATGGACGCTCAAGCTACCGCTATATCGAAATGCTGACGACGGCGGCGATCATTTACTGGCTGATGTCGATTGGACTGGAATTGATTCAGGCGAAAATGGAACGCCATTATGGAAAGGCATATGTGCGGCGTAGCTAGGGCGATCAGCACATTGCGGGCTGCGTCGGGTTTTAATGGGGCTCTCGGCGTATCCGCACGACGCCCATTTTCAGGCCAAACAATCGGAATATTGAGTCCAACGACCTCAACGTCTGATTACCCTCAGCGTGCTCTATGTGTATTAACGTGCGGACCGAAATTTTGCACATCTTAGCGAATTGGATTTGATGCAGCCCTGTCACCTCCACTCGTAAACGGCGGACGGCTTCGCTGATGTCCAATGTCCCGTCGGCCAGCGCTTCTTGGATGCTTTCGATGAGCGCCATGCGCTCAGCTACCGTCAGGCTCATTGCAGATCCCACGCTTTCATTTCCTCTACTTTTAAATACATTTCAACAGAGCCTTCATTGATGCCGGATGCAATGTAGTGCATTCAAAGCCTGATAGAACGCCAAAATCTGCAACAAAATGCAGATTTACTCCTGACAAGCGAAATCTGAATGCAAAACAATGCAGATCAGCAACCGACATCATTCTGTAAAAACCCTTCGCTATACAGGACGGCCCGTCTTATAACAAAAAGGCCGTCCGACCATGCCGTTCCCGCCCCAGCGTCTGTCTCTCGCCATTGCCCTGTTGATCACCGCCACGGCAGCCCACGGCAAAACCGTGCAGATCGACACCGCCACTACGGCAGCGCAAACGCTGGGAGGCAGCGATACGCTGACGATTTCCGCACCGGGCAGCATCACCAACAGCGGCAAGGCCGTGAGCCTGAAAGACAAGACCAGTAGTGAAGGTGTGGTGATCGATAACGCCGGCAAAATCGTTTCCAGCGGTGGCCGGGCCATCGACAGCAGCGGTGACCTGACCCAGGCGCGCAACTACACGATTTACAACCGCAGCGGCGGGCAGATTCTCGGCGCCAACGATGCTTTGCGCATCGACAGCAACTTTGTCAGCGGCAGTCTGTTGATCGACAACAGCGGCGTGATTCGCTCCACCACCGGCCAGGGACTGGACCTCGATGCGCTACGCAGTGCCGGCGTGAAAACCACCATTATCAACCGCGTCGGCGGGCTGATTCGCGGCGACGCCAGTGACGGCATGAAGACCGGCGCGAATGCGATGATCAGCAACTATGGCGAGATTTCCACCGGCGATTCGCACAATGCCGACGAGAAATTCGACGGCATCGATATCGATTCCGCGAGCGGCGTCAATGTGACCAACTACGGGGTGATTTCCGGTGGCCGGCACGGCATCACCACCGATCTTGGCGCGACGCTGATCAACTACGGGCAGATCACCGGCCGTAATGGTTCCGGCTTCGGTTCCGACGGCGATGGCACGGTGATCAACCACGGCACCATCACCGGGGCTTACTCAGGCTTGCAAGCGAACGGTGACGGCGACGGCGTGGACATCGACAAGATCGCCCACATCGAAAACTACGGGACCATTCAGGGCGTCGGTGCGGGCGGTGTGGACAAGGGTGGTTTCGCCAACGGCAGCGAGGGTATCGCGCTGGGTGGCGGTTCCATCCTCAACGCCAGCAACGCTTTGATCAGCGGTGCCGACAGCGCCATTCTGGTCGACGATGGCAGCGGCGGCTCGGGACTGGCGGCGACCACGCTGGAAAACTTCGGCACCATTCAAGGCCTCAACGGTTTTGGCGTGAAGTTCGTCGGTGATTTCGCCGACAACGTCATCAACGGCGGCACGATCAGCGGCAGCAATGGCCTGGCGCTGGATCTGGGTGGCGGTAAAGACAGCCTGACCTTGCGCAACGGCAGTCGCTTTGTCGGCGTGGTGGATGGCGGCAGCGGTTACGACCGGGTGGTGATGGACGATGCGGCCGGTGGCAGCTTCGGCGCCAGTCGCAACTTCGAATGGTTGGAGGTCAAGCAAGGCGCCTGGACGCTGTCCGGCAGTGGCGATTTCAGCGACGGCGGCGCGGTGCGCAACGGCGCAACGCTGATCAATCAAGGCAGCATCGCTGGCAACCTGACCGTCGACGCGGGCGGTGTGTATGCCGGTGGCGGCTCGGTGGGCAATCTTAACGTTAACGGCATTTTGCACACGGACACCGGACTCGGCCGCGCCACGATTGTTCGCGATTTGACCATGGGCAGCACCGCCACTCTCGCCTACGGTGTCAACGCCGACGGCAGCAGCGCGCCCGTGCAGGTTGGCGGCATCGCCAATCTCAACGGCGCAACCCTCGCGGTGAATCCCGGCAGCGGCACCTATCCATGGCAGAGCCACTACACCGTGCTGCAAGCGGCGCAGGTCAACGGCACTTTCGGCAAGGTCAGCAGCGACTATGCGTTCCTGACGCCGACCCTCGCCTACACGCCAACCCAGGTCGACCTGACCTACACCCGCAATGACGTGGCGTTCAATGAGTTCGCCACGACCGGCAACGGCAGCAACGCCGCCAACAGCCTCGCCTCGATCGGTAAAAACAATGCGTTGTACAACGCCCTGCTCAATACCAGCCAAAGCAGCGCTGGCGCGGCAATCGAGCAACTGGCCGGCGCCAGCAACGCCAACCTGACCAGCGCCACCCTCGGCGCCAGCAGTCAGGTCGGCAACAGCATGCTCTCGGCGATGCAGCAAATGGGCGGCAGCCCGGGACTGCTGGTCGGCCTCGATCAACGCGACACGCCCGTGCTGGCGGCCAATGGCGTGCCGACCGAGGCGCGCAACCTGAATGATCCGAACGCTCGCGGCCGGCTCTGGCTGCAAGGCATCGGCGGCTACGGCAAGCTCGATGGCGAACACGGCAGCAGTGGTCTGGAGCAACGCACCAAGGGCAGCGTGCTAGGCGCCGACTGGGTACTGAATCCGGCGTGGCGTCTGGGCGTACTGGGCGGCTATTCGAAAACCGATCTGGACGCGACCGGCGTCGACGGCAACGTCGAGAGCTGGCACGCCGGCGTCTACGCGCTGCACCAGAACGGCCCGATCGCTTTGCGCCTCGGCGCGGCGTACAGCGGCCATCAGGGCGAAAGCAAACGCACCATCGCCTTCAATGGTTTCAGCGACCGCCCGAAAGGCGACTACGACGCCGATAGCCAGCAAGCCTTCGCCGAACTCGGCTATGCCATGGGCAGCGGGCGCCTCAGCGCCGAACCATTCGCCAGCCTCGGCTATCAGCGCTACCACCGCGACGGCTACCAGGAAAAAGGTGGCGCCGCCGCACTGCAAGTCGACAGCCAGACCCAAGACAACTTCAGCAGCACCTTCGGCCTGCGCCTAGCGCACCTGAGCAGCCTGGACAACGGCATGAGCGTGACCCCGCGCATGGCCGCTGGCTGGAAACACACCTATGGCGATGTCAGCAGCTCGACTCGTCAGGCCTTTATAACCGGCGGCACGGCGTTCAGTGTCGATGGCAGCTCGCTGGATCGCGACAGCCTGGTGCTGGAAGCCGGGCTGGATGTGGGGATCTCGGCGCGGCACACGCTGGGTGTGGGATACAGCGGTGAGATCGGCAGCAACAGCCGCAATCACGGTTTGATCGGGCAGTGGCAGATGAGTTTTTGAGGTTGAACAGTCGGCGGGGGCTGGATTGATTGTAGGAAAAAGGACCGCAGCAGCCGAGTAAAAGTCTTGGTTGCGAATCTCGCGGTCATTTTCTACAAAATGATGCGATGTCGCCTGCAAGCCTACGGGAAGCAGCCGACATCGGATTTTCGGGTGCATCAATAGAGTTGGGTCTTCTTCCAAAGAAAGGCCCAACCCGATGCCCACTCAACACATATTCAAACCAAAACACTTGGCTTTGGCCATTTCGCTGGCGCTGGGTTGCGTAGCGGTCGCCAACGCTCAGCAACCCTCTGAAGTCGCTGATTCACCCGCAATAATGGATGCTGCAGAATCGTCCGAAACCAGCCATAAAGAAATGGCGCTTGAACGACTCAGGGCATTTCTCACTGCCCCAAGTACGGTGCCCATCGCTTTTGAAACCCCTGAAAAGACTTTTAAAAGTACCGCTGTAAACGATCTGATCACGCTCACGGACGGCGCAAGCTTTACGGGCCTGCTGGATGGTGGCAAGGGGGATAACGTCCTCTTTTTGAATGCCGCTGAAGGCGGAGAGTTGAAAGACACACGTAACTTCAACGGTCTATTTCTCGCTCGAGGAGCCTGGACGTCGAGTTCCAAGGGAGACTTCAAGGAAGGTGTGCTGGTGAACAGTGGTACCGCTCTGACCAACTTGGGAAGCATCAAGGGCGACGTGTATGTCGAGAGCGGTGGCAGCTTTGCCGGTAAAGGTGTGGTGGGAAGCCTGGAGGTCGCCGGCCTGCTCACCGTCAATGAGGTGCTAGGCAGCCCGCGCGTGAAAGGCGACTTGCGCTTGTCCCCGACCGCCGAACTGGCTTACGAGGTAACCCCCGGTGGCAGTCAAACGATCAAGGTTGATGGCACCGCCAAGCTGGAAGGCGCCACCCTGAAAGTCGTTGCGGCTCCGGGAGAATATCCGCAAAGCAGACAGTACAAAATCCTCGAAGCCGGCAAGGTAGAAGGCGAATTCGGTACGGTCGTTAGCGACCTCGCCTTCATGACAGCCACTGCGCAATACAACAAAAAGTCCGTCGGGCTGACTTACGCCCGTAACGGTGAGCCGCTTTCGAGCGCTGCCACGACGGACAACGCTCGTGCCGCTGCCGAGGGCATTGTCGATCCAACAGCACCTGCGCCATCAGCGACACCAACGCCATTGACGGCGTCTGCACCAGCTCCAATTTCTGTTCCTGTTCCGACTTCAGCGCCGACTCCCATTGCAGAGTCCGTCCCATCGCCAATGCCGGACGAACCTCTTACTGCGCAAGTTAACGAGTCCGCCGAACAGCCCGCACCTGCGCCAATAAAACCTGCAAACGCAGCAGTCGCCGCGCTTCTGACCAGCGACAAAACCACCGCACCGGTCGCCCTCGAACAACTCGCCGCCGGCAGCAACGCCAACCTCGCCAAAGCCACGCTGAGCAGCATCACTCCGGTGAGCGCGAGCATGCTTTCGGCCATGCAGCAACTGAATAGCCGTTACGGTTCTGCCTGCAGTTCCGGCAACTCGCCGCGTCAGGCCGCCGGCGCTGCCGATTCCGGGCGCGTGTGGATTCAGGCGCTTGGCCATGGTGGCAAAGTCGACCGCAACTTCGACAGCACCCTCAAACACGCTACCCAAGGCCTGGTCATGGGCGCCGACTGGCGGCTCAACGAGCAATGGCATGTCGGCCTGGTCGGCGGTAAATCGCAGACCAGACTCGATGCCCGGCAATACGATGGCGAACTCGACAGCTGGCACCTCGGTGCCTACGCCGCACGTCAGGACGGCCCCTTCTCACTGCGTCTCGGGGCGACCTACGCCAGTCATGACGGCGCCAGCAAACGTCGCGTGGCCTTCAACGGCTTCAGCGATCGCCTCAAGGGCAACTATGACGCCAACACCCAACAAGCCTTTGCCGAACTGGCGGTCAACATTGGCCGGCACAACGCGACGCTCGAACCGTTTGCCAGCGTCGGCTATCAGCGCTATCAACGCGACAGCTACCGTGAAAACGGTGGGGATGCGGCGCTGGAAGTCTTCGGACAAACCCGCGACAACCTCAGCAGTACGTTTGGCCTGCGCACGGCGAAAATCAATCGGCTGGACAACGGCATGACGCTGACACCGCGATTCAGTGCCGGCTGGAAACACACCTTTGGCGAGATCGAAAGCGACACCCGCCAGCAACTGGTCAAGGGCGGCAAACGCTTTGAAATTGCCGGTGCCGCGCTGGATCGCAACAGCCTGTCGGTGGATGCAGGCCTCGATCTCGGGCTGTCTGCCAATCACACGGTCGGCGTGGGTCTCACGGGTGAAATGGCCACTGACAGCCGCACTCACGGCGTAATGGGCCAATGGCGCATGGCGTTCTGACTGACACAACATTCTTTGTAGGAGCTGCCGAAGGCTGCGATCTCTTGATCTTGTTTTATGAACGCCAAACAACATCAAAAGATCGCAGCCTTCGGCAGCTCCTACAGGATCAAAATACGCAAAAAAAAGGTTCTTCACGGATTACCGGGAAAGACGCTCTTGATCTTCATGAAAAAGAATTCG